>Ga0315268_10007530_pt1 | contig 11456 bp, 10 predicted proteins | sample C1_top_MG_FD_204535 | JGI IMG/M metagenome (GOLD analysis project Ga0315268, IMG submission 204535) | Sediment microbial communities from Yellowstone Lake, YNP, Wyoming, USA - C1_top | ecosystem: Environmental > Aquatic > Freshwater > Lake > Sediment | place: USA: Wyoming | collected 2017-08-01 | reverse complement strand
AAGAGCAGCCTCCTTGTCGGTGTTGCCACAGACATAGCACTTGTCCGAGTTGGGTGTTGTTCTTTTGGCTTCAGTCATGTTCTTCCCCGAACAGCGTTGACGAAATACTTTTCACGATGCACTTAAGCCTTTATTCAACAGCAAGAAAAGAAGAGCGCTTTAGCTAGTACAATATTTGTTTCTGGTCGGTTTTCAAACATGCTTCACTCATATTGTAGCGGTCTTGCCATGAAAATGTCATTCATTGCCATTAAAGCAATTCTTATCTATGCCATCTTGTGTTAGGCTTAACAGTCTCTAAATGAGTGGTCAACTTAAAGTGAGCACCGCTTCTTCAACTTCGACAAAACGTACCTCGCTTGAAAGGTTCAGACTCAAAAAGGCATTGGAAACTCTGTCCAAAAAAGAGGGAAGAGCAACTGAACTCGTTTCACTCTATGTTCCGCCAGGTCGCCAAATAGGCGAGGTCATGGGCATGTTGCGGCAAGAATACGGTACGGCATCTAACATAAAGTCTGATACTACGCGGAGAAATGTTCAGGACGCCATCACGAAAGTGCAACAGCGTCTAAAACTGTTCAAGGAAATTCCTAAGAACGGCTTGGTCATCTTCGCAGGAGCCATACCCCAGAATGGGCCTGGAAGCGAACGCATGGAAACCTACGTGATTACGCCACCAGAACCCATATACGTCTACCTTTACCGCTGCGACCCAAAGTTCCACACAGAGTATCTGCATGAGCAGTTGCGTGAAAAAGAAACGTATGGAATAATGGTTGTCGACGCCAGCGCCTCTACAATAGCGACGTTGGAGGGCAGTCGCCTCCGAATAGTCCGCGAAGAAACCTCAGGGGTGCCGGGCAAACACCGCGCGGGTGGACAGTCAGCCCGACGGTTTGAGAGACTGCGAGAAGCCAATCTGCTGAGCTATTATAAGCGTGTGGGACAGCATGCCAATGAGATCTTTCTGGCTATATCCACGTTGAAAGGGTTGATAATTGGTGGTCCTGGGGCCACTAAAAACGAGTTTGAGAATGGTGACTTCCTCAATTATCAGCTTAAACAGAAGATTCTTGACACTGTGGATACGGCTTACACGAGTGAGCAGGGTGTAAAGGAAGTCGTTGAACGCGCTCCTGAAATTCTCAAACGCGTTCGGTATGTGGAGGAAAAGAAAATCGTGCAAGACTTTCTCTATCAAATCGGTCATGACACGGGCTTGGCCACATACGGCGAAAGCGACGTGAAAAGAGCATTAGAATCAGGCTCGGTGCAAACACTCATCATTTCTGAAGGACTAAACATAGTGAGGACCTCTGTGAAATGCAATTCATGTGGCTACGAGAGGCAAGAAACCATGAAGGACACAGCGCTCCTATCCTTTGAGCAGAGCCTAATCGGACAGCCTTGCCCAAAATGCACTGCACCTTCGCTGTCAGTGGTTGAGACAAGAGATCTAATCGACGACTTCGCGGATTTGGCTGAGCAGGTGGGCGCCAACGTGGAGGTTATATCTATTGAAACTGAAGAGGGGCAAATGCTCAAGATCTCATTCGGTGGTATCGCAGCTATCTTAAGGTTCAAGCTTTCAGGCTAGAAAGATCTTGAGTGTTAGTGTTGAAGAGCTCTTAGTAACATTAACATCCATATGGTTTCAAGAGTGCCAATCCACAACGTTTTAATCCATTCTTCAGGAATCCTCGATGGGTAGCGAGGCTGTTAGGGTTGACCGCCTGCCAAGTCGATTAGGTCTGCCACAAATTCTTTTAAGTTCATCATTCTACACCATTCAAGCCATCTCACTATTGATTATTATTGTCTTTACAAAGAGGAAAAGAAAATGACAGAACAAGCTGGAGGCAGAGAAGCCTTTAAACCCAAGATAAAGGAGTCAAGGTGGAGAATAGAGCGGGAAGAGGAACAGATTCAACTTTGGGAGAAAGAGAACACTTACCGCTTTAACAAAGCGTCGAAAAAACCCATATTTTCGATTGACACGCCTCCGCCTTATGTGTCAGGAAAAATGCATGTGGCGCAAGCTGGGCACTACGCTCAGATAGATATGGTAGCCCGTTATTTTCGAATGAAAGGCTCCGAAGTTCTGTTTCCCCTCGGATTAGATAGAAATGGCTTGCCAGTTGAGGTTCAAGTCGAAAAAGAATACAATGTTCACGCCCACGACATGCCCAGAGAAGACTTCATCAAAATCTGCTCAGAATTTCTTGACAAAGTTGAATCAGACATAATTCGAGCTTTGCGCAGAATGGGAGAGAGCTGCGACTTCACTAACTACTACACAACAGACAGCCCAGAATATCGCATGACGACGCAGGCAACTTTCATAGAAATGTGGAAGAAAGGCTTGGTCTACGAAGAAAGACGCCCAACCAATTGGTGCCCCGTGTGTGGAACAAGCATAGCCGACGCAGAAATAGACTACGCCGAAACCAAGACAATCCTAAACTACATTAAATTCAAGGTCAAAGAAACCGATGAAACGATACTGATTGCTACAACAAGACCTGAGCTTCTCTGCACATGTGCCGCTGTTCTCTTTAACCCAGACGATTCAAGATATCAGCATCTGAAAGAAAAAACTGCCATTGTACCTATTTTCGAGCAAAGTGTGCCCATTCTAGCTCACGGTTCGGCAAAACCAGAGTTTGGAACAGGTCTGATGATGGCATGCTCCTACGGTGACTACTCTGATCTTCGGCTCTTCAGGGAACTCAACCTTAAAGGAATAATAGCAATTGACCAAAGTGGCAAAATGAACGAGGTAGCAGGACCATACGAGGGACTGACAGTCGAGGAAGCCAGACAAAGAATAATTCAAGACATGCAGAACAAGGGCTTAATCACCAAACAGGAAAAAACTATCCATCGCACGCCCATATGCTGGAGGTCGGAAGATCCCGTTGAATTTATTGAGATGCCTGAATATTATCTGAAACAACTACAATTCTTAGATGACATAAGACACGTTACAGAGAAGATACGATTCTATCCCAGAGAATCAAAGCAGATACTGGATAACTGGATTAACTCAATCACCATTGACTGGCCTATTTCCCGCAGACGCTTCTATGGAACGGAAATCCCAATGTGGTACTGCAAGAAATGTGCTAAACCATATGTGTCAGAGCCTGGAAGATATTATCAGCCATGGAAAGAAAAAGCCCCGTTTGAACGGTGTGAATGTGGATCAAGAGAGTTTGTTGGAGAACAACGGACATTCGACACGTGGTTCGATTCTAGTATATCAGGGCTCTTTGTCATCAAATACCTCAGAGACCCAGAGTTTTTCCAGAAGGCGTTTCCGGCTTCAATGCGTCTGCAGGGCATAGATATTGTGCGAAACTGGCTCTACTATTCCATCCTGCGAACTTATCTGCTCTTCGCGAAACCTGCATTTCGGATGGTTAGACTGTCGGGTATGGGAGTGGACGAAAAAGGCGAAGCAATGCACAAGTCTAAAGGCAACGCCGTATATCCAGATGAGATGTTCCAGAAATACGGCGCTGACGCGTTTAGGTTTTGGAGTGCTTCTGAAGGCAAACTAGGCTCAAATTACAGATTCTCCGAGGCACGTGTGAAAGGGGCATCCCTGTTCATAACTAAGCTTTGGAACATAGCTAGGTTCATATCCTCATTTCCAATCGTAACTGAAGATTTCGAACTTGCGGCGCTTGACAAGATGGTGCTGGCTCAACTCAATGATATGATAAAGGAATGCATGTCTGGTTACGACGAATTGGACGTGTATGTTCCAGCTAATGCCGTTCGGAATTTTGCTTGGAGTTTTTTCGCCGACCACTATGTTGAAGCTGCCAAGTCAAGAGCGTACAACCAGCATGGGGAATTTGATGGGAAATTGCAGCGGGGAGCATGGTACACGCTCCACACATGCTTGAGCACAATTCTGAAACTCTTGGGTCCAATTTGCCCATTTGTTACAGAGGCTCTGTGGCGAGAACTTTACTCCAATGAGAGCATGCACCTCCAAGCGTTTCCAGAAGAGAAGAAAGAATATGAGAGCAATCTGAAACCGTTGGCAAACCAGCTTACGGGTTTTAACACTGCGATTTGGAAGTACAAGAAGGAAAAGAATATTGCATTAAGCCAAGGAATTGCCGCTGCGGTTTACGGACCAAGGGAACTTGAGGTTTTCGAAGCTGATTTGAAAGCCATGCACAAAATCGAAGAAATGTGTTTCACCAAACCAACAGAGAAGATAAAATCGATGGCACAAGCGATCGGCAATGACCTCTTCGTCGTTGAAAAAAGTGATTAGCAGATGCTCGTGTCAAGTGTCGGCGAATTCGTTTAGGCCTCTTTGCTTGCGAGGTGTGTGCACTGATATTTTCTCGTCTATCAGGATGTGCATGCCGTCTGAAGCTGCGATTGTTGGCACGCTAGTTTTCTGCTGTATTGCTTTGGCTTCGTTGTACGGCCCCTTGAATATCATCTGCATTCCGAAGTGTGTTAGAATTGCCATTTCGGGTTTGGCTTCCTCGATGATTTTGATGGCGTCGTCTGTGGTCATGTGTCCTTTCCATGGGCTACCTGTTGGGCGCATAATGCAGAGTAGGAGGAGGCGCACGCCATTGTATTGTTTTCCGATGCCGGTGAAATATTCGCTGTCTGAAGTGTAGGCTATGTCGCCTAGGTTTGGTGTTTCAAACCTGAAGCCGACGGCGTCAGGGTCAGCGTGTCTCGCTTCCGCCACTGATACGCGTAGGTTATTGACTTTAAATGATGTTCCTGGTTTGGCGTCTACTAGCTGTTCTGGCATTCCTTGGTGATATTTGGAAATCGACGGTTCACATTGTTGGTTGCCGTTTAAGACGCTGTGTGCTGCGGCTAGTGTTCCTCGTTTTTTTGTCATGCCCTGTGTCATGGCTTCGATGAGGACCTCGGCGTCGTTGTAGTGGTCTGGGTGACAGTGTGAGACCAGTATGCCTGTGAGTTTTTGAGGGTTGAGTCCAGCCTCCAGCGAGTATACGAGTGCGCCGGGGCCTGGGTCTAAGTGAAGGTTTGCTTTTTCGTGTAGGATGCGGATTCCGCCTGTTCTGCGTTTCTGCGTTATTGTGGCGAACCTTCCTCCTCCAGTGCCCAGAAAGATAAGTTGAAGTTTAGATGGTTGTGATGACGTTGACATGATTCTTTCCGCCTAGATGCATGTAATCTAATTCCTTAGCTAATTTGCTTTCTGAAAGCAGTGGACAAGACTGTGTATATGGACAGTTTTATTTTGTTGTGGAACCTTTACATCTAGTCTTGTGAGGCTGGTGTAATAGTTTGAGGTTGGTGGTTCGTATTGGTGGTTCTGTTGTGGCTTCGCCGTTGAATCCAACGCTGATGAATCATTATGCAGAATTGCTTCAGGATTTGAAACGTCAGAGTCATGATGTTGCTGTCGTAGTTGGGGGCGGTTCGCTTTCTCGTGAATTGATTCGCACGGCTAAAGCTATGGGTTTGAGCGAATCCTATCAGGATGAGGTGGCGATTTCTGTTTCTCGAGTTATGGCTCAACTGCTTGCTTTGCGGTTGGGTAAGTCGGGCTCGTTGACGGTTCCAACCACGATTGAAGACGCGGCTAAGCTGTTTGAGAAGGGCAAGATTGTGGTTATGGGCGGCTTAAAGCCTGGGATGACCACAGACGCTGTTGCTGCGCTGTTGGCTGATCGCGTGAACGCAGACTTGCTGGTTAAGGCGACTGATCAGGAGGGGATATTCAATCGTGATCCCCGTAAGTTTCCGGATGCCCACAAGTTGGATTCGCTCCGTTTCAGCGATTTGTCTAAGCTGTTTGAGGCTGACAAGCATAGGGCGGGTATCCATCAGATAGTTGATCCTGAAGCCGTGCGGATACTGCAGAAGAGAAAGATTAAGACTGTGGTTGTGAACGGGTTTAAGCCTGAGAATGTTCTCTTAGCGGTTAAGGGTGAAAGGGTTGGCACAGTGGTTAGCTGAGGGCTTAGCCTCCCTCTGGGTTTCTGTATAGGGCTGTGAAGTAAATTTCAGAAGAAGAAGGTAACAATCGGCTTACGCCTTCTTCTTCCTATGCTACGTGTAATGACTGTGGACTGTGTTCTGTTCAGATGTTATTAACTTCCGCTTAGAAACAGTAATAATAACTTCTTTGTTTCTGCCGTAGTATGTGAACAGAAGTGGTTGAACACGGAATTGCAGACTGTTTGAGTTTCAGTTTTGGGTTTTGTTGATTTTTTCTGTGGCGGTTAGGCAGTTTGTCATCATTTTTCTGCATTTTTCTTTGGCTTCCGGTGGCATTTCCATCATCATTTTTTTGCAGTCGTCTTCGTTGAATTTCTGCATCATGTCGCTCATCATGTTTGCCATCGTGGCGGGTTTCATGTTTTCCACCATTATGGGCATCATCAGTTTCATCATTTCGGTTTTTTCCTCTTCGCTCATGCTGTCCATGAATTCCCGCATCATTTTCTGTTTGTCCTCTTTGCTCATGCTTTTCATGAAGTGTTTCATCATGGCTTCCATCGTGGTAGTTCTCCGAGGTAATTGTTGTTCATGTTTGATTAATGCTTTTCTCGAGGTTACAGAGGGCTAGAGCTTAGCATGAGCTTGAGAAGATTTTTGTTTTCGTACAGTAGACCCTCTAGTCTACTATATGATCCAAATATGAGTGTTTGTGTTTTGGTTTTTGTTTCTGGTTTGGTTTGTGTTTCGGGTTGTTTTTGACGTGTGTTTAACGTGGCTTTCTATGTTGTTAAGAGTGTCTGTTCAGCGGATTATGAATGTGATGCTGAGGTTGCTCGGATGCCTGAGTGTGTGTTTTCAGAAGAAAAACTCAGCAACATTGAAGTAACATTTGAATCAACTTTTGGAAGAGTGAGTGAATGAACAGGGCACTTTTTTGGAAATTCTGCAAAAAAGTGTGCAAACAAAACACTTAAGTCTAAAAACGAACAGACTATTTTGAGATATGGGTGGAGTGTAATATGGGTGGAGTATATTTTAGTCAGGGTGCCTCAACCCTAGTTGAACTCGCTCGCAAAATAGAAAAAACGTTGGATGATTCCGAAAAGCACAATATGTCTTTAGACAGTAACATAGACATAACTGACCGTCAGCATCTTGGATGGACTGTGGAAGAAATGGAGAAGAAACCTAAGGAGAAACAGTCGATTTTTCTAAAAAATATGAAAGAGTTATTACAAGACCCTACAAATGAATGGTTTGCATTTTTCCATGTTCATAGTTGAAAATTGAACATGGCACACATACGAGTAAACCCTAAGCGTAAACCCTAAAAGACTAGCACGTTTTTCACAATGAATTGTTAACCTCAAAGAAGTTAGTCTAGTGATTCTTGTCGTTAGCATGGTGTTTAGACCTAGTAGAGTTTGGCCTAGACGAAGAGTAATAGAAAATGTCGGAGTATAGAGTGGTTGTCAAAGACCCAATGACAGGAAAAATATTGAAAGTATCTGATTGTAGAAGCCTATACTCCGCAATAGCAGTTTGTAGCAAGCAAAAACCAGAACATGACATATTCATTTTGACACCTAAAGGCAAAACGCTAAAGTTTGACTTTGAAAGGCAACGAAGAAAGAATATGCTTAGGTGGAAAACACATGCATCAGTTTAAAGCCATTGCGGAGGCTTCGTATTCGCTTCACGTCTACAAGACGTTAAACCGTAGGAATGTTACTTTTATGTTCTTCTCTTCTACAGAAGTAGTAGTCACGTTTGTAGTGTTTTGTTTCCGACGACTTCCATGTATGGTTATGGCGTGTGTGATTATTTTCGAAGACGAAGGCGACAAGCGCCTTATGCCTTCTTCCACTGGACGTATAGTAGAAAATCAGGCATAACAGACAAACGTGATGATGTCGGGTACTGGAAAGAATTAATAGAAACCGTGTTCAGCATCAACGCTCTATAGAAAGACCGAAACACATAAGTTCTGTATTTTTATAATACCACTTGATGCGGTATGAAGAAGCAGGAAATAATAGAAGCAATTGAAGGAATTGTTGCAAGTTATTCAGCTTGGACAATTGGGGTAACCGATGATCCTGAACGTCGCAAGACTGAACACGATAGTCCCAAACAATGGTACCATTGGAGAGCTGACACTGAAACCATTGCTCGAGATGTCGAGAAGCACTTCTTAGACAAGGGTATGAAAGGCGGAACTGGAGGCGGAGAGAACCTTAACTACGTATACATCTTTCTATAACAAGTAGCTAAGAACCAATACTGCCAGCAATTCATAGGAAAAATTAAGTGAACCGTTTGTGAACTTCTCAAGGATAAGTAGTAGTATCTAAGTCCATGGTGAAGGAGAAGTTAATGTGTCAAATCAGCTTCATACAATTCTTTCGTTTAATATCCCATTTTCAATACCAGCTCCTGACGGAATCTATGCCATTGCGATTGATGAAAGGGAAGCATTAATCTCCATAAGACGAATCCAAAGAGAACAGGTTGAAGGATTCACTGTTGGAGGCACTGGGACTGGTACAATGCAAATACAGTTTGATAAATATGGCAGGTCATCGTATAGCCGAGTCGAAATAAGGTTCCCATGGCAAATGGACCTAGAAGAACATGGAAGAAATCCTCTGCTTTTGGGCAATATTCCTCCTAGACGTAAATGCAAGGAACTAGCTCTCAAGTTTGTCAACCGATTTATCGAAGTCATCCGCTACGTCACAGAGGAATATTGGGTAGAACCAGTCAGATATCAAGATATACTTTCTTTCGAACAGTTCTATTGGGATGGCAAGCAACGAATAAGGGCTGGAATAACTCTCATTGACACTGGTGTTGGGGGAATCCGACTCGGTACTGGACATCCATTTCAGTTGAGTCAAGAAAAGATTAAGCAGATAAATGCTTTACTGAGAGGTGGGGGCGAATTAGATATCTCCAAAATTCTGCTTATGAACGCTAAAAACGCAATCTTGATGGAAGATTTTCGCCTGGCCACTCTAGAAGCTGTAACGGCGCTTGAAACAGTCCTGTATGATTTTGTTCGAAAAAGAGGCGAGCAAATAGGTGTTTCGAAAGAGAGGCTCGAAGATTTCATCGTGAAGGTTGGGCTAACAGGCAATTTGGAAATCGTTCTAAAAATCTTAACAGAGGGATTAGAACAAATCGATGGCGACACTTTGGAATTGTGCAAGGGCGCAATAAAGACTAGGAATAATGTTTTGCACGAAGGTCTAATGGATGTTCCTTCCACTGAGACTGAGAGGAGAATTTTGAGCATTGAAAAAATGATTCTATATCTTCAAAAACTCCTTGAGACAATAAGTTCGTGAGCCTGAGCGAATAATCGCTTTCAGAAGCTTCAAGACTCAATCAAAAACTCATACGTAGAACAGTCTCAGTTTTGGAAAAAGATAATAGAAACCAAGAAGTGTTAGAGAAACTGGTTCTGCCAAGGTGCAGGGGTGGCAGAGCATGGTCAAACCCACATAGCGCAACAAGGGGCTAAATGCGCGGGACTCAAGATCCCGTCCCGTAGGGGTTCGTGAGTTCAAATCTCACCCCCTGCACCACATCTGTATGTCAGTTCAAAATATCACAAGGCCAGAAATCTTGAACAAGAAGCAGAGAGTTCCAATTCCCTACGACATCAAAGGGCAATTGTTACTGTTCACTAGATACGAATGTTGTCTTTGTGATGCCAAAATAGGTGGGAAACGCGAGAGCAACACTCACCATATTAATGGAGACCCTAGCGATAATCGAATGGAGAATCTGATTCTCCTATGCCCAAACTGCCACGCGAGGGCTGATAGAGGAGACTATTCTGAAGACCATTTGAAGGAAATTAAAGAAGTGAAAATTCGAAAGCTAGGTATAAGGAAGGATTTTGAGGAGACTACTGAACCAACAGTTGCTTTCAAAACACTTTTTACTTCTAAATTAGATCAGTGTCTTCATCTTATTAAGGAAAGGACCTATTCGAACCAATTCAATGATTTGGTAGACGAATTGATAATGTTAGTTAAAGAAAGAATTGAGAAATGGGATGCTCCCTCCGTTAGATTCAGTACAAAGGAACTCTTTCTAAGACTTTACAAATATTCAGGAAAGGGTGGATTTTGCGATCTATACGTGGTTTATGAAGACCTTTTCAAATATGCCTATGCTCAAAGGAAACACATTCTAGGAGTCATGATTCATGTCTTCTTTTTCATCCTCTTCGAGTCTTGGGTTCCTGATTACAATGTTAAGAAAGGAGAAAAGGCATCTGAAGTCCTGTTGCGATTGGGTTGCGATTTTCTTAATAAGGATTTGGCAGTAACAGAGGCTTGCTTTACATGTATTGATAATCTTGCAGGTGACATGTTTGAACCTGAAATTCTCAGCAAGGAGATAATATTTGGCGCGTACGTTTATGAACAAAAATCCAAGGATTCTGCGGTAAAGGAATTTCTGAAGTGCATAGTAGAGAGCATTCAGACAAACGACCAATATGCATGGGATGACGAAAACTACACATATTTGATGGATTCAATCAGATACGCCAAGTCAGAGCAAAACAAATACTCGACAAACATCGAAGCTTTCAAGAATCAGTATTTGCTTCCCATTGCCAAAACAAAACATTGCCAAACGAATTAAGGATTCCTGCCCGCTGCACCAACTTTCGAGCTGCTTTGCTTTGCTCAAATCTCACCAGCAGCAAAGTGTAATCTTTTTTCGTGTCAGTTTTCGAGCATAACACTCATATCTACAATTGAAAAGGGCTGAAACGCCTTCTTTCCATGTTTCTCATTTAGTTTTCTTGCATAGGTCTGTAAAGCCTTAAGAGTGGTAGAACCGCCGATCTTTGGCTCAAATGACATCTTCATCACCCAACCCCTACTTCGCAAGTATCCTGTGCCAGTCGCCAAATCCTCTTCCTTCACTCCTTCCAATGCGACACGTTCGCAACGGATTCCAAACTCAGACAAAACCTTGAAAACTGCGTCCTTCACAAAAGCCCAAATCGCCAGCGTCTTCTCGCTACCTCGATTGGCTTCATACGATTTTGCGTCAACAACGAGACAGGCACCATTGTCCTTCTCGAACTTGCCGAAACACCCAAGTATCCACAAGAACCGAAAAACATGCGACCTTCTATTTTCAAGCCGATGCTGTTGAGCAAACGTGTCGGTATCTCTCAAACCCAGAGGAGAACGCCTAATATCTGCTAGTAGCTTGTGAACTGCTCTAAACGCCGTTTTCTCCTCCTCTGGGACACGCAGTTCTTCAGGAAAGTCAACAACTTTCGTTTCAACTGCCTTGACAACAACAGGCTGCACAATCTCGCTTGGCTTCAGCGAAACACGAATCACTTCTAGACGCCTCAACCCCTCAAAAGGCTCGACAAACGCATGATACTCCTCTTCAGACAGCGGCGCCCCAAGCCTCTCTTCAATCCTCTTACGACTCCAAAGACCACTTGCAGCCTC
>Ga0315268_10007529_pt1 | contig 11458 bp, 4 predicted proteins | sample C1_top_MG_FD_204535 | JGI IMG/M metagenome (GOLD analysis project Ga0315268, IMG submission 204535) | Sediment microbial communities from Yellowstone Lake, YNP, Wyoming, USA - C1_top | ecosystem: Environmental > Aquatic > Freshwater > Lake > Sediment | place: USA: Wyoming | collected 2017-08-01 | reverse complement strand
TATCTTGCCATTTACATTTAACTGCCTGGAAAAATGAGCTCTAAACACGACGAAGATATAATGTACAGTGAAAATGGCGGATTGGTATTCAATCCCTATAATGAAAATAATGTGGAGATTACATTGAGCGACGTTCAATATATTCTCCAAAAGTATGGTGTTCCTTGTCCAACTGTGTTCAACATTGAACTTTATAAGCGAGCATTCATCCACAAGTCTTATACAAAACGTCCGGCTGCTGAAAATGCTAGAGACAATATTACCATCGCCGAAAAACCGGAGAATTGTTTGTCTCTAAAAACAAAATCAAATGAACGTCTAGAATTTCTGGGAGACGGAGTTTTGGAATGTATAACAAAATACGTTTTGTATCGTCGTTTTCCTAAAGAGAATGAGGGATTCATGACGGAAAAAAAAATAGCAATTGTCAAAAATGAATCCATCGGAAGAATCGCTTATGAAATGGGGCTTCACAAATGGTTGATTATTTCAAAGCACGCGGAAGAAAAACATACGCGAACAAATTTGAAAAAATTGGGTTGTTTGTTTGAAGCATTTATCGGTGCGCTTTTTTTAGACTTTAATAAGATTTCCGTCAAAGATGAAGATGATTGGTTCAAGAATATTTTTATTACGGGACCCGGATTTCAAATGGCGCAACTATTCATTGAAAGCGTATTTGATACTCACATTGATTGGGTGAGTTTGATAAAGAATGACGACAATTACAAGAATATTCTTCAAGTAAAAATTCAGAAGGAATTCAAGACGACGCCCGATTATTTTGAGATTTCTCACACGTTGGAAACAGGATACACTATGGGTGTGTACTTGTGTCTTGGACAGCAATTTTATGAAGCTGATTACAAAAATGCGTACTTGTATTCCGATTTGCAGTCTTTTTCAAAAATAAGGTCCGTCGTTGAAACCGAGTCGAAAATTGTGGTGTTTTTTGCGCAGGGAACACACAAGATTAAGAAAAAGGCGGAACAGATTGCGTGCGAGTTGGCTCTAAACGAACTTTTGAAATATAATTAATGTTTATAATTAATATTTATTTTGTTATTTGGTAAAATAAATATTATACACGGTTGTATATATATATATATACATATATACAACATCATGTCAGCGGCAGAAATACCAGATTTGAGCCAAATACCAGAATTTAAATTACCACCACCACAAATTGAATCATCAAATGTAGAATTCGGGTCAATGTTACACGGAATAACAAGACCCAGATACGTAGAAAAACAAGACGAAGACTTTCGTACCATTGAACGCGCTAAAAATGAATATCCGAACCATTCTTCAAAAGTTATTTTTTATCATATACTAGAAGAGAAAGTACCTCTTTACAAATTCAAAAAATCGTATTCCGTTCATGATTTATTCACATGGTTTACTATCGAAGAACTGAAAGAGTTGAAAACAACATATGAAAAAAGGAAAAAGGGTATTCAAGAAGAAGATGCAGCGTTTATGGATGAATTAATAACACTAAAAGAAAAGTATTTAAGAGAGCAACGCGAGCAAAATGAAAGAGTTAAAAATCTTCAAAAAAATTTTAATGAAGGACAAGGACCTTCATGTGTAACAATGGGAGGAAGAATAAAAAATATTTTTCGAAATAAAAACAAATCGAATAAAAGTAAATCAAAACGAATTAATAAACGAGTTAAGAAAAATAAAAGATATTCAAGGAAATATTCAAGGAAATAATTAAAAAAAATAAATAAAATAATGAATAAGCAGAAATTGATTTAGCAAAATGTATAACTAATAATATATATAGTATTTAATATTATTATTAGTTAATATTAGTTATAGTTAATAATGGAACCAGAATCATTCAATATTGACGATTACATAAAAGATGGAAAATTAAACTTGACAGAAAAAACATACCGAAAATACGACAAGGAATTCATTGCGGCAAAAATTATTGATAAAATACAGAGTGGCGAGCTGAAATTCCCACATCCACCTGAATATTGCACTCCGAAATTTAAAGAGGATGCTTTTCAAATACTTAAAAAATATGAACCGGAAATAGTCAAAATGCGACATTCCAATTATCAACAAAAACTTACGCGCGAAGTGTGGCAAAAAATGAATTTAACTGCCGACGGTTACAAATCAGGATACGTGTATATCAACACACAACCAGGTGACTACGAAGCAGATAAACTAATCGATTGTTTTACAGGGCTGCAACGAATGAAATGCAAGCGTGAAGGCAAAGAGCTCTCTCCGTTTGCCGCGTGGAATAACAAGGATTACATGAAGCTGGTCATTGAAAAATATATGGAAGATAAAGAAGATTTGACAAGTTTTAATTTGAGAGAATCATTTTATAAATTAAGCAGTAAATTACCTGAAAAATATAAAAATATGGAATGTAATTTTTTTAAAGCAACACTTGCAGCTTCCGTCTACGACTATTTTCTAGAAGGTAGCACAAAAACGCGTGTATTGGATATTAGTGCCGGTTGGGGCGACCGCTTACTTGCAGCGTTAGCAAAAAACCTGGATTCTTATTTGGCGTTTGACCCGAATGCGTCGCTGCAACCGGGATACAGGGCCATGATTGACGAGACGTTCTCTTCTGTACCCGGTATAAGCAGTAAAGGCTCACTCGTGTATCAACTCGTACCGCATGTGAGTCATGAGCTCTCAAATAAAGACCGGTACAAAGTGATTGATGCACCATTTGAAAGCGCAGAGGCAATTTTGGAAGGACGCGAATTCGATTTGATTTTTACCAGTCCACCTTATTTCGACTTGGAAGTATTTACCACAGAAGGCGAGCAATCCATTATTAGCCATTCCACGTTTGATAAATGGATGGTGAATTTTTTATTCAAATCTCTCTACATTGCGTGGAATACATTGGTATCCGACGGAAATATGGTAATACACATTGACGATTTTAGTAAAGGCACTGAAAAACATCGAATTATTGAACCGATGGTGCTATTTGTTTGTGGCTGGTGCTCAAGTGCGCGTTTTGACGGAGTGGTGGGTGCAAGCGGGTATAACAAAAAAAAGGATTACAAGTCACCAATGTGGGTTTTTAAAAAAAAATCGTCAGGAAAAGATGACATTCGTTTTTGCAAAGAAATGATGAGAGATAAATACCCGGCGCTAAATGATTTAATTGCAAGAAATAAAGATTCGTTTGTTGCATCTATGGTTTCGTCGTCAACGGCATCAGCAGCTGCAGATGAGCTTAATGTCCTTCCCAATTTTGATGCAAAGGGAAAATTGTGCGTCATTCAAAATAACAAGTACAACATAAAAACGAAAAAAGGACTGACTCCGTTTTATATAAATTTGGAACATGTTTTAAAACGCGCGGGGTTTACTGTAAAGTTGCTTGAAGATGAATACATTTCAAACATTGAAAAAATTCAAGGTGAAAAATATGAAGCAGAAATTGATGGAGGAGGAAAGAAGAATAAAGAGGAACGTGCACTGTTGATAAAAAAACGACTTGAAAAAGCGCGTTCAAAGGTTGCGCAGCCGATAGAGCGAGACATCTTGGGAACAGAACCAGAAGCAGAATCAGAAGGTGAAGGTGAAGAGGAGGGGTTACCTAGAATCTCATTTGCAGAAGCTGCTAAACAACAAAGAGAGAGAGAAGTAAAAGAACTCGAAGAAATAGAAAAACAACTTGAAAGTTCTGGAAAAGAAGAATTGGAAAATTTAAGTCCAAGTACTGACGACACCCCTCAAACACAACAAACACAACAAACACAAACAAGTAAAAGCGAACAGAGTGAAAACGAAGAAATAACACCACCACAATTAGAACCAAAAACAAAGGAAACACGCGAAAAACAAAAGGTCGACCTTTTATTGAATTTTGAAGATTTGTTTATCGACAAGTCCATCCCGCGTTTTTTTTCAGGAATGAACATTGCAAATGCATACGCATTCTACAAAAAAATGCAATCAGAGGGAACAGTAATATATCCTCCGCCCGAATTTAGCTATTATACGAATTCAAAAACTTATTCTGTCGACTTGCACGCGCCTGAAAATGAGGAATTTGTATTGCCGAATAGTAAAACATTTTTATTTTCATATTCAGGCAACCCTAGCATCAACCAAACGCGGAAAGAAATTTTTGCATATTTTAAAGATGTGCAAGAAAAAACGGATTACGTTATTGTTAAAAATGGATTTTCAGCAGACATGACAGATGTGTATTTGGTCATGACGCAAAAGGCGGCAAGCGAAAAAGAGTTGCCAAAAGAAATTGAAAAGGCATTTCCTCAAGATAAACGCTTTGTTATGAATGAAAATGTTTCCGAATTGATGGATATTTATACTGATTTTATTCGCGAAAATAACGTTGACCTTGTTGTTATTGCTGAACCATACAATAAAATTGTTTCAAATAGAAAAAATGAATACAGAATGTGGTACTTGGGTGGAAAATTTGTAGACTATTTCTGTTTTGGAATAGAGAGAGATGATAAAAATAAAATTAAAATGATTGATAACCTTGTATATAATTCTAAGAATGAAACCCATTTTCAATTAAAAAAACTCACAGATAAATTGTATCAAGTGGTTTTGAAAAATGTTCGGGCCATTCTGAAAGATGACGACTTTGTTCCGGTTGCGATGCGGTTTGACATGTCATATGCAACGGATGCAATGTTTATTGACAAGTATGCCGTGGAAATAAATCAAAAAGGACAAAAAGGAAAGGTTCGATTTTATTGTAACGAGGTTGAAAACATGGATGGAACTTTTTATACAAATATTTCAGTTTTAAGTGAGGATGGTAAGAAAACATCTCTCGGTGATAAATTTGAGAAAGATTTAATAAAACTTCTTACGTCTACAGCGTTTTTGAAAATGTCATCGTCAAAGCAAGTTCAAACTGCAGCTCAATTCAAAAAAATTATCGACATTATTCGAAAATACACAATGAAATCTCGTCCGTCAGTGTGCAACGGAATAACTCTGAAAAATGTGCAAATACAATTTGGTGACCAAAAGAAACCAACTTCGCCCATTCTCTCCACAACAGAAGAGGAAGAGAAAGAGGAAGAGGAACAGCCGACACCGGTTGTTGTCGTAACTCCGCCAGTGGAAGAGGAAGAAAAAGATGAAGAAAAAGATGAAGAAAAAGATGAAGAAAAAGAAAAAGAAAAACCCGCCAAGAAAATAAGAGTGAAAATATTAAAACCCAAACCTGCATCAGACAAAGGTGAAGGCGAAGTTATAAAGGAAAAGGGCGAAAGCGATAAAGTTGACCCCAATACAATTATTGGTTCAGTCGCGTTGAGAGAAAGAATGCGCCCTCCATCTGAAAAAATTATAGCATCTCCTTACTTTATGAACAATCGTAAAATTTTCGTTGACTTTATCAATAAGTTTTTTGAGACTAGGTATAAGGATGTACTTGGAAAAGAAGGCCAAATCACATGCAAACAAATAAGTAATGCAAAAACAGATAGCGCCGCAATGTCGCTGTTTCCGCATCAACAAATTGTAAAAGATTATTTAAATTTGTACACTCCGTATCGCGGCTTGCTGTTGTTTCACGGACTTGGAAGCGGAAAAACGTGCTCGTCAATTGCAATCGCAGAAGGAATAAAAACGGAAAAACAAATCATTATTATGACTCCGGCATCTCTCCAGGCAAACTATAGAAATGACCTTAAAAAATGCGGCGATGAGTTTTACAAGAGAAATCAACACTGGGATTTTATTTCCATTAAAGATACAAACGTGAAAGACAAAGAAGAAAAAATTACACAATTATCGAAAATATTGAATATTGATGTAAATATGATTAAAGAAAATGGCGGCGCTTGGATGATTAACGTGAGTAATCCGAAAAATAACTATCCCGATTTGACAACTGAAGAACAACAGCAACTGGAAGCACAATTAGATAAAATGATAGAAGCAAAATATAAATTTATTAATTACAATGGTCTAAATAAAAATAAAATTGCAGAACTCACAAGCAACGGGAAAGTAAACCCGTTTGACAACGCCGTGGTCATTATTGACGAAGCGCACAGAATTGTCAACTCGATAAGCAATCAACTAAAAAATATGAAGCCCACTAAAACAGATGAAAAAAAAGCAAAGGCGCTTATTTCAATACAACTCTACAAGTATTTGCAAAATGCGGATAATTCGAAAATAATATTACTCACAGGAACGCCGATTATTAATTACCCAAATGAGTTGGCCGTTTTATTCAATATATTGCGCGGTTACATTAAAACGTGGTCATTTAAATTGACAATTGATAAGGACCAGAAGTTTGACGAGTCGTCCATTATTGAAATGTTGAAAAAATATAATGTGGCAAATTATGATTATGTAAAATATACGCCATCGTCTCAAACTGTTACTATAACGCGAAATCCATTCGGATTTTCTCCTATATTGAAAGGCAAGGCCGGCGGCAAAAACGACGAATACGCCGGAGTCATCAAAAATGTCGCCGGAGATGAATCCAACGAACAATTTCTTCGAAAAATAAATCAAATGTTTGCATCTGAACACATCAGAACAGAAGACCCCATTATTACAAACTTCACCGCACTACCGGATAAATTTGAAGACTTTAAGAATAAGTTTTTGAAAGTTAATCCAGACACGTTTGAAATCATCGGTGTGAAAGAGTTGCCCATTTTCCAGCGCAGAATTCTCGGACTAGCATCATATTTTAAAAGTGCGCAAGAACAGCTCATGCCGCGTCTTCTAGCTATCAAACTTGAAACGGTTCAAATGAGTAACATGCAATACAACGAATACGTCGATGTTAGAACTGAAGAAATAACAAAAACAAAACGGTCTCAAAAAAATAAAAACATGTATGAAGTTTCTTCTAATTCTTATCGTATCTTCTCTCGACTGTGTTGCAATTTTGTTTTTCCTCCTGCAGATGAAACCACCGGAAGACCCGCAAGACCTAAAAAAGAAAAATTAAACGAACAAAATGTTGACGCCTTTATGCTCTCAGATGAAGGCAGCGGTGGTCGCAGAGAGGCGCAAACATTTGTTGAAGGCGGCGAAGAAGAAGCCGGGCCACCGGAATCGGCGGTCGACGGCTCTTATAACGACAAAATCCGCCAGCTGTTTCAATATTATGAAACACACGGCGATGATTTGAAAGCTGTAGACGAAGGAGGTCGTTTGAACGAATACAGTCCAAAGTTTTTGAAAATGCTTCAAAATATTACAAATCCGGAAAATAAAGGACTCAATCTTATTTATAGTCAGTTTCGTTCTCTCGAAGGAATTGGAATGATGTCTCTCGTTTTGAATGCAAACGGATTTGCGCAATTCAAAATAAAAAAAGATAAAGATGGCGAAGGATGGTTTGTGAACATTGCGCAAGAAGACCAGGAAAAGCCCATGTATGCGCTTTATACAGGAACGGAAGACACGGATGAAAAGGAAATTATTAGAAACATATTCAACAGCGACTTTGCATCTACACCGCAAAACATAAAAGGTTACCTGGAGAGAAGGAAAAAATCATCAGGAAACTTGGAGAATAAATATGGAGAAATAATTAAAGTATTTATGATTACGGCATCAGGGTCAGAGGGAATTAATTTGCGAAATGTGCGATTTGTTCACGTAACCGAACCATATTGGAATGCCGTGCGCGTTGAACAAGTTGTTGGGCGAGCGCGCCGCATTTGCAGTCACGAAGATTTGCCCGAAGATGAAAAAACGGTGCAAGTGTTTGAATATTTAACCGTCTTCTCTCCAGCCCAAAAAGAAACATTGAACAAAGAACTCAAGTCGACTGACAGCGGAAAAACAACAGACCAGTCACTATTCGACATTTCTAAGAAGAAGGAACAAATAAATAGAGAACTGTTGGATGCAGTAAAAAATACATCCGTTGACTGTAAAATACACAAGGGAACCAAATGTTTCGAGTTTTTGGGAACGCCAGATTCAAGTTCATTTTCATATGTTCCAAATATTGAACTGGATGAAACCGAAAAAGAACTCGTCGCAAACGTTGCAGTGGAAGAAGAAGAGTTTAAGCTGCTTCCTGCAGCGTACAAGGGCGAAAAGGGAGAAAGGTTGATTCGTTCGCTTAAAACAAACAAGGTTTACTACAAGGATGATACATTTGAAGCTCTTTCTTCAAGCGGAAAACCATTTGACGTGAAAGAGCTCAACCAATATGGTCGGATTGAACAAGTTGGAGATAAATTAAAAATGTTTAAAAATTAATAAAGTTTATTTTATTAAATATATATGTTTTTAATATGATAATTAAAATAAAAATTGATTTTTTCTATCATTATCTTAATTATGGTAGACAATATACAAAGATACAAGACAAGTCATTACAACAATGGTCTGGACAATGTGGCAAGGGTGGAATGACGAAAAAAATGAAAGGATGCGTGTTGAAAGGGAACTCAAAAACTTGACAAATCTATTCCGCAGGGTTGTGAGTGAACGCGACAGTCTCAAAGAAGAACGCGACAGTCTCAAAGAAGAACGCGACAGTCTCAAAGAAGAACGTGACGAACTTGAAGAAGAAAATAAAAGATTGCGAAATAATTGACAATATACAAGTAGATAATAATGAACACAATTTTTGAATACATTAACAAAACCATTTTTATTTTTTTAACATCATTGAAGAACTATCATATGCATCATGGCCATCATGACCATCATGGCCATCATGTTAGTATATCAAAAAACAACAAACTGTTATAAGCATGTGCTAGCGAGCGCATGGCTTAGTGGGAAAACATTCAGTTCAAGAAATCATCAACTCATACATCAATGAGAACATGGGTTCGAATCTCGACAAGTCCCAAAAAAAAAGGCTTCAAACACAAGACACAAAAATTGTGTAGAAGTTTAGGGGTAGTTCCAATAAAAGTCCCTGTAGCTCAGCGGCAGAGCGTCTACAACACCGTCGTCTACTCACCAAGACTTTCAAAAGTCCGAATTTGAAGATGGTTATCGCCTTATAAGCGGAAGGTCACAGGATCGAAACCTGTCGGGGATATCTATCACATCACATCGCACCGGTGCATCAAGGCACTAGAGCAACTTTAACCGACATGGCGCAGCGGCAGCGCGCGCGGCTCATAACCGCGAGGACACTCGATCGAAACGAGTTGTCGGTATCCATCCCATCACATCGCATCGGTGCATCAAGGCACTAGAGCACCCTTTAAAACCGGCATGGCGCAGCGGTTAGCGCGCGGGGCTCATAACTCCGAGGTCACTCGATCGAAACGAGTTGCCGGTATATCATCATCATATCGCATCGGTGCATCAAGGCACTAGAGCATCCATCCCCTGTAGCGCAGCGGAAGCGCGCCGTAAAACACCGTCAGTTACCAACAAGATTTGAAAAAATCCGACAGACAGATGGTTATCGCCTTATGAGCCGGAGGACACACGATCGAAACGTGTCAGGGGAATATCACATCACATCGCACCGGTGCATCAAGGCACTAGAGCAGAGCAACTTTAAAACCGGTATAGCTCAGCGGAAGAGCATCTCAAACACCGTCATCTATCATCTTGACTCGCAAGAGTCCGAATTGAAGATGGTTATCGCCTCATAAGCGGATGGTCACAGGATCGAAACCTGTTACCGGTATCTCACATCAGATTCGCACCGGTGCATCAAGGCACTAGAGCAGTTTAGCACCTGTAGCTCAGCGGCAGAGCATTACATCGTTCGTCTTTAAACACGACTGAATAAGTCCGAATTGACGAATGGTTATCGCCTCATAAGTGAAAGGTCGCAGGATCGAAACCTGCCGGGTGCATTTACACTTTAGTTGCTTTAAAGAAACAACTCGTCATTGTCACATTATCACATGTATACCCCCCTTAGCTCATCGGCAGTAGCGCAGGGCTCATAACTCTGAGGTAACAGGATCAACACCTGTAGGGGGTATTCATTTTTTTGCGATGATTTTTTTATGAAAAATATTCGAATCATCGCAAAAAAAACTCTAATTTCTGCGCGATTTATTTTTACGACGCACCCTTTTTGATTTCGATTTTGAACGGCGCGCCCTTTTATTTTTTGATTGTCGTGCCCGTGCCCTTTTTATTTTTTTAGCTCCACCCGATACAACAGACCCTCCCGAGAAACATGAGAAACAGTTTAAACACCCCTGAGTTTTTTCCATTAATATTGCTGTTACTCCATCCGGAATACTTGCTGTTACTCCATCCGGAATACTTGTCCTTATTCCGCAAAATACAAATACTGCTTCCATTATATTCATTTCATCTTCAATACTCACATTCACATCGCTTGAAAAACTTAAACTTAGGGTACCATGAGGAGTAGTAGCAGCAACAGCAGCAGCACGAGCAGGAACAACAGGAACAACAGGAACAACAGGAACAACAGGAACAACATCCTGGAAGATGATATTTAATTCAAATGGTACCACCTCACCACTCTTTAGGGTTGCACTTCCACATAACAAATTAACGTCAGGAAACATATCTCTTAATAATCTTGATGCTGTCCATTCACGGAATTCATACTCTGAAAATCTTCTATAAAAAGAATTTTCGTATAATTGTTTTGCCATATGTACCGACATTTCATAATCTGATAAAAGTTCTTTGTAATATTTTCTTAATCGGCGGTTTTCTAAATTGGCGTCTGAACCCATTATTTTTATTGATCGTGGGTTTTCTTTACCCAGGTTTTTTATATTTATTTCAATTTCCTTCAAATTATCATCTTTGGTGTTAAGTGTTTCAATATCACATCTACGACGTGAATAATTTAGTTCATCTAACAGAAATAAAATCCGTTCATCTCCTAATTGTTCTATACCCGGATTTCTTTTAAGATATTTTAAAACAACATTTACATTATTGATATCCTTAATAGGTCCGCGAATTTCCGTTTCAACGTTAGAAACTTCTTGTGCAATCAATCTCTTGACACTATCGTTTTCGCGGGTAGGTATATGTGCATACGCATGAGCTAGACGACGATAATTGTCAGGTATACTATAATCAGGCAGAGAATCAGCAAAAGAACCATTAGGCATCGTTTTAAACTCACCATCAACTATAGCAAAAGAATGAGGAGTAGTAGCAGCAACAGCAGGAGGATAAGCAGGAGAAGCAGGAGAAGCAGAAGAAGCAGAAGAACCAAAAGAAGCAGAAGCAGGAGAACCAAAAGAAGCAGGAGAACGAGAAGAACCAAAAGAAGCAGAAGCAGGAGAAGAACCAAAAGAAGCAGAAGCAGGAGAAATAGTAGAAAGAGCAAGAGAACGAGAAGAAGAATCTCCAAGTAAAGGTAGGCTTAAATTACTATCAGAAAAACTCATACTAGTTACACTAAATTTATTATATATATATATATATATATATATAATAAAAAAAAAATATACATTTTCATAGAATATATATGTTATCAATATAAATATACATTGATATA
>Ga0315268_10007528_pt1 | contig 11460 bp, 8 predicted proteins | sample C1_top_MG_FD_204535 | JGI IMG/M metagenome (GOLD analysis project Ga0315268, IMG submission 204535) | Sediment microbial communities from Yellowstone Lake, YNP, Wyoming, USA - C1_top | ecosystem: Environmental > Aquatic > Freshwater > Lake > Sediment | place: USA: Wyoming | collected 2017-08-01 | reverse complement strand
GGAAAATGGCTTGGAAGAAACCCTTTTTCAAAAGGGTTTCTTCCAAAATCAGTGCCCGGATGCTTAACTTAATGACCTTGCCCTTTGGGGGGATAGGGAGAGGGGGGATTTTTAGGTTAACTGGCTGCGGAATTCCCGCGCCGTGTACTTAGTACACGGGGCGGGAATTACCTAACCAGTTATCGAGTTATCCTTCCTCACCTCTACGGGCGATGACTTCGCTGCGCCCTCCAATACTATCTGGCCGCGTATTTAATGCGCTGTGGACTTAGAGGGGTTGGTTTTCGTGAGGTAAGTTCAAGACCCCGCGAGATGCCTTTAAAATCCCCCTTCTCCTTTTACAAAAGAGGGGAATAAAAAAACATACCCTTATGAGACCCCTGCACTCCGCATCCTGCAATATTATTCATCATAAGTCATTGACAACGAAAAAAGTATTTGATATTCTTTACCAATTAATGTATAAAATGGGAAATTTTTCCATTGCTTGGGTTCTTGGCAAAATAAATACCGAATAACAACCTGAATAAAATAACAGCATGAGGGGCAAAGACCATTATCCGTTGACCGTTGACCGTTAAGTCCTTAACGGATAACGGGCAACGGGTGTGTGCTTCTGTGCCTGCTATAATCCGTAGTATACACAACTTTTGAACCGCTATAAACAGTCTAAACGAGCACCCTTTTAGCGTAAGGCAGGAGAATATTAGGAGAATATCAGGAGAAGGTATGGAATTAGATGATCTCATTGTTTCAAAAGCTATTATTGAGCGTTTTTCTGAAAAATTACTGAGCTACTCAGAGGTCGATGTAGCTATCGTTGGAGCTGGCCCGGCAGGGTTGATGGCCTCCTACGCTATAGCCAAAAAGGGACTGAAAGTTGCTGTCTTTGAGAGAAGATTAAGTGTAGGCGGAGGCATGTGGGGCGGCGGGATGATGTTTAATGAGATTGTTGTCCAGGAGGAAGGGAAGAAAATCCTGGATGAGCTTGGCATAGCCAGCCGAGAATATAAGACCGGTTACTATACGGCTGACTCCGTTCAGACGGTTACCACTCTGGCCTCGTATGCAACCAAAGCAGGGGCACAGATTTTTAACCTGATTTCGGTTGAAGATGTCATGGTTCGAGAGGAGAAGGTTATCGGGCTGGTGTTGAACTGGTCATCGGTTAATATGGCAGGTTTGCACATTGATCCTTTAAGCATCAAGGCTGAAACAATTATTGATGCTACCGGCCACGCAGCCGAATTGGTCAAGATTTTGCATCAGAAATTCGGAGCCAAATTGCTCACGGAAACAGGCGAGATCATGGGTGAGAAGCCGATGTGGGCTGATCTGGGAGAAAAGAACATTCTCAATAATACAAAGGAAGTTTATCCTGATGTATATGTGGTGGGCATGGCTGCTAATGCCGTGTTTGGAGCACATCGGATGGGACCTATCTTTGGCGGAATGCTGCTTTCGGGATTGAAAGTAGCTGACCTTGTGGCCAAAAACAATCGTAAATAGTCCAAGCGTAAATAGCTTACATAGCTTCGCGGCTAAATAGTTCCGTAGCTTAATAGCTCCGTAGTGAAATAGCTTCGCAGCTCAAACAGAATAGCTTCGCAACTAGTACAGCTTCACCCTTAAGATTGTAGGGGCAAGCGTTTAAATGAGAGGTAAAAACAACCTCTCTCCTCTCATAAACTTGGCTGTGAAGAGGTACTAGTAGCTTCGGCAGCACAAATAAGGAGGCTTACGCCTTGACCACACAAATGAAGCAGGCGCGATCCGGCTTTCTTACTCCGGAAATGGAGGAGGTGGCCAGACAGGAGAGGCTATCTCCCCAGATTATTATGGAGGGAGTTGGCCAGGGGACCATAATCATTCTCTGTAACCGGACCTATCCGAAAGCCCGCCTCTGCGGCATTGGTTCCGGGCTTCGCACCAAAGTCAATGCCAATATCGGAACTTCCAAAGATCGGCCCGACCTCGATCAGGAAATGAAAAAGCTGCATGCCACTCTTGAGGCCGGAGCAGATGCGGTCATGGATTTGAGCACAGGCGGGGACATTAACCTCTTGCGAAAAAAAATCCTGCACAATTCCTCGATTCCTGTTGGAACTGTGCCGATCTACCAGGCAGCTATAGAATCCGTTGAAGAGTTTGGAGCCGTAGTCAAGATGTCGGAAGAAAAACTCTTTCAGGTTATCGAAGAGCAGGCCCAGGATGGTGTGGATTTTGTCACCCTTCATGCAGGCTTAACCATGGAGGCAGTGCAGCGGCTGAAAAAGCAGGGAAGGCTGATGGATATTGTCAGCCGTGGCGGTGCGTTTTTAGTTTCCTGGATGGTTCACCACGGGAAAGAAAACCCCTTGTATGAGCATTTTGACCGTCTCCTCGACCTGGCCAGACGGTACGATCTTGTCCTGAGCCTGGGCGATGGATTGCGGCCCGGTGCGCTGGCTGATGCCACGGACCGCGCCCAGATTCAAGAGCTTTTGACCCTGGGCGAACTGGCAGAACGGGCCTGGCAGGCGGATATTCAGGTAATGATCGAGGGGCCGGGGCATGTGCCCATAGATCAGATTGAGACCAATATAGTTCTCCAGAAGCGGCTTTGCAAAAACGCTCCCTTTTATGTGCTTGGCCCTCTGGTGACTGATATCGCAGCCGGCTATGACCATATTTCTTCAGCCATTGGTGCAGCCATAGCAGCGCGGGCCGGTGCGGATTTCATTTGCTATGTCACTCCTTCGGAGCACTTGCGGCTGCCCACGCCCGAAGATGTGCGGGACGGAGTGATTGCAGCCCGCATTGCCGGTCATGCTGCTGATATTGCCAAGAAAATACCCGGGGCTATGGAGTGGGATAATCAGATGTCACAGGCCAGGAAATCCCAGGACTGGGAAGCACAAATCCGTCTGGCCATTTATCCGCAAACCGCGGAAAAGCTGCGTCAGTCCAGCCTGCCCAAAGAAAATACCACCTGCACCATGTGTGGAGAATTTTGCGCTATCAGTATGGTCAAGGAATTTCTGCGGCCTACTATGCCGTAGCAGCGCATAAGTCTACAGCCGTAGCAGCGCATAAGTCTACAAGTGCAAGTGTTGGTATCCCACAGGATTGAGGCCGCTTTAACTGAATACACTTCTAGACTTATCCGCGTAGCAGGATGCTGAATACTGGATGTTGGTGCGGGATGCCGGATGCGGGATATTGGATGCGGGATACGGGAGAGGGGCGTATCCACCAACATGGCTCATACAAGAGTTCAAAATTCAACCATTCGCGATATGACTACGAAAACGATTCGAACTACGAAAACGATTTACGATTGTTACCTCTATGCCCTGACCCCTCCCGACATAGGAGATGGGACTTCCTCTCTCGATAGGGTCAAAGAATCCATCATCAACCAGGGGCAGGGAATCGACGCTCTTCAACTGCGCATTAAGAAGAAAAATGATCGGCAAATCAGCGATCGGCAAATACTGGACCTTGGCAGGCAGATTCGGCAATTGACTCTGGAGTCGGGAGTCCTCATGATCATGAACGATCGACCGGATCTTTGCCAAATCCTGGATGCCGATGGCCTGCACCTTGGGCAGGACGATATTCCTCTTGAGGATGCCAGGAAAATTCTGGGGTCTGGAAAAATTATCGGCATATCAACGCATACTCTGGCCCAGGCTTATGAAGCTGAACAAAAAGGAGCAGACTACCTTGGCTATGGTCCCTGTTATCCGACCTCGACCAAAGAGGACTTATCTCCAAAAATCGCTTTTGAGGAAATCGGCAGGTTGCGTCAGACCCTGAAGATCCCTTTTTTCATCATTGGCGGGCTTTCTCTGGAAAACCTGCCTCCCGCCCTTGCAGCCGGAGCCAACCGGATAGCCATTTGCGCAGGAATTTATCAGACTGGCAACGACGTCAGACAAATAATCCGGAAAGTTCGCCAGCTTCTTGGCAGGGAGAAACATTAACCGGATGAATCTGAGAGAGCCTTGTTCGAGCAAAGGAGTCTGGAGTAAGGAGTCTGGAGTAAAGATAGTCATACTCCGAGCGACGGAGCAATAGTAGCATGAATTCAAGTCCTTTTTCTTCCCCAATATCTACCAACGACCTCAACCCTTCTTCACCCTCTTCACTTTCTTCCCCGGCCCGGGCACTCACCATTGCCGGTTCAGATTCCGGAGGTGGAGCAGGCATACAGGCAGACCTGAAAACTTTTACCCTTCTTGGGGTCTTTGGCCTTTCAGCAATCACTGCACTTACGGTGCAAAACACTCTGGGCGTGCATCGTGTTATGGGTATCCCTGAAGATTTTGTGCAGCAGCAGTTGACTTCAGTGCTTGAAGATATCGGTGCGGATGCCATCAAAACGGGCATGCTCTGGAGCCGGGGCATCGTTGAGGTAGTGGCAGATACGCTCAAAGGGAAGAGCTTCCCTGGTTCCCCCCTGGTGATCGATCCTGTCCTGGCAGCCAAGCGCGGAGAGCCTCTGCTGCAAACCGAGGCGATTCCTGTTCTCAAACAGCGGCTTTTTCCCCTGGCCAGCCTGCTAACGCCGAATATCCCTGAAGCTGAGATATTGAGCGGCGTTTCTCCCCTGGAGAACCTGGAGCAGATGAAAAAGGCAGCCGATAAGTTGGTAAATTGCTGGGGAGTTAAATCTATCCTGATCAAGGGGGGACATTTCCCCGGCCAGGGCCAGATTTTCGATCTTTTTTTCGATGGAGCGGAATTTACGATTTATGAAAAGGAAAGGCTTCCCAATCAGTATACCCACGGAGTGGGATGCACGCTGGCCGCTGCCATCACCGCCTATTTAGCTCATGGTCTTGGGACGGTCCAGGCCATTCAGCAGGCACAGAAGTTCATTAAAAAGGCCATTCAATCCTCCCAGCCCCTAGGTCAGGGAATTGGTCCGATTAACATGCTGTGGTCCGATTAACATGCTGTGATCCAATTAACATGCTGTGATCCAATTAACATGCTGTGAAAGGGTAGCTATCTTATGGCCATTGAGCTATAATAAGGCAATTAAGTTGTAATATATAGGTAAATTGTAATACATAAGAGGGAAACCCCCTGCCTCCTAACCCTTATTAAGGAGAAATGTTAATGGTTGAACCATACAGATCGGGGCGAATATTCCTTGGCCGTCTCGATCATGGAGCGGATTTACTGACTGAGCTTTATCGCTTATGCGAAAGCCAGAGTATTCAGATGGGAACTCTCCAGGTCATTGGGGCTGTTCAGAAGGCCTGTGTTGGTTTCTATGCTCAGGGAAAAAAGCTCTATCAGCAGATTACCCTCCCGAATCCTGCGGAAATCGCCTGCTGCATAGGCAATATCTCCTCCAAGGATGAGAAGATCTTTATTCACGCCCATCTCACTCTGGCCGATGAGCAGGGGAAGGCATGGGGAGGACACCTGATGCCGGGGACGATCGTTTTTGCGGCAGAATTTCAGATCCAGGAACTTCAGGGAAAGATTCTCCCCAGAAGTGAGGATACTGTCACTGGTCTGACCTTATGGTCTCGGTGATCATGAATCCAAGGGGATCACGAATCCCGCTGAATCCAAGGGGATCACGAATCCCACGGGATCGTGAATTCAAAAAGAGAAAGAAGAGGTAAAAGATCATGCCAGCTCTGCTCGTAGCGGATGAATCAGGCCAGATTTACGATCATCCGTACTTGAAACTCGCAGCCCAATCAGGCCGCAGACTCATCAGGCCCGATCTCAGGCAATTAATCCCCCTCCCCTTTGGCAGCCAGCTTTTCACCATGCCTGGCCGCGTTCCCATAGGCTGGGACAAGAAGGCTAAAAAGTTTTTGCCCTGTGACCAGTTCTCCTTTAACGGGCACAAAAAGCAGTGTTTTCCCGTAGCTGCCTTTCTTGCTCCGGGATTTTTGCGTACCCTGCTTCCGGCAGCCCAGGTTGCTCAAGGGGTTGCTAAGACTGCTCAAAGGGCTGTCGATGCCGCTCAAGGGGCTGCCAATGCCGCTCAAGGGGCTACCAATGCTGCGCAAGGGGCTGCCAATGCTGCGCAAGGGGCTGCCAATGCTGCGCAAGGGGCTGCCAATGCTACGCAAGGGGCTACTCAAAGTCCCAGAATTGATCTTCCCCTCTGGGCCTATACTGCTGTGGGCTGGAAAGATGGGAGATTTTGGGTAACTGCCCTTCAGATTGACCCTAATCCCCATTGGCACCCAAAGTATTTTCAGAATGATCAACAGGTGGCCAGGGCTGTGCGCACCTTTTTGCGAGAGATGCCGGATAACCGGCTCGTGCAGCAACTGAGCCGCTGCGCCCTGGAATACCATTGTTTCGCAGCCAAAAACCTCTTCCTGAAGCGATGGGAGTGCCCTCTCCCCACCTCTCCCGTATGCAATGCCAGATGCCTGGGATGTCTCTCCCTTCAGCCCGGCGAGTGCTGCCCCTCCTCTCAGGAAAGAATTACCTTTGTCCCGAAGGTGGACGAGTTGGTGGAAGTCGCCCTGCCTCACTTAAGCGTGGAGGACGCCATTGTGAGCTTCGGTCAGGGGTGTGAGGGGGAACCCCTGCTGCAAGCGGATACTCTGGCCGCAACAGTCAGCCGGTTGCGTAAGGAAACCCCAAGAGGTGTTATCAATCTCAATACCAACGGGAGTCTCCCCAACAGAGCTGAAGATGTCTATCGGGCAGGGCTCGACAGCGTCAGAGTCAGTCTCAACAGCCTGATCCCTACCTCCTATAATCGCTATTACTCTCCCTGCGGATACACCTTCGACCATGTCATCGAAACCGTGGAGAGGGCGCGAAAACTGGGCCTGTTTACCTCGATCAACCTGCTGATCTTCCCCGGCCTCACCGACCGGCAAAAGGAGTGCGAAAGGCTCTACCAGTTTATCGGGCAGATCGGCGTAGATCTTATCCAGATGCGAAACCTCAACATCGATCCTGACCTTTACATGGAGAGAATAAAGATAGACGAGGATGGGGAGAATGGGGAGGACGGGAAGGGTGGTAAGGATGGGGGTGGGGGGGATAGTGACAGGGGAGAATTTGTGCCTATCTGGGAAATAGTCGAAACACTTCGCAAGAGGTTCCCCCGCCTCAAACTGGGATATTTTAACCAACCGAGACGGGAGATTGTGGAACATCTATCCAACGTGAATACTGCTGGCTAAAAATACGAAAATCTGATAAACTATTTTGTAGCCTTTTTTGTTTTCTCAATGCTGCCGGGAAAGGGGAGCCTTCACGGGAAACTTAAAGGGGTAATACTTGTTTACCAAGGGGAGATAATAGGATAATCAATCAGATAAATCTGGAGAGAAGTCAGCCGGATGAAACCACCTGTTTTCGCTTCGCAGCCATTATCTATTACTCCTTCTTCTGGCCAGCTTTCGCCTGGCAGGCTTTTGCTGGCCATTGTGCTTCTGGTGGTTCTGGGCAGCATCTGCTTCTCGAATTCCCTCAAAGGCTCTCTGCTTCAGTGGGATGACCAGTTGTATGTTCAGGATAACCCGTATATCCGCTCCTTCTCCTGGTCAAATGTCAAAACCCTTTTCACTCAATCCTACTTCAAGAATTATGCTCCACTCCATGTCCTCTCCTATCAACTGGACTATCACTTTTGGAAATTCCGGCCCGACGGCTATAAGCTGATGAATATCCTGCTTCATATTCTCAACAGCATCCTGGTGTTTTTCCTCATCTTCGAGTGGTATCAAACCTATGCGGTTGCCCTTACTGCGGCGGCCATCTTCGCCGTGCACACTATTCATGTGGAATCCGTGGTCTGGATCTCACAGCGCAAAGATGTTCTCTCCACCCTCTTCTTCTTTCTCTCCCTGTATGCGTATAGCCGATTCCGAAAAAAAATAAGCCGATCATCCTCCTGTTCGTCATCATCGTCCTGTTCGCCATCGTCGTCCGAATCGCCCGATTCAGGGTTACCTTGCTCATCATCTTGCTCATCATCGTCACTGCCCGAATCGCCCGATTCAGGGTCATCCTCCCGCTCATCGACATCGTCCTGGCCCTGGTATGCGGCCTCACTGCTCCTGGCAGCCTTGGCTTTACTCACCAAGGCGGTGACCGTAACCCTCCCGCTGGTCCTGGTGCTGTATGAACTGTGCCTGACGAGGAAGGAAGACCCGATCCGGTGGAAGGAGATCATTCCCTTTTTCCTCCTCTCCGGCCTTCTGGCCGTGGCTACCTATTGGGCGCAGACCGCTGAAGTCCTGCATTATATAGGAGACAGTTTCCTGCTCTCGCTCCTTTTGACCGTAAAGATCCTGATCCTCTATCTTGGAAAACTGGTCCTTCCCATTGGCCTGTCCAGCCGCTATGTGTTCTCCGTGAGCAAAGTTTCAGACATCTTCACCCCGTCCTTTTTTCTGTATGCGGTTCTCCTGCTGTTCTTCCTGGGAGGGCTGGTCTTTCTGTGGCTGAGACAAAAGAGAGATCTGGCTTTTCCCGGCTTCTGGTTTCTGATCACCCTCCTGCCTGTGGCTAACATTATTCCCACCAGCACCCAGATGGCAGACCGGTATATGTACCTTCCCTCTCTGGGCTATGGCCTGGCTGTCGGACTTCTTGTCCTGGCCTTCATCAGGTGGTCGCAATCAGGAGCGCAATCGCAGGCGCAAGGAGCGCAATCCCAGGAGCAAGGAGCGCAATCGCAGGCGCAATCAAGGCAGAGGGGAATGAGGGGAATGCTGCTTCAGGCTGTCTGCATTCTTCTGGCGGGGGGATTGGTTGTGCTCTACGGTTCCCTGACCCTGGCCCGAAACCGCGCCTGGCACGATGATCGCTCCCTGTGGGAGGACGCACTGGCTAAAGATCCCAATAATTACTGGGCTGCTACCTTACTGGCCAATACGTATATGCTTGAGGCCCAAAAAAGTCCAGATCCTCAAGCCAGAGGTGAGGCCCTGCACCGGGGCAAGGAACTCTATCAGCAGGCGGTCCGGCTAGCGCCTCAGTTTGCTCCTGCACTGCTTGGAATGGGTAGCGCCCTGCTCAATGAGGGGAATCCTCATGAGGCCATTGTCTATCTATGTCAGGCACGGGAGTGGAACAAAGAGCAGCAGCAATCACTTCGAATCGAGCACAATCTTGGGATCGCCTATGTGCAGGTCAACCAGTTCAAGGCTGCGGAAGAAACTTTCTCTTTCATCATCAAGCAGGACCCAACCTTTGTTCCGGCCTATTTTTCTCTGGGCAAGCTTTATCTCGTCTATGGCACTATCCAGGGCTATCAGATGGCATCAGAACAGTACCGCCGGGCCACCGAGATTTCACCCAATGACCCGCACGGCTATTTCTATCTGGCCATAACCGGGGAACTTATGGGAGACCTTTCCAGCGCTCTTTCCAATTACCAGCAGGCGCTCCGATTGACTGGGGATAAGTCATCACCGCAGATGAATCCGGCTGATATCCACTTCAGCCTGGCCGGACTCTACTACCGCCTCCAGGATTACCCAAGGGCGGTTGAGCACTACCGAGAGGTCCTGCGCCTCGCCCCCAACCATCCCCAGGCCGAAGCAGTGCGATCAATTATCAACTCGCTCAACGGGCAGTAGTTCAGATCCTCATTAATTACAGCATCCTGGGGTTGCGGGCAATTGCTCATCCAGCCCCAGTCAAGGCCGCAGAAGCAGGACAAGTTCTTTCATCCCCTTCCTGATCATCATTACCGCCATTGCGGCCAGAAACAGATTGACAATTCCGGAGAGGACTTCAGCTCCTACCTCACCAATCAACAACAAAATCCAATCCGAAAGGGCAAGAACGACACCTACCAGAGCAATATTGAGAGCTACCGCAATAAGCACTACGGGTAGCCCTGAATGCTCCATCAGGATAAGCAGGGTGGTTAAAACCGCAGGACCAGCGATAAGAGGCGTACCTATGGGAACCACACCGGAATATTTTGCAACCGGCATTCCCTGCCTCTTCTCGTGGGGGATGAGGCCATTCATGGCTAAAATAAAAAGGATAATCCCCCCTGCCACCATGAAATCTCCACTCATGATGCCAAGCCAAGCAAAGAGCGCCCTTCCCAAAAGGATAAAACCAACGCACAGTCCCAGAGACGTGACCATCGACTCAAGGATGATCTTACGCCTCTCCGCTTTCCCTAACCTGCGGGTCAGAGCGATAAACACTGACAATACGCCAACCGCATCCATTGCCACAAAAATTGGAACAAAGGCAAGGAAAATTGCTCTCAGCATATCCTCTCTCCAGGCACAATCCCTCCTTCCGGTTGAAGGGCAGGTATCCTTACGGGGCGATAAATACGTGGCCGATAGCCCCACCCTAACCTGCCACAGAGGGCTTCTCTGCTCTCCCCCTCAAGGGAATGTCATTAAGTTAAGCATCCGGGCACTGATTTTGGAAGAAACCCTTTTGAAAAAGGGTTTCTTCCAAGCCATTTTCCCAAAACTTTTAAAAGTTTTCGGAAAGGGGTTCAAGGGGAAAACCCTTTTCCAAAAGGGTTTTCCCCTTAACTTAATGACATTGCCCCTCAACGGATAATTCCCGCCCCGTATCTTTAGCCACTCAAGGCGATATCCAGGACCTCGCCCACCCGATCGACATATCTAAAATCAATCCCTTCGATCAATTCAGGGGAGATTTCCTCTACGTCTACCTTGTTTCGGGAAGGGAGAATTATGATCTTGATGCCTGCCCGCTTGGCAGCCAAGACTTTCTCCCTGATGCCGCCAACCGGCAGAACCAACCCGACCAGCGTGACTTCACCGGTCATGGCCACATCCTTTTTCACGGACCGGCCGCTTAAGATAGAGCAGATGGCAGTAGCGATAGCTGTCCCGGCAGACGGGCCATCTTTAGGAATAGCACCGGCAGGCACATGGATGTGCAGGTCGCTCTGCTCATAAAAGTCTGTCTTGACACCATAGTTTTCAGCGATCGATCGAATATAGGACAGAGCGGTTTTAACCGACTCCTGCATCACTTCGCCCAATTGTCCGGTGATGGTTAATCCTTTTTTCCCCGGCATTTGCAGTGCCTCGATGAAAAGGATTTCTCCACCGCTCTCAGTCCAGGCCAGGCCGGTAGCCACTCCTGGAGTAGATGTCCTGCGTGCCGTCTCAGGGTAAACCCTGGGCGGTCCCAGATATTCGCGCACTTTATTACGATCGATGGTCTCGTATCTTCCCCCTCCGTCATCCACCTGGGTGGCTATCCGATACGCCACCTTCCGGCAAATCCTGGCAATTTGCCGATCCAGGTTTCTTACCCCTGCTTCCTGGGTGTAATTGGTAATGATGTCCTGAATGGCCGCATCCTCAAAAGAGATATTTTCCGTCTTAAGCCCATGAGCCTGAATTTGCTTGGGAACAAGATAGCTTTTCGCAATTTTAATCTTCTCTTCGTTGATGTAACCTGACAGGCGCAAAATCTCCATCCGATCCTGAAGGGCAGGATGAATGGTTTGCAGCACAT
>Ga0315268_10007527_pt1 | contig 11460 bp, 12 predicted proteins | sample C1_top_MG_FD_204535 | JGI IMG/M metagenome (GOLD analysis project Ga0315268, IMG submission 204535) | Sediment microbial communities from Yellowstone Lake, YNP, Wyoming, USA - C1_top | ecosystem: Environmental > Aquatic > Freshwater > Lake > Sediment | place: USA: Wyoming | collected 2017-08-01 | reverse complement strand
GAAGAAGATGTTGCGGATTGGGAATTCTCTTTAAAGGCTCTTGAGTGGTGGAAGGAAAAGGTTAAGGACCTCCAAAGTGCTTCAGATTCTTAGAAAGTACTCTCAAATAATCCGTTCCTATAAGATAAGATTATAAGATTTGAGCAATTTGGAAAGCTATTGAGATTAAGAGCCGAGGTTAATTTAATCGATGATTCTAAGCTTTATATAAGGGAAACTGTCATTGAAGCAAAGCGAAAATATGCTTATCACTGGCATAGAAAAGATGACAAACTTATAATCCGATGGGATAATGCACCGGACTGGGAGGTGGAAACATTTCCTCATCATAAGCATTTTGGAGATAAAAGGGAAATTGAACCTTCCTATGAGCGAACATTAGAGCAAGTGTTGGATTTTATATCTCAACAGATAATGAATAGATGATCTTCACTGCCAATTATATAATCAAATAAACCCAACAAACCCGATAAACCCATTTATTCCAGCCGGAGGGTTACTTCCAATGCGCAGCATTAAATCATTCCAGTCAATGAAATTGACTCACTTCCAGGCTTAGCCTCAATTCCATCCCGAAGGGATAAATTTAAGCGTGAAACGCTCAATTCCATTCACAGAGTGAATAATGTCTCCAGATCAACCAGACAAACCAAAGACGTTCCAGGCGTAGCCTCACTTCCAGTTCAGAATGAACTCATTTCCAGAGCGCAGCTCTTACTTCCATTCACGAAGTGAATAATGTCTCCAGAACGATGACATCTGAAGATGTGACCCCGGACCTTACCTCTAAAGCACTTTTGTGTTATATTTAAACATATTCAATGAACACAGGAGGTCAAAATGCCCAAACTGAAGGAGATTGATATAAATTATGAACAGATCAAAGATTTATTTTCACAACTTGATTTTCAAAAGAAAATGGCATTGATGAAAGAAGTGATTAAGGATAAGAGATATAGAGAAAATTTCTACGCCTATACACAAGGATTGGTAAAGAAATATAAGATTCCAGCGATGAGCGAAGAAGAACTTGATACATTTCTTCACAGAAACAATTAAGGAATCATCCGTTGGTTTTAAGAGTTGTCATTGATACCAATATATATATTTCTGCTATCTTCTGGAATGGCAAGCCCAGGGAAGTTATAGATCTTGGGCGTGATGGAAAGATAATTATCTTTACTTCAATGGATATAGAGAATGAGATAGCCGGGAAATTGAAGACAAAATTTAAGCTCGCCGAAGAAGATGTTAATCAGATACTTCTGGATTTCTCTACATTTACCTTACCCGTTAAGATTAACAAACAACTCATAGTAGTGCAGGACGACCCGGATGACAATAAGTTTATAGAGTGTGCTCTTGAATGCAAGGCAAATTATATTATATCAGGCGATACACATCTGTTGAATCTAAAAGAATATGAAAGAATAAAAATTATCAAGTCATCCGAATTTTTAAAAGTTTTTTATAAACAAAAGTTATAGTGGGAAGTTATGAAAAAACTAAAAGTTCTCGTTTCTGCTTATCGCTGCCAGCCTGACAAGGATTCAGAGCCTTGTGCCGCTGTACGAAAAAATAGACCCGTCCCGTTTTTTTGTTACAACCAACTTATTTCGTATTTGAAAACCACTGATAAGAGGCTCGGATTAATCCTAAACTTCGGTCGTAGCAAACTGGAGATTAAAAGGGTTTTCCACAACTTTTAATTTTGCGCTTTTTGCGGACCTTTTGCGTAGAATTCTTTAGCGGGATAAACATATGAAAAAAGGCTTAATCACCGGTATCACCGGTCAGGATGGAAGTTATCTTGCTGAGTTTCTTTTAGAGAAGGGTTACGAAGTTCATGGGATTGTCCGGAGGGTCGCCATTGAAGACCCGGAACACAGGCTCTGGAGGATTAGACAAATTCTTGATAAAATCATTCTTCATGCCGCATCTATGGAAAGTTATGCAAGTATCTTTAAAGTAATAGATCAAGTAAAACCGGATGAATGTTACCATCTCGCAGCGCAGAGCTTTGTAAGTTATTCGTTTGAGGATGAGTTTTCGACCATCAACACGAATATCAATGGGACACATTTTGTCTTATCAGCAATTAAAGAAAAGGCACCAAAATGCAAATTCTATTTCGCTGGAAGCTCTGAGATGTTTGGTCTTGTCAAAGAAACCCCTCAGAATGAAAATACTCCCTTTCACCCGAGGTCACCTTATGGCATCTCTAAGGTAGCTGGTTTTGATTTGACAAGGAACTACCGTGAAGCTTATAACATATTTGCTTGTTCTGGTATTCTTTTTAATCATGAATCCCCAAGAAGAGGGTACGAATTTGTAACCCGGAAAATATCCAGCGCTGTTGCAGAAATAAAGTTAGGATTATCTAAGGAACTGAAGCTCGGGAACCTGGAAGCCAAACGAGACTGGGGGTATGCAGGAGATTACGTTAAGGCAATGTGGTTAATGCTTCAACAAGATGAGCCAGATGACTATGTCATTGCGAGCGGGGAGACCCATTCGGTAAAAGAATTTGCAGAATTGGCTTTTAACCATGTGGGTCTTGATTATCGGGATTACTTAAGCAGTGACGAAAGGTTTTTTCGGCCGGCAGAAGTCCATCAATTAAAGGGGGATTACAGTAAAGGGAAAAAGATATTGGGTTGGGAACCAACAGTTTCATTTAAAGAATTGGTTAAGATGATGGTAGAAGCTGATCTTAAAACACTTATGAATGGAGGGATCTCTGTAAATAGGCCCGACTGAACGAAACAGGATAAATATTAATTTTATTCTTTTCAAAATTAATAATCAGGATTAAACCTTATCTTTTTTTGTCTTCTAGTTAATTCGAACTTACAACCAATAAGTAAAAATGCCATATTCTCAAACAGATTCTTCATCTAAGCCTGCAACCTCAGTCCAGCGTCTTTTTAGAGCGACAACGCTAATTGGCGGTTCTTCTGCGATTTCAATAATTCTGAGTATTCTCCGCACAAAGGTTTTAGCTATTTACCTCGGACCTTCTGGCATTGGATTGTTAAGTATATATGGTACGATAATGAGCACAGTAGCAGGCTTTGCTGGACTTGGGCTTCAGTATAGTGGAGTGAGACAGTTATCCGTTAGTCTTGGGTCTGAGGATCAATCTACAATTGGTAGAACGCGCTCCGCTCTCCAATCGTTAACACTTCTCATGGCTGTTCTGGGTATTCTATTTCTTCTTATTTTTAGCAAGAACATCTCTGAGTGGACTTTTGGTAAATCTGAAAGCGCTTTTCCTATCGTAATGCTTTCTATAGGTGTTGGGTTTACAGTTTTTACTGGAGCTCAGACGGCGGTGTTAACGGCCTATCAGCGAATCGCTGAAATTGCAAAGATGATGGCCTGGGGGGCTCTTGCAGGAACAATTTACTCCATTGCTATAGCTATTACTCAACGGGGTGGGGGTATTATTTTCATTGTAACAGGAACGCCAGTGATAAGCTTTTTGTTTATATGGTGGTATTATCGGACCGTTCCTCAATCTACTTCCAATATTTTGATTCGGGGTGCTGTCACCCAATGGGCAAATTTGGTTCGTCTGGGTATCGCTTCCATGTTTGGAAGTTTATTTGCAGGGGTGACATTGTATCTCGTCCGAATTATGCTGATTCGTCATGGTGGGGTGGAGGAGAATGGATACTTTCAGGCTGCATGGGCCCTTTGTAGTTTGCCCGTCGGAATATTGCTAAATGCAAGCTATTCTGAATTTTATCCCGAGATTGCAAGACTCTCGAAGGATGGAGGTGCAATGAGTAATATTGCGAACGAATATATCGATTTATCTCTACACATGTTCTATCCGATCGCTGCTGCAATGGTAACTTTTTCCCAATATTTGATTGCCTTATTATATTCGGAAGATTTCCTCTTCGCTGTTGATACATTACAATGGTTAGCTCTTAGTATTCTTTTTAGGGTTAGTTCTTTTGGCTTAACGAATATAATTCATGCCCGAGGTAAAGCATTGATATTTACACTTGTAGAGTTCATACATAACGCTGCATTTGTATTGCTCACATATACGATGCTCAATAATCAAGGACTGAAAGCAACGGGGATTGCCTTTCTACTATCTCAGGTTCTCTATTTCATTGTTGCCCTTTCACTAGCGAAAAGAGAAATAGGCTTTAAGATTAAGAAGAGGGTTATTATAAGTATGTTCAGTGTATGTAGTGTTCTTTTTGTGGTGATTTATATTAATCTTATGAATCCTAAATTTGCTTTGTTTGCTGGAACAGGGGTTACTGTCGCTCTTTTATTTAAGTATTTTCGTTATGCTAAGCGAATGGGATTATTCAGTTTGGGGAAGTTCTTAGGTTAGCTAGAAGTGAGTTCCGTAAGTGAAAAATCATTTAAACCTTCTTTCCTGAACACTATTGCACATAAAAACAGATCCCTTTGGTTACGGTTACATCGATTCATAATATCCCAACGTTTTGGTTTCTCTCCAACCAAAATCTATGACACAGGATTCTTTTCTGGGCTTGGTTGTGACCAAGGGGCCAGGAGGTCAAAAGAAGTGGTTGACGTTCTGATCGAATTCTTCCATCCTACATCTGTTTTTGATGTTGGATGTGGAGGTGGATTCTATTTGTATCATTTCGCAAAGTCCGGAATTCTTTCGGTGGGTTGTGAAGGGAGCGATACAGGAATTTCGCTTTGTCCCCCAGAATCAATTGTTTTTAAGCATGACCTGCGTTATCCTTTAAGGTGCAATCGAACTTTTGATTTGATTCTCTGTATCGAAGTCGCTGAACATCTTCCTTCCCGGTTTTCGGAAGTGCTTGTAAAGTCAGTCGCCAACCTCGCATCCAAGCATGTAGTCTTTACTGCTTCACCGCCCGGATCCGAAGGGGATGACCATATCAATTGCAGAGAACCTGAATTTTGGGATGCTCTTTTTAACAAACATGGCTTTATGGTTAATGGAAAATTATCAGCGATTATGCGGCGGCGATTTCAAGAAATCGGTTCAGCAACGTGGTTACAAATTCATTTGACTGTGTACGATAAGAAACAATAGTGATTGAAATGTGATTAATGTCATTTTTTAATTATTATTGAGGCATTTCATGTGTGGGATTGCAGGGATTATTGCGCATAAAAAAGTTAATCATAAAGCCATTCTTGCCATGATTTTTGCGCAGGCTCATCGGGGGCCGGATGGAGAAGGAACCTGGTTTAGCAACGATGGCCGGGTGGCGCTGGGGCACAGGCGGCTTGCCATCATTGACCTCTCAGAGAGAGCTAGCCAACCCATGGTCGATGTGAGTGGTCGATATGTCATCACCTACAATGGGGAAATATATAATTATATTGAACTCCGAGATGATCTCAAGCGGACTGGTTCGATCTTTAGATCAGATTCGGATACCGAAGTCATCCTCGAAGCATATAAGCAGTGGGGCGAGGCATGCCTCGACCGGTTCAATGGCATGTTCGCCTTTGCTATTTACGATACGATTGACCAGAAACTTTTTTGTGCCCGAGATCGCTATGGTGAGAAGCCCTTTCTATTCGTGGCGCAAACCAATTTTTTTTCCTTCGCCTCGGAGTACAAGTCCCTTCTTCACCTTGAGGAGGTGCCCCTCGAATACGACGAGTTCAGACTCCTTCGTGGGCTTCACAACGCGAGCACAGGGCTCGATGCGGATAGCGACACGGTTTTTCCAATCATCAGGCAGCTTCGCCCTGCCGAGAAACTGACCCTCGACGTGAGGACGCTCGATTACCAGACAGAGAAATACTGGGATGTGCGTATTGATCCAAACCTCGCCCGTGTTTCGGAGCAGGAGGCCTTCGAGCGGTTCCGGGAACTGCTCACGGATTCGGTCCGGATCCGAATGAGGAGCGATGTTCCTGTCGGGTCGTGCCTTTCAGGCGGACTCGACTCCAGCGCCATCGTGTGCATCGCACGGCGGCTTCTGGGGGACGATGCCGAGTATCATACCTTCACCGGTCGGTTTCCGGAGACTCGGGCCGACGAGTGGGGGTACGGCCGGGAAGTGGTGGAGCACACCAATGTGGTCTCTCACGTCATCGAGCCCACAGCCGAGCGCTTTGCTGAGGAGCTTCCGGATTTCATGTGGTATAACGAGCTTCCCGTGGGAAGCTCGAGCCAGTACGCCCAGTGGTGCGTCTTCCGCCTGGCCAAAGAACACGGGGTGACCGTGCTTTTGGACGGCCAGGGCGGTGACGAGATGTTGGGAGGCTATGAGCAGTACTTTCAGCATTACGTGGCAAGCCTGAAGGAGGCGGGCGAAGCTGCGAGGCTCAAGCGTGAGATATCGGGGATATGGAACCGTTACCCCCTGGCCCTGATTCCGCCAATTCGGTCCGTGCGGGATCAGGTGCCTTTTCCCATCCGCCATGCGGTGGCCCGCCTGACCGGAAAGGGGACGGACCTCCTTTATGGCATCAGACCCGACATCGCTAGACGCCTTCTAAAGGTAAACGCCCCAATTCGAGACCTTCGCTTCAACCCCCTTGCCAGCGCCCTTTACCAGGACACTTTCGGCAAGTATCTCACTACCCTCCTTCGGTATGGCGACCGTAACTCCATGGCCCACTCCAGGGAGGTCCGGCTTCCTTTTTGCGACCATCGTATAGCTGAGCTTGTTTTCTCATTGCCTCCTTCTTACCTCATGGGAGACGTTCAGACCAAGCGCATCCTTCGGGAGGGAATGCGGGGGATCCTTCCCGAGAAGATCCGCACCCGCTGGAACAAGCAGGGCTTCCGTCCGCCGCAAGACCTCTGGTTCCAGGGGGCGCTTCTGGAGAAGGTGCGGGAGATCATCGAAGACCCCTCCTTCAAGAGGAGACCCATCTGGGTGGCATCATGGTGGCGCAAGGTCCTTAAGCGCATTCAGAACGGCGAGGGCCATCTCGGCTGGACCCTCTGGCAGCCCTTCATGATGGAAGGCTGGCGCCGCCACTTCGTGGAGCGGCTAAAAAAAGAACCAAGGGTTTCCGCTTTAATTTAAGGTGCAACTTAATGCGTGCAATCTTCGTTAATTATTCCCATCCAGATTTTCCCCATGTCTCCTCCATGCGCGTCCGTTATTTCGCCGAAGCTCTCGCCCACCAAGGTAATAAGATCGTGCTCCTAACAAAGACCTTGCGCAATGACGAATTCCCTAAAACTCCAAAGCAGGTTGCCGAGGAACTTATATCCCATGACTGGGGCATTCCATACCATCTTGCCTGTAAACCAATTCCCAACTCCTGGCTTGTTTCTGTTCGAAACAATCGTCTTCCCATGCCATTACGCAAAGCAATGGTTGCCTGGTATCTGTGGTGTAAACATGGGGTATTCAACGATTGGGTGGAAGGGTCCAAGAGATATTGGGATATCCTTGTGAAGGTTTTTCGACCAGAAGTAATTTGGGGAAGCTTTGGCCATGTGGATGTCCTTTCCATTGCTAGAACCCTTGCAATGAGGGCAGGAATTCATTGGGTTATGGACATTAAGGATACGTGGGTTGAATGTATCCCGCGGCCTCTTCAGAGAGTTTTGGCAAGACGTTTTATGGATGCAGCGGCTTTAACTGTAAACTCGCGCTTTCAAGCAGAACGATCTGCTCACTGGTTTGGCAAGAGTGCAGAAATTGTCTACAGTGGAGTGCCATCAAATTTATTCGATGATGTATGGCCCACGGAGGCTAAGGCTGAATTTCGAATCATGCTCGTGGGGAGTACCTATGGGGAGGAAAGACTTAAGCCGTTTATTCAAGCGATTCAGACATGGCTGGCGCGGCGTTTGCCCGATGAGCGGGCTTTTATCACCTTCGCTTATGCGGGCGGTGATTCGGAACTGGTGAGACGGCTTTCTTTTCAGCTAGGTAATCTCTGTCATATCGAAGTCTATGGTTACCTAAAGTTTTTTGAAATGATAAAAATCTGTCAATCTTCAGCAGTTAATTGCTATATGTGGCTTCCAACAACATTCCACCATAAGCTTGTGGAGTTGATGTTCTGCCGAAGGCCAGTTATGACTTTTCCTGGGGAGTATGCCGAAGCAGTGGAGATAGCCCAACAGGTAGGTGGTGAATTATACGTATGCAAAGATATTATTTCAGTCTGCAATGTTCTTGAAGGATTGTGGGAAAATCGCTTTAATGGTCGAAGGCCTGGTGATCTGAAGGCCCTACAAGCATTCACCTGGGATGCTCAGGCGACAATTCTTGATAAAACGCTTCGGCAGGTAATAGCAAACAGATTGTAATCCTCCAGAGACTTTTGTGATTTAGGATGACTAAGCAAACAATTGCTGTAATCATTCCGACTCTTAACAGGACCTTTGCAGTTTACAATGCCGCGCTACTGCTTTTGCATGGAAAGAGACCCCCAGATGAACTAATCATCGTGGATCAAACCCCAGAAGATGAGCGTAATTTTATTGCTTTTTCTGAACTGAAAGCCCTTTGCAATAGCGGTCGATGTAATTATCTTTTCACAGATATTAAAAGTGTAGTCCATGCCCGTAACCTCGGCGCCGCAAATTCTAATGCAGACATTCTGATCTTTATCGATGATGATGTCTTTTTGCCATACGAATTCCTTGATCGATATATTCTCCTCTTTAATGATCCAGGTCTTGCCGCAGCCACCGGTATGGTACTCATCAGCGAATGTGATGATGGTACCTTCAAACCTTTGGTCCAAATGGAGTCATGTCCTGACGAACCCACGATGCTTCGAGGAGGTAACTTTGCAATTCGGCGTAGTATCTTCTTGTCTTTGGGGGGAATGGATGAGAATTTCTTGGGTGCTTCTAATTATGAAGACTGGGACCTAGCATGGCGTCTGCATAAAGCAGGATATCGAGCCGTGTGGGACCCTGGTCCATGGATTTATCATTTGCATCTCCCTTCGGGAGGGGGACGTCAACAGCACATCAGGGCCTTTTGGGAATACGCTTATAACGTTCATTACTTTACATTCAGACATCAGAAAGCTCTTGGAGCATTAGCGGGTATGTTCCGACGAACCTTAAGACAATTTGTGTTTAACAAGTCGAACTTTTTTCAACCTTGGTACCTCCCCTTCCGGTTGATAGCCCTGGCCTCTGCAATCCGCTTTGCTCGTTTCACTGCTAAGGCAGGTCCACGTCTGCCATTTTACAGGTAAGAAAATACTATCATCTGATAAATAACCAAGGGAGATTAAAGGTTTATCATGCCATCATCAGTGCCGGATTCAATTCCAGAAATAATAAATTTCATGCTTTTTCTTAAGCCTAATTCGATATTAGATATTGGTGCTGGTGCAGGGAAATATGGTGTGCTCTTTCGGGAATATTTGGAGCTTTGCACATATGGTCCTTCTGAAAGAAAACGGCACATTTACATTGATGCTGTCGAGGCGTACCCTTCCTATATTTATGAGTTACATCATTGCATCTATGACAATATTTATGTTCAAACTATTGAAGACTGCCTCAATGAATTGGGTAGCTACGATTTGATTTTTATGGGGGATTTGATTGAGCATTTTTCTAAAGAAGAAGGCTTACAACTGTTATTTAAACTAATGAGTCATGCAAATAAAGCAATAGCTGTTGTGACACCTCTTTCGGATATTAAGCAAGGCCCTTGGTTTGGTAACATGTTAGAAATTCACAAGTCTCACTGGAAAAAAAGAGATTTTAAAAAAATAGCAAGAACATATTCAATCCCAGCAAATAGTCAAATGATTTATGTGCTGTCTAGAGATGACTCAATATATAAATATTTCAATATTTGGTCTCGATTAAAAAGAGCCCTAAGAGGTACCTTTAACAGGATTATAGCTTTTGAGAGACAATTTTGATATGCATTTTAATGTTTCTAATTTCAGAAGCCAGTTGAGGGCAACCCCACGTAATTTCGCTATCTAAGATTTCATAAAAGGTGTGCAAATAATCAATGAAACATGCTAGTACGGAAATCATTGTAAAATATTTTGCCACAACGTCATCGCGTAGCGCTTTTATTAGCAAGAATCACTATGATCAATCATTGCTTGGTTTACGACGGCGTCTAGGGTCTTGGTGCCCCCCACCGGGGTCCAGAGTGCTCGATCTGGGATGCGGTCTTGGAGAACTCCTTTATCTATGTCAAGAAATGGGCTGCAAGGAACTTGTGGGCGTCAATCTCTGCGAGGATGAGATTAATGCCGCACGGCATTTTGTGAATGCTGAGTTTCATTGCAAACACATTTTGGAGTATCTTCGTTCGACCCAGAGGGCCTTCGACTCGATCTACGCCATGAACATTTTGGAACATTTCGAAAAGGACGAACTACTTGAGGTCCTTCGCCTTGCTTCCAGCCGACTTTCGCCGGGTGGCGTTCTCGTTTCAATAGTCCCGAATGCTATATCGCCATTCGGGAATCTAACTCGCCATTGGGACTACACACACGAGTGGGCTTTCACACCCAATAATTTCCGGCAACTTGCGTCGATCACAGGCTTCGATCCACATGTTGAAATCCGAGAGTGTGGTCCAGTGCCTTATGCTTTCGTCAGCTCAATTAGATGGCTCCTATGGCAAGTCATCCGTCTTGGAATCAAAGCTTACTTTCTAATTGAAGTGGCTGATACGAAGGGTGGCGTTTACACCATGGATATGCTGGTAAGACTACGAAGTAAGAAGTAATAATTGAGGCCGATAAGCTTGAAGGAGTATTCAATTCCCAACCATCAGATTTAGATTCTATATTATGTGTGTAAGTCAACTCGAGAAACCGCGCATAGCAGCAATCGTTGAAAATCCGATTCAATTTTTCGTCCCTCATTATCGACACATCGCTGAAGATGGCCGGCTTGACCTAACAGTTTTTTACCTCACTGATCGAGGAGTAAAACCTTTTAGTTTTCACAAGGCAACAGTAATTCATGAACAGTCAGTGTTTGAGGGATATAAATGGAAGATGTTGAGGAACAAGAGTCCTTTTAAAAATAGTTTTGGATTCTTGGATAATTTTGACCCAGAGCTTTATTCTGAGTTAAAAAAAGGTTCTTTTTCTGCTGCGTGGTTTCACGGATACAACTATGCCAGTATGTGGATTGGATTTAGTGCTTGTATCCGTGCACATATCCCAATTCTTCTCCGTGGCGAATCAGAAAATTTTTTCCCTCGCTCTCTCCTCATCCGGCTTACCAAACGGATAGTATTAGGGTACCTCTTCAACAGAGTGGGCGCCTTTCTTTATATTGGCAAATGCAATCGAGAATTTTATAAAAGTTTTAATATCCCTGACGAGAAACTGTTTTATGTTCCATATGGGGTTGAAAATGAGTGGTTTCAAGCGACTTTTGAAGAAAGGGAAAATTGGAGAAAAGAAATTCGTCGATATCTTAGTCTTAATGATGAAACCATCATATTTATTTATACTTCAAAACATCGTAATCCTAAACGCCCCTATGATGCAGTGGAAAGT
>Ga0315268_10007526_pt1 | contig 11461 bp, 12 predicted proteins | sample C1_top_MG_FD_204535 | JGI IMG/M metagenome (GOLD analysis project Ga0315268, IMG submission 204535) | Sediment microbial communities from Yellowstone Lake, YNP, Wyoming, USA - C1_top | ecosystem: Environmental > Aquatic > Freshwater > Lake > Sediment | place: USA: Wyoming | collected 2017-08-01 | reverse complement strand
GTTGGCGATCTGCCCGGTTAGGACTGCCCGGGCAACGTCGGCGGAGGTCTGCGGGTCGTCGGCGCGGCGATACTGCTCCCGGCGGAGGAGGACGTTTCCGGAGACTGGACCCTGAACCCGCGCCAAGAAGCGGCCGTGCTCCGTCAGGAAACTCACGCCCACACCATTTTCCGCGCAGAAGCCCATCAAAAACGGGCTGCATGAGACGTTCCCGAAACAGACGATGCCGCCGATCGTGTGGACGGGAAGGCGGAGGAGGATCTCCCGATCCACCTTGACGACGATCGTCTCCCCCTCCTTGGCGAGGTAGGCGCCCTGTGTCGTGACGAACAGCGTATTCAGATGTTTCTTCATGGTTTCAGTCGTTTTCGAATTTCCGGTTCGCTCAGGTAATTTTCTATTGTTATCACGTTTATCGGATATTATCGCGTTCCCGCCATTTTGCCCCTCGTCCGGTTCCCTTCAGCTTTCCGTCGGGCGCAGTCAATTTCAACCCGTGACAAAATGTCACGGGTTCCCGGTGCTATGGTTCACCCAGGACCAGCGTCAGATAACCCTTCACCGACTGCCGCTTCTGGATCGTTTTCGGCAGGCAGTCGGCCATCAGCGAACAGCTCTCACACCGCTTTTCATAGACGGGCGGGGGCGTCCGGCCGGAGGCTATCAGGGCGTGCGCCCGGCGGGCCGTCTCCTCAGTCTCCTGCCGCAGGGTCTCGTCGAAAACCACGTCAAGGCGATGTCGGGTCTAGCCGTAGAAGAGCGCCCCCTCCGGGATCGCGACAGAGAGCATCTCCTCCAGGCAGATTGCCTGGGCGCAGAGCTGGACCTTGTCGCAGTCGTCCACCTTGGGCTTCCCCCGCTTGTACTCGACGGGGAAGGGGCACCAGGAGCCGTCCGGCCGGCGGTGAAACTCCACGACATCGGCCTTCCCGATCAGCCCCAGGCGCAGCGACCGGAGCGACACCCCATAGTCGATCCGAATACCCGGCACCCCACGAAGCATGAGGCACACTGCCTCGTCTCCCCCCGTTTTCAAGATAATTCTGAAACTCAGGCTGGTACTTGCCCAGGTCATGTAGAAGGCCTGTCATGTAAAAGATAGGTTGATATTTTTCTTGGCATGTAAATGCTGAAGCGAGTTCTGCGGTTTGCAGTAAATGCTTGGATAGGGTGTGTTTTTCGTTACTATCATTTCCCGAATGCGCATAATATTTCATAAATCACCTTTGAATTCCCCCTTGCCTCCTCTTCCCCTCGAAGCCGATCTTCCGCCGGGACTTGGCCGGTGGGGCCATCAGTTCGCGAATGGCGTCAAAGACGATTCTGAATTGCTGATTGTATTTCTTTTCAAGGTCGTCAAGCCTGCGGGCCAGATCCTTGTGGGAAACGATCATCTCGCGCAGTTTCATAAAGGCCCGCATAATGGTGATATTGACCTGGACTGCGCGTTTGCTGTTGAGAACGCTCGAAAGCATTGCCACGCCCTGTTCCGTAAAGGCATAGGGAAGGTATCTTCTGCCACCTCTCCCCGATACCTTTGACATTCCAATCTGGAATCTCAAAGAATCCGCCTCTTCTTTTGTAAGCTGAAACATGAAATCTTCGGGAAAGCGATCCAAATTGCGTTTGACCGCCTTGTTGAGATTGAATGTTTCGACTTCGTAAAGTTCGGCCAGGTCGGCGTCGAACATGACCTTCTGTCCTCGGATGAGAAAGATGCGGCTTTCAATATCCGTAACGGAGACGATCAAATGGTGCTCATCCATACCGAATTCTCCTTTTACGCTTTTAGCCCCATTATAGGCAGTATGCGGGTGAGACCTTTACGGCCCGCGTTCGGTGGACTCCATCTTGAAATCAAAATCTGTGACTTCAAGGCGGCAACTTCATGTCAGGTATCGCATTTTGCGATACCCCTGGTCTATCTCTTGCTCATCCCCCTCCATCTTCAGCCAGATCTTTGCCGTCATCCTCGCGTCGTCCAAGGCGCGGTGGTTCTGCCGGATGAAGGCGGCGTCGTGGAACAGGTGCAGGTAAACCGTCTCCAGGGTGCGGTCCGGCAGATGGGGAAAGCGGAGGCGGCTCATCTCCAGCGTGCAGACGTGCCGGTTGGGGAGACCCATCTTCAGCTTGGCGAACTCGTGGCGGAGAAAGCGGACGTCGAAGGCGGCGTTGTGGGCCACCAGAATACTGTCCGCAATGAAGGCGTGGAAGAGCGGGAGGACCTCCTCCGGTTTGGGCTGGCCCGCGAGCATCTCGTCAGTGATGCCGTGAATCGCCTGTACGATAGGTGGGACCGGGACCCCGGCGTCAATCAGGGTCGTGAATTCCCCGACGACGGCGCCGTTTTCGACGGCGACCGCGCCGATCTCGATGACCCGGTGGCCTTGTCTCGGCGAAAGCCCGGTCGTTTCGACATCGACGACCACATGGCGGTAGAGTGTGCTCATGCGTTTTTCCGTGACTGTAAAATATCGAGATTCCCAAAGAGGTTCTTGCAACGTCCCGAGCATGTTACTGAGTCATGCGGGGCACTGCCGGTGAATTGTACGGAGAATCGTCCGCCCGGAACCTTGGAAATGAGAAATCCCCGCGTCCACGGGGTTGCTAACGATTTGATGGGAATCACATCGGAAATCGGAGCGGCATCGTTTTTCTCCAATCTGTTTTATGATACGGGCTGAAGAACGCGATCCGGAACGATATGCCGGAGAATCCTAACGCGGGCCGGAGAGATTGTCAATGACTGAATATGCTTGTTACCCCTTTCTAAAGCGGCCCCCTCTGTGGTATGAGAGGCGTAGCATTTGAATACCCTGAAAGGCGGCAAGATAAAGATGGAATCCTCGAAAATCGACGCAACCGCGGACAACCCGGCGGAACGCTATCATTTGCAGATCGCGGCCGAACTCAATATCGGCAACGCGCAGGTCGCGGCGACCGCGCAACTCCTCGGCGAAGGGGCGACGGTCCCCTTCATCGCCCGCTACCGGAAAGAAGTCACCGGGACCCTTGATGAGGTGCAGATCACCGACATCCGCGACCGCCTCACCCAGCTCGCCGAACTTGACAAGCGCCGCGAGGCGATCCTCAAATCGCTGACGGAGCGCGAACTTCTCACCGACGAGCTTGCGGCGAAGATCGGCGCGGCCAAAACGCTCGCCGTTCTCGAGGACATTTACCTCCCCTTCCGCCCCAAACGGCGGACGCGGGCGACCGTCGCCCGGGAGAAGGGGCTGGAACCGCTCGCACAGCAGCTTTTCGCCCAAGCCGAAACGTGCGACCCGTTGGCTGCTGCAGCCGCGTTCGTCGATCCGGAGAAGGGCGTCGCCTCTGCGGAGGAGGCGCTCGCCGGGGCGAGGGACATCATCGCCGAGTGGGTGAATGAAAACGAACAGGCCCGCGCCCGGATGCGGGAGTTCTTCACGGCAAAGGCTGTCTTCCAGTCCCGGGTCATCCCCGGGAAGGAGGCGGAGGGAAGCCGGTACCGGGACTATTTCGACTGGGAAGAACCGGCAGCCAAGGCGCCATCCCACCGGATCCTTGCGATACGGCGTGGCGAGAAGGAAGAGTTCCTGACCCTCCGTGTCGTCCCGCCGGAGACGGAGGCGATTTCTCTGCTCGACGCGATGTTCGTCAACGGAACCGGTCCGGCCGCCGAACAGGTCCGGATGGCCGTGGAGGACGGCTACCGGCGGCTTCTCGCCAACTCCATGGAAACGGAAATCCGCATGGCCGCGAAGAAACGGGCCGACGCGGAGGCGATCCGCGTCTTCGCCGACAACCTCCGCCAGCTCCTCCTTGCGCCACCGCTGGGTCAGAAGCGGCTCCTCGCCCTCGATCCCGGCTTCCGGACGGGGTGCAAGCTCGTCTGCCTCGACGCCCAGGGAAAGCTCCTCCACCACGGCGCGATCTTCCCCCACCTCTCGGAGAAGGCGCGAAGCCAGGCCGAGGAGACGGTCCGGTTGCTCTGCGCCCGCTTCCGGATCGAGGCGGTCGCCATCGGAAACGGCACGGCGGGCCGGGAAACGGAGGCGTTCCTCCGAACGCTGGATCTCCCCGAAACGGTCCAGATCGTGATGGTCAACGAGAGCGGCGCCTCGGTCTATTCCGCCTCCAAGATTGCCCGGGAGGAGTTCCCCAACGAGGACGTCACCGTCCGCGGGGCGGTCTCCATCGGCCGGCGGCTTACGGACCCGCTGGCCGAGCTCGTCAAGATCGACCCGAAGGCGATCGGCGTGGGGCAGTACCAGCACGACGTCGATCAGACGGAACTAAAGCAGAGCCTCGATGACACGGTCATGAGCTGCGTGAACGCCGTCGGCGTCGAGTTGAACACGGCAAGCGCTGCGCTCCTCACCTACGTCTCCGGCCTCGGCCCCGCCCTGGCGGCCAAAATCGTCGCCTGGCGCGACGAGCATGGCCCTTTCCCGTCGCGCGTGGCCTTGACAGAAGTGCCCCGCCTCGGGGCGAAGGCCTTCGTACAGGCCGCCGGCTTCCTCAGGATCCGCAACGGGGGAAACCCCCTCGACGCCTCCGCCGTCCACCCCGAAAGTTATGCAATCGTCGATCGGATGGCGGATGACCTGAACTGTTCCATCGCCGACCTGATGCATGACGAGGCCCTCCGGAAGCGGATCGATCCGACCCGGTACGTCACGAATGAGGTCGGCCTTCCGACCCTGAACGACATCCTCGCCGAACTGGCCCGGCCCGGCCGCGACCCGCGTGAACGGTTCGAGGCCTTCCGGTTCGCCGACGGCATCGAGAAGATGGAGGACCTGACGCCCGGTATGAAGCTCCCCGGGATCGTGACAAACCTGACCGCCTTCGGGGCGTTCGTGGACATCGGCGTCCACCAGGACGGCCTCGTCCACCTGAGCCAGATCGCCGACCGGTTCGTGAAGGACCCCGGCGCGGTGCTGAAGGTCCGGCAGTCCGTCGAGGTGACCGTCCTCGCCGTGGACCTGGAGCGGAAACGGATTTCGCTGACTCTGAAGAAGCAGCCGGCGGCGGGCGGAAAACCGGAAAATCAGTCTGAGAAAAAGGAGAGCCGAGAGAACCGGCCCGCCGGAGAAGGACCCCGGCCGAAAATCATGCCGGGGAAACCGCCGCAGGAACGGCAGGAACATGGCCGGCCACAGCGGGAGAAGCCGGGCCACGGTCGGTCGCAACAGGGGAAACCGCGCGAAGAGAAGGTCCCTTTCAACAACCCGTTCGCCGCGATCTTCGGAAAGAAGTAGAAAAGGGGAGGGACCGTCCGAAGGAAGCCGATATCCAGAATTCGCGGAACAGCAGGAACGGTGTTTTCTATGCTGTCATGGTTTGGGCGGCCGCTGTCCCTTTGGAATATTCTTCATCATTTCACCGATATTCCCCATACCGCCTGCGCCCATCACTTCCGGTAGGCTGTTGACCTTCTTGTAATCCCGCGGCACTTCGAACATGGAGGCTGTGGCCGCGCCTAGCTTGATCTCCTTGAATTTCATGACCATCTTACCCCCGGACCCTTGATATTTCGGGTTTGCAGGGACCGTGATTTCAGTTTGAATATTGAAATCTTTGAGATCCTGAGCCTCCCAGAGGGTGGCTTTGTGCTTTTCCTCAGGCTTGCTCTTCCGGTAAAAGGTTGAATCATACTTGATGCACGGGTGACCGTCAATGGTATCGGTCCCCACTTTTTTTTTGTCGAATACCACATCCGAATCGTATACGTTCGGAGTCTCCTCCCGGTCTTGGATCGGCTGTTCGTAGTAGGTCTTGCCGACCGTGTTCAGCATAATGGTCTTTTTTGCATCCGCAAGAGTGATGGTCACAAGGCCCTTCATGGCCGGGTTTTCCATGCGGCTTTTGGTTCCCATTTTTGCCATGGGCATTTCCATTCCCGAAGAGACCATGGTCGCCGTGAAATTATCCGGCGGGGCTGCAAGAACAGAAAAACCGGTTAACAAAAAACCTGCCATGAAAAAGAACGACACCAGATATCGAATGCTTACTTTTGCCATAACTCCCTCCTCCTTCTACTTCTAAACAGGACGTATATCTCCACTCAATCATGCCGCAACTGGAGCCTTGGTTGTTCCAGCCAATCTTCAACCGTCCTTTTTCATGGTTGACACCAATTCATTAAGGACAGTGTCTGCATTTTCGCAGGGGACCTGACAGGTACCCACTACTTTATGGCCGCCGCCCCCGTATTTAAGCATCAGAGAGCCCACATCGGTTTTGGATGACCGGTTGATGATGCTGTGACCCACTGCATAAACACAATTCTGCTTGTTCCTGCCGTCGATGAGCCAAACCGAGATATTCTGATCAGGATAAAGAGAATAAATCAGAAATCTGTTTCCACTGTAGATTACATCTTCCCCCCGCAGGTCAGTAATAATAATATTTCCATCGGTGCGGGTCTGTTTTAGAATCATCTGTTTAAATAAATCATTTTGCTCAAAATATCGTTTGACCCGTTCCGCAACATCGGGAATTTGGAGAATTTCTTCAATCGATTTTTTACCGCAGTATCCAATTAAATCGTCCATCATCTGGTAGTTACTGATACGGTAATCACGAAAACGTCCCAATCCGGTCCTGGGGTCCATAATAAAGGAGAGGAGAATCCAACCCCGGGGATTGATGATTTCATCAACGGCCAACTGGCCCGAATCAGATTTGTCGACAGCCGCCATCATTTCCTGAAAACGGCCAAATTTTTCCTCGCCGCCGTAATAATCATAAATAACCCTGGCGGCGCTGGGAGCCGACCGACTGGCCCCGTTAAACCTGTTTCCCAGCTTCATGCGCTCTTCTTCGCTGGAGTGATGGTCAAACCAAAGGCCGCAGCCTTTCGCATAAGGGACGTTGGCCAGGACATCATTTTCATTGACTTCTATGAGCCCGTCCTGAATATCTTTGGGATGAATAAAAAGCCGCGAGTCAATGATGCCGGCCTCCTTCAGAAGAACAGCACATACCAGCCCATCAAAATCGGAACGTGTTACCAGCCGCATAAACATCCCTCCTTTTATATCAGATTGTTAGGCCGGTCGTCAGGCGTCCGCCGCCGGTTATGGCAGCCCGGCTTTCATTTTCGCCAGGTCGATCTGCCCCAGGAAGTCGCGCACACTCTGAGGCTTTTCCTTCGGCCCGGCGACGACGACCGCCATGCCGCGGGGCTTCGTGGGCACACCGAGGTTCGCGTTACGCAGGTTGTAGCGCGTCGTGAGCGCCAAACACCGTTTCATGACTCGCATCCTTTCCCCTTGATAAGACATTGCTTTCCCGCAGTTATAGTATATGAAAAGGGCTTTTATGTGTCAAGGGGATTTTGGCCACAACTCGGTAACATCTTTTATGAGTCACTGTGACCTCCCGTCTCTCCGCCTTCGGTAACATTTTTCAATGAGGCAACGGAGAATCGCTACAGGCTCAAGAAAAAAACCTTCCGACGACCCAGAAGAGGGCCATTCCGATGATCACCGTTCCGGCCAATGAACGGGTCTTCCAGGCAAAGATCAACGTGGGGATGGAAACCAGCAGGGCCGGCTGAAAAATAGTCAGATGCCGAGGTTCTCCGGTCGTCACCAGAGCGGGCAGAATCAGGGCGCTCAGGACAGCGGCGGGAATGAAATCCAGCCACTGTCGCAGCCATTCCGGCAGGCGGCTGCGTGATAGAAAAATCAGGGGAACCCAGCGCGGCAGATAGGTCACGATCCCCATGCCCAGCACCAGCAAGAGATAGTCCGTCTTCACGGTTCCTCCGCGCTGTCTCTTCCCTTGCCCCACCCTTTCTGCAGGAAGACGCCGAGCGTCGCGGCGGTCACCGACGCCATCACAATATAAGCATTGTTCGGAAGGAGCAACGAGAAGGCAACGGCCAGTAGTCCCGAAAGGATGGCAACCAAGACATAAAGGCCGCCCCGGATCTGAAAGACCAGCAGGCAGATGAACATGGCGGGCAGTGCGTAATCGATCCCGAAGGCTCCGGCGGGAATGAATTGCCCGCCATAGCCCCCGATGATGGTGCTGACGATCCAGGCCAGGTTCGCGGTCTGATTTAACGCCAGCGCTCTCCGCCAATCCCAGCCGCCGTCCCGGAAGTGGGCCATGTTGAGTGCGAAACTTTCATCGGTCACCCCGTAAGCATACAGGGAAAGCCGGCCTACGCCCAGACGTTGGAGATAAACGGACAGGGATGAGCTCATCAGCAGGTGGCGGAGATTGACGGTAAAGGTCGTCAGGATGATAGGAATGATGGCAGAGCCGCTGCCGATCATGGATACCGCAATAAACTGGGCGCTTCCGGCATAGACGAATAGCGACATCAGACCTATCTCCCACGGCGCAAGACCGGCATTGTGGGCCAGGACGCCGAAAGCCAACCCGATAGGCGCGTACCCCAAGCAGATGGGCCACGCCGCCGCCATGCCTTCCTTTAGATATGAAGAATATGGACTCTCTAGTCTTGACAACCGTATCTCCTCAAGTCCTGACTTTTACAACCAGAGCCTTATTGCGCCGAATTAAGGAAGTAGTCGTACACGAGCCTTGCGATGTCGGCGATCACCGTTTCCCGGGTGTCGTAGGGCGCTTCAGAACCTTTAACAAACACGACAATTGCAATGTGGCCTTTACCCTCCGGCAGCGTAATGAAGCCAACGTCATTAACGGTACCAGCAAGCGTTCCGGTCCTGTCTGCAACGATAGTTCCAATAGGTAAACGGCCCCGGATCCGCTTCAGTCCGGTTGTGCTACGCTCCATCATGGGGTTCAGCATTGACCGTGCCGATCTGCTTACACCGTCCTCCAGCCAGATCTTGCACAAGAGCCCCAGCATTCCATCTGGGGTTGCCTGATCTCTTGGGTCAGTATCATATGCAGAATTCGCCCTATAGGCCTTTGCGCGGCGTGCGGAAGCCTGTTTGGGCGACATCCGCCTGAATTGATCCGTCAAAGATATTGTCGACGATGCCGGAGCAGGGATTAACAGGACATCCCGCAGCAGCTCCCTCATATATCGAGCAGGATGGATTTCCTTCAACCCCAGGGCTTGCAGATAGGTATGGACAGCCGTTGGTCCTCCGGCTACCCGATAAAGAACATCGGTAGCGGTGTTATCACTCTTGGTGATCATGGGCTCAAGGAGATCGACAGCAGAGAATGAAAGCCCGCGGCGCCAACGAATATCTCCAAGCGGACCTTCCGGCGCCAACTCGAAACGCTTCACGGGAATAAGCGATGTCAGGCTTATCTGTCCCTTATCCGCCAAGTCGAGGATCTTTGCCGCAACAGCTACCTTTACCGTGCTGGCCATGGGAAAGAACTCGTCTGCATTGTGGGCAATCCAGCGTCCGGTTTCCAGATGTATGGCAGCGACACCTACCGTTCCTTTGGCGGCCTTTCCGATACGTCCGATCTCGGCAACGACAGCACTCATCTGGGGGCTTGGTGTCTCTTCAGCCCATGCCAGAGATTGCCCTGCAGTCAAGAGTATAAAAAGAATAAGCCAATAGACAAAAATAATTCGTTGTCTCATTAATTCTTCCAACTTCGGGTGGATATGGGGTCCACTATTTTGTGAATGTCCCATTGAGTCTGCCTTGATTTAGATATTCGGACGACAGTTGTGCCATTCCGTCGCTTGCTCAAAGGCGTGACCCGCCTGCAGCGCTTTCGATTCTCCCCAATGCTTTGCGATCATCTGCAACCCGATCGGCAATTTCTCGTCTGTAAACCCGCACGGGACGGACAACGCCGGGAGACCGGCCAGGTTGAAGGGCGCGGTAAAGCGCGTCAACTGGCGGGCGGCTTCAACGGCGTGAGTCCCCTCGATGGGCGGCGCGGGGATGGGGGTGGTGGGCAGCAGTAAAATATCAAATTTTTCAAAGAACATCTCGAAGCGGCGGCGACCTTCGGCCTGCGTCCGCCGCGCAAGCGCATACTCGCCGGAAGTCAGCGCCGCGCCGATCTCCAGACGCTGACGGACATCCGCACCGAACCAGTCGGGGCGCCCCGCCAGCCGCTCGCGGTGAAAAGCCGCCCCGTCGGCCTGGACCATGCGGCCATTCGCCAGTGCCAGATCCGCGAGCCAGGAGATCTCCACCTTCTCCACCTGCGCTCCCAAACCCTTGAATACTTGCGCGGCTTCGGCCACGCCTTCCAGCACTTGCGGGTCGGATGCCTCGATGTACTCCCCCGCCGCCAGCGCCACGCGCCAGCCCCTGACGCCTTCATTGAGATGGACGAGATAATCTTCCACGGGAATATCCGCCGAAGCTGGATCGTGCGGGTCAAACCCGGCCATCGCCGCAAGCATCATCGCCGCGTCCCGTGCCGTGCGCGTCAGCGGGCCGGCATGGTCAAGGTTCCATGAGAGCGGGACCACCCCGCGGGTGCTGACCCGTCCATAAGTCGGTTTGAGCCCGACCACCCCGCACAAAGAGGCCGGGATGCGGATTGAGCCGCCCGTATCCGTGCCGAGGGCAGCCAGACACATCCCCGTCGCCACGGCCGCCGCCGACCCGGACGAGGAGCCGCCGACCACACGCGTTACATCCCAGGGATTTTTGACCGCCCCGTAATGCGGGTTGACGCCCGTCACACCCAGCGCGATTTCATGTGTGTTGGTTTTTCCCAAAACCACCGCGCCGGAAAGTTTAAGTTTCTGCACCACCTGGGCATCTTCCGCAGGGATGTGATCGGCAAAAAACTTCGAACCGGCTGTGGTGCGGATGCCTGCCGTCTCGAAAAGATCTTTCAGAGCGACGGGCATTCCCAGCAATGCAAATTGCTCCAAGCTGGACGACTGGACCCTAAGCAGCGCGTCGGCCTGCAAGGCCCCCTGGCAGGCCAATTCGGGCGTCAGGGTGATAAAGGCGTTGATGGTCGGGTTGAGGCGCTCAATTCGACGGAGGCAGGCTTCGGTCAATTCGAGCGCGGAAAACTCCCGGCGGCAGAGTTGCTCACGAGCGGTAAACAGGTCGATGGTAGAAAGGTCCGGTTTCATATTCCCTCTTTTAAAAAAACGGTTTCAATCAAGCATCTTCGTCAAGGTTATGCCCACGGTCGTCAAGACTTATGGCACGGTCTTTTCCAGAGCTTCAGGACGGGGAGAATGAGGATGACGATGACGACGGAAAAAACGGCCAGGCAGATGGGCCGGGTAAAGAAGATCATGGCGCTCCCGCCGGAGAGCAGAAGGGATTGACGGAGGGAATTATCCAGCAGCGGCCCCAGCACCATCGCCAGAACCAGAGGGGCGCCGTCATATTTGAACTTTTTCATCAGATAGCCGAGGAGGCCGAAGAAGATCATCAGCCCGACCTCCGTGACATTGGCGTTGAGGCTATAGGCCCCGATCAGGCAGAAAAGGAGAATGAGCGGGAATAAAATCGGATAGGGGATCTTCAGAATCTTTACCCAGAGGCCGATCAACGGGAGATTGAGCACCAGCAGCATGATATTC
>Ga0315268_10007525_pt1 | contig 11461 bp, 3 predicted proteins | sample C1_top_MG_FD_204535 | JGI IMG/M metagenome (GOLD analysis project Ga0315268, IMG submission 204535) | Sediment microbial communities from Yellowstone Lake, YNP, Wyoming, USA - C1_top | ecosystem: Environmental > Aquatic > Freshwater > Lake > Sediment | place: USA: Wyoming | collected 2017-08-01 | reverse complement strand
CGCGAGCCCCAACGCCGAGCCGGTGATCACCGACACGCCGAGCGTGAACGCCAGCACCCAAGCATCGATGCCGATCCCGCGCATCGCCGGCAGGCTGGCGTCGCTCCATTGCCCAAGCGCCTGGACGCCCCAGAACGCCACCAACAAACCCAAACCGCCACCGGCCAGGGAAAGCAGCACGCTTTCCGTGAGCAACTGGCGAGCGACCCGCCAGCGCCCGGCGCCGAGCGCGGCGCGGACGGCCATCTCCCGTTGCCGCACGGCCGCGCGCGCGAGCAGGAGGTTGGCGACGTTCGCGCAGGCGATGAGCAGGACAAACGCGACCGCGCCCAGCAACACGAGCAACGCTCCCTTCACGTCGCCGACGACCTGCTCATGCAGGCCGACCAGCGTCAAAACACTCTCGCCACCGCCGCCTGGTCCCGCCGGACGCGGTCCACCGACCGGTCCCGCGCCACCGGATCGGGCCGACTGAACCCGCTGCGCGATCGTTTGCAATTCGGTTTGCGCCTGTTGGAGCGTCACGCCGGGTTTCAATCGAGCAATGGCTTTCAGAAGCATCATGCCTTCACCATACTTCGCAAAGGTCCCCCCTCCTCCTGCACCCGTTTCACCAAGCGCCAGTGAAATCCAAAGTTGAAACGGTTCGGGATATTGAAAGCGCGCAGGAAGAATGCCCACGACGGTGTAACTTTGTTCGTTCAACGTGATCGTCCGGTTCAGCACGTCCGCGTCGCCGCCAAATCGGCTCTGCCAGAGGCCGTGTCCGAGAATGGCCGCCTTTGGGCCGTTGGGCGTGTCCTCTTCCCGGGTGAAGTTGCGTCCCAACGCCGGCTGGACGCCGAGCAGTGGAAAGAAATCCGCCGTCACTGCGCCAGCCACGACTCGTTCTGCCGGTCCGGCCCCTGTGAGGGTCATGTCGCCGCCACTATATGCGGCGATGCGCGCCAGCGACTGGCTCTGGGCTTTGACTTCAACGAACGCCGCGCTGCCAATGAGGGTGCTGGCCTCGCCCGACCAGTCCATGCGCAACTGCACCAGTTGGCCAGGTTCGGAATAGGGCAGCGGCCTGAGCAGGACGGCATTGACCACGCTGAAGATGGCGGTGTTGGCGCCGATGCCCAGCGCCAGCGTGAGCACGGCCACGGCAGTGAAGCCGGGGTTCCTTTGCAGTTGTCGGAGAGCGAAACGAAGGTCATTCATCTCGTTAATAGTTGATAGTTGATGGTTGAGGCCCCTCTCCCCCTTGGAGGAGAGGGCCAGAGTGAGGGGGACCCAGTGATGGCGAATGCGGAGTGCGGAGTGGCGCCTCGTTCTCGTTCTCGTTCTCGACCTCGATGCTCATGGTTCTTCTTTTCAGTGCCGTTGAATCGGCAATTGGCAACCCGGTCAATCGCCAATCCGATCAAACGACAGTCCACCACCCACTCCTTAGCAACCGCCGTGCCCATCCCTCAAACAGAATGCAACTGCTTGGACGCCAAAGTGATGCAATCGGGCCTAGCACGCCGCCCCGACCAGCCGTGGTTCGCCTGTGGGACGTGCCCGTCCCAGGAATGGGAAAATGCTGACCAGAAAATACCTGTGCGCCGCCAGCATGTCCCGTTTGGCCAGGACGGCGCGCATCGGAGTGCGCGCCCTACCTCGCCCCATTTTCATGGTTTGTGGCGCCGCTCCGCGGCATGAAGTCTGACCCGCCAATGCCACGGAGGGCACCGAGGGCACGGAGACGAAAGGCTTCAGAATCCTCCTCGTTCTCGTTCTCCTTCTCGAACCATTTTCATGGCTCGTGCCACCACGTGGCGTGGCACCATGTCTGGCCTGCTAATTCACGCCCTTCGCGCTCAGGGCGCGCCAACGGCGCCAATCCGATAGTAGCAGCTTGCTCCCGGTAGGCGCGGATCAGTGAAGGTGGCGGTCTGGCCGTCGGCGACGACCGGTGGGAGCAGGTCAATCCAGGTGCCGCTGGCCAGGGAAGGTCTCTGCTGAACAAAGTAGCTGATGCCCGGCTCGGCGCTCCAAGTCAGGCGAACGGGGCCTTGAGCGGAAGCTTCAATGCCGACGATACGCGGGGGCGTGGCCGCCGGCATCACGATGACCTTGAATGTCTTCCGGTCAATCAACGCCGGCGAGCCGCTGTCCATGACGCGGATCGTGATCTGGTTGGTGGAGGGGGCCTGCTCTGGGCGTGGTGTCCAGGCAAACTCTCCAGTCTTGGGATTGACGGCGGCCCCAGTTGGCGCGTCCGGAGCAAGGCTGAAGAGCAGCGTCTGCGGCGGCACGTCCGGGTCCGACGCGCTGGCGGTAAAAGCGAGCGTGTTCCCCGCCTTCACACTCTTGTTGGCGATGGCGGCCAGCACGGGCGGCTGGTTGGCAATGGGGGCGATCGTGGTGGTGCTGGCCACACCTCTGTACGAAAGGCGCACGGTCAACACGGTGCTGTTAGTGCCGGGCAAATACCAGAAGCTCAACACATACGGCGCGTCCGAGACCAGCTCGGGCGTGAGGTACTGGTAGATGGAAGAGTCCCTGGTGGTACCGCCGGTGGAGGCCACGAGGTGCAGGCTGCTCTGGCCCGAGTGTTTGTAGCGCGTGGTGAGGGAGGAGTCGGCGTGGTTGGCGGATACTACCCAAGGACCGCTCAATTCGCTCTCGAAGTCGCCGTTTTGCACCGCGTTCGCTCCGACTCCAGGGGTCGAACCGGGCACGAGCATCAGGTCGTCAATGTATGCGTCGCCGGGAGTCTCCAGATACACATACAGCACGGAGGATGACACCGTACCCGTCGCGGAGACGAATTGCCACTGGGGCGCCGGCGAGACCCACACCGTGAACGCCCCGCTGGCGCTGAGCGGCGGTTGGCCGTCGTCAGTCACGCGGACAGTGACGTTGTTGGCGCTGGGGGCTTGGTTGGTGGCGGGCGTCCAAGTCAACGTGCCGGTGGTCGGCTCGATCTGCATACCCGCCGGCGCGCCTGGGCCAAGGCTGAAGAAAAGCCGGTTGGGCGGCAGGTCCGGATCCGTGGCCTGAACCTTGAGCGCAAGCGTGTCGCCTTGGGTGATGAATTGGTCGGCAATGGGGGCCAGCACGGGCGGAGCGTTGACCTCGGTGACCACTACCGTGAAGGACTTGCGGTCACTGAGGCTTGGCAAGCCATCGTCGCTGACTTCAACCGTGATCAGGTTGGTGCTCGGCCCCTGGGCTTCAGTCGGCGCCCAACTGAAGAGGCCCTTGGTGGCGTTGATGGTGGTGATCGTCGCGCCTGCGGGTGGGTTCTCCACCAAGTGAAACGTCAGCGACTGGCCAGCGTCGGGATCGCTTCCCGCCAGGCTCAACTGCAGCAGTTGGCCCTCGGCGACAGACTGGCCCGGGATCGGCTCCAAGAGCGGCGGATGATTAGGCTTGACCGCCATCACGGGAACTGTCTGGAACACATCGAGGCTCGGAACGCCGTTATCGGTCACCCGGACGGTGACGAAGTTGGTGCTGGGCACCTGATTGGGCGCCGGCGTCCACGTGAAGCGCCCCGTAGCCGGCTCAAAGGCTGCCCCGGCGGGCGCCCCGGGGTCCAGGCTGAAGGTCAGGGTTTGCGCCGGGATGTCGGGGTCTTGGGCAACCGCGGTAAAACTCAGCGTGCCACCCTCGACCACGAACTGGTCGCCGATGGGCTGGAGCACCGGCGGAAAATTGACTTCTGCAACGTTCACCGTGAACGACTTCTCGTCGCTCAACGGGGGGACGCCATTGTCCTGCACGCGCACGGTAATCGTGTAAGTGCCCGGCCCCTGCGCCTCAGTGGGTTGCCAAGTGAAAACGCCGTCGGTCGGACCGATTGACGTGCCAGCGGGCGCGCCGGCCGGCAGACTGAAGGTGAGCTTTTGCGGCGGCAAATCCGGGTCGGTGGCCACAACGGGAAAGCTCAGCACCTCGCATTCATTGACGGCCTGGTCAACAAAGGGCGCCAGCACGGGCGGCAGGTTGACTTCGTTGACCTGCACCACGGCCGTCCGGGAAACCGTCAGCGGCGGGGTGCCATTGTCAGTGACGCGCACGGGGATGCTGTAAATGCCCGGTCCCTGCGCTTCGCTGGGCTGCCACCTAAACACCCCGCTGTTGGGATCAATCGTGGCGCCTTCCGGCGCCCCGGGGCCAAGGCTGAAGGTCACTGTCTGCCCGGCATCGGCGTCGGTGGCGAACGCCGTGAAAATCACCAGTTCGCCCTCGTCCACCACCTGCGCGGCAATGGGCGCCAGGACCGGCGGCGTGTTGCTCAGGGCCACGATGTTCGGATCACCGGGCGTTGCGTAGTCCATGAAAAACCAGTTTAGGAGACTCCCGTCGGGGTAGCGGCCCTGGCTCACGTCGGCGGTCTGCGCGCCGAAAGTGACGCTGTCAACCAGCGTGCCATCGGGCGCGAACAGACCGATTGAATCTCCCTCCTTGGCCAACTTGAAGTTGACGTGGAGCACGCCGTTGGTGGGGTTGTTCCAGGCGTCATTATTGTCAGCCCAGACGAGCAGGAAAGCCTCAGGCGCAATCGCAAAGCCCGGTGGGACGATGAACTTGGTGGTGTTGGTCAAGTTGCTGGTGAGCCGGTAGCCGGCCAGGTCCACCGTGTTGGTGTCGGCGTTGTAGAGCTCAAACCAATCGCTGAAGCCCAGGCCGATGGGGTTGGCCAAAGTGCGATTGTTGGACGCCATCCATTCGTTGATGAACACCCGCACGGGCGCGGAGGCCGGGTTGTTGGTTCCGCCCGGCGTCGGGTAGTGAAACACCTGGTGATCCAGCGGCTGGCCGTCCGGAAACTCCCCGTAAGAGCGATCGGCGCTCAGATAATTGTATTCCAGGTAATCGAGCACCGCCGCCTTGCCCAATTGCAGGCGCGAGAGGGCCGCCGAGCCGGACACTGGATCGAGGGCAAAACTGGTGTGCAGCTCGTTGGTGGTGGATTCCTCGAGGTGGCCGTCAGCCCAGACGATCAAGAACTGGCCCGGCTCGATGGCGGCGCCGGATGGGAACTGCCATTGTGTAAGGTTGGTGTAGTTGTTGGCCAAGTAGTATTGGCTCAGGTCCAGGCGGGTGGCGCCGGCGTTGTAAAGCTCCAGCCAAGGGGCGCGGTGCCCCAGGCCATCAACCGGACCGGTCAGATTGTGCGCCTGGACCTCATTGAGCCACAAAGGCGGAAACGCCGGCAGGCTGGTGCGCACGGAATTCGGCGCCCCTGGGGTGCATTTGACCAGGTCATTGGTGCCGGCGGCGGCCCAGTTGGCGACGCGGCGGTCGTCCTGGCTGGCATCAATCAACTGGAGCGAAGGCCCCCAGCCATCGGGCGCGGTTGGCCACGGCGCATGATCCCGATACTTGACCTCGGCGATAACTTGGTCCTGGTCAGCCGTCAGTCCAGGCTTGACCAACCGCAACCGCTCGCCGCCTGAAAGCCGGCCTGGGAACTCGCCCGCCACCGGAACGTTCGCGCCGTAGGCCGCGGCAAAAGCCGTCCGGTTGCCGGCAACCACCAAGTAACCGCGCGGGCTGATCATCGAACCTTCGGCGAAGGTGAAGCCGACTCCTTCGATGCGCCAACTGGACAGATCAAAGGTGGTTTTGCTGGAGGTGTTGTAGAGTTCAACAAACTCGGCGTTGGGCGCCGCCGGGTGGTACATGATTTCGTTGAACACCAGGCAGTCCTGCGGTCGTTCAACGGCTCCGGTATAGGTGACCGTGATCCTGGCCACGCTGTTGGAGAAGAGGTTTCCCCGGCTATCGTAACCCTGCACCGTCAAGGCGTTGGTCCGCGCCGTCAAAGGCAGCCGCAGGCTCCAGGCCGTGACGCTCGTCCAAGTGACCGGGTAATTCACGCCGTTGACCTCCAGCGTCTTGATGGCCACGGGGGCGGTTCCCGTGAGGGTGAGCAGGTTGGTCGCGGTGGCGAAGTCCTTGCCGCTGTTGCTGGTGATGGCAAAGGGGGCCGACACGCCGGCAAGCTGGCTCAGCAAGTAGTTGCGCCGGGCGCGGACGTAGCTCTTGCCGCTGCTGGGCGCCGTTACTGAGACCTTGTTGTTGGTCAAAGCGCCGTAATATGCGTCCATCAGCGGGTTGACCACCGAGTCCAACAGCGGGCCGTTGACCGCGTCGTGCATGGCCCGGTAGTAAGCGCGCGCGAAAGGCGGGTGGTAATACATCCGGCTGATGGTCGGGTCGTTGACCGCGTACATGGCGGTGGTCGGGCCGTCGCTGCTGGCGCCGAGCACAAAATCAACGTCCCAGGTGATCATGAGCCACTTGCCTTCGGTGGGCTTGTAAGTGTACATGTTCTTGCCGCGGCTGTAGCCATAGGCGTCCCAATTGCCCGCGATGTGTTCCAGGCAGAAGGTGCGCATCCATTCATCAACGTCCACGATCTGCTCGACGTTGGTGGTGTAAGCCCCGGTGTCCGCAGTGTTCACCGCGTCCACCAAGCCAAACAAGGACGTGTAATCATTGGCCGAACTGTGAGCGAAGCGTTTGCGCCAATTCCAGCGGTAACGGGCCAGCTTCTTGACGTTCCCGGTGGTGACGAAAAGCTGAAGGGTGGCGTCGGCATTCACAAACGTGGCCCCGTCATCGGCGAACTCGAACCAGTCGTCTATCTTGAACAAATCGCCGTCGGCATCGTTGGGTGTCCATTCATCCACCGTGTCGTTGTTGGGCCGCTGGGCGTCTTCGTAAATCTGGCCGCGGCGGCTTCCGTTGACGAACAGATGAATGAAACGGCGGTAGTTGAAAGGGATGTCAAGCCTGCTGGCCATCCAGCAGGCGACCTGCTCCAGCACGGCGGAGCCGTCGCGCACCGGCCAGTCCAAAGCCACATCCGTCACCCCCAGGAACAGGTCATCCGGCGGAAACTGGAGGCTGTAACCGCACAGCGCCCCAGTCGGCCCGCTATAGCCTGGCCGAATGAACGGGCTGCCGGCATAGCACGCCCCGATATTATAGACCGCTCGCTGGTTCCCATAGACGAACGTGCCGTCCAGCGGCCCGTTGTGAAGCCTGAGCCGGCTGTTCCATTTGGAGACGGTCGCCTGCGTGAGCCAAAGCCGGTAAACGGGCAGGCTCCCGAAGGGCTGCGTTTCGCCAAAACGCACCAGGCATTCCCGCGCCGGCGCATCGGCCGGGAACCTGTTAGTGGCGCCGGCCAGCGTATCCATTGCGGCCACATAGAAGGCCGCCAGCTTGCCGCTCGGCTGGCCGGGAATCGTGGCGCTGAACACGCCGTCTCCGGCCACCACGTCACCACCGGTCCCGTCATCGGCCATCGTCACCGTTGTAGGCATGGCGACCGGGTCAACCCGGTAATTCAGGAGCACTTGCCCGACCCCGTCGGGATGATGGACGCGCGCACTGACCACCACTGGTTCGTTGGCAGCGGGCAGCACCGGGTCGTGCCGCACCGCGTAGATGGCGGGACCGGCGTGCTCAACTGCGCGGCTGTTGCGGGCGCCAGGCGTGCCGGGGTTCTGCGGCGTGGCCATTGTCCCGGCGGCCTCCAGCCAGTTGCCGCGCAGTCGCAAGAGGATCCCCGGGCAGCCCTTCAACCAGCGGACCTTGGCCCGGATGGTGGCCGTCGTATTTGGGCGCAACGAGCTGGCATTGAGCAGGCCGGCGCGGATGCGGTTCGCCCCCGGATCGCCCCGCCCCGACGAACGCACGTGCAGACACTTGCTGCTTTGATACCCCTCGCCGGTTTCCCAGCCCGATTGGTCCTGGGTGCCCTGCATCACCCAACCCGTCACGCCGTCCTCGAAGGTCGAGTTCGACACCAAGTTCGTCCCGCCGGGCCCAATCACCTCCACGTTGTCCACCAGGCACTCGCCTTCGCCCTCCAAAAACACCTGCAGGTTTACCGGATAGTCGCTGCGCCCGTTGTCCAGCACCCCGGTGGTTTGAATGGCCGTCCATGGCGCCTTGGCCGTCTCGTCACTGTCCGCCCAATTGGCCGCCAAGCGGTGATTGCTGCGCGGCTCAATCAGTTCCAAGCTGCTGCCGCCGGCCTCGGACCATTTGCCCCAGCGCCCCCCGGTCCCGTAGCGCACCTCGTCAACAACGATATATAGCCAGTTGGTGACAATCTCCCCGACCAGATTGGTGGTCAGGTCCGGGTGCGGCTTCGCCAGCGCCAGCCGTTCGCCCCGGTGAGCGAGCCTCCCGCCAAAGTCGCCAAAGGTATTGCCGGGGTTAAGGTTGGGGTAGTTGGTCATCAGGCGCGCCGCATTCTTTGCCAGCACCAAGTAACCCCCTGGGCCAAGGCGGGCGTTGGGCGGAAACTCGTAGTCAATGCCGTCCGCAAATCGCCAGCCACCCAACTCCACGGTCTGCGCGCCCCAGTTATGCAACTCCACGTATTGGTCACCGTCGTTGTCGGAAACGGGCCAATACATGATCTCGTTGATCACCACCTCGCTCACCAAAATGCCGCCGTTGGGCGCCCCAGGCGTCCGCCCCGCCAGCCGGTAAAACTCCCGACCGCCGTCTGGATGCCGCCCATAGGACACGCCATTCTCCTGGGCCTCGTAGCGGACGGCGTCCAGCACCCGCGCCCCGTCGGGAGCTTTGAAATAGAGCGTCTCCCCGGCGCCGTGCAGGCCAAAGCCCAATTGAGCAGCCCCGAACCACAGAAACCCGCGCGCATCAATCGTGGTTTGGGGCGGCACGACAAACTTGTTCGTCCCTGGCCGATCCGTGAGCACGCACCCGGAGATGTCCACGGCCTGATTGCTGTGATTATAGAGTTCGACGTAGTCTTCCAGCGGCGGGTCGCTGTGCGCCAGGAACTCGTTGATCAGCACCCAGTCCAACGGGCTGGCCTGATAAGACTCCACCTGCCCCGGCGAGCCGCCCGCCTGCGCGCTGGCAGCCCAGGCCTCGGGGTTGTCCTGCCCATAAGAGGGCCGGGCCAACACCAGCGAATGCCCGGCGCCATCGGCCGCTGCCGCCCACGGCGGGTGGTTGGCGTAGTTCACCTCCAGCAGCACCCCGCCCGCCTGATTGCGCAAACGAACCGTGCCCGTTCCGCGCGGCAACTCGCCGCTCCAGCCGCCCAAAACGCCGCTGATGCCATAGACTGCCTGAACGTCCGCTGGCGCCGCCGCCACGACGATGAAGCCGCCGGCAGGCATGACCGTTCCGGGGGCGAAGATGTAGTCCACGTCCCCAGCCAATCGGTAGCCGCTGATGTCTTCGGGAAACGACTGGGAGTTGAACAGCTCGATGAACTGCAGGTTCCTCCCATCGGCCCGGGCCGGCGGGTGATGCATGATTTCCGAGATCACCAGGCCCGTCCGGCGGCTCGCCGGCCCCAGTGGTTCCCACGGCCGCGTGGCGGCGCCGGCGGCAACTTCGCTCACCTCGCCAAGCTCGCGGAATTGCGCGCGCGTGCTGCGGTTGGTGTTGTGGCTGCACGCGGCCATGCCGAAATAGACTGGGTCCGCCAGCGCGAGCGAGACAGTTCCCAACTGGGTCCAGTGCCGGCCATCGAAGCCGGCATACGCGTTGAACACGCCGCCCGTTCGCTGAAGCCGCAACCAGGTATCCGGATAATTGATGGGCAAAAAGCCAGTGACCGTGCATTGCGCCCCGGCGCTGGTGCGCCAGGTGAAAAGGCAGCCCCCGAGCGTGGGCGTCGCCAGCACGGCGGCGAATCGGCTGTTGGCCGCCAGCGTCTCGCGCGCCATCAAGCCCGCTTTGGCAAAGACGTCGGACAATTCCAGCGATTGCAGCCGCACCCGTGCGTCAAAGTCGCCATTGCGCGATTGGCAATCGAAATGAAACTGGTCGGCGCCGCCGCTGCCCACGTCGCTCCCGCCGGCCACCACGTCATAACCGCCCTCGACCGGCGTGGAAGCCCCGGCTAGTGCCGGGTTGCCGATGTCGGCGGGCGAATACTCCGCCGCCCTGGCTTCCGGCAGTGCTGGGGAGAACTGGCCCAAGCTGGCGCCGCCCAACACCCCCGCCAGAAGAGTCAGGCCCAAAAGCGTTTTGCCGGTGGGCGCCTGCTGCCTTCTCATCGGTTCTTCCTCCGCCTGGGCCAACGTAGCTCCAATTCGTTGGCATTTAGAGCCTTTACAGTGCCATTTTCAAGCAAAAACGCCTGGTGAATCTTCGCCAGGCTTGACAACCGGGGATGCCAGGGAGATTCTAATGCGCATGAAGGCGTTGGTGGCGATGCTCTCGGCTCTCTGGCTAGTGGGGCCGCTATGTCTGCCGACTCAAGGGCAGACGCTGATCAGTCCCAGAACAGTTGTGCAGCGGGGCCGCTTACCCGTGCGGACAGGCGGCTGACACTCGTCGGCCACGGCCCCAGGGCGGAGGCCACCAAATGTTGCGGCTCAGCGGCCTGGTCAGGGCCGCGCAGCGTCCCGACCATCGCCGACCAACGCTGTCCCTTCACAGACCAACCTCGTGCTGGTGCGGAAGGTTCTCGTTGAGCCCGTGCCGCGCAGTGAGCCAAAGACCGAGGCTCAAAAGGCTGAACAACTGCAGCGCATCGTTGCTTTCCAGAAGGCGCAGGCGGCGGCCGGCAAAGCCTCATCTCAGTACGACTTGGGCTTGCGTTACCTGAAAGGCGACGGCGTGGCACAGGACACGGAGGTAGCGCGGAAGTGGCTTTCGGCGGCGGCCAGCCAGGGTCACGAGGAGGCTAAGGCAAAACTGCGGCAGTTGGATCGAACGCAGGACCAAAAGCGGTGACCTGATGTCCACCGGCGCCACGAAACCAAGTTGCCCAAGTCATAGACTTGGACCCGCAGGCGAAGGAAGGACGCGGAAGCGCCATGAGTGCCGCGCTCCAGCCGCGCCGGCAATCCGCGCTTCGCTCAGGCCCTGCCGGCGCGCGCCCGCGAACTGGCTGATTGGCTCGCTGACGTTGCTGCTGCTGGCGGCTGCCGGCCCGGCGCGGGCGCAGATCAGCAGCGTCACCCGCCGCACGCTCCAGACTCCGCCGACGCTCACCTTCTTCGTTTCCACCAACGCGGTTGCGGTGGCGCCGCCGCCGGTGATCGTGATCGCGCCGCAAAGACCCAAGGAGAAGACCGACGCCGAAAAGGCGGAAGAACAGCAACGCATCATCGCTTTTGTGAAGCTGCGCGCCGAAGCCGGCAAGGCGGCTTTCCAGTACGACCTGGGCCTGCGCTACCTCAAGGGCGATGGCGTGGAACCGGACCTCGAACTGGCTCGCAAATGGATTGGCGCCGCCGTCAAACAAGGCCACGAACAGGCCCGGAAAAAGCTGGAGGAGCTGGAGAAACCGCCGCCGGCCACGCGCTGAGCGGATCTTCCCCTCAGCCCCGGCCCTCTCCCAAGGGGAGAGGGAGACGCGCCGGTTACCCGTCCACCCCATCGGACGCGCGTTACGTCGTGGCTGCGCGGCATGCGGTTCTCCCTCTCCCTCGGGGAGAGGGCCGGGGTGAGGGGAGAAGAACCGTCC
>Ga0315268_10007524_pt1 | contig 11463 bp, 12 predicted proteins | sample C1_top_MG_FD_204535 | JGI IMG/M metagenome (GOLD analysis project Ga0315268, IMG submission 204535) | Sediment microbial communities from Yellowstone Lake, YNP, Wyoming, USA - C1_top | ecosystem: Environmental > Aquatic > Freshwater > Lake > Sediment | place: USA: Wyoming | collected 2017-08-01 | reverse complement strand
GTAGGCCGCCGCGCGCCGGCCGGCAAGACGTCCGAAGACGATCGTGTCCAGAAGCGAGTTTCCCCCCAGGCGGTTGGCCCCGTGCACGCTGACGCAAGCGCACTCGCCCGCGGCGTAGAAGCCGGCCACCTCGGTCGCCCCGTCGGCGTTGGTGTCGATGCCGCCCATGAAGTAGTGCTGGCCGGGCTGGATGGGAATAGGTTCCTTGATCGGGTCGACTCCGGTGAAGTTGATGGCGATGTCCCGGATAGCCGGCAACCGCTCCAGGATCTTGGCCGCCCCGAGGTGGGTAAGATCCAGGTGGACGTACCCGCCCGGAAAGCCGCGGCCCTCGTTGATCTCGGTCTGGATGGCCCGGGCCGTGATGTCGCGCGGCGCGAGCTCCATGGCCTTCGGAGCGTACTTCTCCATGAACCGCTCCCCAAGAGCGTTGCGCAGGTAGCCTCCCTCGCCCCGGGCCCCTTCGGTCATGAGGACGTTGTTGCCGAAGAGCGAGGTCGGGTGGAACTGGATGAACTCCATGTCCTTGAGGGGCACACCGGCCATGAAGGCCACGCCCAAACCGCTACCCGTATTGATGATGTTGTTGGTCGAATGGCCGTAGATGCGGCCGCCGCCGCCGGTGCCGAAGATGACGGCCTTCGCGTTGATGGGTTCGAGCTTGCCCGTGCGGATGTCGAGAGCGACCACGCCGTGGCAGCGTCCGCCGGCGACCGACAGGCTCAGGACCTGCCATTCCTCGTAGACCTTTATCCCGCGTCTCAGGCTCTGCTCGTACATCGTGTGGAGCAGGGCGTGACCGGTCTTGTCCGCCGCGTAGCAGGTACGGGGGTAGCCGGCGCCTCCGAAGGGACGCTGGGCGATCTTCCCCTCCGGGGTGCGGCTGAAAGGACAGCCCCAGTGCTCCATCTCGAAGATTATCGCCGGGGCCTCGCCGGTCAAGATGCTGACCGCGTCCTGATCGGCGAGGTAGTCGGAACCTTTGACCGTGTCGAAGGCGTGGCGGTCAGGGCTGTCGTCGCTGGAGTCGGGATGATTGCCGAGGGCGGCGTTGATCCCGCCCTGGGCCGCCACCGAATGCGAGCGGACCGGATGGACGCGGGAGAGAACCGCGACCTCCGAGCCCGCGTCGTGGGCCTCGATGGCGGCTCTCAGTCCCGCCAGCCCAGCGCCCACGACCAAAACCTCATGGTAGATCACCGATTTCCCTCCCCTATCCCTGGATAAACGGCAGGAGCGCGTAGGCGCCGTAGCCGAAGGCGACGAGGCCCACGATCCAGGCCGCCACCGCCAGGGTCCGCGCCGCGCGTTCCCCCGAAAGGTAGTCCAGGAGCACGCTTCTCAGCCCGTAGAGGCCGTGATAGAGAGCCACGGCCAGCAAAGTGTAATCGACGAAGATGTAACTCAGGGTCCTGAGCCGGATGGACACGCCGGCCACCGTAAGGACGGTGTGCTCGCCCGAAAAGTGAAGCACGTAGAGGTGCAGGCCAAGAACCAGGATGAGAACCACGGCCGTGATCCGTTGCCAAAACCATCCCCAGACGCTCGCTCGGTTCATTTCCGCCATCCCTCCCTAGTGACCGAGAATCAGAGGTCCGAAGACCCTGGCGGCGACGACGAAGCCGGCCGCCGCCAGGAGGAAAGCGCCCCAGAACATGGCCTTCTGCCGCTTCACGCCGATGCCCAGGTCGAAGAGGATGATGCGAGCGCCGTTGAGGCCGTGGTACATGACCGCCGTCACCAGGAGCAGTTCACCGACGGCAAACCAGGGGCGCTTCAGAGTGGCCATGAGCTGATCGAAGCTCCCGCCTCCCCAGAGAACCGAGGAGATGACCCCGATGTGGAGCAGGAGATAGAGGATGATGGCCAGACCGGTGATGCGGTGAAGGAGCCAGGCCCAGAGACCGGTTCTGATCTTGGCCGGCCACAGGTCGAGATCCCCGTACCGCACCTCACGCGAAGCCACGGGCTTGTACAAGAATACGTCACCTCCCACCGCTTGGGGCCCGCCGCCTGGGCGGGCCTGGACCGCCGACCGCGCCGGCGCGGGCCCAGCGGGCCTCAGCCGATCTCGGCGTTGGCCTTCTCAACCAGCGCGACACAGCGCCGGGCGACTTCCTTGGGGTCGACCTTGACCCGGGCGAGACCTTCCTTCATCGCCTGCGCGGCCACGGCCGCGGCGACGGCCGGCGCGACGCGACGGTCGAACGGCCTGGGGATGACGTAGTCCGGGCTGAGGTCCCTCGTCTCAATGAGGGCGGCGATGGCCTGAACCGCCGCGATCTTCATGCCCTCGGAGATGTCGCGCGCCCGGGTGTCCAGGGCCCCGCGGAAGAGACCCGGAAAGGCCAGGACGTTGTTGACCTGGTTCGGGTAGTCCGAACGGCCGGTGCCGACGACCTTCGCCCCGGCGGCCTTGGCCTCGTCGGGGAAGATTTCCGGGACGGGGTTGGCCATGGCGATGACGATAGCGTCTTTGTTCATGGAGCGGACCATGTCCTGGGTGACGGCGCCGGCGACCGAGACGCCGACGAAAACATCCGCGCCCTTGAAGGCCTCGGTCAGAGTCTTGACCTTACCGCGGTTGGTAACCTTGGCCAGTTCTTCCTTGGCCCAGTTCATGCCCTCGGCGCGGCCCTCGTAGATGGCCCCCTTGGAGTCGCAAAGGATGACCTCGCCGATGCCCAGACCCAGGAAGAGCTTGGTCACGGCGACTCCGGCCGCGCCGGCGCCGTTCACGACCAGCTTGACCATCTTGATGTCCTTCCCGACGACCTTGAGAGCGTTGATCATCACGGCCCCGCAAACGATGGCCGTGCCGTGCTGGTCGTCGTGGAAGATGGGGATGTCGGTCTCCTTCTTGAGACGGGCCTCGATCTCGAAGCACCGGGGAGCGGAGATGTCCTCCAGGTTGATCCCACCGAAGGTCGGCGAAACCAGCTTTACGGCGGCGACGATGTCGTCGACCTTCTTCGAGCCGAGGCAGAGCGGGAAGGCATCTACTCCCGCGAAGCACTTGAAGAGGACGCACTTACCCTCCATGACCGGCATGCCGGCCTCCGGGCCGATGTCCCCCAGCCCCAGGACCGCGGTTCCGTCGGTGACAACGGCCACCATGTTCCCCTTGTTGGTGTAGTCGTAGACGAGATCCACATTCTTGTTGATGTCCTTGCAGGGCTCGGCCACGCCCGGGGTGTAGGCCAGGCTGAGATCATTCTTGTCCCTGAGCGGGACCTTCGAAACCACCTTGATCTTGCCCTGATTATCCTTGTGTAGCTTCAGGGCGTCTTCCCTCTGACCCATGATCTCCCACTCCCTTCGCACGCCGCGGGTGGACCTCGGCCCACTCCCGCTGGTAAGCCACGATCCAATCTGGATCTCCCGGCCGCTTCCCACCTCCCGCAAACGAAAAAGGCGAAAAACCGCACGGACGGACACAGCCTAGCTTGTCCGTCTCCACGGTCGTTCGCCGGTTTGCGTTCGCTGGTTTCCAACCGGACGTGGCGCGGCGGGCTTCCCGGTCAGGGCGAACGAAGCGGCTAGAGCGCAGATCGGTAGGCCGGCATCCTGGGGTCATGGCCGCGCCGCCAACCCCAACCGGACCACCGAGGGTCGCACCCTGCAAGTGACACGCCGGCCATTACTTCTTCGCGACTCGGTACTTAGCCTTCCCGGCCTCGTAGAGATCGCTGCCCTGGGCGTCGACGCACACGACGGCCGGGAAGTCCTCGACCTCCAAGCGGCGGATGGCCTCCGGACCGAGGTCCTCGTAAGCCACCATCTCCGACTTCTTCACCGTCTTGGCCGCGAGCGCGCCCGCCCCGCCGATGGCGGCGAAGTAGACGGCCCCGTGCCGGCGCATAGCCTCGACGACGGCCGGGACGCGCGAGCCCTTGCCGATCATACCCCGGAGCCCCTTGGCGATCAGGGTTGGAGCGTAGGGATCCATACGCCCGCTGGTGGTTGGGCCGCAGGAGCCGAGGGCTTGCCCAGGCTTGGCCGGACAGGGCCCGACGTAGTAGATGACCTGCCCCTCCAGGTCGAACGGCAGCTTCTGACCTTCCGCCAGAGCCTCGACCAGTCGCTTGTGGGCCGCGTCACGCGCCGTGTAGATCGGGCCGGAGATGAGAACCCTGTCGCCCGCCTTGAGCCCCCGAACATCGTTCTCGCTAAGAGGCGTCTTGACCCTGATGGTTTCCGACATGGTTTCCCCTCCTCTAGAGCACTCGCTCGGCGTGGCGAGCGGCGTGGCACTGGATGTTGACGGCCACGGGCAGAGCCCCGATGTGGGTCGGGGCCGTCTCGATGTGGACGGCCAGGGCCGTCACTCTGCCCCCGAGCCCCTGCGGGCCGATGCCCAGAGCGTTCACCTCGGCCAGGCTCTCCCGCTCCAGCTTGGCCACCTCGGGCTGGGGATGGGGTTCCCCGACCTTGCGTAGCAAGGCTTTCTTGGCCAGGAGGGCGGCCCTGTCCATCATCCCGCCGACTCCCACGCCGACGATGATGGGGGGACAGGGGTTACTGCCCGCCTGGTCCACGGTTTCAACAATGAACTTCTTGACTCCGTCCGGACCCGCCGCCGGGGTGAGCATCTTGAGGCCGCTCATGTTTTCGCTACCCGTGCCTTTGGGGACGACGACAATGCGCAGCCTGTCGCCGGGGACGATGTCGGTGTAGATGACGGGCGGGGTATTGTCCCCCGTGTTCTTGCGGGTGAAAAGGGGGTCAACGACCACCGACTTGCGGAGATAACCCTTGGTGTAACCCTGGCGAACACCCTCACCTACCGCCGTATAGAGGTCCCCGCCGACTAGGCGCAGGTCCTGGCCGAGCTCCAGGAAGACGATCGTGACCCCGGTGTCCTGGCAGATTGGAACCCGTTCTCTGGCCGCGACCCTGGCGTTCTCAAGGCAAATCCCAAGGACCTCCCGGCCCACGTCGGACTCCTCGACCTCGCGAGCCCTCTCCATGGCCCTAACGACATCCTCGGGCAAGTCGTAGCAGGCGGTGACGCAGAGTTCCTCGATCGCCCGCGCCACCTCTGACACATCCAACTCCCGCATGGCCACTCTCCCCTCCGGGCCAAACCGCTCAAACCCTCGGTAGCTTGACCCACGGTGTCCTTCTATTGGCTGGAACCATCCGGAAGTCCTTCGCTCGTACGGACCGTGAACCCCGCCTCCTCGACCATGACCCCCGCCCTTTCCACGAGTCGGTCGTAGCCTTCGTAGTCGACCCGGCGAGCCGCCTCCTCGGGCCCGACCCACTCGGCGGCGGCTATCTCGCCCTCCCGGGGCTTCACCCGGCCGCCAAGATAGCGCACGAGGTAGAAGGTCACGGTCTTGTGAACGCGGCCCCGGCGCGGATGGTGGTAAGTGTACTTGGTCTCCCCGACTTGGCCGGCGATGGAACCCTTGACCCCCGTCTCCTCCTCTATCTCGCGAAGGGCGGCCTGCTCCAGGGTCTCGCCGTCCTCAACTCCCCCCTTGGGGAAGGTCCATCGACCGTGGGTGTCCAGGATCATCAGAAACCGCAGTTCCGGCTCACGCCGAAAGACAATGCCCCCGGCCGAAACCTCGTTGGCCATCCGGGATCCGAACCTCCTCGCTCTAGCCGAGCCTTCGAAAGGACTGGTACTTCTCGAGTATGGTCTTCAGCGCCGTCACCAGAGCCTTCTGGGCGCTTCCATGATAGCGCCTCTCGATGACCTCCACCACGATCTGGAAGTTCGCGTCCAGGCTGTGATCGACCACCAGGCGGCGAAAGAAGTCGCGGGCCAGGACTGTGGCCAGGGTGCACTCGGCGTTGACGATCTTGCCGGTGGCTAGTTCAATCTCGACTCCGACGCCCACGACGTCGGAGACCTTAGATGCGGTGATGCCCGCGGGCAGCCTCGCGTAGCCGGTGAAGAAGACTGTCTCGTTCTGGGGCAACAGCTCTCTCCTCCCGAGGGTTGGGTAGGCTGGTTTCAGTGGACGACCGGCTGTCTTCAAGGCGGAGACTGTTCGGCGCCCCGGCGTCTTTCCCTTCGCCGAAATACATGGCTAGCTGCCCCGCTGCTCAGTATGCCGGACCGGCGAACCCAAGACGGCCCCGATCCGACGCAGGCCGCCGGTCTGGTGCAAGGCCTTGAGGTTGTCGAGAAGGGCCTCCTCGCTCATCCCAAGGCGTTTGGCTACTTCCCGGTAGGGTTCGGCCACCACCGGAAGTCCGGCTTGTAGCTCCTGGAACAGGCGGTGGGACAGCGAACCCGGGGACGGATCGACGGGTCCGAACACGCCGGCCAGACGGCGAATGTTGCCGCGCCGGACGAGACTCGAGGCCGCGCCAAGGACGTCTTTTTCCGACACCGGCTTGACTTTGTGCCGGGCCACCACCGGCCGCCGACGCACCCCCGGGCCGATGACTTCGAAGTAGACCGTCCTGGGACGGCAAAACCCGCGATTGGCGCGGCAGGCAAGCTCCAGGAACGGCCGCGGACACAGAGGGAAGTCGTCCTCGAGGAGACGGAGAACGACGATTTCAACTTCACGCATGACCCGGCCCCCTTTCGCCCCTAGTCTTCCCAGCCGGGAGCGGGCAAAACGGAGGAGGGTCGCGGCAGGGAGCGAACCGACCACGTGCAATAGGAGGGCCTTAGGGCCTTGCCTGGCGGGGGGCCCTATGGCCTTGCCCGGCAGGGAGATGCTCCACCTGAAGGAAACTCGAAAGGGTTACCTCCTCGCCGCTCTGGCCGCCACCCTCTGGGGCACGGCCGGAGTGACCGTCAAGTTCATGTTTGTTTCGATGGACGTTGACCCGATCACCCTGGCCCAGTTGCGCGTGAGCCTGAGCAGCCTCATCGGCGGGGCCGCTCTGGCCCTCCTCAGACCCAAGTCGCTCCGGATCAGGCTATCGGACCTGCCCTTCCTGGGATTCTACGGCGTGATCTGCCTGACGGGCACGCAGATCACCTACTACTGGGCCATCCACGAAGCCAGTGTGGCGGTGGCCATCTTCCTTCAGTTCCTGGCCCCGATCCTGACCGCGATCTACGAGGTCCTTGTCCTTGGGCGCCGGCCGGGGAAGATGACCGGGCCAGTCTTGGCCGCGGCCGTGGGCGGGTCTTTGCTTTTGGTCCTTGGCCGCGGGGGTGGACTTCTCGCCTCACCGCCGGGGATCGTGGCCGGCCTGGCCTCGGCCGTGGCCTTGGGTCTTTACACTCTGGTCGGGCGCCACGGCGTGCATCGCTATGACCCCTGGACTTTGGTCTTCTGGGGGTCGGTGGCCTCCGCCCTGTTCTGGGCTTTCGTCCGACCGCCGTGGGCGCTTCTCACCCACCCCTGGACAGCCGCCGAATGGGGCTTCTTCCTCTACCTCGCGGTGGTGGCAACGCTGATTCCCTTCGGTCTCTTCCTGACGGGCCTCCGCTACATCGGGGCCACTTCGGCCATCGTCACGGGTACGCTCGAGCCGGTGTGGGCCACCATTCTGGCCGGCATCGTCCTGGGGGAGGGGGTTAGAGGCGCCCAGGCCGCCGGCTGTCTCCTGATCCTGGCCTCGATCATCGCCCTGCAATTGGTCCCTGGCGCGGCCATCACCGATAGCCGGTCAGAATCCGGACGTCGAGGACCCGGCAACCCTTCCCGGCCGGGAAAACCTTCACCGGGTTGAGATCGAGTTCGGCGATCTCGGGATGATCGGCCACGAGCCAGGACAGGCGGACCAGGGTGTCGACCGCGGCGGCGGTGTCGGAAGGCCCCTGGCCCCGCACTCCGCGCAGAACGGCGTAGCCCTTCGTCTTCTCCAATAGGCCCTTGGCCTCCAGCGGCGTGAGGGGGGCCAGGCCGATGGCCACGTCCTTCAGAATCTCGGCGAAGATTCCGCCCATCCCGACCAGGACAATGGGTCCGAAGTGGGCATCCCGCTTGGCGCCGATGATGATCTCCTGCCCGTCCGGCAGGAACTCCTGAACCAGAAGCTTGACCCCTCCCGTCGTCCCGGAAAGCCGGGTGGCCACATCCGAGGCGGCCAGGGCGACGGCCTCGGCCGTGGTCAGGTTGAGGTGGACAGCGCCAAGTTCCGACTTGTGCGGGATGCCCGGACCGATCGGTTTGAGAGCCACCGGGAAGCCGATCTCGCGCGCGGCCAGGACGGCCTCCTCCGGAGTGTCCGCGACGCGCCAGCGGGCCGTGGGTATGCCGTAGGCTTCCAGGAGATCGAAAGGCTCGGCCCCCAGGGCGACGGGGCCGGCGGGACGCGTAGCCTCCTCTTTCTCCTTCTGGCCGAGCACATCGACGTAGTACGTCGCCAGGCGCGCCAGGGCCCGGACCGCCCTGTCGGCGGAAGGGTAGGCGGCGACGCGGCGCGTTGCTTCCGCCTGGGCTACCACCGGCAGCGACTGCCGGCCGTGCACCCACCAGGTGACGGGCTTGTCGTACTGCTGGGCGGCCAGAGCGATGAAGCCGCCCATGGCCAGACCCGAACCGGCGAAAGTGCCTCCCACGCAGATGATACCGTCTACGTTCGGGTCAGTGGCCACGGCCTCAAAACAGGTGGCGAAGACCGACCGGTAGTCTCGCCCGATGGTCGCCGGCCAGACGTCGAGCGGGTTACCCGCCTCCATCCACGACGGGTAGAGTTCGCGGATTCTCCGCATTGTCTCGGGCGTCAAGGTGGCCAACTCGAGACCGTAGTCCTCGCAAGCGTCGGCGGCCATTATCCCTCCGCCGCCGGACACGGTGATGATGAAGACCCGCTTGCCCCGCATCGGTGGGTAGTAGAGGAAGGATTTGACCGCGTCGTCCATGTCCTCGACGTCCTCCAGCAGGATGACGCCCGCGTCCCGGAGGGCGGCCTCGTAAACAGTGTGGGCGCCTGCCAGCGATCCGCTGTGCGATCCCGCGGTCTTGGCCCCGACCGCGCTACGCGCGGTCTTGTAGACCAGGACGGGCTTGCGCTTGACGACGTCCCGGGCCACGTCCAGGAAGAAGCGTCCCTCTCCGGGGCGCAGGCCTTCCATGTGCAGGCAGACGACCTTGATCCGCGAGTCGCCGCCCAGGTAGGCCAGGGCGTCCGGGAAGCCGATGTCAACCTGGTTACCGATGTCCACGCCGAGACCGATGCCCGTGGTTAGGCCGAGGTCGGTGGCTAGAAAGAGACCCGTCTGGCAGATCACTCCGGAAGCCAAGGGGTCGGAGGGTCTCTCCAGAGGCATGAAGGACGATGTGAAACCGTCGAAGGCGTTGACCGTGCCGAGGGTGTTCGGTCCGAGAATCGTCGCCCCGTGGTCACGGATGATGGCCATGAACTCCTCCTGGATGGCCCGGCCCACCTCGTCGGCCTCGGCTAGACCCTGGGGAACCAGGGTGAAGTGCCGGATCCCCCGTTCGCATCCGTCGCGTATCACCCGCGGGAGAAGCTCCCGGGGAACCGTGACGATGGCTAGGTCGGGGATTTCCGGCAGATCCCCCGCCCGCTCGTAGCACTTGACGCCCAAAATCTCGCCGGCCTTCGGGTTCACCGGGTAGAGCCGGCCCTTGTAGCCGTAGCTGATGAGGTTCTCAAGAATGTTGAAGGCCCCGGGACCGGTGCTGCGGGAGGCGCCTATGATGGCGACCGAGTCTGGGTTGAAGAACAGGTCCATGGCTTTGACGTTCTGGTCCAAACGGCTTCACCGTCCCATCGGAATAGCCCATGCGGGTTAGAAGCTTCAAAGCCCGCGGCGATTCTTCCTGCCGTTTGGTAGGTACCCAACTCCGGTTCCGCTAGCCGTCCGGCCCTGCACGAGAGCCACCCCGGCCGAGACTATCAGGATGCCGGCGACCATGGCCGGATTAAGAGTCTCCCCCAGAAAGGCCCAGGCCAGAAGGGCGACAATGACCGCCGAGGAAGAGCTGATGATCGACGCCCTGGCCACGGTCTCCGAGGAGTAGGCCAGAGTAAGGGTGACCTGGGCCCCGAGATTGAACAGACCGGCCAGGATCATGAGAACCAGGACCCGATGACCCTCCGGGCCGGCCGCGGCCAGGCCGGCGAAGGCCGCCAGATGTTCGGCGCCCGCCGCGACGGCCAGGATCCCCCCCAGTCCCGGCCCACCGAGGACGGCCAGGACGGCGAAGGCGTCCATTCTCCGGGAGAGCGCGTAGCGGGTCCCGACGCTTCCGGCCGACCAGCACAGCCCGGCCACTGCCCCGAGCGGAACGGCCCAGAACCAGGCCGGTCCGACAGGAGTGCCTCTCCCCTGTCCCCAAGCCAGGAGAACTATCCCCCCGATGAAGATGGCTATCCCGGCCACCGCGGAGCGGCCCAGTCTCTCGCCCAGGAAAAGGACGGCCAGGAGAGCCGACCAGATGACCACGGTGTTGCCGCTGGGGGTGCCAATCACGGCCCCACCCAGGGCCAGGGATTTCACGAAGAGCGGGTTGCCGACAGCGTAGCCGAGCAGCCCGGCCAGGGCCAGACCACCCAGCAGGCGGCGTCCGGATGGACCTTCCCGCCACAGGGCGGCCAGCTTGGCCCGGCGAGAGGGATCGGCCAGAGTGAGAACAATGGAAGTCAGCACTGTCGGGAGGGCAGCGAAAAGGGCTACGACGAACGAATCCACCGTCGCCCCCGCGGCCCGCATGGCCAGGTTCTGCAGGGCGTAGCAGAAGGCCGTGGCCAGGGCCAGAAGCTGTCCCTTGCGGACTCTCGGACGCGGCACGCCATCGCCTCCGCTATCTGGGGCCGCCTTGGCCGGGGCCGCCTTGGACCGGGACCGCCTTGGGCCGGGGCCGCCTTGGGCCGGCACCGCCTTGGGCACCTAGTCCCGGGCGAACTCCGCCATCTCCCCGGGACTCACCCCGTGGGCAGCGGCCCAGCCGCTCTCCACCTCCAGAACGTAGCGGGCCGGCCCCAGGTCAAACGGACCTTCCCCGGGGTCATGCGTGCCGACGCCGAGAACGCGACCGGCCTCGTCTAAGGTGATGATGTCGAGGGCGAAGAACATGCCCTCCATGGTAAAGCGTCTTGGGCGGGTATCCCGGTAAACGAAGAGCATCCCCCCGTTCGGGGGGAGTCCTCCCCGACCCGCCAGGCCCGCTCGCCTCTCGGGCTCGGTCACGGCCACGTCCACGGCGACCTCGCCCTGGGGAAAGCTCACGGCCCTGATCCGGCCCGCCGAGGTCTTGAAAAGGTAGTCCCGCGCCACCAACCCGGCCCCAACGGCGCCCACGGAAATGGCGAGAATAAGCAGGGCGGTCCCGGTCATCGCCGGCCGGCTGATCCGGAGCGCCCGGCCCGTCCGGGGCGCCCGGCCCGTCCGGAGCGCCCGGCCCGAACCGCCAGGCCGCTCCGGGTGGCCCCCGCGGGCCTTCACCGCTCCTCCGCCGCCAGAAGGGCCGCCCCCAGGGCGCCGGCGAACTGGGCCAACTCGGGCACGGTGACCCGGCAGCCGAGTTCTCGTTCCACAGCCCTCACTAGACCCACGTTGCGGGCGGCGCC
>Ga0315268_10007523_pt1 | contig 11463 bp, 13 predicted proteins | sample C1_top_MG_FD_204535 | JGI IMG/M metagenome (GOLD analysis project Ga0315268, IMG submission 204535) | Sediment microbial communities from Yellowstone Lake, YNP, Wyoming, USA - C1_top | ecosystem: Environmental > Aquatic > Freshwater > Lake > Sediment | place: USA: Wyoming | collected 2017-08-01 | reverse complement strand
TCGGATATCAGGATGCAAGCAGAAGGATTCAGTTCCTGTATCACCCGGTCCAGCTGGCTGCTGACATTGCGGTCAGCCTTGTAGCCGAGGCTCTTATCCCCAGTGAGCGTCGCGATCTCGACCGATTGGTTCTCCTTCCTCATCTGGTCGAAGAGCTTGACGGCATAATAGATGGCGTTGGAATCAGGATCCTCGGGGTCGGCAAGCGAAAGGGCGACCGCGCCCTCCAGGTTCCTCTCTCGTCCTATCAGCGGGCCTGTGACACGGGCCTTCTCGAAAAGGTCGTTGTCGCGGTCTACGCAGAGCACGAGTATCGGTTTCTTCATGGATTGTCCCTGGTGTTTTCTAATTATATAAGTCCTATCGCAGTATTAAAATCCTTCGCCTGGTGACGGAGAGGCGCACGGGTGAAAGACCGGGGGATTCCAAGCCTTTCGGGCCCATCCGCCTTTAAAAACACTTCCAAATAAGATGAATATCTCATTTATCAGAGGTATCAGCATGGAGAATAAGAGACTAGTCCTCCCCGGAGACCACATCTCGAGCTATGAGGAGGCGGAACCAGGAGAGAACTGCTACGCCGACAAGGACGAGGTGTATTCAGCGGCTTTGGGGGAGAGCGTCATAGAGGAAGGGAAATCGGTCGTGAAAGTCAAGAACCGCGTGCTCACGCAGCCGCAGGTAGGCATGGATGTCTACGCCGTGATATTCAAATCCAGCCCCAACAACGCCCGGTGCGACTGCATCATGGCAAGCGAGGTCGATGGGGGAGGCAGGGGTGTCGCTTTCAGCGCATCGCTGCCGGTCACCGAGGTCAGGCGAGGCTATGTCAACGATCTCCGCGACGAGGTGAAGATCGGAGACATCATCAAGGCCAAGATCAACAAGAAGACCCCGACCGGCTATGAATTATCCATATTCGGGTCCCAATACGGGTGCGTGAAAGTATTCTGCCCCAAATGCCGGGACGAGATGGGGACTGATGGAAGCGGCATATTCATATCCAAATGCGGATGGAAAGAGCGCAGGAAGATCCCCCGCGAAGGCGGCGAAGAAGAGCCTCCGCGCGAGGAGAGGCGCTATGACCGCGGACCCCCGAGAAGGGAAGGCGGATTCCGCGGGGGCCCTGGAGGCCGCCCCGGAGGGCGCAGATTCGAGAGGAGCGGCGGGCCTTCAAGAGGCAGAAGCAGCGATCGGTACCAGAGGGGTTATTGATGGAAGCCAAGATTTTAACTGAAGAGAAGAACGCTATCGAGATCGAGATCGGCGATGCGGACCAATCGCTCGCGCAGTTGCTTGCAGAGAAGCTGAACTCGTCCAAGGATGTCGAGTTCGCGGCATTCAAGGTCGATCATCCGACCCTGGGATACCCGAGGCTCATCCTCCGGATGAAGAAGGGCGACCCAAAGAAACTCATGCTGGAGAAACTCGAGGAGATACGCAAAGAGGTCTCTGATTTCAAGGCCAAGTTCCTAGAGCTTGCCAAATAGAGTGAACCACGTGGACCTGCAAAGCATTGATATCAAAGCCATAGCCAAGCAAAGGTCGGGAGTCCTGATCCTTTTCGCGACGCTGGCGCTTTTCCTGATAACCAACGCGTTGCTCAGGGACAACGAATCATTGAATTTCATCCCGATCCTCATCGCCGCCCTGGTAGTGGTCGAAATCTTCCTCCTTGTCGGCATGGAGGTGAAGCAGGGGGCGAACGAGCATGGATGGAAGCACGAAGTCGTCGATACGGTGGTCGCGCTCCTGGTCGCGGTGGCGATCTGGTACGGGGCATCGTTCGTCCTGAACACCAGCTCCCCTGTGTCCGGCGTAGTCTCATGCAGCATGCTCCCGAACCTCCAGAGGGGGGATTTTATAATCGTGCAGGGCACCCAGCCGCATGCATACGATATCTCAATGACGAAAGAGGAACTGGCCGCCCTGAATTCACGGGCCGAGATAATCTATGGGAATGGGAAGAACGCATCGATCGAAGGCTCGATATTCTCGTTCTGCCGGTTGCAGAGCAACGATCTGTGCTCGGAATTCGTAAAATCCCCGGATAGCATCTTGGAGCGCATCGGCCCTTTCACCTACCGCTATACGAAATGCCCGATGTCGTTCTCGAATGGCGAGGAGGGGTACCAGCCTTGCCTGAAATCCGTCGAATTCAAAGGCAGGGAATACCTGACCAACTTTTCGAATGATATCGTCGTGTACCAGCCGCCCAAGACCGACCTCTATTCAATGGTAGGCGACATCGTCCACCGTGCCATGTTCAGGATCGATGTCGATGGCAGGAAATACTACCTGACCCGGGGCGACAACAATCCGATACTCGACATACAGGCATACGATTACTCTGGCGGCCTGGCCAACCATCCGGTGCCGCAGGAGCAGCTGCGGGGCAAGGTCATCATGCGCGTCCCTATCCTCGGATATTTCAAGCTCTTCATAATGGGCTACCTGCAGGAGGACCCGCAGTGCAAGACCCAGCTCGCGTTTCCGCATGTGTGATTTTCGCTGGTGCACATGATTTTGTGGTAATAAAAGCAATATTAAAGAACCATACCCCACAATAATATCCATATGGCGCAACGAATGATCCATACAGCCAGAATGCTCGCCGGCCGTCCGAAGGATGCACGGAAAACCATCTATACGCTTCTTGAGAACCAGGACTGCCGCTCATGCGGGAAATGCTGCCAGGAAAAGGGGGAATTCGCGCTCGTCCTCCTTAACGAAGAGCCGAATTTCAAGAGGGTAATGGACGGGATACTTGGAGCTAAGGTGGATAGGAACCCTCTGACAACGAAAATCTCTTTCGATAGCCGCTGCTCCCTGCAATCCATCGATGATAACCGGTGCTCCATCTATAATGAACGGCCTCTTGTCTGCCGGTCCTTCCCCTTCCTCTCTTCCGCGGGCATCGTCGCATTAAGCAGCGCCTGCCCGGATATCCAAAGGCTCAAGGACAACGGCATCGAGTTCTTGTATGCCGCGGATTTCTCGATCGGGCTTTGCGATGCTTTGGCCGATATTGACAGCTATCCTGCAAATACGCGGAAGATGCTTGCCAGGCTGAATGAGAAGCGCTCGGGCATGCCCGAAGGCGTTTTCGGGATCCCATTGCTTTTCGATGCCTTGGGGGGCATGGCTGCTTTGCTGAATCATCTGAGCTCATTCGGCATAGATATCGGAATCCTCGAGGATACGAACCGGAGCGAGGTTTATTTTCCGATATTCTGAGGTTCGCGATCGATCCCTCATTTCTCCAGTTTCATCATGATATGATCGACGCGCTTGCCATCGTGGAGGATCCACTTCGGAAAGACCGCGAATTCCTTGAAACCGAGTTTCTTGTAAAGGCTTAATGCAGGCTTGTTGTTCGCTAGGACGGATAAGTAGATATTTCTCGGCTTTGGCTTGAAGAATTTTTTCGCAAGCGCGATGTTTGTTTTCAGGAGCGCCTCCCCGAGGCCGAGCCTCCTGAAGCGTCTTGATATTGCGAGCCCGAGGCAGATATTCCCATCCGCCTTCCCCCGGTCCCTCTGCGCCCCGCTCGTCCCGGCTATCGCGCCGCCCACTTTCGCTATGAGGAGGTAACCAGTTTTCATCTTCTGATTTCCCAACTGATTCTTCTTCCACGCGATCTCTTGCATCAGCGTCAATTTCCTGTCGTGGGTGATCTTCGCCTTCTCGCTCACAAGCCGGTTGACAAACCCGAGCAGCTCATCGGCGCTATCCTTTGGGCCCAGAAAAGAGATCGTCGCGATGCTGCCGTCCTTCAACGTGATCATTTGCGCTTCCATCGCTCTCATCCGTAATGCCCGCTTCCAAGCTCCCGTGTCATGACTTCCTGCAGCCTGTTGCGCAACGCCTCCTTCTCTTTCTGGGGTATCTTGACCTTGTCCATCTTCTTGTCCCAGACGGCCAATGCGCTCACGACCCTGCTGAATGTCCGGTCGCTGTCGCTGTAATGGGCGTATTCGAGCAGCGCTTTCAAGGCGTATCTGGATTCGGATTTCCCGAGGGCATCGATGATCGCGGCCCGGAGCATGTGGTTCGCTTCGTTCTCCATCGTGCTAAGGTATGCGAAATGGTACGTCAGGAGCTTGGCGGCATCATCGCTGCCCCGGAGCTGCCCGAGAAGTCGGATCAATTCGCACAATCCTTCGATCGAAGTGTTGTAGTTGAAGATCGCCCGATAGACGTTGATCCGGAGCTGAGCAGGATCCTGGGCAGGGTTCTTCATCTTGAAGAAATCGAAGTTATGCATGACCCGGAGCTCGGCGCTATGGGCGAGGCTCTCATGCACCATGTATATCACGAGCTGGCGGATGGTCTCATCCCCGCCATTATATATTTTGGTCAGCCTCTCGACCGCTGCGTTCTTCGATTCCTCATTGACAGCGACCGGGTAGAACTTTATCTCGAAGAGGGCTTTCTCGATCTCCTTGACCGTCGCGGTCAGGTCCGCGCCGGGTGGGCCGATCTGCTCCTGGACCCTTTTATCATTGTTCTTCTCCTCCAGCTTCGTCTCCTTCAAGGCGGCCCGCGCAATATCAGTCTCGTCCAATTTAGCCTTGATCTCCTTTATCTGGGCCTTTGGATCTGTTTTTCCCTGCTGGTCATTGTCCTTCAAGATCATCACCGGATAGTCTCTTTGGGGGTGCTTTCTTTCGCGTGACTATCTCCCGCTAATCTCTTTAAAATGTTGGCTGGGGGATAATCCTATCATCGAAATGTGTATGGTGCTCACAGATGGACATCTTTTTCGCGACAAGCAACAAGAACAAATTCGCCGAAGCGCTCGAGGTGATACGGGGCGAGGCGATAGGCGCGGTCTCCATCAAGCAGTTCCCTTTCAGCCACAACGAGATACGATCGGATAGCCTCGAAGATGTCGCCCGGGAAGCGGTGGAGTGTGCGCACTCGCAGTGCAGGGGGCCTGTCTTTGTCGAGGATTCGGGGCTATTCATCAATGCGTTGAACGGTTTTCCCGGCACGTACTCTGGATGGGTGCAGAAGAAAGTGGGGAACCGCGGGATACTCAAGCTCCTCTATGGCGAGAAGGACCGCAGCGCATATTTCGAGGCATGCATCGCATACCACGACGGGAAAAAGATATCGGCATTCCATGGGAGATGCGAGGGATCGATCGCGGAGCGCGAGGAGGGCACCTCGGGATTCGGCTACGACCCCATATTCATCCCCGCCGGGCATTCTCTGACGTTCGCTCAAAGCATAGGATTAAAAAACAAAATATCTCATAGATATCTCGCGCTTCTAGAATTCTCAAAGTCAAATGTCCTTCGCCACAAGGACTAGGAGCAAGGACCCGGTCCAAGAATCATGTATCTAACCCTGGACTGGGCACAAACTGTTGAATCGGTGTTAAAATGGCTAGATTGCACTCAAGGAAGAAGGGGAAGGCTGGAACGAAAAGGCCTAAGAGCAAGACGCTCCCGGAATGGGTCAGCGTAGACAAGGCGGAGATGAAGGAGACGATCCTCAAGATGGCGCGTGAAGGCGTACCGGCAAGTAAGATCGGGCTGCATCTGCGTGACAACATGGGCGTCCCTAGCATAAGGGCGGTGCTCGGAGTGACATTATCCGCATACCTGGCCAAGGAGAAGGCTCTTCCGGAATATCCGGAGGACATGCTCACCCTAATCAGGAAAGCTGTACACCTGCGCGGCCACATGAAGACCGCCAAGAAAGACGTTCACAACAAGGTGAAACTCGGCCACATCGAGTCCAAGATCATGAGGCTGGCCAAGTACTACAGCCGCAAGGGCCGGATTCCGGCGAACTGGAAATATAATGTAGAGCAGGTTACGTTGTTAGTAAAGTAATGGTGATTCTCTGGCAGGCAAAAAACTAAAGGTAGTGGACAAATGGAAAGCGAAGACATGGTACAATGTCAAGGCCCCTGCGATATTCGATTCGAAGGAGCTTTGCGAGGTTGTCGCCGCAGACGAAAAGCTCCTCATGAACAGGATCGTCAAGAAGAGCCTGATGGAGCTTGGGATCGGCGGGGCGTCGCAGATGGCGATGTTCACCACCATGCGATTCCGGATAAAGGATGTCAAAGGGACAGACGCCAATGCGGTCCTGATCGGCCATGAGATCTCCCCTTCATTCATCAAGACCTTCGCGCGGCGGGGGAAATCGCTGATCCACGAGGTCGTCGCGGAGAAGACCAAGGACGGCGAGACATTGCGGCTGAAACTCATCGCGGTGACTGGCGCGCGCGTCAGCATGAACACGAAGAAGAACCTGCGCAAGATAATCGTCGATGAGACACGGAAATTCATCCAGGACGGCAACTTCGATGATGTCATCCAGGATGTCCTCTACGGACGGTTCTCAGGCAAGCTCTTCAACCAGCTCAAGACCATAACGAAGATGAGGCGCGTCGAAGTGAGGAAATCCGAGCGCGGCGAAACCTTCAAGTGATTCTTTTTTCTTATATCATCCCTTTTTCATATTTTCATTCTCTTTCCCGATATTGAACTGATCGAGGCATTCATATGATCCCCGGCGGAATGGACCCGAAGAAGATGGAGGCGATGATGCGCCAGATGGGCATCAAATCGCAGCCGATCGATGCAAAAAGCGTGATAATAGAGACATCGACCGGTAAACTCATCATAGAGAATCCCGAAGTCGTGCAGATAACCGTCCAGGGACAGAAATCGTTCCAGATATCCGGCTCTGTCCGGGAGGAATCGACCGGCGATGACATCAAGATGGTGATGGAGCAGACCGGCTGCACCGAAGAGGAAGCCCGGGACGCGCTCTCTTCGAGCAAGGGGGATATCGCCCAGGCGATCCTTTCGCTCACCGAGAGCAAGGAATAAAAACTTTCATTGGAAAAGGAGCTTCATGGCTATCCGGCGCGAACTGCTGTTAATCGCTGTACTATTGCTCGTTGTGATCATCCTAGTCAAAGCGATCGAGTTTTTCCAGGTCGATGTCGTGCAGGCCGATGCGGCTAAATTCGTCATGGAGGACCTCCGGAGCAAATATCCCGGCTCATCCATAGAGATAATGACGATCGTCCCCATGTCGAATGAGCGGGGGGGCCGGTATTTCGAGGTGAAGGCGAAGGTCACGGAGGATGCGGATTCGCCCTGCCCGCGCCGCTCGCACATATTCTATAATTACCCCGTCCAGAATTTCATCCCCCAGCTGCCGGAAGTCATCACCGACAACTGCCAGGTCTGCATCGAGGGGATAGGGACATGCACGATCGCGTTCCCGGAAGAGGCCATCATCGCCTCGCACACGCTCCCTGGGACATCCGCGGTCAATGCATACGTCCAAGGGACGCCCAGCGTCACGCCGATCGTATCCGAAGGGGCGGAATCATGGGTCGTCAAATGGGATTCATCCGAAGCCACGCACAGCTATCTCGTGGAGATAAAACGGGATGGAACACTGGTCCGGGCGGATCGGGTCGAGAAAGGCACGGCCTCTCCGAATACCCAATCAGGGAACAGCACAAAGACGTTCTAGGATGGACCCGACTCCTGGACAGGGCCCGGGATCGCGCGTTAAGGACGATTTTTCATCCTATGCTTATCCTTCCATCTGCCATGCTGATCTTCCGATCCAGAAAATGAGAGATGATATACGCATTGGTTTTCAGGTGCTCGGTTATCTCGCTGGTCTGGTATCTTGTCTCTCCCTCCGCCATCGCCGCATATATCAGTAGCTGGTCCGCAAGGTGCCTATCGACATCCCCTGTCTCCGATTTGATGGCATCCAGGGCTTCCTCTGCCACGGTTTCTGCGCGTTTGCCTTTCTCCCCTAATGAATAGCCACCTATCAAGCCTTTCCATGCCGTTATGGCATTGCCGATCGAAAGGGACTCCTCTTCACGTATGAAGATATCCCGTTCGATCCCATTGAGGACGAATATCTTCTTCTCGCGGATCGCGACACCTGCCGGGAGACCGGAATAACGTATGATCGCCCGGATTGTGTCGTCCCTTGGCCAGGATCCCATGCCATGCAGGGGTGATGGCGAGACCGACAATTCGATGATCCCGCCCCCTTTAGGGTAGAACCCCGTCCGAACGAGCTTAGTCTGGACTTTCGCTCCCATCATGGATATGGCCGGGATGAAAACCCGCTCGAAATAATCCGCGCTCGGCGATTTCATCACATGGGTGCCGCCAGTGATGCGAAGCTCGCTCTCCTTATTGGCTTTCAGGAGTATCGGGATGACCGTCTGGGCGACCAAGGTCACGGAACCGGCGGTCCCTATATCGAAATCGTACTTCCCCCCGACTATCGGGCCTGGTTCGAATGTGAGTTCGGTGCTGCCTATCTCGCAGTGGCTCAATGTGCCCCTGCAGATGTTGCGGACAGCCTTGCACGCCATGAGGTGCTGGGGCTGGAGGCCGGGATTCGGCCTATTGGCGCGGATATCGGATATATGGATCGGTTTCTGGGTGATCGCCGAGAGGGTCAGTCCGGTGCGGATGATCTGCCCGCCGCCTTCGCCATAAGAACCATCTATCTCGATCATGGGAATACCTTTGCCTCTAATCTATCGATCATGATACGGCGCTCGCGCTCGAGAAGGTAAAAAAGTGAGCAGAAATAGGCCAGCGGTTTTACCCGCTGGCAAGGCGACCAGTTATCCTCCCATGCACTTAAAAAGAGCGTGAGCTATCTAGTCTTAGATTCAAAAACTATATAAATGTTCGCCAAAGTGTGGCAGTAAATTCACTGCCATGATTTTGAGCCGGACCTGTGGCATATCTTCTGCATCTATGTTCTGGTTTCATTGTTCTCTCTCGTTCCGATTCTTTTTCTACGCAAACACTCCTTAAAAGTATTTGTATCCAAATATCCATCATGGCGAAAAGAGATGTCCAGAAAGGTTCAAAGGATCCTGATCCTCCGAAGCGCAGATCCGAACCGCCGAGGTTCACGGCAGCCGCTATAATGCCCTCGCAGAATATCAAGAGGGTCAGCTCGAAAGAAGTCTTCGAGGAGATCAAGGACGCGATCGAGGGGTGGGACAAGGAGATGGCCGACATCCTCGCCATGCCGAAGGAGATGTACCGCCAGTGCGAAAACGGCGAAATCTCCTACTCGGAGAGCACGTCATTCGGGATGGGCGGGGTCTTCCACGGGCTTTCTGCGGAGCAGGGGGCGAAACCTGCGAGCGATTACGGCATCTATCTCACAGAGTCGTCGCACAACACGTTTTTCTCTTTCGTGGATCTTCACCGCGGGATACTGGTGAGGATAAGCATCGTCAATATCGATGCGAACCCCCCGGAGAAAACCTGGGACGCCGTGAAGGATGTCATCAAATCCGCCCTCAAATTCGCCCAAGAGGAAAGCAAGAAAGGGCCAGAAGAGAGACGGATCGTCTATTCTTATGGGGGGTCCCAACCCGTCTTTGTAGGTCCATTCTGAAGGATCAAGGCTTCTTATCGGGAATATCTCACGGGGTGGGTGGCGGATTCGCTATCGTCCTGTCAAGCACATCGCCTAAGCGCATAGTTCTGTTCACCGCGCCGACATCGCCGCCGCTTGTCATGACCCTGAAGGACGGGATGGTCCCTCTCATGGGATAATTCTCGATCCCGACCGATTCGGTCAGCCTCAGGGCGCCGCTCGCTCCCGGGCTCTTGCGGGGCACGACCCAAAGCGCCATGCCGCCAGCGGCCAACGATGTGCTGTCGCCGACATTGGCATGGGTATGCACGGCATACGATCTATCCCTCAATTCCTGCGGGATATCCCCAATATTACTATACGACAAGAATGTCTTGCCCCCTAGCTGGAATGTCCCATTCGCGAGAGAACGGTCTGCGCCGGGTGGCATATCTATCTCTTCCACGATATATGACCAGCGGTTCTTGGGAAGATGTCTGTATATCGGCTCATCCGTGGTAACCAGCGGCTCATACTCGGCGACGGCCATGGTCCTGCCAGCCTGGTCGACGATCAGCTGCCACGGTTCACCATTTGCCGGATGGCCGCTTCTTGTGACGCCGTAGGTTCCGAACTGCTGTCTCATCGCATCATCTGTAATGCCGAAAGAGATACCGGCGCCCTCGCCGCTATGTCTCCTGAATCCATCTTCCATCCCTTGGGCAAACGCAGGATCGCTTCCCCGGATCCTCATCCACCTGCGGGAACCTGCGATCGCAGGAGGTTCGGATACCGCTCCTCCCGGTCCTGTGACCGGTTGCCTGAACATCCTGTCTGAGAGGTCTTTCATCGTGATCGGAGGGACCCCCGGGTGAGCCTCATTCCACTGGATCACGAATTCTTTCATGAGCCGATAGAGATACGCCCGTCCTCCGCTCCGTTCGATATGGCTGGAAATATCGGTGCTACCATGCCTGTCGGTCTTGACCCAGTAAGAACCTGCGGAATCGTCGGTATCGATCCGGCCGAACATTATAACGAATTCACCGCCATGGCCGTCCGGGATGAAGTGGAAGCCGCGGTCCCGTAGCGCCTGGGCGTTTCCGCCCGTCACCTTCATCAGCATGGCGAATGTGTTGCATTCATGCCCGTCTATGGACCCTGTCGATAAACTTGCTGTGATGTAGAACCAGAGCTGTTCGAGGAAAGCGTCGCCGTGCTGGCCAAGGGCTTTCAGGATCTCGGGATTATTCTTGATATCTATGATGTTGGACGTGAAAGCGGTCTCCAAGGTGACGCCGGCTATCTCGATCCTCGAGTTGGTTATGCTTCTTGATATGCCATACCTGGACCTCGTGCCGTTGGGTAGCCTGAAGGTAAGGTCCTCCTTCTGATCCGGGGTGCGGGTCATCGTGTCGGCTGTCGGAACCCATGATCTCTGCAGATTCTCATCCCCTGTAGCCGCGGCATGCAGATCGACCGGTTTAATGTACTCAAAATGCTTACCCCGACCATCTGTGATCCTGACCTTTGTGACACCCGCAAGGCCGCCGGCCGGTCTCATCTCTATCTTGCTCGCATCAGGATACATCTTGAGCAGGGTGAGGATAAGGTTTCCCTGGTTCGATGTCATCATTCCGACCAGCATATCCTTCAATTTCGTACCTGGATATACATGCACATCGGCTCCTTCACCACTGATAGAAATCAATCCGCTACGCTGGATGGCCGCGAAGAATTCAGAATGCGGATCGGATATGGCTGGATTGAGATAAATCGCGGAAAGGTCCCCCGGTTTCAATCCCAGAGCCCTCTCGAGCAGCGCCCCCGTCTCCCCGTTCAGGGTCCTAAGAGCTGATAACTGGGAAGCATATGTTCGGAGCCTTTTCACGTAATCCGCATTCGCAGCGGCCGGTCCCTTCCTCTCCTCGGCATTCGCCGCATCAAGAAGCTTTTCAATCACGGCCACCTTGTCATCGGCATCCATCCTTGCGAAATCCCGGAATGCCTGGGCCCTCTGCGGCGGAACAGGCGGTCTGCTTTCCGTCGACAGGGTTTTGAACGCGGCTT
>Ga0315268_10007522_pt1 | contig 11463 bp, 10 predicted proteins | sample C1_top_MG_FD_204535 | JGI IMG/M metagenome (GOLD analysis project Ga0315268, IMG submission 204535) | Sediment microbial communities from Yellowstone Lake, YNP, Wyoming, USA - C1_top | ecosystem: Environmental > Aquatic > Freshwater > Lake > Sediment | place: USA: Wyoming | collected 2017-08-01 | reverse complement strand
CAGATCGGGCGGGAGGACTGGAATTGCATCCATTATCATCCAGACCGGATTTACTCCCGAACGCCTGAAAGCGTCAACAATCTTCAGGCGCTTTGAAAGCTTCTGTCTTTTTGCGACAGAGCTTGTAGTCTTGATTTCGGTCCTCAGTTCTTTGTAAAGGGCATCAAGATTAATATCTTCCAGCAGACGCTTAACGGCTTCAGCACCTATTCCAGCTTCAAATTTCGCACCATGCGTTTCAAGAGCCTCGCGGTACTTATCGTCCGAAAGGAGCTGACACTTCGTAAGAGGGGTGTCTTTCGGGTCCAGAACTATATAGCTGTCGAAGTATAAAACCTTTTCCATACTTTTTAATGTCAGATCCAGGAGGTTTCCGATCTTGCTGGGAAGGCTTTTTAAAAACCATATGTGGGCAACGGGTGTGGCAAGTTCGATATGCCCCATTCTTTCCCTGCGAACCTTGGACTGAATAACCTCGACACCGCATTTTTCACATACAATCCCTCTGTGCTTCATTCGCTTGTACTTGCCGCAGTTGCATTCATAGTCTTTGGTGGGACCAAAGATTTTTGCGCAAAAAAGCCCGTCTCTCTCCGGCTTGAAAGTCCGGTAGTTTATTGTCTCCGGTTTTTTAATCTCGCCGAAAGACCATCCACGGATCTGTTCGGATGAAGCCAAAGCAATCCTGACTCCGGAATACCGTTTCGGATCAATGGGTTTGGCAAAGAAATCATATAAGGTTTCCAAATTCTACTCCTTATTCCCTTCGATAAGAGTTATGTCTAAACCCAAGCTCTGCAATTCCTTTGTCATTACCTTGAAAGACTCGGGAATGCCGGGTTCAAGCATGTTCTGACCTTTCACTATTTTTTCATACATTCTTGTCCTTCCGGCCATATCATCGGATTTTACGGTCAGGAATTCCTGCAATGCATGAGCCGCTCCGTATGCCTCCATTGCCCATACTTCCATTTCTCCGAGGCGCTGACCTCCAAACTGGGCTTTTCCTCCCAGCGGCTGCTGCGTAACAAGTGAATAGGGGCCGATGGAACGGGCATGGATCTTGTCGTCGACAAGATGATGGAGCTTCAACATATACATCGTTCCGACAGTAATTTTCCCCTCGAAGGGATCGCCGGTCCGCCCATCGTAAAGTTCCGCCTGACCGGTTGGACATAAACCGGCTTCTTCCAGAAGAACCTTTATTTCAGATTCTTTTGCCCCATCAAAAACCGGAGTTGCCATGTGAACGCCGTTTTTGTAATAGGCTGCGAAATCACACAGCTCTTTTTCATCCATTTTGCCTATAGCTTTGTTTAAAGAAGGATCGGCAAATATCTTTTTTAATTTATCGCGAAGCGCCCTGATATTATTTTCTTCAATAAATTTGTTCAGCTGCTCGCCAAGGCCTTTTGCCGCGCGACCGAGATGAATTTCAAGAATCTGCCCCACATTCATTCGTGAAGGCACTCCAAGGGGATTTAAAACCATATCGACTGCAGTTCCGTCTTCAAAATACGGCATATCCTCCTGAGGAAGAATCCTTGAAACTACTCCCTTGTTGCCATGCCTGCCGGCCATTTTATCTCCGACGGAAAGCTTCCGTTTCATAGCTATATATACCTTGACCATCTTTATAACGCCGGGTGGAAGATCATCGCCTTTTTCATACCTGCTGATCTGTTTCTCAAAGTTCTGCCTGCAGATCCCTCGCTGATTCCTGTACTCCTCAAGAAGATCATGCAGTTTCTCAGTCGTCCCGGCATCCTTCAAAACGACACCTTCCATCTGGGCGACAGGCACATCCGCAAGTATTCCGGAGTCTATTTTGTCGCCCTTTGCAATCAAAACCTTTTTACCCTTTTTAACGGGAGTGATGCATATCTGGCCACTTAACATTTCCTGTATCCGCCCGCGGGCTATCTCTTCAATCACGGCAAGCTCATCATCGCGGTTTCTTTCCAGCACCTTTATCTCCGCCTCCTCTATACGGACGGTCCGGTCATCCTTTTCTATACCGCGCCTGGCAAAAACCTTCGCATCAATTACAATACCGTCAACTCCGGGAGGAACCCTCAGGGAAGTATCTTTTACATCACCCGCCTTTTCTCCGAATATTGCCCGGAGAAGTTTTTCTTCAGGAGAAAGCTGCGTTTCACCTTTCGGCGTTATCTTGCCTACCAGAATATCACCCGGCCCTACCTCGGCACCAAGCCTTATTATACCGCTTTCATCGAGATCTTTTAATGCCTCGTCTCCCACATTCGGAATATCGCGTGTAATATCTTCCTTGCCCAGTTTAGTATCTCTTGCAACAACTTCAAATTCTTCTATGTGGACTGAAGTATAAACACCGTCTCTGACAAGCCTTTCGCTCACGAGGATCGAATCCTCGAAATTAAACCCTCCCCAGGGCATGAAGGCTACCGTTACATTTTTCCCCAGAGAAAGCTCACCTTTTTCTGTTGCGGGCCCGTCTGCGATAATCTCCCCGGCCTTCACACGCTGCCCTGTTACGACTATCGGCCGGTGGTTGAAACAGGTGTTCTGGTTGGAACGCATATATTTTGACAGGCTATAAATGGTAACATGATTTTCATAACCTTTTTCCGAAGGATTATGAGACAAAATTATCCGGGAAGCGTCAACAGACTTCACGACCCCGTCCCGGGCAGCTACAACAGTGACGCCTGAATCCTTCGCCACAACATCCTCTATACCGGTACCGACAAGCGGGGCTTCATTAATCATAAGAGGGACAGCCTGACGCTGCATGTTTGATCCCATTAAAGCCCTGTTGGCATCATCATTCTCAAGAAAAGGGATAAGCGACGCCGAAACGCTTACAAGCTGATTCGGAGAGACATCCATCATCTCTATCTCCTTTTTTTTAATCATCATGAACTCACCCGCCACGCGTGATGTAACAAGCTGGTTTATATACTCTCCCTTTTCATCAACAGGCGCATTCGCCTGAGCGATAGGCAACTCCTTTTCCTCAAAAGCATCAAGAAATTTGACTTCATTTGTAACAGTTCCATTATTCACAAGCCTATAGGGTGTTTCAATAAAGCCGTAATTATTGACCCGCGCATATGTGCTGAGCGAAACGATAAGACCTATGTTCGGGCCTTCAGGCGTCTCGATAGGGCATATGCGTCCGTAATGTGACGGATGAACATCTCTGACCTCAAAGCCTGCGCGTTCACGGGTAAGCCCGCCTGGACCAAGAGCGCTCAGCCTCCGCTTATGAGTAGTCTCCGAAAGAGGGTTTGTCTGATCCATAAACTGGCTTAACTGGCTTGTCCCGAAGAATTCCTTGACAACAGCCGAAACCGGCTTCGGGTTGATAAGATCATGAGGCATAAGGGCGTCAACTTCCTGCAAACTCATCCTTTCCTTAATGGCCCTTTCCATACGCACAAGACCGATGCGGTATTGGTTTTCCAGAAGCTCGCCAACAGCTCTTATCCGCCGGTTTCCGAGATGGTCGATATCGTCAACCACTCCCTGTGTATCCCTCAGATCTATCAGGGTTTTTGCGGTAAGAAGAATATCCTCTTTTCTTAAAATCTTTAAATCGGGGGAAGACTTAATGCCCAGGCGCTGGTTTATTTTAACCCTTCCTACACCAGAAAGGTCATAATATGCGGTCTTGAAGAACAGGTTGTCTATAAAATCCTGGGCAACTTCCGGTGTTGCCGGATTTCCGGGTCGGAGTCTCCTGTATATTTCAACAAGCGCCTCTTCCTTTGAGCCGACTTTATCGACTGCAAGGGTTTTTCTTATGGAGTCACTGCTTGACATGCTGTCAACAAACAGGAGGTCAAATTCCGTTATGCCGGCATCTTTCAGTTTTGCAAACGATTCATCGTCAACCGTAGTGTTTGCCTTAACCACAGGCTTGCCGGTTTTAGGATCCGAAATCGTATATGCAAACGCTCTGTCAAGTATATCTTCCATATTAATAGGTATTGTCCCCAGATTGGAAGATATCAGCTTCTTTATAAGTTTGGGAGTAAACGGCCGCCCTTTTTTAGCTATAATTTCTCCTGAATCAGGATCCTTGATATCACGGGTGAATTTCTGTCCCTTATATAAATCCTCTCTCAATTCCTTATAGATGCTTCTTCCGCGTAAAATTATCCTCTCGGTTTTATAAAAATATGAGAGGAGGTCTTCGGGAGTATACCCGAACGCCTTGAAGAATATTGTAACCGGAAACTTGCGTCTTCTGTCTATTCTTATGTAGACGATATCCTTGGGATCTATTTCAAGGTCAATCCATGATCCGCGGACAGGAATGATTCTTGAGCTGTAAATAATCTTCCCGCTCGAATGTGTCTTACCCTTGTCGTGATCAAAAAAAACGCCGGATGACCTGTGAAGCTGACTGACCACAACCCTTTCAGTGCCGTTTACAATAAAAGTTCCCTTTCCGGTCATTAGAGGAACCGTTCCGAAATAAATCTCCTGCTCCTTTATGTCACGGATACTTGAAATATCAGTCTCCTTGTTCACATCATAAACGACAAGCCTCACTGTTATGCGGACCGGTATTTCATAAGTCATGCCCCTGTGTATGCATTCCGCAACACCGTGCTTGATTTCACCGAACCTGTATGAAACAAATTCAAGCGAAGCGCTCCCGGTAAAATCTTTTATTGGAAAAACAGATTTGAATACGGCCTGGAGCCCTATATCTTCACGTTTTTCGGGAGAAACATCAATTTGCAAAAAACGTCTGTACGATTCCCGTTGCATACCGATAAGATCAGGTATTTCAACGATTCTCTGAATTTTCCCGAAATTTTTTCTTAAACGTTTTTTTGCCGAAAACCTTTCCGACATGGCATCTCCATTTATTTATGGGATTTTAATAAAATTAAACTATGAAAAATCTTCAAAGCCTTTCATGATTATTATATATTACGTAACCTTCATTTCCGGCTGTAAAAAATATTTTCATAATCTCAGAAAACAGCACCGCTGCGGAGACAAAATTCTCCCCCTATGAAGAATTTATCTCCACAGCGGGCTGCTATTCATGTTTTTAATTGAAGCCTCCCCACAGCAAGCTGCAGGGAATCTCCCCCGCAAGGAATTGCAGGCTATTTCTTAATTCGCTTGCTAACCCCGCGGCAAGCCGCGAGGAATGCGCTCGCTGTTTCGGTTCAAAAACACAGATTTATTTTATATCAATTGCCGGCTACTTTATTTCAACCTGGGCTCCTGCTTCCTCAAGCAGCTTCTTGATTTTTTCAGCCTCTTCTTTTGAAATACCCTCTTTTACAGGTTTTGGAACTTCATCAACAAGGGTTTTTGCTTCTTTGAGTCCAAGGTTTGTAATAGCTCTGACTTCTTTGATTATCTGTATCTTCTTCTCTCCGTGTGACATGAGAATAACTGAAAATTCTGTCTGTTCTTCAGCCTGTGAAGCGGCGGCAGGTCCGGCCGCTGCAACCATTGCCACAGGAGCTGCTGCTGATACCCCAAACTTGGTCTCCATCTCCTTGACAAGTTCGGACAAATCAAGAACCGACATATTGGCTATAAATTCAATAACATCTTCTTTAGTAATATTTGACATTTTTATTATTCCTCCAATTTATTCAAAATCGCAAGACCTGCTTATTAAGAATTTAGATTTTTTAACAATTTGATATTAAGCTGCTTCTTTCCGGTTTTTAATTGCCTGCAAAACATACAAAAATTTCTTCGGTACCCCACCGAGAGTCCTTACAAAAGACACCGGCACACCGTTCATTGCTGAAAGCAACTGGCCTATAAGCACTTCGCGTGAAGGCAAAGTTGACAATACCTTGATAGCATTAAAATCAAGCACCTTGCCGTTTAATACACCTGCTTTGATTATCAGGTTTTTGTTGGTCTCGGCAAATTTCACAAGTATTTTTGCAGGAGCAACAGGATCTTTGTAGCTTAATGCGATCGCGGTGGGACCCTTAAATTTATCCTTTATAAGAGCAGCTTCCGTATCTTCAGACGCTCTCTCAAGAAGAGTATTTTTCACTACCCTGTATTCAATTTCAAACTCCCTCAGTTTCTTCCTCAAATTGCTGATAGCTTCAACATTAAGACCTTTGTAATCGGTTGCAATTACAACCTTGGACCTCGAAAATTTTTCGTGCAAATTTTCTGTAATCTGTTTCTTTTCTTCAAGCTTCATATATTATAACACCCCCTTCCTGAGTCTGTGCAAAACCGGAGGTTTTTATGCGATTGTCGTAACTGCCTGTTCCAAACATTTATACTTTTCATATATTAATGACCAGGCAACCGCAATCCGTCTCTGCAGGCCGGCTATGCCGCTTAAGCACAATGCAATTGTACACCTACGGTCTTTGACAGGATTATATTATCTTTATTAATAATATTTATAACATTATCCGGGGCAGATTATTAATGCCTGTAATAATTCAAACCAGCCACAGAAAAGCTTTCGATAATCCCCTGCAATCTGCCTCCGAAAACAATTCCCCGAATAAAAATGCTATTTTGCCAAATCCTTTATCGATGACACATCGATCTTGATCCCCGGGCCCATTGTTGTTGAAACAGCCAGCCCTTTCAAGTAGATTCCCTTGCTTGAGGAGGGCTTTAGTCGGATAATCATATCCAGGAAAGCGGAAAGGTTCTGAACAAGCTTATCTGTCCCGAATGAAACCTTACCCATCGGCACATGTACTATTCCGGCTTTTTCAACCCTGAATTCTATCTTGCCGGCTTTCAGCTCCTTTACGGCTCTCGCTACATCGAATGTAACTGTTCCGGTCTTGGCATTAGGCATAAGGCCTCTTGGACCAAGAAGCTTTCCTATCTTTCCGACAGCACCCATCATATCCGGTGTGGCTATAGCCTTGTCGAAGCCGAACCATCCCCCCTGTATCTTTTCAACCAGTTCATCGTTTCCGATAAAGTCCGCACCGGCTTCAAGCGCCTCTTTTTCCTTTTCTCCTTTGGCAAATACAAGGACCTTGACATCTTTGCCTATTCCATTCGGCAAAACAACCGTTCCTCTCACCATCTGCTCTGCATGCCTTGGATCAACACCAAGGCGGACGGCAACATCAACTGTTTCATCAAATTTGGCATATGATGAATCGATTGCCGCTTTTACAGCAGCAGCGAGATCATTTTTTGCCTCGGCATTAATCTTCGTTTTAGCCTCTGTATATTTCTTACCCCGCTTCGGCATTTTACTTTATTCACTCCTTTTCATCTTTAGGAGCCGTTACGAAATAACCATTACATTTCTGACCATTTCGTTACGGCTCCTTATGCCGATCCCGGCATTTTAATATTACGGTTATTTTTGAACAACGGCTTAACCGATCTCTATCCCCATGCTTCTTGCTGTTCCCGCAATTATCTTGAAGGCAGCAGCCGGGTCATTGGCGTTTAAATCTACCATTTTGAGCTTTGCGATCTCTTCCACCTGTTCCCGGGTGACATTAGCCACTTTTTCTCTTTTAGGGTCACTTGACCCCTTTGCTATTTTCGCAGCTTTTTTCAAAAGTATTGAGGCAGGGGGTGTTTTTGTTATAAAAGTAAATGATCTGTCCTGATAAACAGTTATAACAACAGGTATAACCATCCCCTCCTCATTAGCGGTTCTAGCATTAAAAGCCTTGCAAAATTCCATTATATTTACACCATGCTGCCCTAGGGCAGGACCGATAGGCGGAGATGGATTTGCTTTTCCGGCCACAACCTGCAATTTAATCAATACCATTACCTTTTTTGCCATTTTCTCTTTTCACTCCTGATGCTATATCTTTGTAACCTGCACGAATTCCAATTCCACCGGTGTTGAACGTCCGAATATGCTTACCAGCACCCTGATTTTACCCTTCTCAGGATTAACATCCTCAACAAAGCCGTTAAAATTCGTAAAAGGCCCGTCTATTACCCTTATTTCATCTCCTGTTTCAAAATAGTATTTCGGCTTCGGCTTGAGCTTTCCGGCTTCCATACGGCTTAAAATCTGTTTGGCCTCCTCATCCGAAATGGGCGTGGGTTTTTCTCTTCCTCCCAAAAAGCCGCTTACCTTGGCAGTATCATTCACTATATGCCAGGTTTCATCGTCAAGCTCCATCTTTACCAGAATATACCCCGGATAAAATTTTCGGGTAGATGTCTTTCTTTTTCCTTTTACAAGCTCGACTATCTGCTCCGTTGGGACCAGCACCTCACCAAACTTTTCAGGATGGCTGTACGCTGTTATCTTTTCCTCCAGCGCCGTTTTCACTTTGCTTTCAAATCCCGAATATACGTGGACTATGTACCACTTTAGAGCCACTCTTAATTCTCCTCACTATTATTGAAGAACAACATGGACAAGGCTCGACAGCCCTATATCAACCACACCAAGGAAAAGCGAAATAATTATAACCAAAATAATAACAACGACTGTAGAACCAACGGCTTGTTTCCGGGAAGGCCACGTAACTTTCTTAAGCTCAATTTTAACTTCTCTGAGAAACTGTAACACCCTGTCGAGATAACTGTTTATCTCCTTATCCTGTAGAGTTTTTGTCCCTGTTAAAATTTTTTTCTGCGGTATTGTTTGTATCTTTTTTGTTTCAGCGGAAGTATCTGTATCTGAAACGAATTTCTTCAGGTCGTTACCTGTCTCCTGAGAAGTTGAAGTCGTATCGGTGCTGTCTTGTTTTACCTTTTTTTTACTGCTTATAATCTTTTTTCTTAGTAACCGTGCCATTATGCTCCTGTAACGTGATATCTCCAAATAAGAAATAACCGGAAAATATTCCCCGGCCAATTTTAAAAATATTTGGCAGGCCAGGAGGGATTTGAACCCCCAACACCCGGATTTGGAGTCCGATGCTCTGCCGTTAGAGCTACTGGCCTGCATGTTTAATTATCTAAGAGCTGTTCCCTTTAAACAATACAGCCGTAATTAAATACAACATCTTATTTCGTTTCTTTATGAGCAGTATGCTTTCTGCAAAATCTGCAGTATTTGCTGAACTCTAACTTGTCCGGCGTCGTTCTTTTGTTTTTTGTTGTGGTGTAATTCCTTCTTTTGCATTCACCACATGCTAGTGTAATAATTACTCTCACTTGCCGACTCCTTAGCCATTATCCGAGTATTTCGCTGACTACTCCGGCGCCGACCGTCCGGCCGCCTTCCCTTATCGCAAACCGAAGCTCCGTCTCCATCGCTATCGGCGTTATCAGATCTGCCGTTATCGTTACATTGTCCCCGGGCATTACCATCTCTATCCCCTCAGGTAATGTCAATATCCCGGTTACATCTGTCGTCCTGAAATAAAACTGAGGACGATATCCGTTGAAAAACGGCGTGTGCCTCCCGCCTTCCTCTTTGCTCAATATGTAAACCTCTGCCTTGAACTTCGTGTGCGGCGTTATCGACCCGGGTATTGCCAACACCTGCCCGCGCTCTACTTCCTCACGCTTCGTCCCACGTAACAATGCACCTATGTTGTCTCCCGCACGCCCCTCGTCCAAAAGCTTCCGGAACATCTCTACTCCCGTACACACCGTCTTGATCGTCGGACGTATCCCCACTATCTCCACATTATCCCCTACATGTATTATCCCGCGGTCAACACGCCCCGTTACCACCGTACCGCGTCCCGATATGCTGAAAACATCCTCTATCGGCATCAAAAACGGCTTGTCTATATCTCGCACAGGCTCAGGTATGAATGAATCTATAGCATCCAGTAACTCAAATATGCACTTCGCTTCCGCGCTGTCCGGATCGTCGCTCTCCAGCGCCTTTAAAGCACTCCCGCGTATTATCGGCGTGTCATCCCCGGGAAACTCATACTTATCCAAAAGCTCCCTCAACTCAAGCTCTACAAGCTCTATCAGCTCCTTGTCGTCCACCATGTCGCACTTGTTCAAAAATACAACCATCTTCGGCACTCCAACCTGCCGGGCTAGCAATATGTGCTCCCGCGTCTGCGGCATCGGCCCGTCGTCAGCTCCTACCACCAGTATCGCTCCGTCCATCTGCGCCGCACCCGTTATCATGTTCTTGATATAGTCGGCATGCCCCGGACAATCCACATGCGCATAATGCCGCTTCTTTGTCTCATACTCTACATGCGCTGTCGCTATCGTTATACCCCTCTCCTTCTCCTCAGGCGCCTTGTCTATCTGGTCAAAAGGCACATACTCCCCCATCCCCTTCAATGCACAATGCTTCGTTATCGCTGCCGTCAACGTCGTCTTCCCGTGATCTATATGACCTATCGTTCCCACGTTAACATGCGGCTTCGTCCTCTCAAATTTCTTCTTTCCCATATCCAATACCCTCCCCTTTTGATAAAAGGAGCTTAATGAAATTTAAAATATTACCACCTGAAATGGGCAAACGCCTTGTTCGCCTCCGCCATTTTATGAGTATCCTCTTTTTTCTTTATTGAAGAACCCCGCTTGTTGGCGGCATCCATGATTTCTCCCGCCAGCTTGCTTGCCATGCTCTTTTCAGTCCTCTGATGAGCATAAGTTATTATCCATCTTATCCCAAGAGCAGTTCTACGGGCCGGCCTTATTTCTGTCGGAACCTGATATGTCGATCCGCCCACCCGCCTCGACTTGACTTCTATCATAGGCTTTACATTATCGAGCGCCTGTTCAAATACTTTGATCGGCAATTCACTTCCTTTTTTTCCAATAATATCGAACGCTTCATAAAGTATAGACTCTGCAAGGCTCTTTTTCCCGTCCTTCATTATCGCTTTAATGAATTTCGATACAACCTTGTTGTCATATTTGGAATCAGGAATAATAACCCGCTCGGGTACATCTCTTCTTCTCGGCATATATTACACCATTTGTTTCTGTTTATTTAAGTATAGTTGAGTCAGAATCACTTTGGTTTCTTCGCCCCGTACTTTGATCTGCTCTTCCTTCTGTCGTCGACTCCAAGCGTATCGAGGGTACCCCTCACAATATGATATCTTACGCCGGGAAGGTCTTTGACTCGTCCGCCGCGTACAAGAACAACCGAATGTTCCTGAAGATTATGCCCTACTCCCGGAATGTATGCTGTAACTTCAGAACCCGATGTAAGCCTTACTCTCGCCACTTTACGCAAGGCGGAATTGGGCTTCTTGGGAGTCGATGTATATACCCTTGTACATACACCTCTTTTCTGAGGAGCTCCTTTAAGCGCAGGCGTGGTAATCTTCCTGGTAACCTTGCTCCTTCCTTTTCTAACTAACTGGTTGATTGTAGGCATATTCCCCTCTTAAAAATATAATAAATTCGTAAAGCGCAAAGTCTTAACAAAAAGAAGCGTTTTGTATACAATTATCCGGTTTATGTCAAGCAATTTTATGATAAAAAAACTTTTTTTGAAAATTTCCCCTTTACCTTAAAGTATCAGCCATCCAGCATGTGGTGCAAATATATATCAAAACGCTTTTTTCAGGCTTATCTGCCACAAAT
>Ga0315268_10007520_pt1 | contig 11464 bp, 10 predicted proteins | sample C1_top_MG_FD_204535 | JGI IMG/M metagenome (GOLD analysis project Ga0315268, IMG submission 204535) | Sediment microbial communities from Yellowstone Lake, YNP, Wyoming, USA - C1_top | ecosystem: Environmental > Aquatic > Freshwater > Lake > Sediment | place: USA: Wyoming | collected 2017-08-01 | reverse complement strand
CATTCTGATCCTGTCCGCTGGTATTTTTGAACCTCAGGCTCACCGTCTCACTGATACTGCCATCGGCGTTGACCGTTACCTGCCGGTCAATCGTCCTGCTGACAAAATAGTTCACTTTGTTTACCCCCATATTGGCTTCAACGGCAATGAGCGGATCAAAGACGCAAGCCGCGTCTGTCCCGATGCATCCCGTGGTAGACGGCACCCTTCCTGCCCAGCCGTAATGAGCGACAATTGACTGAAGTTCGGCAGATCCGAACATCATGAGTATGTCGTGTCCGGAAAGTGCGGTTGTCATGGCGCGGAATAACGCGGGCATATCGGTTGTCCTGCTTGTCGTGATTTTTGTGATAAGCGCCCGGGTGAGCGATCCTAAGAAATCTTTCTTTTGGGTAGACCCGGGGAAAAAATCGTTTTGCGTATAGTAGAGCGATTTGCCGTAAAAATTATCCGCTGTAATGCGGTCATTATAATCCGGCAAATCAATCGGCCCGGTCGCTTTCAAAACCTCCACGATAAACGGCGTGTTAACAGCCAGTACGCCGTCTACATTCCCGACAGTTTCTTTCTGGTAAAACCATGCTGCCTTCGCGGCGCTGACCGAAAAATCCGGATCCCAGTTTGAATCACGTAAGTACCAGTGTTCCTGACCGAGTAATTCTCTCACAGGTACAGGAGGATCAACGTGACCTTTCAGCTGTCCGTCAAACGTATACACATCCTGCACCGAGAGGTCCGTCATCCGTCCGTCTTCAAACGACGCGACCGCAACACTTCCGATAAATCCGCCGGTCGGACGGAGTTCCGCGCTGTTTTGTAAAAGGATAAGATATGTCCCGGGTTCTTTAAATCCCGAAAGCTGTAAAAATAAAGAGACAAACTCATCCATGCCGGAGGCCCAGCCGCGGACGGTCGAAAGTTCCGAAATGATCCGTGTGCCCTCCTGCCGGACCCGCCCTATGGTAAACGGAAATGTCCGGTCGCGCAAAAGCAGTGCGAGTTCCGCCTGGGCAAGTCCCAGTGTGTTCTGGACAGAATCAAGCGAGGTGCGGAGTTTCGTAATATCTGCCGCGGGTGTCTTCCCTGCACTGTTGAGGTCCACCTGATTTAAAAAACCGGAGGCGACCGACCGGCTCACCCCGGCCATAGACTGAACCGCTTTCTCCGCCGCAGCCGCATCCGAAAAAAATGAAAGCAACCGTTCCTGTCCGCGGACCACATCCTGGGCGCCTACCCATGTCAGAGGAATCGCGGCAACCCGAAGCACGACGCGTCCCTGCCCGATCCAGTATGTGGCGACACGGGATTGCCAGGTAACCGCGTCCGTGTTTGCGGCGGTCAACGAACGCGCCCCTGCCGCAAGAGCCGCGCCTGCAACGGCAATACTTACCAGATACCAGATAACCGGAATAATTATTATTCCGAAACTTATCAATACTCCGATGACCCATTGCCGCCGTTTCTTCCTCCGGCGCGCAGGCGGCTTGTCATGTTCCTTAAATACGTCTTTGATAATTTTTCCTATCCGCTCCTTGTCACCCGCCGCCCCCGCCGGGGGTTCAATACGCGGTTCCTCATGTACCGTTCGGGTATGTCGGGCTGTGCGAAGGTCCATCACACGTTTTTCCGAAGTGAAAAAAAATTCGAATATTTCCAGGACACATTGCCTCGAAATTTCTTTCGGATCCATAAAAATAATTTTTCCGTCATATGCCGATGGAACGGGCTCCCGGGCGGGATATCCGACAACAATAGCCAGTTTTTTATTTCCGGTTTTATCAGCGCGGGAAAATATATGTTTCACAAAATCACCGTCACCCATGACAATGTGATAGGCCGCCTCTGTGCCCGCAGGCCCGTTCACAATCACATCGACCCCGTGAGTTTCCAGGTATTCCCGAATCGGTAATAGTGACGATTCGTCCTGTGCGTCAATACGGGCTGAAGTTCCATTGGTATATTCACCTGTTGCGGCTGATGTGGCGGCAGAATGCATAATTGGAAGAAAATACGGCGTCTGTATTATTACAAAAAGTACAGCCGAAAACAACACGCTGAAAGGGATATGGCCCACGCACAACGGAGTTAAGCCGACATGAGACGAAGGCGGAGTGTCAGGCGTTATCTAATGCCTGATTGACCAAAAAATCCGCGCGCCGGTTCTGCTGCCGGGGTATCGGAGAATAGCTGACCTGTCCCCCTGTCTGTTGTTCCAAAATCCGGATGTCGGTTACCAGTGACCGGAGTGTCGGATCTTTAATTTTAAATAACCCGTTAAGCTGGTTGACGACGAGTGTTGAATCCAAATAAAAAAATATTTCAATTTTTTCATTTTCCGTTCTAGGCTCTAAGCTCTTCATTGCTTTTAATGCTTCTTTGACCGCTGTATATTCCGCAACATTATTTGTCGCCTCCCCTATCGTCTTACCAAATTTATCGACAATCGACGATCTTCCGTCTACGATCTTTTCAATAACCACGCCGATGGCTGCCGGTCCCGGATTACCCCTCGCTCCCCCATCAGTGTGTACGATGAATTTCATAAATTAAAAAAAGTCCGCTGAGCGCCATTACTAATCCCTCCGACGCAACAGTCATCCATGCCGCCGCCATAAATCCGTACGCGGGTACGAAAAGAATGTTTCCCGCAAGGTTGACGGCCATCGATGCGCCGTAAATAAAAACCAGTCCTGATTGTTTTTTCAGAGCAATCAATGCCCACATCGTCGCACTCGTGACAAAGAAAAACGGCAGGCCCAGCGACAACACGCGCAGCGCCCCGATGCTCGGGGTAAAATCGCTTTTAACGAGCGACAGAGCGGGAGCCGCAAACCACACAACGACGAGCGACAGGAGAGAGGCGATAAGTAAAAACAAGAACGAGTTCTCAAAAAATTTTCTAAATTTTGATCTGTCCTGTTTGAGCATAATGGGATACACGGCGTTCATAAAAAACGTCGGGAACACCAACACCACTTCAAATACTTTGTATGCCAGTCCATAGACGCCCACCTCTGCGGTCGGCCGGGTCAGCGTGATGACCACGCTGTCAGCGCGGAAATACACGAGATTAAAAAGCAGTGTGACTCCCAGCGGAATAGCCGGAAGAAAAAGCCGTGCCATGGCACGGCCGTCAATCCGCACGACAGGGAGAGGGTGTGATCGGAGGGCAACAGACATGGCGGTTGCCGCCGTAACAACTGCCCCCGCCACCATCGCAAGCAGTGCCGACGTCACTGCCGGCATGTGCCGGAGAAACAACAGCACCCATAATAATCCGACGGTCACGAGGGATCCGAATAAAATTGCCCACGCGGCCAAATCATACCGGAGTCTTTTCTGAAATATTGCATTACCGGTCGTAATCCAGGCCTGAAACAATATGGTGGGGGAATACAGGAGAATCCCCAGACGCACAAATGACGTATACCCCGCGGTTCCCGTGCCGGGCAAAAAACACACAATAACGACGGCCGCGGCAATAAGAAGTAATCCGCCGATGGTACGGATATGGATAAGTGCCGGCCAGCTTGTCCGCACCCCTGCCTGCTGCAAATACACGGCGTTTATGCCGAAATCCGCCAGCAGATAAAAGAACGCAACATAGGTTGTTATTTTTACAAAATCGCCGTACCCCGAAGCGCCCACGTGCCGGGCGACCAGCAATGTGACAATAAATGCAGTAGCGGCACCCACCCCTCTCCCGACGAGCTGGCTGACCGTGTTGAGGGCAATAACTTTCTTCATAGGGTTATTGTATCAAAGAAAGAGAAAGAAAAATCGTCAACAGCAGCTGTCCCTGTTGAAGAGTTAAAAAATAATGATCGACTAATCCTAAAAGAAGAATGGCATAGACATACGAAATACGATATACGCGATACGAAAGAATTTTCTTCAACAATAATACAAAGAATCCGAATCCAACGATGCCAACCTCGGACAACAGAAGGAGATAGATATTGTGAACCGGCTGCAAAAAATAAATCTGCCGCGAGACCAGATAGTCGGGGAGACGCACCAAAAAATTTCCCAGCCCGGTACCCAAGACGGGGGACGCGCGCGCCATAGACAGGGCCGCCACACTTAATTGTTCCCGGACGACAACGGATTCGTCCTGAAATCCAAACGTTTTTCCGATTACTAACGCGATGAGAAGTACCGATAAAAAAACCGGAATAAATAATTTTTTCTTTTTCCGATATACGATATACGATATACCCAATACGAAAACAATCCACGCGCTGCGGCTGAACGTCAGAATAAGCGCGATGATTCCCAAAATAATAGTGATGAAATAAAATATTTTCTTCTTGTCAATCAATTGTATAACAAGAAGCGGTAGGGTTATTGCTAAAAATCCTCCTAACACATTCGGATGGGGAAATGTTGCATACGCGCGCAGTTTGAAAAACGAAGGAAAATCAACACGGGCAATACCCGGTGTTGACGCAGAAAATGTCCGTTCGCCGAGAAACCAAAATAATCCGCCGATGGAGTGCTGCAATAAAAATTGCGTGATGGCGATCACTGAAGAATACAAAACACCAACGGACAGCGGAAAAATTATTTCCGGAAGTTTTGGTTTTTCCTTGACAATATAAAATCCCAGCGCAATCATTTCTAAAATTTTTATCCATGCAAACAACGCGACCATCTTGTTGGTTGCAAAATATATATTTGCACAAATAAATCCGGCAACGAAAATTATTTTGAACAAAAAGAAACGGATTTTTTGGTGTTTTTCAAACAGCCAGCTCACAAGAAGAAAAAATATTATGATATCTGTGAAATACGCGGTGGGGGATAAATAATCTATTCTCCGTCCCAGCACCAGTGCCCAGTCGGGCCAGAAATGCAGCCCAAGTTGGGTGGGAAGAAGAACGAGGAGTAGATAAAAAAATATTTTATGAATATTTGAAATATTTTTACGAAATACCATATACGGAATACGATTAACGAACCCGATTGAAGTATACAAGGGTGGGGATAAAAAGAAAAATAGAAAGATGTTACACTGCTTTGGGTTTCACCAATAACATGCGCGCGTTGCCTTCGCCCACGGATTCGGTTTCCACCCGTTCGTCGCCGGCAAGCGTCAGATGAATAACGCGGCGTTCCGATGCGGAAAGGTGGGGAAGCTCAATGGCCCGTCCGGCGGCAAGCGCGCGCTCGGCGGCATGTTGGGCCATAAGCATCAGCGCCTCTTCCCGTTTTTCGCGGTAGTCGCCGACGTTCACATAGACCTTGACCCATTGGGCCAGCTCCTTGGAAACCAACAGGCCTAAAATAATCTGGAAGCTCTCCAGTGTTTTTCCGTGGAACCCGATGAGAAGGCCCGTTTCTTCCGTTTCGATATGCACGCGGAATGCACCCGTTTCGTCGACATCAACGGCAACAACACCGGAAACTTCCAGTCGTTTTAAAAGATCTTCTGTTATTTGTTTTACTTTATCTATATTTTCCATAACGTACGTATCAAAAGTATCGAAAGTATCAAATGTTTCATTGAATTAACTCTTGACACGTCTGACACATATGACACTTTTGTAACCTTACTTCTCCGCATTGATGCGGAGTTGCTGCATGATGCCAAACAGTCCGAAGATGTTCCAATACAGGGCAAGGCCCAGGGGGAACTGGTAGGCAAAGTATCCGAACATGATCGGGGTAATAATCGCCATTTGTTTCTGCATGTCTCCCGCCATATCTTCCTTAGGTTTTTCTCCGGCTTTGGTCACTGCCTTTTCTGAAACAGGCGCTTTCGGAGTCGCCGCCATCATCAGTTTCGTCTGCCAATATTGGAGAGCGGCAGTAATGACCGGAACCAACAATAATAAAATCCCATGCGTCTGAAATTGCGACGGCTTCACCGCAAGATTTAGCCCGAAAAAATTCAGATCGAGGGTCGTGATTTTAAAAGCCGGCAGATACACGATCTTGTTGATTTCCCCGATGATTTTTTCCAAATTGCCGTTATTTAATACCTGATAAAACACGTTGTAGAGGGCAATCAAAACCGGCATCTGGATCAAAAGGGGAAGACAGCCCGCCGCGGGATTGACGCCGTGTTCCTTATAGAGGGCCATCTGCGCCTGCTGGAGCGCGGCTTTGTCGCCTTTGTGCTTGACGGATAATGCATCCATGTGCGGCTTGATCTTCGCCATTTTTTTGGCGCTCCGAAGTTGGGCGGCCATAAGAGGATACAGGAGGAGCCGGATAATCAGCGTCAGGCCGATGACGGCAAATCCCAACGGGCCCGGCACGTGCAGAAATTCAAAAAACTTGTAGAGGCCGATGAGCACATTTAATATCGGCCACACCAGCAATTGATTCCAAAGATTCGGATTGTTCATATACAATATGTATCAGACGTATCAAAGGTATCGAATGTATCAAAAGTTATATCGCTGATTAGCGTGACACCTTCGACACTTTTGATACTTTTGACACTTTTAATTCCGGCGCCGGATCCCACCCGCCTTTATTCCACGGATGGCAGCGGATGATGCGCCGCAGCCCCAGCCACGATCCGTATAGTATACCATAGCGGCCGATGGCCTGGTAGGTGTACTCACTGCAGGTCGGAGTAAACCGGCAATACCCGCGGGCGGGAAAGATGTGTTGATACACACGGATAAATCCCAGAATAAATCGTTTCATACGGAAAGAAGGCTGCTGATGAGTGGTTCCACTTCGGTTTGCAAAAGATCAGAAAAATTCTTTTTTGCGATAAAAATGCCGTCAATGGGTGGGGTATTCGGCAGAAGGTGCCGCACGGATTCGCTCATTGTCCTGCGCATGCGGTTTCTGACCGTTGCACGTTTATCGATTTTTGTGGAAACAATGAATGAAAAACGGGGAGTACCAGAAGATTTTCTGTACACGAGTTCAATCGTATCATTTCGCACGTGCATCCCGCGACGCAACACCTGAGGAATTTCATTTTTCGGAAGTCTGTTGGGGAAAGAAAGCATGATTTAAATAACTGACACGCGGCGGCGTCCCACCAGTCTGCGGTGCTTGAGCACCTTGCGGCCGCCCAGCGTACGCATGCGCTGCCGGAACCCGTGTTTGCGGATGTGCTTTTTCTTTTTCGGCTGATAGACGCGTTTCGGCATACAGAAGCGTAGTATAACGCTTCTGGTGTCAGGGTGTCAAAGGTATCAGAAGTATCAAAGGATAAAATATTACGGTAAGATAATAACGATGGTCACTCAAAATATAAAAGGGTACGAAAAGTTGATTGTGTGGAAAGAGGCGCACGCGTTCGTTCTTATGATTTATAAGGCAACTCGATTATTTCCGAAAGAAGAATTATTTGGGATAACAAGTCAGCTTCGCAGGGCCGCCGTATCTGTCCCCGCAAACATTATCGAGGGCCAGGCAAGAGCGTCACGGAAAGAATTTGTCCAATTTTTATATATTGCAAACGGATCTCTCGTCGAGTCGGAATATTATATCTCGCTCGTCCGTGATCTTGGATATATTACAGACTCAACATTTGAATCATTGGAAAAACAATGCCGGTCAGTCGGAATACTTCTTCACCGTCTTATTTTTTCGCTCAAACGTTGAATTTCGCCACCTCTGATACTTTTGACACCTCTGACACGTAATTTCTGCTGCGCAGAAATTACGGCGCTACCTCTGTCCATGACACGCTGAGCTTCTTCATCGCCTCGGGCATGGTAAACAAAAGCTGCGGGTTGTAGACAAAAAGCTCCGAGGACGTGGTGGGGTTGTTTAGATCTCCCAGATCCCGCTGGAGGGTAAAGTTTCCCGCCACAAACGTGCCCGTGCCGGTAAATCTCACGGCTCCTGTGCCTGTGGCAAATGTGCCTGCGGGGGAGGTGATATAGATTCCCTGCACGGCACTCACGGCGGGATCCAGGGTAATAGTGCCGCGGACGATAAATGCCGCAAACCCGCCGGCGGCAACCGTGATATTGCCGGTAATCGTGAGGTTTCCGTCCACGATAAATATGATATTCTGACCTGACCCTACCGCCCAATTGCCCGATGTCGTCATGTTGCCGGTCACATAGTAGGGGGTGGTGCGTGACCCAGGCTTTGCGATGGGGGACGGTGGATTTGCATAATCCGGCGTGGCAGGCGAGCCGAACCGCTGGTACATCAGCTGGTAAAAATCCGTGGCAGGCGACAGGTCATTGACGAGCCAGTTGGTACTGCTTACATAGGTCTGCCCCGTACCGGCTCCTGCGTCAAAATCAGACGTCCCGCCGTAGGTGGCAACGCCGGGGTATCCGCCTGCGCCGTTGATAATAAACCGGCGCGGCGTGGCGCCTGACGGCACATAGGACCGTAAGGTGCCGCTGGCATACACATCGCCGCCCCGGGCCTGGCTCCAGGGTACACCGAGCGTGTATCCCAACTCCCACGTCAGCGTACTGCCGGCAGTCAGTGTTGCAGACCATGTTTCTCCTGACGTGCCGCCGGGGGCATCGGACCAGCAGGCGCGGGCGGGGATATACCCGGCAGGCGGCACCGACGCAATCGTGTACCCGCCGGCTGTGAGAGGGGGAAATGTGACATAGTTGCTTCCGCTTTGGGTCAGAGGATCCGGCGGGGCTACGGTAAACTGATGCACCGTGCCAACAACATCCGCTGTTGAGGCGCGGATCGCGACACAGGAGGTGTCTGCGGCATTCACCCGCTTCGCCCGTGCCCGGATGGTGCCCAGTGCCGGAGTCGGCGTGGGCGTGGCGACAATAAAGGTAACCGTCCTTCCGCCTGTTGTCCAGGAGTTCCAGGGCCAGACATAACAGGATCCTCCGAGGGAATTACATGTGGGTCTCGCGGTTCCGGCAACAGACGGGGTGGTGCCGATAACGATAAGCGGGCTGCCCGCCGTGCTGGTCAACATAATCCTGCCGCCGCGGTCCGGGTAGGTAGCGTCGGTGGTCCCTTTGGCAAACGTAAAGTCTGCGGCGTTTGCCGAGCAGACGGGATTGGGGGCGACGGTGCCTTTATCACACACTGTTGTACTGCAGTAGATTTTGCAGATTCCCGTCACCGGAACGTTCACAAGGCTTGAGTCTTTGACCACCACCCTGATCCATGGCGTGGGGGTGGGGGTGGGTGGCATGGGGGTCGGCGTGGGCGTGGCGACAATAACGGTGACCGTCCTGCCGCCTGTTGTCCAGGAGCTCCAGGGCCAGACATAACAGTACCCTCCGAGCGAATTACAGGTAGATTCCGCTCGGCCGGGAACAGACGGGGTAGTGCCGATAACGATAAGGGGACTGCCTGCCTGGCTGGTCAAAGTAATCCTGCCACCGCGGTCCGCGTAGGTAGCGTTGGTGGTCCCTTTGGCAAACGTAAAGTCAGCAATGTTTGCCGAACAGACGGGGGCCGCGGATTTTGTACAAGCGGAGTTGGAACAATAAATTTTACAGGCTTCGGTCACCGGAACATTCACAAGGCTTGAGTTTTTCACCATCACCCGTATCCACGGCGTGGGGGTGGGGGTGGATGGCACGGAAGTCGGCGTGGGGGTGGATGGCACCGGCGTAGGGGTGGGGGTCGGTGTCACATAGCAAGACAAAGACGCGCTTTTACAAGTGTTTATACACGCATCTCCCGTGGACGTACAAGAGTTGGTAGTGCCGTAACCGCAGGAGATCGGATTGACGGTCATGGAGCAGGTAGATGAATTATAAACCCAATGGCATACACCGTCATTTAAACTTCCCTGTTTACACTCATAACTGGCGGAGCATGGCCAAGTACCAACACCGGCATCTTTACATGACCATGTCAAATCTATATCTGAATATACACAACGCCGCCAATGGTCACTGACAGAGACAAGATGACTGTCGACTGCACAAACAGTCGCGGCCATAACGTCTTTTTTGATCGTAAAAAGAAAAACAATGACCAATATTGTCAGTAAAAAAAACAATATAAAAAGTTTCTTCATTTATCTTTTCTTATCATCAGTATTTGTAACACAAAATTGTCGTTTTCCTGTATAACTGGGAAATTGTCTCCCGTTCTTATTGCCTTTTTTAATTGTGCTAATAATTCAGCGACAGTAGCGGTTCGAATAAAATTAGCCCAACTCGGATTATCTGCAAATACAATATCTGAGGTTAATATGGTGTTTTTTTCCAAAACACCCAGAAACTCAGACTGTGACAATGCAGAGCATTTGAAAGAGTTGTCGTCTTCGCGTTCACAATAACCTGTTTTAACTATTTTGCCGTCGTTTGCTATACCCCCGATTCTTGCGGGATAAGAATAATAGTTACCCTTATTATCATTAAACCCCACTCTTATTATTAATGAATTTTCAGGAAAAATGGTGTCTTTAATATTTTGAAACCCCTCAAAACACAGATTTGTGGTAAATAAAGAAATTCCGTCCACCTCACTTTCAAACGGCAACATGGAAACTCCCGTCTTTGTGTTTAATCCTCCACACGGGCCAGACATAGCTGGCTTTTCTTTAACGGGGGAAACTCGTAATAGGTAGAAATAGTAACCTAAAAGGATCAGGGCGACAAACAACAAAATCAGAAATAAAACTAACAGAACCTTCTCGAGTTTTCCCCAATACATATATCACTTAATTATATAGGATTTTTTGATTCTGCGTCAATGAATTAATTGAGTTACTTTCGACCACTAGGAATAAAACCTCCCATAAATCGGAAAGAGCCAACATAAACAAAAAAGTCTTCGGGTACATCTTCAGGAAAACCGCTTCCGGTAAGAATAGCGTTTACTAATTTGGCGGTTAATTCCCTATTCTTATCTAAATATTTTGACAAAGACGCGGGGGCGTTTGCAGCGCCGCCAAAATATTGTGTAACAAAATATATATCAATTTGACGACTCTGCGTAAGACCCGAATTATCGAAATACTCCCTTAAATAAATCAGTCCGTCTTTAATGGGCGCCGAATAACCACCGCCCGATTTATAAAAACCAATTGGACCTTCGCTTCCGTCTTTTCTAAATTTTGATCTACCAAACTTATATTCATGGGTTTTTCCGTCAATATCAAAAAAAATCATTTTTCCAAAAATAACAACGTCGGAAAATGCAGGGTCCGACGATTCGTTAATTTCAGTAAGGCAAACACGCGCTGTACCCTCTTTTGCCATGTAAACACCGGATGAATTTGGCTCATCTAAAACTTCTCCGTCACTTATAAATCCCGTCGGCAACACCCGGGCCTTCTCATCGACACTTTTGCCATAAATTTGTCCGTTGTAATCATAATACACCGCTCTTCCACACTGCCAATATAACGGTCGTTTATCTTCCCATGTTTTTGTGTCGTTATTCCACACCCAAAATGTCTTACTAATTTTGTCCGTAATAACCCAGTCGCCGGTTGTGGGGTCTTTTATAGGGGTTTCGTTGATAAGACCCAATGAACCGGTAATTATTTCCGGCGGAACGCCTGGCATCGGAATGACCGTTTCCGTCGGGA
>Ga0315268_10007519_pt1 | contig 11464 bp, 11 predicted proteins | sample C1_top_MG_FD_204535 | JGI IMG/M metagenome (GOLD analysis project Ga0315268, IMG submission 204535) | Sediment microbial communities from Yellowstone Lake, YNP, Wyoming, USA - C1_top | ecosystem: Environmental > Aquatic > Freshwater > Lake > Sediment | place: USA: Wyoming | collected 2017-08-01 | reverse complement strand
AGATTTAAGATTTAAGAATGCGTCGGGGCCCGGCGTGAACCATTGCTGAGATTGTGCGGCAGTTCAAGGAAAACATAGATCCTGACCTCGTGTGCGAAAAGCGCGCACACGAGGTCAGGATGACGCCTTCAATGGTGAGTCTGTTCCGACACTAGGTGAGTAATTCAGGCTTCAGGTGAGTAATTCAGGCTTCGCTCGCCACTAAGCTCGACAATTCTTAAATCGGCAATCTGAAATCTTAAATTCTTATCGCCCTGGCCAGGGTGATGGCCGGGACGGCGCGCAACTGGGCAAGCACCTTGTCGGGCACGCGGGCGTCCACGTGCACCACCGACACCGCTTCCAGTCCGCTGCCCTGGCCCGCAGAGGCGGGAACGCGGGCGGCGCGCGCGGCGGCCTCCTCGCGGCCAAGAGAAAAATTCGCGATGTTGATCCTGGCCTCGCCCAGGATGGTGCCGATGCGGCCGATCACGCCGGGCACGTCGCGGTTGCGCAGGTAGAGCAGGTTGCGCTCCAGCGGCGCTTCCACGTCGATGCCGTCGATGGAGAGCAGGCGCGGCGAGTGGCCCCTGAGCACCGTGCCTTTCACTTCGTGTTCGGCCTGCTGCATCTTCAAATGAATGGTGAGCACGCTGCCGGCGCTGCCGCCGGAGGTCTTGAGCTTGCAGACCTCGCGCACGCGGATGCCGCGTTCTTCGGCCAGCGCCGAGGCGTTCACCAGGTTGGCCTTCTCGGCCAGCATGGAGTTCAGCACGCCGGTGATGGCCGCCTTGCGGAGCAGCGCGGTCTGGCGCTCGGCAATGGGTCCGCTGTACTGCAAGCCGATCTCCTCCAGCCCGCCGTTGCTGGCCGCCTGCGCGATGAACGATCCCAGGCGCTCGGCCAGCACCATGTAGGGTTGCAGCTCGGCATACTCGTCGTCGGAAACCGAGGGCACGTTGACCGCGTTCTGGATGACGCCGCGGCGGAGGAATTCGCGCACCTGCATGGCGATCTGGACGCCGACGGCCTCCTGCGCCTCGCGGGTGGAGCCGCCGATGTGCGGCGTCAGGACCACGTTGGGCAGCGCCAGCAAGGGCGAATCCTTCGAGAGCGGCTCTTCGGCGAACACGTCCAGGGCCGCGCCCGCCAGGTGTCCGTCGCGCAGGGCGGCGGCGACCGCGGCTTCCTCCACCAGTTCGCCGCGGGCGCAGTTGATCAGGCGCGCGCCCTTTTTCATCTTGCGGACGGTCTCGGGGTTGATCAAACCGGCGCTCTGCGGGGTGAGCGCCAGGTGCAGGGTGAGGTAATCGGCGGCGGCGAGCACGTTATCCAGCGCGGTAAGCTCGATTTCCGCCTGGCGCGCCACCTCGGGGGAGATGAAGGGATCGTGCGCCAGCACTTTCATGCCGAACACGCGCGCCCGCCGCGCCACTTCCATGCCGATGCGCCCCAGCCCGACGATGCCCAGCGTCTTGCCGCGCAGCTCGGTGCCTTGCAGTGATTTCTTCTCCCATTTGGCGGCGTGCATGAGAGCGTCGGCGCGGCAGAGATGGCGCGCCATGGCGAGCGCCATGGCGAAGGTGTGCTCGGCCACGGCCACCGCGTTGGCCCCCGGCGTGTTCATCACCGCGATGCCCTTGCGCGTGGCGGCGTCCAAGTCCACGTTGTCCACGCCCACGCCGGCGCGCCCGATGACGCGCAGGTTGGGCGCGTGATCCAGCAGGGCGGCGTTGACCTGCACCGCGGAGCGCACGATGAGCGCGTCGGCATCGGCCAGCGCCGCGGGCAGCTTGCCATCGAGCTGGTCGTGGGTGATTACGATCCACTGCTTGTCTTCGCGCAGCACGTCAACAGCGGAAGAAGAAACTTTTTCAGCTACGACGATCTTCATAGTCAAACCAATTTGAAATTGGAAATTTGAAAATTTGAAATTGACGCACACAGCCGCCACCAGTCAATGCCAAATTTCAATTTCGCGAAATTGAAATTTTTCACACTCCGCTGCTTACCGGTTTGGCGGAGCTTCGCTCGGCGTACACCTTCTGCGCCGCGGCCACGGCGGCGCAGAACTCGACTTTGCGAATCCCGGCCATGACCTGCTCCAAGGCGGCGATGATGCCGATGGTGTCCAGGTAGTCGTAGTAGCCGATATGCGCGATGCGGAACAGCTGGCCTTTCATTTCGCCCTGGCCGTTGGCCACCACGGCGCCGAAGCGGTCGCGGAAGGCCTTGATGATTACGCCGGAATCCAAGCCCTCGGGCGCGCAGATGGCAGTGAGCGCGGCGCCGGGCGAGGCGGCGAACAGCTTGAGCCCGAGCGCGGCGGCGGCGGCGCGCGTCATCTCGGCGCACAGCTCGGCGTTGGCGATGAGGGCGTCGCGTCCGGCGGCGACGTCACCTTCGCCGTTCTGGCGGATGTGGTCCAGCGCCGCCGCCAGGGCCGCAACCAGCGCGATGGCCGGAGTAAAGGCCGATTCGCCCTTGGCGCCCGCCTTGCGCTCCTTGCGCAGATCGAAGTAATAGCGGGGGGATTTGGCGGTCTCCATGCGCTGCCAGGCGCGCTCGCTGACGGCGCAATAGGCCATGCCAGGCGGGATCATCAGCGCCTTCTGCGAGCCCCCGATGATGACGTCGATGCCCCAGCCGTCCACGTCGAAGCGGGTGGTGCCCAGGCCGGTGATGGCGTCCACCACCAGCAATGTGTCGTGTCCCGACCCATGCGCCAGCCGGGCCACGCCCTGCACGTCGTGCCGCACCCCGGTGGAGCTCTCGGTGGCCTGCATATAGACGGCGCGCACCTCGGGCCCCAGCCGCGCCCGCACCTGGTCGAGGGAAAAGGTCTGGCCGTAAGGCGCGCTGAGCACGTCCACGGCGCAGCCGTAGGCCGAGGTCAATTGCTTCCAGCGCTCGCCGAACTTGCCGGCGGTCAGCACCAGCGCCTTATCGCCCGGCGAGGTCAGGTTGGAAACCGCCGCCTCCATGGCGCCCGTGCCGGAGGAAACGGTCAGGATCACGTCGTTGCCGGTGCCCACGAACTGCCGCAGGTCGGCCAGCACGCGCGAGTAAAGGGCGCGGAAGCCCGCCGTGCGGTGGTGCACGTTGGCGGCCGCCATGGCGTATTGGGCGGCGGGAAGTAGGGGTGTAGGGCCGGGAGTAAAAAGCCGGTTCTTGCGCAGCATGATGGCCTTTCCTATTGCAGGCTGATGTCAGGATAGTTGACAGGAACAGCGGAAACGATGCCCCGGCCGCTGAGAAACAGCACCAGCCCGGAGGCGCCGTCCTGGGGCTCGCGTACCAGCAGCAAGCCGTCGCCGGCGACGCCTTGGGGGGCCTTGTCGCCGAGCCATTTGATGGAGCGGACGGCATCCTTGGGGATGCGCGCGATCAGGCCGATGAAAGGGAAGCGCGTGTCGTAGCGGTTCTCGTTGCCGGCCAGCAGCACCACGCGGCGGCTGCCGTCGGGGGCGACCAGCAGGTAGGCGACGTCGCGGCCGGTGCCGGCGCCACTGAAATCGCCCTGCACCCGGCTGACCGGCTCCAGGCCGTTGCCGCGCGCCCAGGTCAGGGCGACGCCGTCCAGCTCGTCGGCGCGCGCCACCCGCCATTGCAGCGCGTTGGGGATCTGGGCCGCGTCCAGCGGCAGGATGCCGGAAGCCAGGGCCGCGTTGACGCCCGGCCCCGCCGGCTTCTTTGGCACCTGGGTGGCGGCAAAGACGCTGGCGATGGCGACAATGGCGCCCGCCACCATGGCGATGCGTGCCGCCACATTGCGCTCGCGCTCGAAGCTGACCAGCTTGACCGTCTCCGCGCCGGGCATGGCGCGCAGCCCCTCGCTCAGCTTGACCATCGTTTTCAGGTGCTCGATGGCGTGCTGGCCGGCGGCGGCGGGAATCACCAGTTCGCTCAGCTCGATGGCCCCGTTGCCGACGCTCAGATACGTGTTCTTGGAGCAGGCCAGCCGCTGCAGCAGCGCGGTGCTGCCCTTGGTCAGGAACATCTTGGCCTGGGTGGGCTGGTCGGTGCGGGTGTTGAAGCGGCTGTCGAACAGGTCGTCGGTGGTGCGCACCAGGATGCGCCCGCCCTCGGTAACCTGGGCCCCGGCCGGCACCACCGACAGGTTGAAGGTGGCCGGCGCCTGCATGCGGATGTTCAGCCCGGGGGTGTTTTCGGCGTTGGAGAAGCGCACCACCGCGGGCAGCTTCTGGTAGGCGCCGGATATGACCACGTCGGCGCCGTCGCGGAAGGTTTCCCCACCCAGCGATTGCCCCAGGCGGCGCACGTCGGGGACGATCTCTCCGTAACCGGAGAAGATCATGCGGCTGCGCACGAAGGTGATGATGACGCCGGCGGCCGACACGGCGGCGACGATCAACAGCGCGATCTGAACCGGCGACAATGAGCCCATAAATACGCTCACCGGAGTAACAACGCGAACGGCTGAAGCGGACACAGTTCGGCTGTGGTGGCGGAAATCATATCGGCCCCCGGCGGGCGAGCGCAACACTTATAATCAGAAACCGCCCATTTGGTAATTGGGTAATTTCGTAATTTGGTAATTGGCGGGCGCTGTTGTTCAAATTACCAAATTACCAATTCGGCGTAATTTCCCCACGGCAAGCGGAGGGCGAGATGAGCATCAGCGAGCAGATCCAGAAGGACATGACCGCGGCCATGAAGGCGCGCGACGAGCGGCGGCTCTCCACCCTGCGCATGGTGCGCGCCGCGCTGAAGAACCGCGAAATCGACAAGCGCGCTGCGCTCGACGACCGCGAAGCCATGCAGGTGCTGGGCACGCTGATCAAGCAGCGCAAGGATTCCGTGGAGCAGTTCAGCAAGGGCGGCCGGCAGGACCTGGCCGACAAGGAGGCCGCCGAGATCACCGTGATCGAAGCCTACCTGCCCAAGGCCGTGGGCGAGGAGGAGATCCTGGCCACCGTGCGCGCCACCCTCGCCGAGATGGGCTCGCCCACCATGAAGGACATGGGCGCGGTGATGAAGAACGTCATGGCCAAATTCGCCGCCAGCGGCGCCCGGGTGGACGGGAAAGCGGTCAGCGAGGCGGTGAAAAGAGAACTATCGAAAGTGTAGCGGCGGAATTCATTCCGCCGAAAAGCCCAGTCGTGTGTAGCGGCGGAATTTATTCCGCCGAGAGCAGTCTTGATGGCGTCAATTCGAAAGTACGATTATCGTCGGTGGCTGCCGCACCTGCAGAAGGATGATTGGCCGGTTTTCGTTACCTTCGATACCTATCAGCGCTGGATCATACCGCCGGAGGTACGCCACCTCGTCCTCGACTGCTGCGTAGCACAACACAGCGCAACATGTGAGCTTCACGTGGCGACTGTCATGCCGGACCATGTGCACCTTATCCTGACTCCGCTGCGAGATGCTGATACATCGAGCTTCAGCCTGGCCGAGATTCTGAAGGCGATTAAGGGGCGGTCCGCTCGCGAACTCAACCGCGCGTTAGGCCGCGCAGGCACGGTCTGGCAACAAGAGTCCTTCGACCACGTGCTCCGGTCAAATGAGAGCCTGGGCGAAAAAGTTGAATACGTCTGGATGAACCCCGTCCGCGCCGGCCTGGTCGACAAGCCCGAGCTGTGGCCGTGGTCCTGGCGGGCACGGGTACCAGTTCTTTAGCTTAGCTGCGGAATTTCGGCGGAGATTCCGGCGGAATGAATTCCGCCGCTACACACTTTCTGCCGCGGAACCACTTGAAACTAGAAACCAGAAACTAGAAACTAGCTGTTATGGCGAGCGCCAGCAACATCTCCGCAGCCGTGCGCGCCCGGTATGAGCCGGTGATCGGGCTGGAAGTGCACGTGCAATTGCTGACCGCGAGCAAGATTTTTTGCTCCTGCTCGACGCGCTTTGGCGATCCGCCGAACACGAACGTGTGCCCGGTGTGCCTGGGCCTGCCGGGCGCGCTGCCGGTGCTGAACCGCAAGGCGGTGGAGTTCGCCACCCTGGCCGCCATGGCGCTGAACTGCCGCTTGAATGAGCGCTCCGTCTTCGCCCGCAAGAATTACTTCTACCCCGACCTGCCCAAGGGCTATCAGATATCGCAGTACGACAAACCGCTGGCGGAGTTCGGGTGGATTGAAGTGTCGACGGCCGCGGGCGACCGCCCCGACAGGCCAACAGCGGGCCCGCCGGGGACCGCGGGCGAGGGCGCCCGCGCCACAAAAAACATCGGCATCACCCGCGCGCACCTGGAAGAAGACGCCGGCAAGAGTCTGCACGACGGCTTCCCCGACTCCGCCGACCGCACCTACCTGGACCTGAACCGCTGCGGCGTGCCGCTGATCGAGATCGTCAGCGAGCCCGACCTGCGCTCGCCCGACGAAGCGCACGAGTACCTCACGCGGCTGAAGGAGATCATCCTTTATACCGGCGTCAGCGACTGCAACATGGAGGAAGGCTCGCTGCGCTGCGACGCCAATGTCAGCGTGCGGCCCGCGGGTCAGGAAAAATTCGGCACCAAGACGGAAGTGAAGAACGTCAACTCCTTCCGCTTCATCCGGCAGGCGCTGGAGTACGAGATCGAGCGCCAGATCGGAATTCTGGAATCCGGCGGCGCCGTCCGGCAGGAAACGCGCCTGTACAACGCGAGCGAGGGCAAGACCTACGGCATGCGCTCCAAGGAAGAGGCGCACGATTACCGCTATTTCCCCGAACCCGACCTGCTGCCGCTGCTGGTGGACACCGCCTGGCAGGAGCAGATTCGCCGCACCTTGCCGGAATTGCCGGAGGCGCGCCGCCGCCGCATGGTCGCCGACTACGGCATCACCGACTACGACGCCGGCGTGCTCACCTCGACGCAGCAATTGGCCGATCAGTTCGAGCAGGCCGCGCGCGGGGCCCGCAATCCCAAGCGCGTCGCCAACCTGGTGCAGAGCGAATTGCTGGGCCGCCTGAAAGCCAAGGGGCTGGAGATCGGGCAGTCGCCGATTTCCATGAAGGGCGTAGCCATGTCCGCCGACCTGGTGGAGAGCGGCGCCATCTCCGGCAAAATGCTCAAGGACCTCTACGAGCTCGCCTTCGAGCGCAACCAGGATTTTCCTGCCGTCTACGAGAAGGAGAAGCCGCAGCAGATCACGGATTCCGCCGCCATCGAAAGAATCATTGACGAGGTGATTGCCGCCAATCCCAAGCAGGTCGAGCAGTATCGCGCCGGCAAGACCACGCTGAAGGGCTTCTTTGTCGGCCAGGTGATGAAGGCCACCAAGGGCCAGGCCAATCCCGCGCTGGTGAACGAGCTGCTGGGAAAGAAATTGGCCGCGGATTAACGCGGACAAGTGAGTAGCGTCGAATCTGCGGCAGCCGAGGGCGGCTGCCGCCACGTGGCTTCAGCCTCCGCGTTTATCAGCGTTAATCCGCGGCGAGATTCACTGCTCCAGCTCGGCGCTGTTGAACAGCGATGTCAGATAATCGGGCGTGACACGATAGATGACGTAACTGCGGCCCACGTCGGAAATCTCGCGGAACAGCAGCTCGCCGCGGCCGTCGCCGTCGGCATCGACGGCATCAATGAGCTGCACGCGCGGGAACGCGTCCAGGTGCTTGTTGTCGGTGACCCAGACTTTCAGTTTGCGCAGATCGCCATTCAGGTCCTCGCGCGCCACCACGGTGACCCAGTATGTTGTAGCGGCGGAATTCGTTCCGACCGCGGCCGGCGCCGGCCGGCGCGCTGGAATCGCCGGCTGCGCTGTGTGGGCGGCGCTGGCGGTCAGGACGATGTCGGGGGAATTGTTGTAATCCACGTCGAAGGCGCGCACCTGCACGTCGTCCAACTTGCCCGGGCGGGCGCCCGGATGCGCGCGCGCGTAATCGGCCAGCGCCGACAAGGCCAGCGCTTCCACCGCGCTGGTGAGCCGCTGCTTCTCCTGCGGCGACCAGTCGAACAGGTACGAGTGCGGCGGCGGACCTGAGGCGTCGGAAATGGCGGGAAGCACATGGGAGACGGCGGTCAGTGCGGCTTTGCCGGGCGCGGCAGCCGGCGTGCCGGGCTTGCCGGGGGCAACGGTCGTGCTCACGCCGCCGGGCAAAGATTCCGCCTGCTCGGCGCTGGGACGTCCGCGCCGCAGGATCGGCCGGCCCGATTCGTCGCGCGCCGGTTCGGATGTGCTCGCCGCCGATGTGGCGCGGGCGCCCTCGGCCGCGGGAGTTTGCGCCTGCTTCTCACTGGCGGGCTTGCGCAGAACCGGCGGCTCATCCGGTCCGCGAGCGGCCGAGGTGGCAGGCGCCGGCGCAGGCTCTGAACCCGCGCTTGCCGGCGCCGGTCCGCGGCGCAGCCTGGGAGGGCCACCCAACTCCGCCGCGGCGTTGCTCTTCGCCGCTTTCCGCGGCGCGTGCGCGGCCGCCAACTGCGCATGGGTCTGGTAGCGCCCGTCGGAAAACCACGCGCCCTGGGCGGTCTGTTGGGCATCGGTCAAGGTCACCAGGCCCTGCGATTCGCCGCTCTTCTCGACCTCGTACACCGTGCCCGGCTCCAGCGCCATGGGCACCGGGCTCGCCTTGTAGATCGAGGCGTCATAAAAACGGCCGTCCACCATGATGGCGACCGGAATCACCCGCGGCGGGGCCGAGGCCAGCCACTGCACCAGCGCCAGCGCCCGCGGTCCCTTGCTGCGGGCGGACTTGCGCTGCCCCGCGGCGGTGGTAACCAGCACCACGCACAGCAGCGCCGCCACGGCGAGCCATGTCGCGCGGCGAACTCGAGCGGGGTGTAACATGTCTTGCTGCCGGAGAGGATTCATCATGCAAGCTAATGATAAAGCCCCCGACTTCACTTTGTCCGACCAGGACGGCCACAAAGTTTCTCTGAAGGACTTTCGCGGGAAAACCGTGATCCTGTACTTCTTCCCCAAAGCGAACACGCCCGGCTGAACCGTGGAGGCGTCCGAGTTTCGCGACGCATACCCGAAGCTGAAGAAGGCCGGCGCCGAGGTCCTGGCCGCATCGCCCGACTCGCCCGTGGCGCTGAAGAATTTTCAGCACAAGTACGACCTGCCGTTCACCTTGCTGTCCGACGCTGACCGCAAGCTGGCCGCCGCCTACGGCGTCCTGAAAGAGAAGAACATGTATGGCAGGAAGGTGATGGGCATCGAGCGCAGCACGTTTATCATCGGTCCCGACGGGCGGCTGATGCGCGAGTTCCGCAACGTCAAAGCGGCCGGGCACGCGGCGGAAGTCCTGGGGGCGTTGAAATAAAAACCGGCCGCGGATTTACGCGGATTTCGCGGATTAAATCCCATCCATCAGATCCGCGTAAATCCGCGTGATCCGCGTAATCCGCGGTGTTTTTCTCATGGACCGACCGAAGCCTGACCTCACGCGCGCCCGGCCGCTGCCGCGGGACTTCTATGACCACGACCCGCGGCGGGTGGCCCGCGGCCTGCTAGGCAAAGTGCTGGTCCGCCGCCAGGGACGCCGCCTGCTGGCCGGGCGCATTGTGGAAGCCGAGGCCTACCTGGGCAGGAACGATCCCGCGGCGCACGCTGCCGCCGGTCCCACCGCGCGCAACCTGGTGCTGTTCGGGCCGCCGGGCCACGCCTACGTCTACTTCATCTACGGCAATCACTACTGCCTGAACGTTTCGTGCCTGCCCGAGGGCCGCGCCGGCTGCGTGCTGATCCGCGCCCTGGAGCCGCTCAGCGGGCTGGAGCAGATGTTCCGCGCCCGCGGGCTGCCCATGCCCGCGCGCCAGCCTCGCGTTACCGACCTGCGCCTGTTGACCACCGGCCCGGGACGCCTGGCGCAGGCGCTGGGCATCACCCGCCCGCGCGACAACGCCAAGGACCTGACCCGCTTTTCCGATCTCACCATCCTGGACGATGGCTTCCGCCCGCGCAGAGTCGTAAAGACGCCGCGCCTGGGCATCAGCAAGGCGGCGGAGGAAAAATTGCGGTACGTGATCGCGGGGAATGCGTTTGCGTCGGGAAGGAAATCCTAATCAACACGGAGGCACGGAGACACGGAGGAGACTCGGTGATTTGGTAATTGACGGTCGGGTTCGCCATTTCTGCCGGACAAGAATTACCCAATTACGAAATTAGCAAATCAGTTGCTTGTGCCTCCGCGCCTCCGAGCTGAATCACACACCCAGGCTCGGCCCCGCCGCCTCGCCCACGCCCTGCAACACCAGATTGTCGATCAGCCGGGTGGCGCCGACGAAGGCCGCCACTGCCACCAGCGCGCCGCGCGAGATGTCGTCAACCGGCTCGAGCGCATCCGGGTCCACGATTTCCAGATAGTCCAGGCGCACCGCGGGCTCTTCGGCGATCACCTGCTTGCCGGCGTCAATCAGGGCGGCGGCGCGGCGCTCGCCCCGGTCGGCCAGCGTCTGCACCCGCATCAGCGCCCGGTACAGCGCCAGCGCCTGCTTGCGCTGCTGCGGGTCCAGGTAGGTGTTGCGCGAGGACAGGGCCAGCCCGTCTTTCTCGCGCACGATGGGGCAGACCACGATGCGCACCGGCATGTCGAGGTCACGCACCATGCGGCGGATGATGGCCGCCTGGGCCGCGTCCTTCTGCCCGAAAAACGCCAGGTCGGGTTCGACGATGTGAAACAGCTTGGCGACCACGGTGGTGACGCCGCGAAAGTGTCCGGGGCGCGAGCGCCCGCACAGCTTCTCGCTCATGCCTTCCACCAGCACGCAGGTGGCCGCGCCGGCCGGGTACATGTCTTTCGGTTCCGGGGCGAACAGCAGGTCGACTTTTTCCGCCTCCAGCAACTGCCGGTCGCGCTCGAAGGTGCGCGGGTACTTGCCGAAATCTTCCTTGGGCCCGAACTGCAGCGGGTTGACGAAAATGGAGACCGCCACTACCTCGGCCTGCGCCCGTGCCGCCCGCACCAGCGAGAGGTGGCCCTCGTGCAGCGCCCCCATGGTGGGGACAAACCCCAGCCGCCGGCCTTCACGCCGCGCCTGCTCGCAGGCGGCGTGCATTTCGTCGGGTGCATGCAGGATTTTCACGTCTGAGAGACTAACGCAGGGCGCGGGTTTTGCAAACAGCGGCCGGGAGTGTAGCGGCGGAATTTATTCCGCCGGCGGGCGGATTGAAATCCGCCGCTACACAAGGTTGCCGTTCACTCGAAGCGCAGGGCCTCAATTGGGTCCAGTTGCGAGGCCTTGCGCGCCGGGTAGAAGCCGAAAAAGATGCCCACCGCCATGGAGAAGATCACGGCGGCGACAATGGCCATGGGCGAGATGAGCACCGCCCAGCCCAGCGTCTTGGTGATGACCAGGGAGGAGCCCACGCCAAACAGGATGCCGATGGCGCCGCCGATCAGGCTGAGCACTACCGACTCGCTCAGGAACTGGCGCTGCACGTCCTGCTCGGTGGCGCCGATGGCGATGCGGATGCCGATCTCGCGGGTGCGCTCGGTGACCGACACCAGCATGATGTTCATGATGCCGATGCCGCCCACGATCAGGGAAACGCCGGCGATGGAGGCCAGCAGGTAGGTCATGACCTTGGAC
>Ga0315268_10007518_pt1 | contig 11465 bp, 8 predicted proteins | sample C1_top_MG_FD_204535 | JGI IMG/M metagenome (GOLD analysis project Ga0315268, IMG submission 204535) | Sediment microbial communities from Yellowstone Lake, YNP, Wyoming, USA - C1_top | ecosystem: Environmental > Aquatic > Freshwater > Lake > Sediment | place: USA: Wyoming | collected 2017-08-01 | reverse complement strand
TATGAAAGGCGAGGGTCTGCGTGTCGAACAGGTCGAATTCACGCTCGAATTGGGTCTCTATGGCGCTGGTGGGCTTCATTATGTGGAGTCGCCGCTGATTAACCTTGAAAGAGTGGAGGAGGCAGACAGGCTGGCTGACCTTTATGCGTCGATTTCAGGACATGAGAGGGGAGAGCTGACAGTCCAGAGCATAACCTTGAAGGCTGTTTATCCCACCGAGCACTATAGGTTGCGTGAGCATAAGGAAGAAGATATCGATCCCTCGAAAGCTCAAAAAGGAGTGAGGGATGTGTATTGGGGCGCAGGATTTGTGAGTACGCCAATTTACGAACGCGACTTGCTTAAATGCGGCAACTGCATAGAGGGGCCGGCCATTATAGAGTCACCAGATACTACATACCTGGTTCCCCCAAACTGGAGCTACTCGGTGGACAGGTATTTGAACGGCGTACTGGAGGTCAGCCGTGAAGGTTAGAATCACGGAGTATCTTGACATAGAGCTGACAAAAGAGCTGTGGTGTTGCCACAATTGTGGCATGGAGCTCGGCTCTGCCAGGGAGAACTACAAGCACTTCACACTGGTGTACGAACGTGACCCACGCGAGATTCATAAGCCTTATGTTCCACCGCAATCGAGCCCGTTCGGACACAACACCTGCCCAGACCCCGCGTGGTGTCGTATACTGGAGTTCTATTGTCCTAACTGTGCCACTATGTTCGAAGTAGAATATCTGCCACCCGGTCATCCTCCCACCCACGACATAGAGCTGGATATAGACGCTTTGAAGTTAAAACACAAAGTACAAACTGAGAAATGACTGAGTGCAAAATTAGCAAACGGCTATCAGATTTCAGCATCCAGCTATCAGCAGATTCACTGTGGCTGAGGGCTGACTTGAGGAGCTTATGGAAGCAACCATAGATATAGACGTAGGTGGAACCTTCACAGATTGTCTGGTGGTCTACGGCGACCAGATAGCCAGAGCCAAGTCGCCGACCACTGGCTATAACCTCAGTGTCGGCTTCAGAAAAGCTGTGGAAGAAGCTGCAGGACAACTGGGTATGTCACTAAACGAGCTGTTGCAGAAAACGGCAGTAGTTCGCTACTCCACCACTATTGCCATGAACACACTTATCCAGCGCACTGGCCCCAAGCTGGGACTCATCACCACTGCTGGCCAAGAGCACATGCTGCTTGTTGGGAGATCAAGGTCGTGGGCAGATGGTCTTCATCCCAGAGAGCACCGCTACATGTACCTGGCGAAGAAACCGGAGCCCTTAATTCCCTATGACATGACTGTGGGTGTTAAAGAGTGCATTGATTGCTTCGGCAACGTGGTCATACCCCTGCAAAGAGAGGAGGTGCGCCAGAAAATACAGTATCTTGTTGATAGAGGAGCGCGTGGCTTCGTAGTCTCGTTGCTGTGGTCTTTCATCAATCCTGCTCACGAACAGTTGATTCGCGAAGTAATTCAGGAAGAGTACCCTGACCGCTATCTGGGCAATATGCCCGTGCTTCTCTCTAGCGAGGTCCAACCCAAGTGGCATGAATACCCCAGGACTAATGTGGTGATACTCTCAGCCTATCTCCATACTGAGATGACGGAACAGCTCTCGGCGCTGGGCGAGGAGCTTCGCGATTATGGATATAAGAAACCGCTGAGCATTATCAACAACCTCGGTGGCGTGGCTAAGCTTTCACGAACCAGAGCCGTAGACACTTTTGGCGCTGGTCCAGTGGCTGGCTTGCTGGGGGCGAACTGGCTGAGCAAGCTTTATGGTTTCCCGAATGTGGTCGTCTCGGATATGGGGGGCACCAGCTTCGACTATGGCCTGATTATCGACGGCAGTTGCCGTTTCTATCAGGACTGGCCAGTTATAGACCGTTGGGCAACGGAGAACTCCATGGTCGAGGTGAACACTATCGGCGCTGGCGGGGGCTCGATAGCCTGGCTCAACGAGCTTATGGGTAACAAGCTCGAGGTAGGCCCGAAGAGCGCTGGCTCCAATCCCGGCCCCGCCTGCTATGACCTGGGTGGAACTGAGCCCACTGTTACCGATGCTGACGTTGTGCTCGGCTATATTAATCCAGAACATTTTCTGGGCGGCAAGATGAAGCTGTCCAGAGAGAAAGCACTCCTGTCTATGGAGCGTGTAGCGAGGCCGCTGGGCTTGACCCCAGTGGAAGCGGCCTCGCACATTCGCACGGTAGTGGATGCGAATATGGGCAATAGCATACTCAAAGAAGTGGTATTCAGGGGCTATTCGCCTGACCAGTTTGTGCTTTTCGCATATGGTGGCGCGGGGCCAACGCACTGTGCCGATTACAACAGCCACCTCAAAGCGCCCAAGATAGTGACATTCCCTTTCTCCAGCGTGTTCTGCGCCATGGGAGGTGCTACGCTTGATTTGAAGCAGTGCTACGAAGCCTCCAAACATGTCATTTTATATCACCCAATGAAATCCCCGCCCTATCTTGAGGACTATGACCAGTTCAATAAAGTGATTGACAGCCTAAAAGAGATAGCGTTCAGGGACATCAGGAGCGAAGGGTTTCGACCAGAGGATGTGATATTGAGTCTGGAGCTGGATATGCGCTACGGCGACCACCTCAAGCTGACTCGCATAGCATCGCCCAGGCTCTACCTGAAATGTGAGGACGATGTCAAAGCTATCTGTGACACCTTCACGGCTCTGCACGAATCAAGATACGGCAGCCTCGCTGCTATACCTGTGACAGGCATCAACATTGAGAACTTTTATTTGTTTGCCACAGTTCCGCTGCATAAGCCCAAGTTGCCCACCTTTGCGTTCGAAGGGGAAAACCCCCAGAAGGCTCTCAAGGGCAAACGACAGGTGTTCTGGAAGCAATACGGTGATTTCAAGCAGTCTGATATATACGATGCCGACCTGCTGAGGCCAGGGAATGTTATTCATGGCCCTGCGGTAATCGAAGCCAGAGATACCACTGTTGTGCTGCCGCCGGGGATGAAATGCACTATAGATCGGTATCTAAGTGGTGTAATTGAGAGTTCGTAGGAGACAGCCATGCCTGTGGATGAAGATATCATAAATCGAGTGCATCCTGAAAAACCAACCAGGCTGGAAAAGCAGTGGATGGACAAGATAGGTGCCGATGAATTCTCTGTCTACCTAACCAAGCTCGAGCTCATTTGCGAGGAAGCCAAGCAGAACATGATTATGACCGGGCTCTCCCCTGCAATCCAGGGCATGGATTGCGGTGTTGGTGTATATACCGCTGCTGGTGATCTGGTAGCAGCGTCAGTGGGAACCTATCTTCACATCTGCAGTGGGCAGGTCCCCATCAAGTATATACTCAAGTATTACAAAGACGACCCCAGCGTGGGCATCAGAGACGGAGACGTCTTTTTCGTTAACGATGTCCTCTATGGTGGCTTCCACAACCAGGATATGCTCAATATTGTGCCCGTCTTTTACAAGAAGAAGCTGATTGCCTGGGTGGTTGCGGCAGCCCATGAGCCAGAAACCGGTGCTTCGGAGCCCGCAGGCTATGTCCCTTACGCTAAGAGTCGCTATGAGGAGGGTCTCAAAGCGCCGCCAGTGAAAGTGGGCGAAAACTTCAGGCTGAGAGAGGACTTCTTTACCTTTTTCTCCAACATGCTGAGAGATAAGATAACTCCTCACGACATGAAAGCCAAAACAGCCTGCTGCTTCAAGATGAGGGAGAGGTTACTGGAGGTCGTGGAGCAGAAGGGCGTGGGATTCTTCGTAGGCTTGATGCGCAGAGCGGTAGAGGTGGTCGCCGACGCAGCAAAACGGCGTATTGCCAGCCTGAACGACGGCATATATCGCCATGTCATTTTCTTTGATCTGCAGGGGAACGAGGAGGCACTGGGCTGCGTTCACATAGCTGTCATCAAGAAAGGCGAGACCCTGACCGTTGACCTGTCCGGGAGCTCTCCGCCCACCATGTCTTTTCTCAATGCTAAGCCTCACGTAATCAGAGGACTGCTTGCGGGGCTGCTCATGCAGTACCTGTTCGCTGATTTCCCGGTGAGCACAGGGGCGCTGGCTCCATTTAGGTTTGTGGCACCGGCAGGTACGGTCGTTAACGCCCCCAATGACCAGGCCATGTCGGGTTCAATGAGAATAGCAGCACCTGTAGTCAACGGCGTTATGGTATGTCTAGGCAAGCTCATTTTTGATAGCGATTTGAGGGATCGGTTGACCACACCTCCAGCGATGAGTGGCGTTGGTCTGGCACCAGGTGGTGGTGTTGACCAGTATGGGGGCATAGTTATTGGAGCTTTTGGAACGATCTTGATAAACGCGTGCGGAGGCCCTGCGACGCCGACGAGGGATGGCATGGATGCCGGGCAATTTTGGTTCTCCGGGCTGGCCGATTGCCTAGATGTGGAGCATGGAGAGGTGCAGACACCTGTGCTGCACCTGTTCCGCAACATCATGATAGACCAAGGAGGACCTGGGAAGTTTCGCGGCGGCTCAACTGTCTGCCAGGGCTATGTGTTCCACAATTCGCTGGGTGGGGCGAAACTGATTTTCAATACTTCAACATCACGAATGCCTCACACACCGGGCCTGATGGGAGGGTATGCTGGTGGGCTTAATCCACTGCTGGAAATCAGGAACACAGACTGGCAGCCCCTTTTCCAGGAGGGCGGCCAGGCAATAGCTTCTTCATATCACGAGCTGGCTATGAGTGACAGGGTGAATTTTAAAGCTACGCAATTCGTTCCTCAGGACATCTTTGTCAACGGAGATGGTATAGCCTGTGGCTCGGGGTCCTCCGGAGGCTATGGAGATGTGTTGGAGCGGGACCCCAGCATGGTAATCGAGGATGTCAGAAAGAAGATTGTATCACCGTGGGCAGCGAGGAATGTTTATCGCGTCGCTTTTAACGAGGAAACTCTGGAGGTGGATTACGAGGAGACTAAGAAGATCCGTGAGCAGGAACGCGAACGAAGGAAGAGAGAGGGCAAACCCTATCACGAGTTCATGAAAGAATGGTCACAGAAACGATCCAATGATGAGATAATTCGCTCCTACGGACCCTGGCCCGAGGGCATAAGATAAATTATGCCGATGATATCCAAAGAACTGGTACGCGCTCTTTTTGCCGGTAAACCAGTAACCAGACCAGCGTTTATTCCTTACTTGGCTGTTGCTGCAGCCAAGTTTATGCAGGTTCCGATCAGGCAGATGTTCTCTGATCCCACCGCCCTCGCAAACTCTCTGCAGGCCTGTCAAAGATTGTTCAAGTACGATGGCATAGTGATTTTGCTGGATACCACCTTGGAGGCAGAGGCCTGCGGCTGCCAAATAGAATGGCGCGGGAATGAGTCTCCTTTTGTCGCCTCCCATATATTAGAAGGGAAAAACGCGGAAAGTCTGGACATCTCCTCGATTGAGAGTAAAGGCAGAATCCCCGTGGTGCTGGAGGCAGCCAAGAGACTGGCACAGACTGTGGGAAGAGATGTGGCGCTGCTGGGCGTTGTTACCGGGCCTGTAACCCTGGGCAGGCACTTGATAGGCGATGACTTTATTCATATGCTAAGCAAAGACTCTCAAGGCTCCCAGAAGGTGCTCGAACAATCGGCAAAAATTGCTTTGGCGATGGTGAGAGCCTATGGTGAGCTTGAATTCGATGCCATTGTCTTGGCAGACAGCGAACTGGCGTCGCTCTATCCTGTCTACTATCCCAGGATTCAACCATCGTTGAAAACCTTGCGTAATCTGGCGAACTTCTATGATATGCCTTTAATAATACTTACCAAGCGTATCCCACCTGTGCCCGTTGATAGGTTCGCAGCTTTCATGAAATTCGAAGCGGATGGCTTTTCGCTGGGGAATTACGTTTCGGAGTTGAAGACCCTACCATTGCCCAGCTCAAAACTTTTTGGTAGGTGCATCCCCAAAACGGCGCTTCTTGGCTCCCTCGACGATGTGGAGAAAACTACTTTGGAGTTGCTCGACAGGAGCATGAGCAGCCGATTCTACGTTACGAGTGAGTGGGAAATACCACCCAATACTCCCGCCCAAAATTTACACAGGGTTATGCAGGTGGTGACAAAAGCCACCGTCCGGTAGCATTTACCGCTCGTTTGAAAGACTAGCTCTAGTTCGTCAGGAAGTAGCGGGGATACCCAACTCAAGGTCAAGTCCCTATTTCCCTGTAAAATCTCCTGACGTAAGAACCTCCGTCACTGGACATTATACACTGCCACCAACTCTTGTTGTGTCTCCGGGTTTTGATTACTGAAGGCCTCTCGTCTAAGTGCCTCAAGCTCCCCAGATATCCGGTGTGATCCTGCCCCCTGCCAGCTTTTAGATGCTGTGATCAGGCTGGCATAGACCAATCTCAAGCGCGATCTTTCTGAAGGGAAACGAGACATTACTTGTTCAGCCTGCAAACTTCACCAAACAATTTCTTGATTCATGCAATCTCACGTCCGCGAGGGTGAGCTTGGGCAGAATAGCCAGCAAATTGACATACATTGCTCGAAGCTCATAGTAAGAGCAGACACAGATTGACCCCTCGTGTCAAGAAAACCCACAGTCTTCAAGGGAGATTACGGCATGAAGCAATACAGACTACTGGTAGCGATGTATCAGCCCATTTAGGAGACATATATAGTGGCGACACCGCCTAGGGTAGCGGGTGGCAGCTATACAGGACAGACTCTTGAGGTGCTCAAGCTCCTCCTGACCTTTTTTGGCCCTCTCGGCTATCCATTTCCTCTCTGCCAGAAGGAGGCCTCGCTGCCTCAGATATGCCTCATCGGAGATCTGGCCACGGATGCGCAGCCCAGCAAGCTCCGACTCAGCGTTGATGTTCTCGTTCTGCTTCCTCTCCAGCCTCTTCTGTTCGGCCTCAAGCCTGTCCATGCTCTTACTCTACAGCCTTTGCCCTCCACTCCAGCTCCTGCTCCAGCACTGCGTCGCTGGTGAGCACCTCCTTGGCCTCAATCGCTTTCCCAGCCTGGGCCCGGGAAGATAAGCCCTCTCACTGAGAGGAGAGCATTCATAAAAAGTTTTTAGGGGATCAGGGTGACCGGGGATGAAGTGACGCTTACTTACACTATACCCTTACCTGGACGGGATGTCTCGAGGAAAAAACTGTCAGTTCTCTCTTTTCTATATTATTGTACGCAATGGTGGGCAGTAGAGGATTTGAACCTCTGACCTCTTGCGTGTGAAGCAAGCGCTCTATCCGCTGAGCTAACCGCCCCGAAAGTGAAGCTAATTTGTCCCGCGATCCCGACGAAAATCCACTAAAGCAAGAGGTCTTCTACATCACCTTCCGCTAGAAAATGGAGTCCTCCTGCTTCGCCCTTGCTGAGAATTATATATGATTGGCACCTCAATGGTCAAGCTGCAAGCCGGACCTAACATGCCTTACCCTTGGAGGATGGACGGCGAAGACGTCCTTTTCAGATAAGGCGCCAGAACAGCAGGCAATAGATATGAGCCATGGAGAGGTACTTCAATCTGTGTAAACCCCAAATCGGTGTTCGAACCGCTGTTCAGTTGCTTGTTCAGTCGTTCAGTCATTCGGACAGTCAGAACCCTGTGTCAGTACAAAACCATAAGGGATTGAGGTAATGAAGCCCAGGTAAGCAGGTAACAAGGGGCTCTCTTTCAGAGGGATGCACGGCAATAAATTGAGTCGTGGGAAAAGGACTTGCTGGCAGCCATGACCAGACAGAGAACATTCCCGCCATCTGAACGACCCGAACTCTTAGAGAACAGACCGTGCTTAAAATGCAGAGCAGTTGAATGGAACCCACTGCCATTTCCCGCACTGTCTTACCGCAAAGGGGTCAAATTGAGAGAATGGGGTTTTCCTTAGCCAAGTAGGGCACAAAACGATGTGTTGTGTAGCCGCGTTCTCACTCCTTACCGAGAACTCGTCTAACCCAATTCTCCGGTGTTTCCATTGTCCCTTTCGCTTCAAGCATTTTCGCTATCTCTTCAGTAACGCAACGCCTCATCAGCTCTTCCCCCACTTCTTCCTTTCGCGCTACCCTGTTCACCGTCCGAGGCAGCGCTTCCCGCCCCAGATATTCCCTGAACCTCCGACTAGACCGCTTCCTGGGACCAAATACATCGTCTGGCTGGGTGAATACCTTGCCACAGCCATAACACTTGAGACGCCTCTTTACCAGTATCAGGATTACCGCTTTGTTCCTTAACCTCCTATCCTTCTTCTGCTGCCTCTGTCATGCTCTTTGTTGGTCACTTTGCCACATCCAGGACAATTAACCTCTTCCCTCCGATACCTCACTGTCACCTCAAATCGGTCCACCATCTCCTTTTGCCTTAGTACCTTAAGCTCTGGTAATCCCAGGGCTACTGCGATAAAATCATCTCGCACCTGTCTTGACCTCCTTTGCTTTGAGTTTTGTTCACCCAAAGGCTACAGAGGTCAGCAGGTGCTTTCAATCACTTTTTTACAGTAACCCCTCATGGGCGGTTGCCCACCAGCGAATCATGAAAATAGGGCAGGGGATATGTTATCCTTCAAGTGGGTGCATAGGTCGTTAAAGCTTTACGGTGCTACAATCCCGAACACAAAACTGACAGAGGGTAGCCTGTATGAACCACGAATTGTGGCGCCCGTCTTAGGGCGGGTAGCACGCGGAACAAATTATTAAACGCAGGGCTACCTGGTACCCAAGAAGGAGGATAAATAATGGAGACCATGGTCCCAAGGTCTGTGGCATCGATGTCCACAAGTCTACCTTGGCAGCCTGTCTACTCATAACACCCAACCCGATGGCCGGACTAGCAAGACCATCAAAACATTTTCCACCATGACTGCTGACCTTCTCGCTCTTAAGGATTGGCTTGAGTCCAATGAATGTACTCATGTGGCCATCGAAAGTACCGGAATATACTGGAAACCAGTCTTCAATATCCTGGAGAGCAGTCTCCACATCATTCTGGCCAATGCACGAGATGTTAAAAATGTTCCGCGACGCAAGACCGACGTCAAAGATTGCGAATGGATTGCAGATTTGCTCCGGTTTGGTCTCATCAAAGCCAGCTTTATTCCGCCTGAACCTATCCGTGAACTGCGTGATCTCATTCGCTACCGCACCAAGCTCGGCCAGCAGGTCACCGCCGAGAAAAATCGAGTACAGGAAGTCTTAGAAGATGCCAAAATTAAGCTATCCAGTGTTGCCACTGATATTTTTGGTGTTTCTGGCAGAGAGATGATAAAAGCCTTACTCGAAGGCGATTCTACTCCTGAAGAGATCGCCGGTTTAGTCAGAGGAAAACTGAAGAAAAAGATTCCAGAACTTATTGAAGCGCTAAAAGGGATCATCTCTGGGCATCACCGTTTTTTGATTGGCATCAGCTTAAGACATCTGGAGTCTCCGGCTGAGCTCATTGTGGACCTGGACGAGAGAATTGATAAAGCCATGGAGCCTTATCAAGCAGAAGAAGCACTACTGACCACCATTACTGGAGTGGATAAAAAGAGCGCCGAATCGGTCATCGCAGAAATCGGGGTGGATATGAGCCAGTTTCTTACGGCCGGACATTTAGCTTCTTGGGCAGGAATCTGTCCCGGCAATAATGAGAGTGCTGGGAAGAAAAGGAGTGGCAGGATAAACAAAGGGGATAGCTGGCTGAGACGAATCTTAATTCAAGCAGCTCTTGCTGCAGCTAAAGCCAGAAACACCTACCTCAAGGATAAGTATCATCTGATTGCGGCTCGCAGGGGTAAAAAGAGAGCCGCAGTGGCTATCGGGCATAAAATTCTCATGTCTGCTTACTATATCATGAAACATAATGTAAGTTATCGAGAACTGGGGGAAAACTACCTTGATTCTCTTAACAAGGAGATTATTCAGAAGCGGCTAGTTAAAAGGCTCCAGGAGTTGGGTAATAAAGTGATTGTGGAACCTGTGCTACAGACCGCTTAATCCTATTTTCGGAACAAATAGCGTAGAGCCTTTCAAGCATGTTCTGTATTTTCGAATCCGGCTTTCTCCAGGATATCTTCTATACGGTCAACATGCTCGAAGAAGATGCTGCTCCGCACATAATCGAAGCGCGGTCGAGGGATGCCGATTTTCACCTCGGCGATCACCCTCCCCGGTCGGGGAGCCATGACGAGCACCCTGTCAGCCATGAGCACCGCTTCTTCAACCAGATGGGTGACCAGGACGAACGTATCAGGATGCTCGCTGCGGTCATTCCAGATGCGCAGCACCTCCTTTCGCAGCTCCCTGGCGGTTACCTCGTCCAGCGAGGAGAATGGCTCATCCAGAAGCAGGACGTCCGGCGCTACCGCTAGCGCCCGTGCGATACCTACCCGCTGCTTCATCCCTCCGGAGAGCTCGCTGGGATAGTTATTTTCAAAACCCTCCAAACCCAGCTTCTTCAGCAATGCCATCGCAGCCTGCTCCTTTTCCTGACGGCTCATCGGCTTGGTGTCCAGAGCGATGAGAACATTCTCCTTGGCTGTCTTCCAGGGCAACAGGGCGAAGTTCTGGAAGACCATGCTGATTCCCGGAACAGGCCCCCGGATAGGCTTATCCTGGAAATAGATATGTCCCTTGGTAGGGAATTCGAGCCCGGCTATCATCCGCAGGATAGTGCTCTTGCCACAGCCGCTGGGACCGATGATGGCCAGGAATTCGGTGTCCTCTATGCCGAAAGAGACGTTATTTAGGCTCAGCAAGTCCCCCTTGGCTCCATAGAACGTCTTGCTGACCTGCTCAATCCTGATCAGAGGCAAAGCTCACTCCTCCTCGAGCACATGGGCGCTGGCGCGGCTGAGAAGTCGTCTCCAGATGAGACTGTTCATGACGATGACTATAGCGCTCATGGCTATCAGAAGCACCACCAACTGGTGATTATTGCCCGCCCCGGAGGCCTCATCCAGGGCGGAGCCCAGGCCGGGTATGGTGTGCACTGTATTCCCGATATTCACGTATTCCGAAACAATAGTAGCGTTCCACCCTCCTCCCCACGCCAGTATACTGCCGGTGACCAGAGCGGGGAACAAGGCGGGAATCAGCATGTGCCGAAGGTATCTGGCCCCTTTTATATTGAATAGTCCCGACAGGTCTCTTATCTCCTTGGGCCAGTGTTCCACTGCCTCGATGACGTTGAATATCAGGTACCAGAGCATGCCGGTGAGCATCAGCAGCACGGCAGCGATTTCCAGGCCTATCTGCACCGGGAAGATTCGAGTGAAGATAAGCCAGAGCAGAGGAAAGTATGCCAGTGCCGGGATGGATTGCGCCACATCGGTGAAAATAACGATAGCGTTCTTGGTGCCGGGTTGCTGCAGGATGAGATAACCCACAGCTATCGCCAGAGCCAGGCTTATGAAGTAAGCTATGGCCAGCCGGCTCATAGAGTAGCCGGCATCCCGGGCAAGGTGTTCCAGGTCCAGCGACGTGACAGGCAGCCGTATCCAACCGTAGAAAATTGCGACGATGATT
>Ga0315268_10007517_pt1 | contig 11467 bp, 10 predicted proteins | sample C1_top_MG_FD_204535 | JGI IMG/M metagenome (GOLD analysis project Ga0315268, IMG submission 204535) | Sediment microbial communities from Yellowstone Lake, YNP, Wyoming, USA - C1_top | ecosystem: Environmental > Aquatic > Freshwater > Lake > Sediment | place: USA: Wyoming | collected 2017-08-01 | reverse complement strand
CAGCTCGTTGGGGTACAGACCACCAGCCCCGGAAGCTATACAGGCGATCCCACTTACCACCCCACTCCAAAGTCTATTGTCTGTGGGACTAACTTAACATCTGGTACAAAGAACAGGGGCAGGTCAACCCTCGTGCGGCTGAACAGATATCGATGGTTGTTTGTCATCGTTCCAGTTCTTGGACTATTTTTTGGACAAATGGCTGGTTTATTTGTGTTAAACAAAGAGATCATCACAGTTACTGCATTTATTTTGTTAGTAATAGATTTTTTTGTCGTTTATTTAGCTATAAAAGTATTCGATCGGGAAGCAATATTAACTCGATGGAAGTGAAAAATGAAAAAATGTTTTTACATTATTCTAATAATCACCATGTTAGCGTTCATGACTTATGGAATAGCCAAAGCGCAAAGTGATGAGATAACTCTAAATTTTTCTCGGGATTTCGGATATTCGTCTGGAACTGGAAAGATTCAGGGGCTCTTTTCGATGAAAGTAACTTCTTCTGTACCTTTGGCCGAAGTAGTTTTCTATATCGACTCGCAGATTATCGGAAAAGACAATGTTGAACCTTATAAAATTCAATTCACAACCGATGACTATCTTTTAGGCATACATACACTTTACGCAGTTGTTAATACTAAAGACGGAAACGAATTGAAAACAAGAGTAGTAAAGACTGAATTCGTAAGCGCAAAAGAAGGGAATCGGGCTGCGTTATCTATTGTTGTTCCAATATTAGGCCTGGTGTTAGTTGTTACAATACTATCTACGGTCATCCCTGCAATTTCTTCAAGGAAAAAAGGTTCATTGCCATTAGGGACTCCAAGAAACTATGGATTAGCGGGTGGAACAATTTGCTCGAAATGCAACAGGCCATTCTCAATGCATGTTTTTACACCGAATATGTTGATGGGGAAACTAAAAAGATGTCCACATTGTGGCAAATGGGCTATAGTCCACCCGTTTCCGGTAGAGAAATTACATGAAGCTGAAATATCTGAATTGGAGAGCAGTGGAGATTTAGGGCATATAAAAGAAAAAAGAGATGAAGAAGAAATAAATAAAGAAATTAATGACTCCAAATTTCAGAATTTGTGATGCTGTTACACATATAAAGTTATTAATATTCTTGAATTAAAAGTAATTGTTATAAATAGTTGGAGAAACCATGAGAATTAGAGCAAGTAAAGGTTTGACTTTTGATGATGTACTTTTGATACCATTCAGATCTCCAATCTCATCACGAAATGATGTTGATACAACCACGAGACTTACGCAAAATATTCTATTAAAAATTCCGATGATAAGCGCTAATATGGACACCGTGACTGAAAAAGCCATGGCTATTGCAATGGCTGAAAATGGCGGTATAGGTATTATTCATCGCTTCATGTCGATAGAAAGCCATGTAAAACAAATCAGTGATGTAAAAAGGTGTCAGGGATTTATAGTTGAAAATCCATATGAAATTAACGAATCTGCTACTATAAGCGAAGCAAGAATATTGATGAAAACAGTTAAAGTAGGTGGATTGGTAGTAAAAAACACCGACGGAAATTTGGTCGGGATTGTAACATCACGCGATCTACTTTTAGCACCGAATAATCTGGAAAGAATAAAAGATGTTATGACTAGATTAACCGATCTGGTTGTAGCTTCTGAAGATATCACTCCTGAGGAAGCAAGGAAAATGCTTTATGAGCATCGTTTGGAAAAATTACCTGTTATTGGAAAGAATGGAAAACTTATAGGTTTGATTACCGCTCAAGATGTTGTAAAACCAGAATTACATCCAAAGGCAACTTTGGATGAAAAGGGACGATTACGAGTGGGTGCTGCCATTGGAGTTGCCAAAGGAGAAATAGAACGTGCAGAAGCGTTGATTGAAGTTGGTGTTGATGTCCTTGTTCTTGACATTGCCCATGGACACGCCGATCATTGTATAAATATGGTAAAAGAAATTAAAAGAAAATTTCAAGAAATCCCAATTATTGCGGGGAATGTTGCCACAAAAAGTGGAGCATTTGACCTCGCAGACGCGGGCGCTGATGCAATTAAAGTAGGTATTGGTCCTGGATCGATTTGTACGACCCGAATTGTTACTGGGTTTGGTGTGCCCCAATTGAGCGCAATTATCGATAGTGTCCAAGGAGTAATAGATTCAAAAAGAGATGTCCCTGTCATTGCAGATGGAGGGATTCGGACATCAGGTGATATGGTAAAGGCGCTGGCAGCTGGAGCTGAAACAGTGATGATAGGGGGGCTTTTTGCTGGAACGGATGAAGCACCGGGTTCTGCTGTGATCCGCGATGGACAAAAGATCAAGGTTGTTCGTGGGATGGCATCATTGGGAGCTGCCATGGGTCGGAGAAAAGTTGAACGTGGTGAAGATGAAAGTGCTGAAGATCAAGAAGATTGGGAAAAAGTGATACCAGAAGGTGTAGAAGCTGTGGTACCGTACCGCGGGAAAATAGAAGAGGTTCTCTTCCAATTGGTGGGCGGCTTGCGGTCCGGGCTAAGTTATGGTGGGGCGAGAACAATAAGAGAACTACAAGAAAATGCGGAATTTATCGAAATCACTCCGGCTGGGATTCGAGAAAGTAGTTCCCACAATGTAGATAGGTTGTAAGAAGAATAATAATTCTATATGCGTATAGGCAAATATATATGTAATTTGCCCAAATTTCATAATAAAGGGATCTACTTGTGAAGATTAGCAGCTGAAACAAACGCAATTCCGTTTTTTGTAAGAGCCTCAGCTGTTAAATTACATGCATCCACCTTATCGAAGAAATTCAATTTTAAATTATCCCAATCGCCAGAAGATATCACTTCTGATTTATCTCTAAAGTAATCTAGAATGTCGGAAGGGTGACTGCGTTTTGAATCGGTTTCGGGGTCACCACCTTCATGCTTTGCAGATATATTTGCAACACGGCCAGCTAATTCCATTAATTCACCCCGGCGATTATAAGGCTGTCGGACAATACTTTTCCAAGTCTCGGTAATATGGTGTTCAAAACGAATTAAATCCTCAAACCCAAGGGCTTTCCGAAATTGAGCTGTAATTTCCATTGATTCATTGTTAATTGAATTGGACCAATTAAAACCAATTAATGGAGTACTTCCATCATCCCGGCTAAACAGTTTTGCGCCGATCAATGTCCACAAAGCGGCATATGGATTGTCATTACCCATAAAAACCGAAATTTTGAATTCAATATTTATGCCAAGTTTATATAACAGGTATCCTGCCAGAACAGTCCCAGGATTGATATTCAATACTTCCTTAAGGCCATAGTTGGTGTAGTAATACAAGAACTCATCCACCCACTTCAGTGGATAACCATTCGGTTGTCCTACTCCACCGAAATAGCCGGTAATCGTTTCAGGTCCTCCCAGGTGAATATTCGAACCGTCTGTGCCTTTGGTGTCCAAAGTCTCAACAAAGGAAGAACCCATAATGCTTAATGCTGCAATTATTGCAGGTAGATCGCCATCCGCTTCAGATTCTTTCATCTTTCTTACAGCAATGAACCGTCCAGGAATAAGAGTACGATTCTTGATGGCACGCTCTGCCATTTCACGAATCCATGGAAAATATTGAAGGGCACTTACTTCCAGTGTAACCGCATAACCTGAATTTTCTTTTATAGTTGGATGATTGAATCCAAGAACTCTGCTTCGAAATTCTTCTATGGAACAAAAGGCTCCTGCTTTTTGTTGCTTAGACAGCCAATTGATATCATTGACATAATCAGGGTTTATACGATTGACTTTATTTAATAAATTCGGAAGCATTCTGGCTTCTAGAGCTTTATTATTGATTTCTTCGGGAGTTCCGTATTTACTAACCACATCCAGCAGCTGGGTGATAACTTGTTCATTGGGATCAAAAAAAATTGAATTGATCTCTTCAAGTTTGGTATGCGGAATTAATAATTTCTCGTGTAGGTCATTGGTCATAAAATATCCTCCAAAAAAAGGCGTATTGTATTATTGCGCGTAGCCATTTATATTATTATTTATTATCAATATAATTTAACTATAAATCAATACTAAACAAAAATCAAGTCTATCAAATTAATTACCAATAACTTCAAAAAGAGAAATCTACGATCAGTATGGTAAGCCAATTATTGTTTCGATACATTTATTCATTGAAAAATTAATGTTGATGATAAAATAAAATAATTAAATATTAGCATAACGAATTTACCAAAACACCGTTCTAAAGTAATTCGAAAGAATATGATAAGGATTAATTTTGTTAAATAACTACAAACCTACTAAGAAAAATAATCGAACAACCAGATTAGATGAATTTCAACCTATACCAATTCGTCAACAGCGGGGGATTCAGGTCCCTAATTTTGAGAATAATGCTTCCCCTGTATATATTAGGGAAAAAAGAAAAGATTATAGAAAAATCTGGGTCTTAGTAATTGTCCTGGTGGCAATATATTTTTTTGCCCCATTTAGAACAAATATATTTTTACTTGGAACGGATTACTTGCCACCAAGGGATTTGATAAGTCGAACAGACACAAATATCCTGATCACTATAAATCCTCTCAAACCCTACATCGGAATGCTTTCAATCCCACGTGATCTTTGGGTGGAAATACCTGGTGTAGGTATAAATAGAATTAATACCGCATATTTTTTTGCAGAAGCTGCACAACCAGGATCTGGACCTTTAAGTTCGATAAAAACAATTAATAAAAATTTTGGCATCACCCTCAAATATTATTTCGTAATAAAAATGGAAGGTTTCATTAATGTTACTGATGCCTTGGGTGGGGTTGATGTAAATCTGCCAACTAGCGTGGGAGGATTAACTGCTGGACCTCACCACTTAGATGGGAAACAAGCTTTAGCGTTTGTTCGTGAAAGACATAACGCAGATGATTTCTCCAGGATGAAACAAGGACAATTATTTATCAAAGCTTTTATAACCAAGCTCTTTTCTTTTCCAGTTGGTTGGTTAAAGATCCCAATAGTTCTTTATGGCACTTTAAAAGTGATCGATACAAATATACCGTTATGGTTGGTACCTCGTTTAGGGCTGGCTGTCCTGCGCGCAGGCACAAATGGAATTGACAATAGGATCATAACTCGAGAAATGGTAACGTCTTTCACAACAATTGATGGAGCCCAAGTCTTGGCTCCAAATTGGGATGCGATCAATCCAGTTTTATTAGAGATGTTTGGTCAATAAAGATAGGTAAGTGGGAAAATTAGTAAAGTAAACCAACGTGAAATTGTTTAATATCATAATACGAATTTGCTGATAAGTAATTCGGGCTAGTAGATTAAAGGGTTTGTTTAGGTGTAAGATGGGGGACTTGACTTTCAAAGCGCTTTTGAGTAAAATGTTTATGGTTTCGATAAGTATAATTATCATAAACATTTAACTAGGATAGATGATGACAATTTCGCAATTTGGAAACAAGTATTTGAATTCAATAAAACTCGCCCGCAGCGAAAATACTGCACGCGCATATACCAATGGAATTGAGCTTTTTTTTTCGGTCTTAAAAGAAAGATGGCTTGATCCGGAAATCACTTCTATTTCTAATTTGAAAGAAGAAACTATCGCCTGGTTTGCCACTTATTTGAAATCGTTTTCAGCAGCTACTGAACGTTTATACCTTCAATCGGTAAAAGGATTTTTCGAATACCTTGCAGCAGAAAATGCGTGTGATGTCAATCTTCCTCGACTACGATTACTTTTAAGGCAAAGATCCCGGCGCAGCGGAATACGGCTGCCTCAATTCCCAAGGGAAGCAATTGAACAAATACTCACCCATGTAGAAGCTTATCCTAACCACAATTATGATCATTTAGAAGATAAACTACGCGCATTAAGAGATCGCTCTTTTCTTATCACACTTGCAGATACCGGGTTACGTGTGAGCGAAGCATGCAGACTTAGACGTGGAGATATCGACTGGAATGAAGGTCGGGCTGTAATTATCGGAAAAGGCGATAAGGAAGCAATTATTCGTTTCTCAAATCGTTCTTTGACTGCTTTGAGGGAGTATTTAAATTTCCGGGCTAAAATAGATGGGGCAACAGGGTTGCCGCTCTCAGCATTACCCCTATTTGCTCGACATGATAAAGGTGCTGGTAAAAAAACGAAACCGATAACAACTACGACCGGAAGAAATATCGTAGCCGAAAATGTCCGGCTTGCATTGGGAAACGATGTTGAACGAAACATCACTCCGCACTCCTTCAGACATTATTTTGTCACTACCGTCCTTCGAGCTTCTGGAAATTTGAAATTGGCACAGGAATTAGCCAGACACACCAACATATCCGTTACTCAAAGGTATGCCCACTTGTCTGATAACGAATTGGATCGAGGTTATTCAAATATATTTGATTCTAATAAGAAAAACAAATAATATTTTCAAATTACTAACAGAAATGAATTTCATATATTCTTGAATGAAGATATACTATGCCCATGACCAAGCAAATTTTGTATGAAGAAATTACTTTCCCAGAAATAGCTTCCTTACCACGGGATATTCCATTTATTCTTCCGTTGGGATATGGTTATGATCTAAATCAAATTAATTCAATTTTGGGTGATCCCGATAGAATCATATTTTTACCCCCCTTCCCTTTTGGTTGGAACAATAGCGGTTTGGAAGTAGCAGAAATTTTGTTGGGAAAATATATCTTAAATTTAATTCAAAGTTTGCACGATGATGGTTTCAGCCGTGTTTTTGCCCTTACTCCTCAAGGAATTAATCTGAATATTGGGTCAAATCAAATTTGCCTTCCGAATTCCTCTCAATGGAATAAAACTTCATTTCTTCCTTCTAGTCTGGAGATAGGAAAAGTGATCTTAATCCCCATTGGTCATACGGAGCAACATTCTTATCATCTACCGATGGCAACCGATACTTTAATCATTGATGCAATTGCAAAAGGAACTGCTAATTCAATTGCCAATCTTTGTTCAACTCTCCCGGTGATGCCTTATGGCGTAAGTACTCACCGATCATCATTTTGCGGAACTTTAAATACAGGTGGAAGAGTATTTGAAGATTTCTGGTTGGATATAATTCGGGTTCTGGTCTCTCGCGGGTTTGATCGATTTTATTTTATCAATGGACATGGTGGGAATGGCTCGTTTTTGGTTAATATTATTAAATATGCGGGTGAAAAATTCCGTAGGATATTTTGTGCAACTGCCTCCCTTTACCTGAGTGGTCCCGATGGGAGTGCAATCATCGAAAAGTATCGCGAGTCCAAAATTGGCGGAATGGGCCACGCATGTGAATTGGAGACTTCCATTATTTTGCATTTGCGACCCGATTTAGTGCATATGGAGCGAGTTCGTGATGATACAGACTTTATAACGACGCCTTCGTATTATATGGATTGGATGGAAGGTGGCGCATTGATCGCAAATCCACCTTGGGATGACGATACAATACATGGTGCTTATGGATCTGGAAGCCTGGGTACTGCAGAAAAAGGAATAATATGGCTTGAAGCAGCTATTGCTGAGAAAATAACTCATATAAATGAAATTAATGAACAGCAACGCCGGAGAGAAGATCGTCGTAATTCCGGTTTTGGCTTATGGGGAAAACAATTCAAAAGCGAATAATCAGCAAGGCTTCAATACTTCATTTTTTCCTGTTTTTGCAATTCACTCCAACTACCTTTCCAGGGAGTGCCAATACGATTCTTTTCAGAAACATTAATCTTTGCCAACTTTTTTCCGATTTCTGCCAACATTCGCACGATATCTTCCCAATCATCTGAGATTAGAGCCTCATGCATTTTTGCCGAGATTTTACCTGCCCACGCCCATTCGATTCGAAAACGATCAGCTTTTACCCAATAATCACGTTTCTCCCACGCTGCAACGGACGATTCAATTGACTTTGATATTGTATTTAACGAAATAATGATGAAAGCGACAATGTCTTTTACTTCTTCTCCCAAATCCTTTTGTAATGCCAATTCACGGAGTGCTGAAACTATTGCTTTTGTCAAATAAGTTCGTTCTTTACCGGCACTTTCAATGTTAATTATTCTACTCATTTGTGTTTCTCCAGAATATTTGCTTGGGCGAGGGCGAATTATAATCCCGATATTATCAATGTTTGGTTAACACTCCCGCACCTTCATTGACTTCACATATTCTCTCGCTTATAATCTCTTGGCGCTTGGGGAAGTGTCGGAATTGGCAGACGAGCATGACTTAGGATCATGTGCTGTAAGGCGTGCGGGTTCAAATCCCGCCTTCCCCACTCGTACTAAACTATATATACAAGGATAATATCTTGAAAATTGAAACTCAAACCCGAGATGACCATCAAATAACTGTTAATGTTGAACTGACTAAGGAACAATTGGAAAGTGCTCGAAGAAAAGCTGCACGCAAAATAGCCCAACGGGTAAAAATTTCTGGTTTCCGTCCTGGCAAAGCTCCTTATGAGGTGGTTTTACGAAATGCAGGTGAAGCTACAATCAATGAAGAGGCTATAGAATTATTGGTTGATGAAATATATCCACAGGTTCTTGATGAAGCTGAAATAAAACCAGCTGCCCCTGGTTCTTTAGAAGAAGTCACAAGTGTAGATCCCCCGAAATTTAAATTTCTCATACCTCTTTCGCCAACTGTCGATCTGGGAGATTACCGCTCAATTCGAGCAAGTTATGATTGGCAACCACCCACAGAGGATAAAGTTGACGAAGCTATAGAAGAACTTCGGAGGATGTATAGCACAACGGAGAATGTGGATAGAGCAATTCAAGTTGGTGATTTTGTCCTTACTGACGTGAAAGGTTTAAAAGCAAAACCAACCACTGAAGAAAAACCATTAATTGAAAAACCAGGAAACCCTGTTTTTATTCGTCCTGAAGAAAAAGCTGATGAATGGCCTTTTAGCGGGTTTTCGCAAAAACTAGTAGGCATGGTAGCAGGGGAAATAAAGAATTTTTCTCACAAATATCCTAAGGATTTTAAAGACGAAAATCTACAAGGATTAACTGTGAATTTTGAAGTAAAGGTTAAAACTATTCGCGGGATGATCTTACCGGATCTAAATGATGAATTCGCCAAAAAAGTAGGTAATTTCGAAAATGTAGCTGCATTTCGCGAAGCGATACATAAAAATCTGGATGAGCAATCCAAAGCAGAATATGATGATGATTATTTTGAAAAATTAATCGAAAAAATTAAAGAACAGGCGACAATCAAATACCCTCCACAGGTTTTGGCTCACGAGAGTGAACATGTTCTTGAAGATTTGAAACAACGTTTAACCCAGCAAAATATGGAATTAGATGTCTATTTAAAAATGCGTGGGTCCGATTACGATAAGTTTGTCAAGGAAGAAGTGACTCCTGTCGCAATTCGCCGGCTAGAACGTTCGTTGATCATGGATCAAGTTGCAGTTAATGAAATAATTGAAGTCAGTGAAGAAAATTTGAATTCGGCTTTCCAGCAAACCTGGTCCGAAATTCAGGGCGATGAGAAATTCCAGAAAGCAGTGAAGAAAAATCCATCCAAAAAGCTAATGGAATCGATAGCAATGGAATCGGCTAGTCGCGCAATGATTCGGCAGACCTTAGACCGGTTAAAATTAATTGCACTGGGGGAAGCCCCCGAAATTTCAGATCAACCCTCTGAGAAGAAAAGCCCTTCTAAAAGGAAACCTAAAAAGAAAGAAGAACCTAAGTTAGACCAACCCGAAGATGCGACACAGAAACCCGATTAATGTTGTATTCGTCAGGTGTAATTCAATGGAGATATTAGAATGAACAAAACAGATTTCAGAAATTTAATTCCGATGGTTATAGAATCTTCAGGACGCGGAGAAAGAGCTTACGATATTTATTCGTTGCTTCTAAAAGAAAGAATAATATTTGTTGGTACACCTATCGAAGATCAGGTTGCCAATGTGATTGTCGCACAATTATTATTTCTTAGTCGGGAAGATCCTGAAAAAGAGATCCAGATGTATATCAATTCACCTGGTGGGGTGATTTATGCTGGACTTGCCATTTATGATACGATGCAAATGATTCCCAACCCGATCAGTACAGTAGCGGTTGGAGTGACAGCCTCTTTTGGTACAGTATTACTTACTGCTGGCACAAAAGGTAGGCGATATGCTTTACCAAACGCTACCATTCACCTTCACCAACCTCTCGGCGGTGCCCAGGGACAGGCTACTGATATTGAGATCCAGGCAAAACAAATCCTTCGCCTCAAGGCACTATTAAATGGAATTATGTCAAAACACACCGGACAACCCATTGAGATAATTGAAAAAGACTCAGATCGCGATTTTTATCTGGATGCAAAGCAAGCTGTCGCTTATGGTTTGGTTGATCAAGTTCTTGAAGCTCCGATAAAATAAACCCAAAAGGACACTTTTACAAAAAAGGATGGATAAGTTTGATGGCTGAATATTAACTTCATATTCAGCCATCAAACTTATAAATTATGATAGATCATTCAATAAAAGCATTGATCTTAGATATGGATGGAGTGCTATGGACTGAAAACAGTCCTATTGGAGACCTTCCAAGAATATTTCAGGTACTTTCCGATAGGTCGATAAAAGTTGCCATAGCAACAAATAACTCTACGCGTTCACCTTTGCAATATATTGAACGCTTATTGAATTATGGTGTCACAAACCTTAAAGAGTGGCAAATCATTACCTCGGCTCTTGTTCTTTCGAGTGAATTGACAAAGCTTTTTCCAGAAAAAGGGGATGTATACATAATTGGAGAATATGGTTTAATAAAAGCCCTGGAAGATGCTGGGTTTAAGGTTGTTGATGAAAATAATACTGAAAATGCAATAGCTGTCGTGGTAGGGATTGACCGAGGGATCACATTTAATAAATTACGTAGGGCAACTTTATTGATTCGAAAAGGTTTGCCATTCTTTGGGACTAATCCGGATAAGACTTTCCCTACACCTGAAGGATTGATACTTGGAACCGGAGCTCTTTTGGCTGCTCTCACAACTTCGACTGATGTAATACCTATAATTATGGGTAAACCAGCTCCTAATATGATTGCCCTAGCCCGTCAACGGTTGGGGACGCTTCCCCACGAAACCCTTGTGATTGGAGATCGGCTGGAGACTGATATCGCCAGCGGTCAGGCAGATGGAAGTTACACTGGACTGGTTCTTTCAGGTGTGACTCCACCGGAAGCAATAAATTCATGGCGTCCTGCTCCTGATTATTGCGCAAAGGACCTTTCAGCCTTATTAGAAATATAATGATTACTTCTAGACCGCTAATATATGATCTTGATCGAGATGAAATAAATTCCTTTCTTGAAAAATGGGGTGAGAAAACATATCGAGGAAACCAAATCTGGCAAGGTTTGTATCAAAATTTATGGATGCGCCCAGATCAATTTACCAGCCTATCACTAAAAACTAGGGATTTACTTACTAACAATT
>Ga0315268_10007516_pt1 | contig 11469 bp, 10 predicted proteins | sample C1_top_MG_FD_204535 | JGI IMG/M metagenome (GOLD analysis project Ga0315268, IMG submission 204535) | Sediment microbial communities from Yellowstone Lake, YNP, Wyoming, USA - C1_top | ecosystem: Environmental > Aquatic > Freshwater > Lake > Sediment | place: USA: Wyoming | collected 2017-08-01 | reverse complement strand
CTGGCCTTCATTAGCCTAAAGATGGAGATGCATTGGAAAAGGAATCCTATAGGAAAAGCAGCCTATCATCTGCCGATCTTCCAAAGAGTCCCTTTGGCCGAATTCACACAAAATGCTTGACAGTGCCTTCGACAAGGAACTACTTTTTCAACTCGGGCAGCAGCTTTTCTTTTTTTAAATGGAACACTCGCCGTCCTTGCGAATTTTGTATTTCCAAGTTTACTTCCTTGATGCCGCCGTTCATGAGCTGGGCGATCAGCTCAAAAAGATCGGCACTGGCGAGGGGGTTTCCGTTCAGCGCAACGATCTCATCCCCGGGACCAATACCGGCTTTGTCGGCTGGTGAGGCTGTCCATATCCCGCTGACAACGATTTTCCCATCATCGCTAAGATGGGGGTGCAGCCCAATGGAATATTCGTTGGTTGGCATGGATGTGGGAGATATGGGCTGGGGGACAAATAGTATTTCGTCTTTAGGATAATTGATAATCGTTACAAAGGGAACCAGAAAATCCCGGCCCAGGAGGGGAGCCGAAAGCATTTTGGGAAGTTCTGCGGAAAAGGCGAGGACATTCCGGGCTTTCAAGTCTCCGATGGCGAATGAATCGATGCGGCCCAGGTAATTGTCCCGGGAAGTTGTTAACGACCATTGGTAGATATTTCCCTTGGCCTTGATCCAGCCTCTTTTTTCTGAGAGTTCCAGTTTGCCAAGGATGTCTGGCGGCAAAACAAGGGAGTATGGTTGGCCGGTATCAACCATGGCCTCCACTTCAAGTCTTCCGTTCAGTTTGCATTTAAGCATCGGAGCGGAATTGACGGGGTGGTTTTTAAAATTGAATAGAAATCCTTTTTGCGGGTTCCCGGTGACAGCCGTGTCGTTTGCAAGAACAAGGATTTTTTGGCGATAGTCGATGGTGACTTTAAAACGATCCAGGAGGTCGGAGCCGATCAAGCCATGGATGGTGACGCCGCTTTTTGACTCGAACTTCTTGAAAAAATCCGGGGAGGCCAAACAAAATATGGAATCGATCCGGTAATTGCCGATGTCAAGGCTGTTCATTTTTACCTGCATGCCACGCCGTTTCAATTGAAGCTTGGCGGCTGTTTCATCATTCAGCATTGTCACTCCGCCGGTATCCACTATGAAATTGTACTCTTCAGGACCATCATTGATCTTGCCTTTGACTAGAATCATGTGGTCTTTCAGCGCGAAGGGGATAATGCCTTCTTTTTGGACCGGCACATTCTGCGGATAAGTGAAGAGGGTCGACCGGAAAACAAGGAAAATAAAAATTACGATCTTTGTTTTTGGCATTTTTCTCCTCATGGAATTATGCCGGAATAGATATTACTAATGCAGCGATGAAAATTCAATGCCATTCAAAGTCCCAAGAACTGAGTCCTTTTTGTGCCCCCAACTTGCATCAAATCGTGCAAACAGTACAAACGGTTGGAACAATACAGTACGCTCTTGATTTCGCTAGCCAACTGAATTTTCAGTAAATTGCTGACAGATCAGGGATTTACGAGAAATCCCTGAATTCTTCCCTGGAGGATTTTAGGTCCCGTGCGTCTTTCCAATAGCATAGGCTTCTCCACTCTGCCACCAAATCGGTGACAGATTGGTGACACAAAATGCTTGAAGTTGCCTACCTTTGCCTAACGGTGAAAAAAGACAAATACTTTTAAGTGGCACTTAAATCAGGGGAAAACGGAAAATTCCAGATGGCAGCGCCACGGGGATTCGAACCCCGGTCTGATGGCTGAGAACCACCTGTCCTGGGCCTCTAGACGATGGCGCCGTGGGAGCTAAAATAGCAGATATTTCCCCGAAGTGTCAATACGAATATCCCCGAGCAACAGTCTCCCACCATCGGCGGCCATGGGCGCGTTCTGCCCGGGCGATTGACACGGTCTACAGCATGAATACAATGCTTAGGGAGATGCCGGATGACATTCAAAGCCATAATTTTTGACCTGGATGGCACACTCCTGGATACGATCGAGGATCTCACCGATTCCATGAATGCCGCCCTGGCGGGGCTGGGATATCCCGAGCGCAGCATCGCAGAAACCAAGCAGCTCGTCGGCGACGGCCTGGCCACGTTTGTCCGGCGCGTTCTCCCGCCCAGCGTCAGCGACGACCCGGATATCACCGCCCGGCTCACAGAGCGGATGCGGGCGGAATACAGACGGCACAACTCCGTGAAGACGAGGCTCTACGGCGGGCTGGCAGAGCTTCTGGATGCGCTGACCGAACGCGCGATCGCTATGGCCGTCCTCTCCAATAAACCGCACGACTCGACGTTGGAGATCGTAAAAAAATATTTCCAGCGGTGGACATTCGGGGCCGTCTTCGGGGCCAGGGATGGCGTCCCGATAAAGCCCGATCCAGCGGCGGCCCTGGAAATCGCGACGATCCTCCATCTGGCGCCGGCGGAGATTCTCTATCTGGGCGACACCAATACGGACATGTGGACGGCCAATGCAGCGGGGATGTTCGCCGTCGGCGCACTCTGGGGATTCCGCACAGCCGCAGAGTTGAAGCAGGCAGGCGCCAGAATCCTGCTCCGACATCCGCTGGATCTACTGACTCTTCTCAATTAAAAAAAGGCATATCCAGCCATCTCGCGGGGGAAAGAAAGGGTTCGATTCGGAGATAGCCTCGGCTGTCCCCCGTTTTCTTGGTTACTTGCGGCGTTCCCGAACGGCGAATACGGGACAGGGAGCCGTCCGGATGACCTTCTCGGCTACAGAACCGACGACGAGATGATGCCATCCCGACAGGCCGTGGGTCGAGATGACGATCAAATCTATGTTCTCCTCTTCGGCCAGCCGAACAATTTCCTTGGCCGCATGGCCATGGCCGATGATGGCGCGAACTTTCAGCTTTTCCGGAACGTGCCGTTTGACCAGTTCATTCAGATCCTTTTCGGCGTCTTTATGGAGGATCCTTTCATATTCCGGGATCGAAAATGAGATGTTCGGATCCGTGGCCTGGTGCGGCAACAGCGGCAGCACATAGACGACGCTGAGGTCTGCCTGAAAAAGCGCGGCCAGATCAGCCGCGTATTCAAGCCCCTTATAGGAGGGCTCGCTGAAATCCGTCGAGCAAAGAATTTTTTTAATGGTCAACATCATGCGTTCCTTTCTTCGTCTCCGGTTCTTTTAGAGTATTCCCCGGAAGGAGAACCTTATCACAGGGAAAAAAATAAAGTCAATGGCTCGAGCCGCCCTTGGATGCGAATTATCGTCGTGCGGCCTGGATCATCTTGGCAGCCGTCTCTCCGCCGTTCAGCCGCCAGAGCATGGGCAGAGGCCGGTCCAGCCCTTCTCGATATTCGGGCGAATTTTCCCACCGGTAGTTGAGGACGAGCGCATAATCCGAGAAATGCTGCCAGCGGCGTCTCGGCAGCTGCATCACCATGTGGATATGATTGGCCGGCATCCCTACCTTGGCATAGCTCGAAGGAACGTGGTCAAAGGTCAGGAATGTGTGGGGCCACGTATAATCGGACGCATGGCAAACCCTTTCCGCCAGGACGGGCGGCAGCTCCTGGCTCTCCGCCTCGTCCTGGACCATAGTGAACAGGCCGGAGAGTTCGGAATAGGCCAGCCGGCCGGCTTGGCCCCTGATCCCTTTGGGCGAGAGGAATCCGACCGAAAATCCGAGGCCGGGGAAATAATAGGCCACGGCCCGGAAGAGATAGTGCCGCTCGCCGTAATCCAGGGAAGCGCTCCCGGAATTATTTCCATCGATAAAGCCCCGCAGCATCCACGGCTCGTTTCGATAGCGCGCCAGGTCGAGCTTAAGCGCCCGGGCATTCTTCTCGATCTCCCACGGTTCGTAGACTTTTCGGAAATCCATAAACAGGGTCGGTTTTCCTCCCGAGAGATAGCAATGGGAGATCATCGTCAGAAGGCCTTGTAAGTCGTTTTCTGTGGCGAAGGGGATGACGGCTTTCCGCCCCGTATGATCCTCGCTCGAATTGAAGAGGGCCTCGGCGATATCGGCTGTGGCCAGCGGAATGCCGCGGGCGTCCGACCCCCAGCTCAGCTGTCCCGTCCAGCCGCCGGCGATGGCGTTGAGGTCCTTCAGGTAGTTTCTGATGATCAAGTAGAGGGCCAGGCCTTCATCCAATTTTTTCTTGTCGATGGCCCTCAAGACGGGCGGCCTGACGGCGCCGGTATAAACGGGCAGCTTGAGCTGGCCGATCTCTTCTGTATTGTTGAAAATCCGATTCTTGAACTTGACATGGACAATCCAGTCGCGGAGGGCATCGAGTTCTCCCCGGTCATAGCCGCCTTTCTTCCGGAGCATATCGGCGAAAATCTTCATGGATTCGCGGACAGACTCCAGACCGAAGAAGCGCCGCGCCGCGTGGACGTGGTTGAGGGCCGTCTCCATCTGCATAGAATCCGTATCGACCGCCAAGTATCTTTTCCCGCGGAGGGCGACGACCGTCAAAACCGCATAGGCCAGGTCCACGATTTCTTCTTTGGTTGTCGCGTCGAATTCGGGAGTCATGCCCGTCTCGGGCATCGTGCCGATGACCATGGGACACAGTCGACCGCTCTGGGCATAGGCGCCGACAAGGGCATCGATGCCGACGACGCCGGGCTTGGGGGCATTATTGCCTCCAACGCAGGCTATGGGCAGGCTGACCGGGAAATGACTCGTCAAGGCCATAGCCGACTTGCCCGGAAAAAACCAGGTATCCGGAACGATGAACAGCCCCTCGGCGCCCGCCTCCTTCAATTCCAACGCGGCGGAATCCGCGGTCGTTTCGCTATCGACGAGGCGAGAGCAATAAAAGATGTTTGGGTGGGAGCCGTCGGGCAGCTGGAGGCGCTCCGCTAAAAGCCGAGCGGTCATGGTTCCAATATTGTAGGCCCGTTGCCTGGACGCCTTGTCGATGCGAGGATCGCAGGGAACAAAAATCCCCAATGTCGCGGCGCCCGCCTGTCTTTTTTTTACGAAAGGCATGTCTCCGTCCTTTCCGATTCTTAGATATATTCGATCGTGGCCGGCGGCTTGGCCGTGAGCTCATACGCCACGCGGGTCACCTGCGGCAGCTCTCTAAGAATCCTTCTGGTCATCTTTTCCAAGGCGGGCCAGGGAATCCTGGTGGCTTTGGCGGTCAGAGCATCCTTGCTCTCGACCGATCGGATAATGATGATGTCCCCGAATTTCCGCCGTCCCTTTTCTACGCCCGTCCCCTGATCGCTGAGGAGGACGGCGAAAGCCTGGAACGGCTTGAACCGCAGGATTTCTTCCTCGACGATTCGCGTGGCGCTCCTCACGACGGCCACCCTAGACGGCGTGACTTCGCCCACGATGCGTGTCGCCAGCCCCGGGCCGGGGAACGGCATCCTCGTGTAGATCTCCTTGGGAAGGCCGAGGGCGTGGGCGACGACTCTGACTTCGTCCTTGAATAGATCTTTGAGCGGCTCGATGACTTTAAACCCGTATCCCTGTTCGGGGTTGATCCCAATCTGTTCCAGGATGTTGTGTTGCGTTTTAACTCCACCCTTTGTCTCGAGGATATCCGCTTTGATTGTCCCTTGGACGAGGAAGCGAGCTCCGCTCTTTAGCACTTCGCGGCCGAACACCGAATAGAACACGTGGCGGAAGGCCTTCCGTTTCTCTTCGGGATCGGTTTTGCCCCTCAGGGCCGCAAAAAATTCTTGCCGACGGTTGACGACGTCGACCTTGATTCCCAGGTCGTGAAAAATCCTGCCCACCCGCTCGGGCTCCTGCTCACGCATCAGGCCGTCATCGATGAAAATACATTTGAGCTTGCCGCCGATGGCCCGGGCGGCCAGGACCGTGCAGGCAGAGCTGTCCACTCCGCCGGAGAGGGCTGAAATGGCCTTCTCGCGGCCGGCGGATTTCCGAATATCCTCGATTTTTCTTTCGATGTACGCTTTAACGTTCACTCCCTCTCTCCTTTCATGAGAATCTAGCTCTCACCTTCCGTCTGTTTTTTTTAAGGCAAAAGAATAGATCGGCCATGATTTCTGGATCTGGAAAAATTAGGGAAGGATAGGAAAAAAAGAAGGAGGGCCTCATCCAAGGCGAATTTGGCTGATAAAGGGAGATAGAGGCGCGAGTTTCTTCTCCCGGCCCTCCTTGCTCTCGATCTTAAGAATGAAAAAATCATCCATTAACACAATATCTTGGGTCTCTTTAAAAGAAGATACGACAGGTGGAAGGATTTGTCAAGGAATTTTTGCCGGAACTTTTGCCTGGGATCCGGTCAATTCAGCCGGTGACCCGAGAGAAGCTGCGCTGATACTGCCCTGCCTCCGTTGGCCGCATTGGATGGGGCGCTGAACGTGACCGTGGCCTGGACCGTGCAATTATGGATGCGGGTCGAGACCTGCTCGCAATCCCGGTCAACAACGATCGGCTGATTCAATGTCTCCAGCCCTTTGGCGTTCGGTTTACCTGGATCTTTGCCCTCGCCATACTCGTATTTTTCGACCTCCAGCGTGTATTCGGAGCAGAGCTTTTTCCAGCCGGATCCCCCCGGCAGCGAATAGTAATCCCAGTTCAAAAATTCCTGTTTGACGATAAAATTATCGGCCGTGACCGTCCGGGTGAACGTGTAGGTTTCCTGCTGGACAGCATCCTGGCAGGTCGTCAACTCATTGCAGTCCTGCGTGTAGAGAAAATTTTCGTCCTTGACATTCGCCCCAGCCAGCCACAATCGTCTCGTCCCCGCAGAATTGAAGCCCTTATACGTCACAGCCAGCTTGAATGTGATGCTGGTGTACTTCGCTTTTTTCTTGAAAACGGCGTTTTTTGAAAAGAACAAGTACCAGATGACGCCGCCGACCGCCGCGATGGCCAGGGCGATCCCCAAGACCTTGACGAATGGTCTCGTGTTTTGAGACCCCGGTTGCCTGACCGGCCCTCCCGCGGCTCCGGGCTCGGCGCAATTTTCCTTGTAAAATTCGAGGCTTTTAAGGTCCAGCCCTTCAATCGTCTTGCCCTCGCCAAGCAGCTCTTTGGCCTGGCAATAATAGCGCACGGCCAGGTTCCGGACCTTCATCTTTTCATACGTAGCGCCTGCCAGAAGGAACGTTTCCCCTTTGAATGCTTTGCGCCCTTCGACACCGGCCAGAGACGAGATCAACTTGTCCAGGAGGGTCATCGCGGTGCCAAAATCTCCGGCGAGATAGGCCGCTTTGGCCTTCTTGAATTGATCGGCCAGCAGATCGACCTGCCCTTCCCCCGGAGAAAGACTATAAAGCCATTCTCCAAGGAAGAGGACGCAGAGAAAAACGGCCAAGGCTTTCCCCGGCAGCCGATTTTTAAGGGATATCATGCCCAGCCTCCTTCTCATGCAAACATATTGAATTCCCTCTAGGTTGTCAAGAAATTCGCGAGCGGCGTGCTTTGACATCTGGTTTTTTCTGTGCTATGTGTTGGCCCAGGAGATTGTTATTCATGTCGGCAGCGCAGGATCCGCTCCAGCGGGGATTTTGCCTGTGCTTTTGTTTCCTCCTTCTTGTCGGACCAGGAACCGCGGCCGCCGCCCCGGGACAGGACCAGGAGAAAGCTGCGGCCGGAACCTCTACGTCCGGCTTCGGACCGCTGGAAAAATCCCTGATCATTCCAGGCTGGGGCCAGCTCTCCGAAAAACGGTATGGGGAAGGAATCGCTTTCCTCTCGGCTGAGATTTTTTGCCTGACTCTGGCGATCGTCAACAACCACCGGGGGAACGAAAACTACAGCTTGTATCAGCGGGCGGCGAGCTCTGAGGAGGCCCTCCGCTACCGGCAGCTGACCGAGAAATACGACACCCGGAGGAACGAATTCCTGCTGGCCGGAGCCGCCGTATGGGCCTTGAATCTTCTCGATATCTATCTCATCGTCAACGGCAAAGAAAAAAAAGAAAAAGCTTTCACATTCAGGATTGAACGTGGCGCAAACAGGACGCTTTCGCTGGCTGTGGCTTATCGCTTTTAGCGGGCTGGCGGCCGGCTGCCAGGATAGGCTGTTCGACAATCCATTCGACCCGCAAGCGAGCGAGGCCGTTTTCGAGGTCATCAACACAATCTACACCCCTGCGGCCCTTCCCCGGGGCTTGACTTGGGACGGCACGACGATTTGGAATATCGACGGCTCGAGCGATACCCTTTACAGCCTTAACACCTCCAACGGCGCCCTCGTCAGGACTCTGAAATCGCCCCTGGCCAATACGACGGGCATGGCCTACGACGGGCAGGACCTCTGGGTATGCAGTGAATCACAAGCCGACGTCTACAAAATCAATATCTTCAACGGGGATATCCTGAAACGCCTGAACTTCCAGAAAGCGGCATTTACCGCCGTGGAGTTTGGCCGGGATTTCCTGTGGCTGGCCGACAGGTTGTCCAACAAAGTCTTCAAGGCAAATCCCGAGACGGCAGAAATCGTCTCCTCCTTCGCCAACCCGGGAACGAGGATCGCCGGCCTCGCTTTCGATGGCGCGTCTTTTTGGATTTCGGACCCCCAGACGCTCTCCATATATAAGCTCGATACGGAGGGGAAAATCCTAAAAAAATACCTTTCGCCCGGCCAATCCCCCCAGGGCGTAACCTTCGACGGACGCTTTCTGTGGAACGTGGACGACAATCAAAAAATCTATCAACTGAGATTCCAGAAATGAGAATGCCCGGCAGATGGTGGGGCCTGGCGTTATGGGCCTGCTGCCTAACCGTCTTCGTTCCCGCGGCGGCGGCCGATCGGGTTCTCCTCCGGATCGAGGGAAGCTATCTTGCCTATAGCTATGACTATAACCAGCTCTTCGGAGAAAACGTCCGCTTTTCTTGGGGGGGCTATGAGGTGTCCAGCCGCTCGATCAAAATCGATTTCGCCTCGCGAGTGTGTCTGGCCGTCGGTGAGGTCGCACTCAAAAAAGGTGAGGACAGCGTATCAGCCGACGAGTTTCTTTTCGAGCCGGATAAAAAGACGGGCCTCCTGGTTACGTACGCGGAAGTGGTCGGGCTCCGCGAGATCGGCGAATGGCCCGACCCATCGGATGCAGCGAAGGCCTCCTCTCTTTTGAAACGGCAAACCCTGGAGCTCTGGACGCTGACCAAGATCCAGTCATCGTTGATTTATTACACAGCCACGGCCGCGGACATCTTGGCCGATAATGACGTTTGGGGCTACGACGTCACCCTCTATGTCGAAGGCTTGCAATCTGTCGGGTTCAAAAAATTTAAACTCACCGGCGGGGGGCAGCGGACGAACGGCTTCTCCCTGGACAAGGTCTGGTTCACTCGAGCCCAAGGACTTTTCGGGAAGGCCAGCTATACCTATGAACAGGGGAAAAAGATTCAGACATCCAACCAACTCTACTACGAAGAGCATTCCATCCTGAAAGATTATGCGGGGTTGAAACGCCAGCTGGATTTCCAGACATCGACGGCCTGGATGGTCAATGACGGGCTCGGCCTCGGCGCGGCGGGGAATTATAATTCCACGAGCCTGTGGAACACCCGATTCTGGCTCGACAAGAGATCCAAGGACGCAAAAAACAGCCTCGTTCTTGATTTCGCTTACAACAAACCCCTGGAGAGCCCGGGGGAGGCCTGGCTAGGACTTCAAACATCGTTGAATTCCGAACGCTGGGGATCCCTCGCCCTCATCGGAAAATACGAATTCCATGACCAAGCCTTGGCGAATTTCACATATGCCAAGACGTTCCTGAACAGGCTCAACGTCATGCTGGCCTCATCGTACTCGCAAATCGCCATCGGGCGAAGCGGCGGGATGTCCAAAATCTTCACCGGCAACTTCAACCTTTCCTACAACGCCAATTTTTTCAGCCTGGCCTCGGATTACTACTTGAACTATGACCTCTTCGGAAACCAGCGTTTGTCAAGGCCTCAACTGCGCCTGGCTTTCAACCCTATTTCATTCTATGCCAGTCTGCTAACGGTCACCGTCGACAACGTTTTCATCCACAACACCTTGAGGGGCGACAGGTTCAATTCTCAGAGTTACAGCAACAACACCGCTTTCCGCCTGTCTGCCAAGCCGCTGACGTTGCGGCAAAATCTCCAGCTCGATTTCAGCTTCGCCGCCGAACAATTCCTGGAAAAAGAAGGCCGGAATTTTACGTCCGGCGGCGTCATCCTCAATGCCAGGCAGCAGTTCAGCCCCGGCCTATCCCTCGAGGGGTTCTTTAGCCTCCAATCCAGGCGGAAGACGACGGGCTGGCTGATCGAAGGCACGACCAGCCAGGACCTAAGCGCCGTGCTCAGGGTCAATCCTTCGTCGAATCTCAGGAGCTGGCTCTCCGTGTCCTACGATCCGAAAAATGGGGAATGGCGGCAGTCATTCGCCGATGTCTCGATCGGAATTATCAAAAATTGGAAAATCCAGTCCCTCCTGAACTACGATTTTATGCTGAAACGGCTGAACAACATCGAATTCTATCTGATCCGCGAAGCCGGCCGCTTCGAACTGCGCTTCATTTGGCGGAGCATCTCCAAACAATTTTTGGTCGAACTCATCCCCTTGATGTGATCGGGGATCCATTTATCTAATGTCAACGCAATAAGTACGCGGACGGCTTTGCGCCGCCCAAAGAATGTCATTTTATTTATTGCGTTCATATTAGTTGATCATGGGGTTTATCATGCCTGAGCCTTCAGAAAAGAAAAAATTTTGAGGGGCCGGACCGCTGTCTAAAGCCGGGTGAATCGCTTGACGTAGTCTTTGACTTCATGGGCGCCAAGGAGCAGGCAGGCCGCGTAGAAAATCGATAAGGCAACCGATCCGCCGAGAATGATGTTCGCCAGCTTGACCAAGAGCTTTGTCAATCCGGGGGCTCCCGCGAGGCCGAGAGCTCCGGTCAACAGCCGATAAACGATCCCTCCGGCGAATCCCCCCAGGAGCGAGGCTCCGCTGAGCTTAAGAGTGTAGGAGGCCAGAGGCCCGCTGTCGAATGTTCCGATCTTCCTCGGAAGCAGGCGAAAGAGCACGAGGACATTCGCAACTGCCGCAATCGTGGCGGAGAGGGGAAAAGCGCTGTAGCCTAGCCAGCGCATCAAAGCCAGGTTGAGGACGATGTTGATTCCGACTGAGGCGAAACTGGCTACCATCGGCCATTTCGGGTCTTTATGAGCATAAAAAACAGCGGCCACATTGCGCAACGAGGAGATGAAGGGAACGCCAATCATATATAAAACAAGAATCCTGGCCACCGGGACTGTGTCCGCGGCCGTGAATTTTCCATGTTCGAAAATGAGGCTGGTGATGGGCGACGACAAGAAAGCGATGACGGCGGAAGTGGGGATCGTCAGAAAAAGGACCATCTTCAGAGAATCGAAGAGGGCCGTCTGCATTTCGTCCGTTCTGCCCTCAATCACCAGACGCGAAAACGCAGGGAGAGCAACCGCCATGACGGCGATGCCGAACAGCCCCAAGGGCAGGTGCATGATCCGGTAGGCATAATTCAGCCAGGT
>Ga0315268_10007515_pt1 | contig 11469 bp, 10 predicted proteins | sample C1_top_MG_FD_204535 | JGI IMG/M metagenome (GOLD analysis project Ga0315268, IMG submission 204535) | Sediment microbial communities from Yellowstone Lake, YNP, Wyoming, USA - C1_top | ecosystem: Environmental > Aquatic > Freshwater > Lake > Sediment | place: USA: Wyoming | collected 2017-08-01 | reverse complement strand
CTGTCTTCGTAAAAAAATACATAATCTAAACATAATCAATGAATTGATAACGACTCCTGCATGCAATTAAATGCCCCCAGTTCCTATTTCGTCAAACATAAAACATCGGGGTCATCTCCTTCGGAATCTGTCGTCCACAACGATCACGTTCTTTCCGATCTTGATGTCAGACTCTTTGAGGTTTGCACCTGTAAGCGCTGCCTACATCTTAAGATCATCGAGTGCATTTTTGTCCTGTTCCGTGATTTGCAAAGTTCCCGGACTTGAATCATTAGGGTCATCGTGGGTAAGCGCGGAGGCATGGCGTCGGTTGGGTCCTCGTTTGGTCTTGGATGTCCGGTAACGCCCGATCCATCGATAAATCCATTTCTTTTCTGCATCTTCGCCAGCATCGAGCGTGCTGGATACGGTGCCATGAGCTTAACATAGATGATGCGCGACGCATATCTATAATGGATAGCTTTACGATTAATTTAACCTTCGCGAAAACAGAATTGTTTGTAGCCATACGATAGCGGAATCAGCGGGCAGAAGGGCGGCGCACACGCGATGCCAAATTGCATAACCGCAAGGAGTATGATCCAAAACGGAGTGGGAATCGCGCAGCGCAGAGAAGCTCTTACCTGCGGTGCAAGCTCCGGCCGACGTGATCGCGTGCCGGGTCACTGTGGCCGATGACGGCATCGCAAGCGACTGCATTTGCGAATAAACGGGAAAGGAACGATCAATGAACATTGAAGGGATGTGCACGCACAGCATCGTCACCGCCGACCGCTCCAGGACCCTGCAGGAGTGCGCGGTGCTGATGGGAGAGAACCATGTCGGGTCAGTGCTCGTGACCGAGGAAGCGCCCGACGGCCCGCAGGCGGTGGGCGTCGTCACCGACCGGGACCTCGTCGTCGAGGCGATGGCTCGCGGCATGGCGCCGGGAGAGGCGGCGATCGGACAGATCGCCATGAGGCGTTTGCTTACAGTGCAGTCCGACGCGAGCATCGACGATGCCATCCAGGTGATGAAAACGGAGGGCGTGCGACGCCTTCTCGTTGCGGCACCCGACGGACGGCTGGTCGGGATCATTTCGATGGACGATCTTCTTGATGCGCTGGCCGGCGAAGTGCTCGGCATCGTGCAAGCGATTCGTGGCGGAATCAATCGCGAGGCGGCCGCGATACGCAGCAGTTGCGTACTCTGCGGCGAGCGCTCTGTCCGGCTGCCGATGGTTTGATGTGCGGTAGCGGGCTTGACCCGAAGAGCCCAATTATTTTCGAATTATCGCGCACGGGAGGAGATCTTATGTCGCAAATCAATGCCACTGCCCGACTCGTCCACATCGGCATCGAAACGGGAGTTCTGGAAGGAATGCTGGAAATGCCGCCTCAGGCTCACGGCATGGTGCTGTTCGCCCACGGTAGCGGCAGCAGCCGACTGAGTCCGCGCAACAACTACGTGGCGGGAGTGCTGCGCGAAGCCGGCATGGGCACGCTTCTGATCGACCTTCTCACCCCTGAGGAAGACCGCGATTACGAGACCCGCTTCGATATCACGCTGCTGACACGACGGCTCATTCAGACAACCGAATGGCTGCGCGCCGACCCGCTTACCAGCGGCTTTCCCATCGGCTATTTTGGCGCCAGCACAGGCGCGGCGGCGGCGCTGCAAGCAGCGGCGTTGCGCACGGACATCGCGGCCGTCGTCTCGCGCGGCGGACGCCCCGACCTGGCCGGCGAAAGGCAGCTGGAACGGGTCAAGGCGCCCACCTTACTCATCGTAGGCGGCTTCGACGACGTGGTGATTGGCCTCAATCGTCAAGCCTATACCCACCTGAACTGCCAGAAGCAACTAATCATCGTACCGGGTGCGACGCATCTGTTCGAGGAGCCTGGCACCCTGGAAGAAGTGGCACGTCTGGCGACGGACTGGTTCCGCCTTCACCTGGGCGGAGTACCGAAGCATACTTAGCAAGCGGCGCTGCGGTTTAGAACATGCAGCGAATGGCGTGGAGCTTGGGCCGTGTGCAGGTACTACCCCAACATTCAGGAGAGATGTACTTGACGACGATAGTAAGCCACTCCCTTGAGACCCTGGTGGAAATTGAAGCGAAAGTCGCGTTTTTGAAACGGCCCGAGGTTTTCTTGGATGGCTCAGCAAAGATCAAGGTGGCGGAGACCCATATGTCGTGGGTGTTTCTGACCGACAGCTATGCGTACAAACTCAAAAAGCCTGTGCGCAGCGATTTTGTGGACTTCCGCACGATTGATGCGAGGCGTCGGGACTGCGAGGAAGAAGTCCTGCTCAACCGGCGCCTGGCGCCGGACGTGTACCTCGGCACAGTTCCCATGACGGTGACTTCTGACGGACGCCTGGAATTGGGGGGGAGGGGACAAACGGTCGATTGGCTGGTCAAGATGCGGCGCTTGCCCGATGAGCGCATGCTGGACAATTTGATTAAGAAGAGGGCGGTTCCGGAAGCGGCGATACGTAGCTTGGTACAAAAACTTGTCGAGCATTACCGAGCGTCGCCTTTGACAAATCTCGAACCCTTCGCATATCGGCTGCGGCTGGTGGAAAATACGACTGCGAACGCCCGCGAGCTCATGGCACCTCGATATGGGCTATCGCCGGATCGGATCGAGACTATTTTGGCGGCACAATTGGCGTTATTAGATCAGGAACCCGAGCTTTTCGAGCGCCGCGCCAGGGAGGGACGGATTGTCGAGGGACATGGGGATCTGCGGCCAGAACATGTCTGCTTGGAGATGGAGCCGATAATCATAGACTGCCTGGAGTTCAACAGGGAATTTAGGATACTGGATGCGGCGGATGAACTCGCATTTCTGGCGATGGAGTGCGAGCGTCTGGGTGGCCATGCCGTGTCGGGCGCGATCTTTGAGGCCTATCGTAAGCTCAGCGGCGACGATCCACCCGAAAGATTGGTGGACTTCTACAAGAGCTACCGGGCTTGCCTGCGCGGCAAACTCGCCGCTTTTCACCTCCGGGACCCTCTGGTATCCGACACCCAAAAATGGGCAGGCCTTACCGGTGACTACCTGAACATCGCTGAAAGATACAGCGACCGTCTCCGCCAACGGCATCGCTGCCACGCTGCGCCACATCGAAGCGGCAGGTCGCGTTAGCTCTCCAGCAGTTCGACGATCGAACCCCCGCTGTGGATTCGTCTGATCGCTTCGGCGAAGAGCGAAGCGCTATCCAGCACGACCAGTTTAGCTTCCATTAACTCAGGACTCAGCCTGAAAGGCGGAATGCTGTCGGTGACGACCACCTTTTCCAGGGCCGGGTTCGCCAGGACACTCCCGGCCTCGCCGACGAAGATTCCGTGCGAAGCGGCGACATAGACCTGGGTTGCGCCAAACTCGCGGCAGGCTTTTGCCGCGCGCGCCATGGTCGTACCCGTGCTGATTAAGTCGTCGATAATGATGGCCGTTCTGCCAGCGACTTTTCCGACCAAGGCATCGCCGCTGACCACGCCCTTGCTGCGCTGCTTTTCCATGAATGCGATCGGGATCGGCTTGCCGGAGGCGAGGCTCAAAGCCTGCCGGAGCCGCTCGGCTCTCTTTATTCCGCCTACATCCGGAGAAACGACGATGATTTCCTGATCGCGCAGGATCCCGGAAAAATAGTCCGCAAACAGCTTCCTGGCCTCTAAATGGTCGGTACGGCAACGGAAAGCGTTTTGAAAGGCTGCGACATTATGCACGTCCAGCGCAATTACACGGTGGATTCCGACCGCTTCGAACAGACTGGCGATGTAGCGTGTCGTCACCGGATCGCGCGACTGGGTTTTCAGTTCCTTGCGGGCGTAGCAAAGATAAGGGATTACTGCAGTCACCCGCTTTGCCGAGGCATCCACCAGTGCGCCGATGAAAAACAACAGCCGACACAATTTGTCGTTCACGCTCAACTGCGTATCCTGATACAGCGATTGGACCACATATACGTCCTTTCCACGCACGCTAACGAGGGGCCGGGATTTGTGTTCTCCATCCTCGAATTCCCTTTCCTCGTGCTCGCTTAAGGGAATCCCGAGCCTTTGGCTGACGCTCTCGCCAAAAGCCCTGCTTGAATTCAAGGCAAACAGACTTATCATGTCGTTGTCCATTGGGGATCTCTGTCGGTTAGGGATTGCTGCTCGGGGCTACTCGGCGAGGAAATCGAGGAGTGGGGAAACGTCCTCTACGTGGCCAATCAACACGTCCCGGAACGAAGTGCCATGGAAGTTTCCGCGCCGACGCAGTTTGCCGAACAGCGAGGTGACTCGAAGCCCTCTAGGTTGAACCGCGACCACGACGTTCCAGGGGCGCATAGCAATTCCCTTGGGCTTAGTCGCGCTAATCAGCAGAAAGCAACCAGCGCGGCATGACATCCACAAGGACCACGTGGTGCTCATGTACTGTGGCGAAATCCTTGGTTGTCTGCACAATTCCGAGGGTGCGACGGGTATGGATAAATCGTGCATTGAGCATATCAAATCTTGCCGCATCCAGGCGGGAATTTCTTTCCGTCGTTATCATTCTTGCGCCTTGTTATCGCCATGCCTGAAATTGTCGCCAGCCAAGCCGCCGTCGAACGCATACTGGAAATCGTCCGCCAGCTGCTGCGGGAAACTCATCCGGGTCTATCAGTCGCCGGGCGGCTATTTTGGTGACGACTTCTCGCATAATTTGACATAATGCACATTATGCGAAGTTACAGATCGAAACAAGATCGCCGGAACTATCCAAATGCTCATGGGTCAGTTTTAGTCGATCACCAACAACCAGAACAACAACCATGACCGAAGACTCGCTGACGCAACAGGCCTTCCGTGCCTTGAAGGAACATATCTCCCGACAGATCATCGGCCAGGAAACACTGGTTGAGCGATTGTTGATAGCCCTCCTGGCCGATGGTCACCTGCTGGTCGAAGGCGCGCCGGGCCTGGCCAAGACGCGGGCCATCAAGGTTCTGAGCGAGGGCATCGACGGCGATTTCCATCGGGTGCAATTCACACCGGACCTGCTGCCCGCGGACCTCACCGGCACCGACATTTTTCGTCCGCAAGATGGCTCCTTCCAGTTCCAGCGCGGTCCGCTGTTTCACAATCTGGTGCTGGCCGACGAGGTGAACCGGGCGCCGGCCAAGGTACAGTCGGCACTGCTGGAAGCCATGGCGGAACGGCAGATCACCGTCGGTACCACGACCTATGCGTTGCCGAAACTGTTTCTGGTCATGGCCACCCAGAACCCGATCGAGCAGGAGGGCACCTATCCCCTGCCCGAGGCCCAGCTCGATCGCTTCCTGCTGCATGTGAAGGTCGGCTACCCGCAGGCCGAGGCCGAGCGGAAGATCCTGCAACTCGCCCGCAGTGAAGCGGCAGAGCAAATCAGCGGCGGCGCGCCGACCAGGCCGAGACTCAGCCAGCAGACGCTGTTTGCCGCGCGCCAGGAGGTGCTTGAGGTGTTCATGGCCGAGAAGCTGGAACGCTATCTGGTCGAGATCGTGCTCGCCACCCGAGACCCCTCCCCTTACAACGCTGCCCTCGCCGGCTGGGTTCAATGGGGCGCCAGTCCGCGCGCCACGATCGCCCTCGACCGCTGCGCCCGGGCCCACGCCTGGCTGGACGGACGCGACTATGTCGGGCCGGACGATATCCAGTCGCTGGCCTTCGATGTGCTGCGTCATCGCGTGCTGCTGAGTTACGAGGCAGAAGCCGAGGGCCACACCCCGGATCATTTCATCGAGAAACTGGTCAATCTGATTCCAGTGCCATGATCGAGCATTTCCGGCAGCGCGGAGCATCTCGTCTTACCCCTGCAGCAGGCCCGGCCGACGCGCCGGATCAGGACGAGGGCGTGGTGCGCGTCAGCCTGGCCGCGCTGATCGCCCTGCACCGCGCCGCCGAATCGCTGGCGCTCAAACCCGGACGGATCCGCGCGCAGGGCAGCGGCGGCTACCACTCGCCGTTCAAGGGTCGCGGCATGGAGTTCGACGAGGTGCGCCCCTACATGCAGGGCGACGACGTGCGGATTCTCGATTGGCGCGTCACCGCCCGCACCGGACGCCCGCACACCAAGCTCTTCCGCGAGGAGCGCGAGCGCGCGGTGCTGCTCTGGGTAGACCTGCGCAGTCCGATGTTCTTCGCCACCCGGGGCGCCTTCAAGGCGGTGCGCGCCGCCCAGGCCGCCGCCCTGCTCGGCTGGAGCGCGGTGCGCCAGGGCGACAGGCTCGGTGCCCTGATCTTCTCCGAACAGAGCCACGTCGAACTGCGTCCCAAACGCGGCAAGCCGCCCTTGCTGCATCTGCTGCGCCGCATCGCCGAGCACGCCGCCTGGCAAACCCGAACGCCGGCCCGCGATCCGGACGCCGGCGCCGAGGCCTTGAATCAGCCGCTGTCCCGGCTTCGCCGGGTGGCGCAGCCCGGCAGCCTGATCATTCTGCTCAGCGACTTCGCTCAGCTCAACGGCCAGGGCAGCGCGCATCTGGTTCAACTCGCCCGCCATAACGATCTCATCCTCGCCGACATCCACGATCCGCTGGAGGCGGAACTGCCGCCGCCCGGGCACTACCGGGTGAGCGACGGCGAACATTACCTGAGCGTCGCGGCCGAGGATCCGCGCTATCGCCAGCGTTATCGCCAACGCTTCGCCGCGCAGCAGGAACAGTTGCAGCAGCTGTGCCGTCGGCACGGCATGACCCTGCTGCCACTCGGCACCGCCGAGGAGCCGCTGGGCGCGCTGCAACGCGGAATGGGCATGGGAAAATGAATCCGGCGCTCGCGCAGCTGCGCGACATCCACCTGCCGTCGCCGGTGTCCTGGTGGCCGCCAGCCCCCGGATGGTGGTGGCTCGCCGCGGCCGTGCTGCTCTCGACGCTCGGTCTGTTTGGCTGGCAGCGCCGCCGCCGGCGCAACCGCTGGCGCCGCGTCGCGCTCGGCGAGCTGACCCGGCTGCGCGCTCTCCTGGCGTCGCGCCAGGCGGAGCCGCAAATCGTCGTCGGCGAGTTGTCGATACTGCTGCGCCGGGCGGCGCTCAGTTGCTTTCCCCGCGAGGAGGTGGCGGCGCTCCACGGCGAGCGCTGGCTGGCCTTTCTCGATCGTACCCTGGCCGAGGGCTCCCCATTCCAATCGGAAAGCGGACACCTGCTGGCGATCGCACCTTATCTCCCCGAGGGGACCATCGATGAGACTGCACTGCCCGCCTTGTTCGCGCTGGGCGAGCGCTGGCTGAAGAAGCTGCCGGCCGGAGGGCATTGATGATCGGCTTCGACTGGCCCTGGCTTTTTCTCTTGCTGCCGCTACCGCTCCTGGCGCACCGCCTGCTGCCCCATGCCGACGAAATCGAGGAAGCCGCGCTGTGCGTTCCCAGCCTCGCCCCCTTTGCCAGCGACGGTGCAGCGAAACCCGGCAGGCTGAAGCGCCGGCGCTGGCCGCTTTGGCTCGCCGCCCTGGCCTGGCTGCTGCTGGTCGCCGCCGCGGCGCGCCCGGTCTGGCTCGGCGATCCGGTCGAGCTGCCGGTCAGCGGTCGCGATCTGATGCTGGCGGTGGACCTCTCCGGCAGCATGCAGACCGAGGATTTCGTCATTGCCGGCAAAGCGGTTAGCCGTCTCGCCGCGATCAAGAAAATTGCCGGCGACTTCATCGAGCGCCGGGTCGGCGACCGCATAGGTCTGATCCTGTTCGGCAGCAAAGCCTACGTGCAAACGCCGCTGACCTTCGACCGCCAAACCGTCAATACCCTGCTCCAGGAAGCCGCCATCGGCCTGGCCGGCGACCAGACTGCGATCGGCGATGCCATCGGCCTGGCGGTCAAGCGATTGCAGCAACGCCCGCGCGGCAACAAGGTGCTGATCCTGCTTACCGACGGCGGCAACAACGCCGGCGAGGTGGCACCGCTCGAAGCGGCGAAGCTGGCGGCGCAGGCGGGGCTGACCATCTACACCATCGGCGTCGGGGCCGACGAGATGCTGGTTCCCTCGTTCTTCGGCAGCCGACGGGTCAACCCTTCCAGCGACCTCGACGAGAGGACCCTGCGCGCTATCGCCGCGGCGACCGGCGGGCGCTATTTTCGCGCCCGCGACAGCGAAGGGTTGAACCAGATCTACGCCATCCTGGACAAACTGCAGCCGATCGACCATGAAAAGCAGACCTTTCGGCCGCGGCGGACGCTGTTCTACTGGCCGCTGGCCCTCAGTCTGCTGTTCGCAGCGGCCCTGCTGTTGCTGAGGCTACGAGGATCGGTATGATTTCTGCGTTTCACTTCCTGCGTCCCGCCTGGCTGCTCGCCCTGCTCCCCCTGGCCGCCTTGCTTCGCCTGATCTGGCGTCGTCGCCTGGCCAGTCGCAGTTGGGCGGAGGTTATCGACGCACCGCTGCTGCCGCATCTCTTGATCGGCGAAGCCGGACGGGGAAATCCTTGGTCGTTGCTTGCGACGGGACTCGGCGGTCTGCTGGCGATCCTCGCGCTGGCCGGGCCGACGTGGCACAAACTGGAGCAGCCGGTGTTCCGTCGGCAGTCGGCGCTGGTAGTGCTGCTCGATCTCTCCCGCTCGATGGATGCCGCCGATATCAAACCCAGCCGGCTGCAGCGGGCCAAGCTGAAATTGCGCGACATCCTCAGGCAGCGGAAGGAAGGCAACACCGCGCTCATCGTCTTTGCCGCCACGCCCTTCGTGGTCAGCCCGCTGACCTCCGATGTCCGGACCATCGCCAGCCAGCTCGACGTCATGACCACCGACCTGATGCCGGCCCAGGGTTCGCGTCCCGATCGCGCCATCGTGCTGGCGCAGAAACTGCTGAAGCAGGCCGGTGCCACGCATGGCGGCGTGCTCCTGATCACCGACGGCATCAACGGCCCCGAGTCCGCCGCTCTCAGGGATGCGATCGGGGATCTGGTCGGGGCCGGGCATCGGCTGTCGGTATTGGGCGTGGGGACGACGGAGGGCGCACCCATCCCCGGCCCCCGGGGCGGCTTCCTGAAGAGCGAAGACGGCGCCATCGTCATTCCCAAGCTCGACGACGCCGTCCTCGCAGCGCTGGCACGCCAGGGCCACGGTGCCTACCGGCGCCTGAGCACCGACGACAGCGACTTTCACGCACTGCTGGCGCCGTTTGACAACACGCTCGCCCGCGAGCAGGGTGAGAAGGCCGCCGGCGTGGACAGCGATCAGTGGCGCGACGAAGGTCCATGGCTGTTGCTGCCACTACTCCTGCTCGGCGCCCTCGCCTTCCGTCGCGGCGTTCTGCTGATATTGCTGCTGATCATCCTGCCGCACGCACATCCGGCCTATGCCTTTGACTGGAGCAGCCTGTGGCTGCGCGCCGATCAGCGCGGACAACGGGCGATGGCGGCCAACGAGCCGCAACTCGCCGAGAAACTGTTTCATGACCGCGAATGGCGCGCCGCTGCCGACTATCGGGCCGGCAATTACCAGGCAACGGTGGATGATCTGAAAGGCATCGACAGCGCCCTTGCCGACTACAACCGCGGCAATGCCCTGGCGCGGCTGGGGCATCTGCCCGAAGCGGTGAGCGCCTATCAGGCGGCGCTCAAGCGCCAGGCCGGCTTCGCCGATGCCCGGCATAACCGCGATCTGCTGGAAAAATTGCTGAAGCCGCCGCCGCAGAAACCGTCACCCTCCTCCGCCGAAAAACAGGGAGGGTCTGCTGGAACAATGCCGCCGTCGCAGTCCTCGCCAGGCAAGGGAAAATCCGCGCAAGGGGGTGATCAGGCCAAGCAGGGGCAGGACCAGAGCGGCAAGCCCGGGGCCGGGCAACAGCAGAAGGAGGCCGGGCAGCAAGGAGCCGACGTCAAAAAGTCCCAGGATCAGGCCAAGGACTCGGCGCAGCAGGATGACCAGCATGCCGACAAGGGAGCCACGTCAAACGCCGTGCCTGGGTCAGCCGACGAGGCACAGGAACAGCCCAAGGAAACGGCGCGGGCCGACCAACAGTGGCTGCGCCGCATTCCCGACGATCCCGGCGGGCTGTGGCGACGCAAGTTTCTCTATCAGTACAAGCGGCAGCAACAGGACCAGGGGAGCGAAGCATGGTAAGGAACTGTCTCCAGCGATTCCTGCTCATCTGCACGCTATCGCTGCTTGCGGCAACGCCGGCTTTGGCCTCGCTGCAGGCAACGGTCGATCGCAACCCGGTGGCGATGGATGAGTCCTTCACCCTCACCCTGCAAAGCAGTGGCAGCAGTGGCGGCGAGCCAGATCTGAGCGTCCTGCAGCCGGACTTCGATGTTCTCGGGCAGAGCAAGAGCAGCAGCCTGCAGATCATCAACGGCCAGACCAGCCGGAGCGTCCAGTGGCAGATCAGCCTGATGCCCAAGCGCAGCGGACAACTGCAGATCCCGGCGATTTCGGTGGGCAGCCAGAGCAGCCAGCCGATCACGCTCACCGTCAGTGCAGCGAGTCAAGCCCAGGCTGCGCAGGGCGGAGATCTGTTTCTCGAAGTGAGTGCAGAACCGCACGTCGCCTACGTACAGCAGCAGATCATCTTCACCGTGCGTCTCTATCGCAAGCTCGACCTCGGCAACGGCAGCACCCTCAGCGATCCAAGCTTCCCGAAGATGGATGCGCTGGTCGAACGGCTGGGCGGCGATCGTTCGTTCCAGACCCTCCGCAACGGCCAGGCCTATTCGGTGGTCGAACGGCGCTATGCCGTCTATCCGCAAAAGAGCGGGCAGTTCAGCAGTGCCCCGGTCGTGTTCGACGGCGACATTGTCGAAGGCGGTGGCGGTTTCTTTTCCTTCGATCCCTTCAACCAGAACAGTCGCCACCTGCGCCTGCGTTCCAAGACCATCAGTCTGTCGATCAAGCCGATGCCCGCAGGCGCGTCCGGCAGTCAGTGGCTGCCGGCGAGCAAACTGCTTTTGACCGAACAGTGGTCGGAGAATCCGCCCAAGTTCACCGTCGGCGACCCGATCACCCGCACACTGACGCTGAGCGCCGTGGGCCTGACCGCCTCGCAGTTGCCGGCACTCGACAGACAACCGATAGCCGGACTGAAACTCTATCCGGATCAGCCGGCGCTGAAAGACAAGCCGGACGACCAGGGCATCACCGGCACGCGCGTACAGAAAATCGCCATCATCCCCACCCGCGTCGGCAACATCACCCTGCCCGCGATCGAAATCAAATGGTGGAACGTGGTCGCAGACCGGGAGGAAGTCGCGAGTCTCCCGGCCCGCAGCATCACCGTCCTCCCCGGCGCACAGCAGCCGGCGCTACCCCCGGGCATCAGCCCGCCGCCGCAAGTTCCGGCGGCGGCAGGCAGCGCCGCCGCGGGCTCGGCAGTACCTGCCGGCTGGTGGCCTTGGTTGGCGCTGCTGCTTGGCCTGGGCTGGCTCGCCACGCTGATTGCCTGGGCCTGGCGGGCGCGCGAAGCACCCCGGCCCAGTGTGCCCGATGCCAGCGAGGAAACGATCAGGCAGTCGGAAAAAAAATTGAAAAGATGTTGTGCCGCCAACGA
>Ga0315268_10007514_pt1 | contig 11469 bp, 6 predicted proteins | sample C1_top_MG_FD_204535 | JGI IMG/M metagenome (GOLD analysis project Ga0315268, IMG submission 204535) | Sediment microbial communities from Yellowstone Lake, YNP, Wyoming, USA - C1_top | ecosystem: Environmental > Aquatic > Freshwater > Lake > Sediment | place: USA: Wyoming | collected 2017-08-01 | reverse complement strand
CGATTTATCCCAGGGCCGCCTATGCATCAATGCCTGGAAGATCATGCTGCTGACCCACGTGATGCAGTGTTCCGACACCAGGCTACAGTGCGCCGAATATGGGTCCCTCTACGAATCCTCGGTTCGAAACCGGAGCATGTATAGGGGACAACGCGGGGCACAACACAACCCCCAGGAGGGTCAGAGCGGCGAGATTGCGTGCGCATGCCATGAACCGCGCTGTTACACCTGGGGGACAATCCTGTTCTGGTCTTTCGATCTTCTACCGGGCGAGCCTGCCAAGCCACTTCTCCGCATCCTCGAAGTGGGAGAACTCACGCTCCCTGCGCTTGAACTCTTCAGTGTGGTGCAGCCTTCTGACTGGCGAACCCTTGGCCTCAACCAATCCGTGGAGCAGCTCGTGGTATACCACAAACTCGAGCACGTACCTAGGCACGCGCGCTGAATCTAGACACCTGTTCGCCGCGAGCAGGTTTAGCGGCTCGAAGTAGAATCCGAGCCTCGTCTTGGGAGATTCTCTGACCCAAGCGAGGTCGGGAACTTTCAGGGTGCCGTTGAAGTAGCACCCGTTCACGTACTCGAAGACCTCGTTGAGGTTCCTCACGGATCCCTTGGGCACGAAGGTGAGGTTTCTAACCCTGCTGAGATAGATGCTCTTCTTCGGTAGCCACAATTCTCTCGATCGTGCATATGACAGGTACTTCGCCGCTCTGCCATCTTCGCAGTCCTTTCCATACGCTCTGCGGAGGAGGAACCATGCAAGCGATTCCAGCACATCCGGCGGAGCACGGTTCAGGTAGTCGCTGATTCGCATAACCAGCACACCATCACTTCTTCGCCAAGTGTGTTTCAGCTCGGAGTAGGGATAATAGGACACAGACAGCCTGCATCCCGAAAGGCGCTTGTTCACGGCTCCGAATATCCCATCCAGGTCCACGGACGAAGTATGGCTGAATCTCTTTATATGTCTGACCGATAATGCCGCGACCGTCATGGAGAGAGCTGAAATGGACTTCACAGCTAAAGGCGACAGCCGATCAAGACGGCCCATTTCCAGAGTGCTGGCTGGCATTTTGATTTCCTCAACACTGGTCATGACCTCACTCTCATGGGCGGCGGACCCAGCACGGTCGGATGACTTGAACCGGGCCGTCCTTGTGTCAGGGGTATCTGGTGCCCGGATGATGGGGACGATCCAGAACCTCCAGGACATCGGATCACGCGATTTTCATCTGAATACATCACACGAGGCTGCATCATACATCCATGAGGAATTCGAGCAACTTGGATTGGAAGTAGCCGACCAGGAGTTTGCCGTCGGGGGCGTGAACTGCGTGAATGTGATCGCGACTCTGCCAGGATCCGAAGGCAAGAACGGCGAGTTGCTGTTTGGTGCGCACTATGACTCCCAGAACTCAGCTGCCTTCAACCTGTCAGAGGCGATCGCCCTTCCAGCTCCAGGGGCTGATGATGACGCCTCAGGGGTCGCTGCGGTTGTCGAGATTGCGCGAGCCTTCGCGGGACTGGAACTGGACAGGACAGTGGTCTTTGTCGCGTTCGGGGCTGAGGAGTACGGGTACGACCATTCAGGGGGCAGGGCTGGGAGCAGTCACTTCGCGCTCGAGGAGAAGAGCGCCAATGTGACCTTCGCTGCGACTGCCATCTTCGATATGATAGGTTACCGAGCAGATGGTACGAATGTCATGGAGATGGTTCTCAACGATGCTCAAAACGCCCTTGCTTCATCAGTCAACCAGTCCGTAGACCTACTTGACCTCAATGTCACCCTGGAATCGTTGGTCAATCAGAACCTCGGGTACAGCGACCACAAGTCGTTCTGGAATTTGGAGTATCCCAGCGTGCTCATTGTGGAGCAGTTGTCAGCCCTCAGCAACTTGCCTTTGAACCCCTACTACCATACGGCAATGGACACCAAGGACACGCTCTCTGAGAGCCAAATAGAGAACATCACGAAGGCGGTTCTTGGCGGAGCCCTCCAGATGGTCGGACCCCCCGAAACGAGGACGAGCGTATTGGCAATCGTCGTTCCGATAATGATCATCGTGGCAGCAGTTGCGATCATCCTGGTTGTTTGGAACATGAGGGAGAAGCCAACATGAGCGACAACAAGAGAGAGCCCTTCAGAAGGGAATACCCGGATGCCCCATTGGTCGGCGTGGGAGCAGTCACGATCAAGGATGGCAAGATCCTGCTCGTGAAGCGGGCATTCCCTCCAGGGGAAGGCAAGTGGAGCATTCCAGGCGGCCTAGTGGAGGTCGGCGAGAAGGTATCCGAGTGCGGTGCGAGGGAGACAGAGGAGGAGACTGGAATCAAGGTCGATATCCTCGAGCTGATCAACGTGTTCGACATGGTGGAAAAGGATGAGTCGGGGAGGGTGAAGTATCATTACGTGTTGGTCGACTTCTTGGCAAGGCCCGTCGGAGGAGAGGAGCACCTGAGCCCTGAGGTGACGGAGATCAGATGGGTCTCACATGAAGATGCGAAGAGGATGGACCTCACCCGGACGGCCAGGAAGGCGTTGGAGGAGCTATTCGGCGGCATTCTCGTGTAACCGCAGTCTGCGGTGGGCGTCATCTCGGTAGGGGTGTCGGGTTGTATCCGGCGGTCTTCTCCGTCTTCGAGGTCTTTATGATCATCACGGGCACGTCGACAGTCCGGATTATTCTATCGTAGACCGCCCCGAAGAGGGTTCTCTCGAGCGCGCTCTGGGGTCCGGCTCCCATGACCAGGAGATCACATTCCTGGGATCTTGCTAGGACCGAGTTCACGAGCGACTTGGATCTCTCAAACTTCACCTCGTTCGGGACCTTCACACGGCTGCACATCTTTGCCAATCGATCCGCATTTCCACGAGCCAGCTCCAACTGCTTCTCGTCGGTCACCACAGAAAGGATGACTATCTTCGCGGCGAACTCCTTGGCGATTGGAAGCGCCAACAGAAGGGCTTTCCTGGTCTCGAAATACCCTCCGGAAACGACAAGGATGGTCTCAATATTCTTGCTCAGCCGCTTCACCTTCATTATGGCTATGTCGCAAGGCGCCATCCTCACGACTTCGTCCAGGTTCCGGCCCAGAATCGTCCTTCCACGGCGCCTCGTGCCCTTCCACCCAAGCACCAGCAGGTTCGCGGACTCGTGTCTGACCTGGTCCAAAAGGGCGCCCGCGACATCGTAGGCAACCGACACGACCGGCCGAACCCTGACGGTGGATGGAGCCACCTTCACCGCCTTCTTCAGGCCCTCGGAAATCTCGTCGACATAGTCCTTGCTTATCGCCTCGAGCGGCATCGTCCTGGGAACCTCGACGATCCTGTTGACTGTGAGCTCACCTTTGAAGTACCTTGCGAACACGCCCGCTGTCTCGACAAGCCTCAGGTCTCCCAAGTTCTCGAGCGCGAGGAACACCCTGTAGCGTTCGATCTGCTCCTTCGTCAGAGGCCGCTGAGGGACCCTCTTTCTTTGGACGATGGAGGGGGCTTCCTCCTCGAATGGCTTGGCAAAGGCCGATGAAGCGAGGCCAGTCGCAAGCCATACGGCGGCGATGTACCAAGCGGCTGGCATGAAGAACCAGAGGTATATCGCCATGCCAGACATCGAGAGAAGGCCTGCGACAGGAAACAGCGGGAAGAGCGGAGTCTTGAAACCGATGTCTATCTCCGTGAGCCTGCTCCTCAACCGAATCGACGCGATGTTGGCCATGGCGAACAAGAGAAGGAACATGATGGATGTCGCTCCAACCACGACCTCCAAGTCGAAAGACACTGCCATGAACAGCATGATAAGCCCAGTGATCACGATCGCGTTGTGCGGTATCCTGCGGGTCTTGTGGACATGCCCGAAGAGCCTCGGAAGCGACCTGTCACGGCCCATCGCGAAGCTGACCCTCGAGGACGAGAACACGGTGGCGTTGAGCGCTGCCATAGCCGACAGAATCCCTCCGAAAATCACGAGGGGCGCCCCGAAGTCGGGAATGATTGCTTTGGCGGCCTCCATGACTGCGACCTCGCCTTCATTGCCAATCCACTCCCACTCGAAGTTCGCCAAGCACGCTATCGCGACGAGGAGGTAGAGGAGCGCGGCGACACCCACTGATATGAAGATGGCCCGGGGGATGTTCTTCTTGGGGTTCTTGACCTCTTCGCCGCACTGGACGATTATCTCGTACCCTTCGAAGGCTACGATCGTAAAGCCCATGACCATGAACACTTCCCCAAATCCCTTCCCGGCGGGGAAAATGGGCTCGAAGTTGTTCACGATGCTGACACCATACGAGTGCAGGCCCCAGAGAATCATGAACGAGATAAAGAAGGTCAGAATGAGAATCTGGACGACCGTGACCATACCGCCTATTTTGCCAGTCGCCCCGACCCCCGCGTAGTTGACGCTCACGAAGAAGAGGATCGCTACAGCGGCGAAGAGCTTCACGAGGATTGCGTCCGTCAGGCCAAAGACATCTACGCCAAGGTATCCCAGCATGGAGACCATTGCATATCCGAAACCGAGTGAGTAGTAGCTACAGGCGACTGTGTGTCCGAACCAGGACATCCAGCCGGACATGAAAGCTGCGGGATGACGGAGCGATTTCTTTGCCCAGAGATAGCCCCCGCCGGCCTCAGGAAATGTAGATCCGAGCTCAGCATACGTGCCCGCAGTGAAAAGGGTCACGAACCCGTTCAATGCGAAGACCAGTAGGACTGCTGGTCCGACCTTGTCGGTGATAACGCCTATGAGCACGAATATGCTGGTGCCTATCATGGCGCCGACGCCAATCATCGTCACGTCAAAAAGGCCCAGGTCGCGTCTGAGGGTGACAGTAACGGGCTGACTGCTTATGCTGGACATCCTGGGCGGATGGGATGATATAGTGATGCTATAAGGCTTTGCGATGGAGGAGGCCAGTCATGCGAATGTGCTCAAAGTAACCGGAGTAAGCAGAGACAACGCTTATTAGCAACATCGCCATCCGCCCCCTCCACTCTTAGGCTGAATACACATTTATATTGCCAAGGGCGTTCAAGGCCGAGATCCAAATGCCTGGCGTCACCTTTGACCAGCTGATGAAATCCATGACGGACGAGATACTGAGCTGGGACCCATCTTTTGCCACACAGCTGGGACTTCACAAATATGACGGAATGATGATGGACCCCAGCAAGGAATCAATATCCGCTCAGGCGAAAAGGCTGAGAGAGTTTGTGGAGATGCTCGAGGAGCTCAGGACAAGCGATCTCTCACCGGAAGAGGTGGTAGACAGAGATCTCGCGATCCAGATGTTCAAGATACGCATCTTCGAGCTTGAGGAGCTCAAGATGCACGAGCTGATGTCCAACGTTGCGGAGGAGATAGGGGACTCGTTATTCTTCCTCTTCGCGAGGGACTATCTTCCGTTGGAAGTCCGGATTGAGATGATTGCGAGCAGGCTTGAAAAGGTCCCCCAGTTCATCGCCAGATCCAAAGACACTCTCACGTCACCATACAAGCTCTGGAATGAGGTAGCGCACGAGACGGGCGAAAGGCTCCCTGCGTTCCTCACGGAGATTGAGCTGACGGCAGAAGCCAAGCTTGGGGATACCATTCTAACGAGGAGGTTGAAGAATGCGGTGCGTTCTGCTGCCGAGGAAATCGCGCTCTACAATCAATGGCTCTCAGAAGAAGTCCTCCCCAGATCTAAGTCGATGACATCCATATCATTCGATGACTACGCTGAGTACATGGCCCTGAAAGAGCTCGGGATCTCTCCTGACGAGGCAGTAGAGGTCGCCGAGAGACACCTCGAGCTGGCATGCAGGGCAAGAGCGCAGCTCGCAAAGGAGATCTCGCCATCGGGTAGCGTGGAAGAGGCCGTAGGCGTCATGATGTCCAAGCATCCCGATACTTTCGAGGGAGTTCTGAAGGCATACAGAAACGCAATCCTGGAGTGCAGGAACTTCGTCGCTTCGAAGCAGCTCGTCACCTTTCCTGAGGGCGAGAAGTTGTTGGTCATCGAGACGCCGAACTTCATGCGGCATGTTGCCCCGTTCGCCGCCCAGTTCGAGCCTGGGAAGTACACTTCCGACCGTGCTGGGCTGTTTCTGGTGACGCCGAAAGAAGGCGATCCAGACGCTCTCAAAGATCACTCGTACGCGGCGATAACGAACACCGCGGTGCACGAAGGGTACCCGGGACACCATTTGCAGGGGATCTGCGGCAATATTCATCCGTCACATGTTCGTGTTCTCAGTCCCGCAACGGACTTCATTGAAGGCTGGGGGTTCTACTGCGAAGAGCTGATGATGTCCCTGGGCTTCAACAATACAAGCGAGGGCAGGCTAGCGCAGATTCTGGATCTCATCTTCAGAATCGTCCGGGTCATCGCTGATGTCAAGCTCACAAAGGGAGAGATGACAGTTGATGATGTTGCAGACATGCTGGTGAGGGAGACGGGAATGACGAGGCAGGCTGCCCTCAACGAAGCTATGACATACTCATACTCCCCTACCTACTACCTCTCATACTTCATCGGAAAGCTGAAGCTGATGCAGCTGAGAGATGACACAGAGCGGGCCATGGGGCAGAAGTTCTCACTCAGGTTCTTCCACGACTCACTGCTGTACTCCGGGACGATGCCGGTGGATTACATGCGGCGGGCTCTGGCGATCAAACTCAAGGAATCATATGGCATAGTGCTCGGACCGCCGAGGGAATCTCTCTATGAGTTCGGCCTAAGAAGCGCTCGGGAGAGGCAGAGCTAGCTCTCCTTGTCCAGGATCTCGACCCATTCCTGCTCGCCCATTCCCTCCTCTTCGGCAGGCCACGCGCCAGGCTTGAACTCATTGGCCATGAAGGTCTGAAGCATCTGTTCGACACCCTTCAAGGATTTGCCCATGCCGTTCCAACGCTCGATCCTTCCCTTGTATCGCTCCTCGATATCCCTGACGAGCATGCTGAGGGACTCGAAGACCTCCTTCTTGGGCCAACCGGAGTATATCATTGCAAGGTACACGGAGGCGCCCTTCTCGATCATGACGTTCTTGTGCCCGATCTCTAGCTTCTTGAGCCCTAGCTCGCCCTGCTGGAAAGAATCGCGAACAAACTCCTGGACCGCAGTGAACATCGCGCTCACGACATCCTTGTCGAGATTAGTGTTCTCCTCTTTTGTCACGTGCGCTATCAATCTGCCGTCGTTGTGTATGAGGAAGATGTTCTCGAGAGAATATGGCCTCGGCATTCTCATTGCCACGAAATAAGCGATAACACCAGCAGCGAGAAGAACCAAGGGGAAGGAATACGGCCAGCCGATAAGCTGTGCGGTCGTCTTGGAAACCCCTAGTTTAAAGGTCACGGAGTTGGATTGGGCTCCGTCCGGGTCTCGCACGTAGATTGTGACAGTGATCACGTCCACGCCGTTCGGGAGGCTGTAGTACAGCACACCACCGATCACCTGGACTGCGTCCACGTTTGAGACGACCACTAGCTCCCGCGCGGGGGTTTCGCTGTCGTACATGTATTCCAGGATCGAGAAGTGCGAGCTTCGCGGCCCTCCTCTGATGACCTTGTCCGGGATCTGCAGCAAGACCGGCGGGTCGTTCACCGGAATCACGAGGACGGTGGCTGCCCACATGACCTTGGCCATGTGCGGATCCGTGGCGGTGAAAACAACAGATTCGGAGCCGGACCAGTTGGTCTTCGCGGTGAAGTTGACGAGCCCAGAAGGCGAAATCAGGATGACCACATTGGTGTTCCCTGTGACATTGAATGTCAGAACAGAATCATCCTGATCATCGAAGAGAACGCTGAGGTCCAACGACCCGTTCAACCATGAATCCTCAGGGAAGGAGAAAATGTTGTAGTATGGTAGCGGGAAGCGGACGGTAGGGGCATAGTTGTCGCTCACGATGACCTTGAATTCCTCTGAGTCGTTCGCTCCAAGCGGGTCTCTGACAGTGAGGTTGACATAGACGATGTAAGGAGAAGTGAAAACGGGGCCCACCAAGCTTGGTGGAAACAGGAGAATGAGTTGCTGAGCAGCGTAGGTGATATATGAGCTGTTCACATTGAATATCAGCTCGCCAAGCGCATGATCTGGATCATGGACGTACAAGCTGACATCAAGGTAGGTAGACACATCGTATCTTACATGGACCGAGCCGATTGTGTCAATTTCTGGAGGGTCGTTGACAGCATCGACGATGACTGTGACAATATCCGTTTTCAGGGCGCCCGTTGAGTCGTTTGCCGAGAAGACTCCGGTTGTGCTCCCTGACCACTCAGTCGGCGCGCTTATGTACACAGAGTGGTTCGCCCTAATGTCAATCACGATGTTCTGGAAATCCTTCGTGAAGTAGAGGACGTCATTGTCCGGATCAGAGAAGTAGAGGTCAAGGTTGAATGCATAGTGATTCATTTCTCCCTCAAGCACATGCACGGGGTCGGGAAGGGGCTGGTCGAGAACCGGCGGTGCGTCGTTCGTGACCCACACGACAATGGACAACGTATCTGAGTTTGAGGATTCGATACCGGAGAGGTCTGAGGCATCTGATACAGTGAGCTTGACTATCTGGAAGTAGTTGTCTTTCTCTGCAGGGTAATTGAATGTCGCGATCAGTCCGTCGAACCCGATGCGACCCGTGGCATCTGAGGTCATGATCAGATCCTCTTTGGGAGTGTCGACGTCGTTGACATAGTAGGAATAGTCGAAAACGTAGTCGAGGCCGAACTTGACGTAGAGTTCAGTCGGCGGGTTGTTCACGAACCGCGGTCTGTCATTTACCGCCTGGACGCTCACGGTGACGTCCTGGTATGTGGAGAATCCATCTTGGTCCCTTACCCAAAGCCGGAACACAGTGTTGCCGAACTTGTCGGGCTGCGTGAGAAACATCATGTTCGAATTGACATCGGGATCGTGCAGGATGATGTAAAGCGAGGTGTTAACGCCTTCAACGAACCATCTAAGATTTGCAGTTCCGCTGAGGTGATGCCAGTATGTGGATAGGCTCAGCGTCCATTTGCTGTCCTCCATGTAGATCTGTGGAGGTATGGTGCTCAACCAAGGGCCGTTCTGCGCATTGATGATCGTGATCTGCACGGAATCATTGACGCCCCACAGGGCTACCTCCGCGACGCCGCGCTCGGGGACGAAACCCGCTCTGAAGACGGCTGAGGACCCAACGCCGGATATCTGGCCTGATGTGTTGGTGCTCCAGACCGCGGAGCTGATGTCAACGGTGTTGTCTTCTGAGTCGTACCCGGTTGCCGTGAGCGTGACCGTCTTCCCCTCTCTCAGCGTAATCGGGCCAGCAGGCGAGATCACGATCCTGGAAAGGTCTCCAGCGATGACATTCACGTTTGTGAAAGCAGATGCGCCTGTGGCCAGGTTTGCACATTCCACTCTTCCTGTGCCCACCGTAACGGCGTTGAAAGTGACCGTGAGCCCCGCACCAGCGATGGTACCAATCCCGCCGCTACTGGACCACGTAGGTGTCCAGGTTGTGTTGGTTCTGTTGAGCGCATCTTTGCCTTGAGCCGTAAATGGGATGGATGTGCCCGATCTGTTTGTCACATCCCCAGAGGGGGTGAGCGTTATGGATACCACCGGCCCACTTCGGACGACCACTGGGGAACTCCAGCCAACATGAGAGCCGGATGACACCCTGAGCATGATCGTCTCCTCGGCGAAGTCATAGACTTCATTCGGCAATGTGTGAACCCCGCCATCAGCCAGTGTGAAATTGGCAGATTTCACAGAGAGGGCGCCAAATCCATGGGTGACCATGTCCACTCTGTAGCTATCAATTGACACGGACCCTACCCAGTTAGTGATGACCGCATCGGTCTCGTTCAGGGCGGACATGGTCATCGAGAATGGCGTCCCATCCGTGATTGTCGAAGGAGCGTCGACACTGAAATGGTCAGCTGCAACGATTGTGAGTGTGCAATTGAGCCAGGACGGCATTCCCTGAGGATCCTCTGCGTAGATCGTGATCCTGTAGTCACCTTTCCCAAGCATCGGGAGTCCCAGAGAGAACAGCTTCCAGTAGGGATTGACTGATGGATCCGTGGCGTTCAACGACATCGAGGTCAGAGGAAGAACCACAGTTCCATTGCCAATGAGAGCGACGGTGGCGTTGGCATTGAGGATCTCGTATGCGCCGAATGGATCAGAAACGTTTCCCAGAAGGGTGATCTGTTCGCCATCTGAGAACAGAATCCTAGCTGACCCGGCAGAATCCTCGGTCCAGGCAGCGTCGACCGAAACGAAATTCGTGCATTTGATCGTCACATAGGAGTCGAAGTAGGAATCGTCGTAGACCACCAACAGACCGTCATTTACTGAATCGCCCCTTTGAATAGTGAGCACCAAGAAATGGCCAGCTTGAAGAACGTAGTCAACGCCCGTGACATTGAAGCTGTACGGTTTGAAGGCCGAGTAGACAGGCCCTGTCAACGGGGTTGTGGCGGTTCCTATCAACGTCCACGAATCGGGAGCGCTCCATTGTCCGGGAGCGATATCCGAGAACCGGACCGTTATCTGCGAGCCGGAGTCATTGTCTCTGGAACCGGCCCATATGCGCGCGGAGAAGTCTCCCTGCAGGTGGATATCTGAACCCGCTTCCGGGTCAAGGACCCAGAAGTGCCGCCACTTCTGAGACGGAAGATTCTTCTTGATCGTGACGCCAAGCAGACCGTCACTGTCAAAATCGAGGTCACCCGGGTTGTTCGGACCGGAGGAGTTCAGCCAATCGTAAGAGCTGCTCGACAGCCTCGTGCCATCGTGCATGTAGAACCGCTTCTCCAAGCTCGGAAATGAATCGGCTGCCACGTTCGTCGTTGCGTCTCCGAGAAGACCAAGCAAGGGGGAAAAGAGAAGAGAGGTGGTTAGCAGGACAGCTGCGATCCTTCCCAGCATTCGGGTACGTCTGATGCTCGACGCTATAATACCCTTGTTCATCTGCAGCCCCTGCTGCTCGCCTTTTTGCAGGGATTTCATAGCCTATGCTGGGGTTATAAGCGTTCTCAGGTCGTTATCAATGTTGGGAACGGTTACTGGCCTGCCTACTTCCCGCCCACCTTTTCGGCCATGCTCAGCCCGAGGGCCTTGAAGAGGTTCTCGACGTTCTGGCCTGTCTTGGCGCTCGTCATGAAGGCCTTGGCCTTGTACTTCGCCGCCAGCTCCTGCAGCTCCTGCTCCTTCACGACTCTCTCGTTCTCCAGGTCCGCTTTATTCCCGGCAAAGACAATCGGGACATCGCCCGCAACATCCGTCAAGGCCTTGATCCAGTACCTGAGCTCTTCCAGGGTCTCCTTGTTCGTGAGGTCGCACACCGCTATGGCCCCGTGCGCTCCGAAGAAATAGGCTTCCCTGAGCAGCTCTCTGAAACCCTTCTGCCCCATGATGTCCCAGACGAGCATCATGACCTTGACCGAAGACCCTTTCTCCTGGACTTCAACGATCTTCTTGGTGACCTTCGTG
>Ga0315268_10007511_pt1 | contig 11471 bp, 13 predicted proteins | sample C1_top_MG_FD_204535 | JGI IMG/M metagenome (GOLD analysis project Ga0315268, IMG submission 204535) | Sediment microbial communities from Yellowstone Lake, YNP, Wyoming, USA - C1_top | ecosystem: Environmental > Aquatic > Freshwater > Lake > Sediment | place: USA: Wyoming | collected 2017-08-01 | reverse complement strand
ACGCGCAAGGATGTGCCGTTGACCGATCCGCCGTTCTAGGAAATTACCTTGTGCCGGTCTTTGTTCCCGATGTTCTCGCTCAGACTCTCTCCGCCATATTTACGCGGATTTGCACCGCCACTAACAGTAACAGGCCTCTCTGCAAATTCGGGGCGGACAAGCGCCGCTCGGCACGTTAAACTAGCGGTTTTTTCCCAGGCCAAGCCACAGCCATGACCGGCGACCCGATCAATAACGTCAACGTCCTCTCGCAGGATCTGCTGCCGACCCCGCACCAGATCAAGAGCGCCTTGCCGCTTACCGAGAGCGCGGAGGCGACGGTACTGCGTGGGCGCGATACCGTGCGTCACATCCTCGATCGCCAGGATCACCGCCTGTTCGTGGTTGTCGGACCCTGCTCGATCCACGATATCAAGGCGGCCAAGGAATATGCCACCCGGCTGAAACAGCTCGCGGAAGAGGTGAGCGACACGATCTATCTCATCATGCGCGTGTACTTCGAGAAGCCGCGCACCACCGTCGGCTGGAAGGGACTCATCAACGATCCGTTCATGGACGATTCATTCCATATCGAGAAGGGCCTTTATCTCGCACGTGAGCTGTTGTTGCATCTCGCCGAGATTGGTTTGCCGACCGCGACCGAGGCGCTTGATCCGATCACGCCGCAATACCTGTCCGACCTCATTGCCTGGACCGCGATCGGTGCGCGCACCACGGAATCGCAAACCCACCGCGAGATGGCTAGCGGCCTGTCAACGCCGCTCGGTTTCAAGAATGGCACTGACGGCGGCCTCACGGTGGCGATCAACGCCCTGCATTCGGCCGCGCGCCCGCACCATTTCCTTGGCATCAACCAGGATGGCCAGTGCGCGGTATTCCGTACCCGCGGCAACCGCTATGGCCACATCGTCCTGCGCGGTGGCAACGGCCGCCCGAACTATGATTCGGTTTCCATCGCCGTAGCAGAAAAAGAACTCGCGGCCGCCAAACTGCCGGGCAACATCGCAGTCGATTGTAGCCACGGCAACTCGAACAAGGACCCGGCGTTGCAGCCACTCGTGGCCGAGAACTGTGTGAACCAGATTCTCGAGGGCAACCGTTCGCTTGTGGCGCTCATGCTGGAGAGCCATCTCCATGCCGGCAACCAGCCGATCCCGGTGGACTTGTCGAAGCTTAAATACGGGGTATCGGTGACGGATTCCTGTATTGACTGGGCGACCACCGAAAAGCTTCTGCGCAGCGCGCGTGCGAAGCTGAAAGACGTTCTCCCGGCCCGCCAGAAAAAGTCGTAAATCCGGTTTCAGTCCTTGGGACGTATCGTCGATTTTGGCCGGAAGGCCTTGATGACGTCCTCGTGAGTTTCGAGATAGGGGCCGCCGATGAGGTCGATGCAATAGGGTACGGCGGCGAAGACGCCATCGAGCGTTTCTTTGATCGCCTTTGGCTGGCCCGGCAGGTTGATGACGAGCGAGTTGCCGCGCACCACGCCGACTTGGCGCGAGAGGATGGCGGTGGGTACGTATTTCAGGCTCACGGCACGCATCTGTTCGCCAAGGCCATCGAGCACCTTGTCGGCAATGGCGAGCGTCGCTTCGGGCGTGACGTCGCGCGGTGCGGGGCCGGTACCGCCGGTGGTGACCACAAGGCAGCATTTTTCCGTATCGCACAGCTCGCGTAGCGCCTTTTCGATTTCCGGTTGTTCGTCCGGCACCAGGCGCACGACGGGTTGCCACGGTGTTGCCAGTGCCTGTTTCAACCACTCGACAATCGCCGGACCACCCTGGTCCTGATACTCGCCGCGGCTGGCGCGGTCCGAGACCGTGACGATACCGACGCACACTGTTTCACTCATTGAAATCTCCCTTAGCCTTCCACGAGGTTGCTATTATCGCTCAGATCGCATCGGGCCATGAATCTCGCCATGCCCCATGCTATTACCCGCCCGGGCATCGGATTTCCGGGACATTGTCGCGGGCTCGGCAAGCCGCGCAACCGGGCGTATGCTTATAGTTTCAGGTCTTGAGACGACCGGGTTGTCGGCCCGGCTTCAGTGGACCTCCCGCCCGTCGCTATTTTCCCCCGTTCAAGGAGGGTCTCACCATGGCAACCATTAACGGAAAGATCGAACGCCAGGTGGTATTGCTGGACGAAAACAAAACTGTTTATGATGCCGCGGTGCTGATGTGCGATAAGCACATCGGCTCGGTGGTGGTGACGCGCGCATCCCAGATTATCGGTTTTTTCACCGAGCGCGATCTGATGCGTCGCGTGGTCCGGGAGCGTCAGGACCCAGTCACCACCCGGGTCAAAGACGTGATGCGCAAGGACTACGTACGGGTGGCCCCGGACGAACGCGACGAGCGTTGCGTTGAACTCATGAAGCAGCACCAGTGCCGGCATCTTATGGTCTACGACGGCGATGCCTTCGTCGGCATCATTTCGCTGCGCGATCTGTTGGTGCTGCTGCTGGATGAGAAGGAGGAACTTATTCGTCAGCTCACGAAGTACGTCACGAGCTGATGCTGTGGCATTGGCGGCAACGCCATGCCAGTAAAGCGACCAGGGAAATGGCTTCGGTTAATTTTTCCCGAAAGGTAAAGTGACCCGCCGTGCGGGCGGGGGAGCCCACATTCATACACGCCGTCGAATGTGGTCCAACAAAAGAAGAAGCCGCCTAACGGGCGGCTTCTTCGGTCTAACTAGCAGAAAACGCTTACTCTCCCCCCGTCGGAACATCCTTGCCCTCGGCCTGCGCCTCCCGTTCCTGTTTCCGGGCCAGGCGTTTGTCGAATGCGTCGGGTTTCATCGGGATAGTCTCCTCGCCGAACATCACCTGACGCAGAAAACGGAAGCTGAAGAGCATCGTCTCCTTGTCGTCGAGGAGGATTTTCTGCATTTCCTCGTCGGGGAGATCATAGGCCTCGGCGAATGGCTCGCTCGCCACGAAGGCGCGGAAGCGGTCGAGGTCATAGCACGCCATAAAGAAGAGCTGCAGGCTGCGCTTGGAGGGCTTGCCGACCGTGGGGCCGGAGGATTTTTTCTTCAGGATCAGCTGGCGCCAGCCGCGCGCGATCTCGTCGTATTCCTCGATGCCCTGTTCCTTGCGGTATTCGTCGATGGTGAGCCGGCGCGGCTCGTTGTGGCCGTGACAGTGCGATTCCTTTACCAGCGCGAAGGAGCTGCGGTCGGTGCTCTCGTCTGAGCGGCGCATGGACAGCAGCGCCACCGGGTAATAGCGGCAGGCCGTGGGCCGGTCTTCGTATACGCTGCAACCCTCCGGGACCATGAACTGGCAGGTCGTGCCGTTCTCAACCGGTTTCAGTTTAACGCCGGCGATGCCGTCCTTTTCCATCTCGTAGGGAAAGGTGTACTGATGCAGGAACTCCGTGGTGCTGATGTCGCGGAGGCGCGATAGGCGCAGGATGTCGTAAGGGGTGAGCGAGATGTCGATATTGCTGCAACAGGCGTTCCAGCAGTCGATGCCCTTGCGGCAGCGGAACTGGATGGTCGCGCTGCCCTCGAGCGACTGCGGTACCACGGGGCTCGCGACGAACGGAGATTCATTGATGATGGGCTTATCCATTTGAGAAATACCTCGGTAAAAACAGCGGATTTACGGATTTGGCTTTCCCAAGCGTACACCCGAGGTGAGCACTTGGGAAAGCCGGAATGGTCCCCTACAAAAAACCCGGGCGCCTTTCGGCGCCCGGGTGTTACAACTTACTTTCCAACAGACGACTTAGTGAGCAGCCGCCTTGAACAGCTTGGACTTGTCCACGAGGTCGACATGCTTGCGCTTGAAGCAGGTCCACTTATGTGACTTCTTGTCATAAACGGAGTTCACGAAGCATTTCCAGTTCTTCTCATCGACAAAGTTCTTGTCCATGCGATAGTAGAAGCCCGGGTAACGGGACTCCTCGCGGAACTGAATGTGCTTCATGTGCGCCTCGGCCGTCAGTACGCGGTGGTAGTTTTCCCAGGCGCGCAGCAGCTCATGCAGGTCCTTGGCACGCATTTTCAGGGCGTCTTCCTTCAGCATCTCGAGCTTCTCTTCCGCTACCTTCAGCATCTTGTCGTTGGTGGTGTAGTAGGTCGCGACACCGGCCACGTACTCGTCCATGATCTTCTGCAGACGGAACTGCAGCATCTTGGGCGTGATGTAGTGCGGGTTGATGTCGATGGCGGTGGTGTAGTCCTTGTGTTCCAAGAACGTCTTCACCGGCTGGTAGATCTCGGCGACCAACTGGTCGACCGGGGTATCCAGCTCCGGTTTGAGACTCTGGTTGTCGAGGCAGTATTGAACCATCGACTTGGCGCAGAGACGACCTTCGGCATGCGAGCCGGAGGAGAACTTGTGGCCCGAGGCGCCCACGCCGTCACCGGCGGTGAACAGACCTTTGACCGTGGTCATGGAGCGGTAGCCCCAACTCCAGCCCTTCGGCAGGTGTGCCGGAACCTTGGCCTTGTCTTCGTGTTCCTCGTCGGTCGGCGCGCCCAGGTCGGTCGGACCAGACACCCAGATACCGCAGCAGCCGGAGTGTGAGCCCAGCAGGTACGGCTCGGTCGGCATCAGTTCGGAGTTTTTCTTCTCCGGCTCGATGTTCTCACCGACCCAGATACCGCACTGGCCGATGCACATATCGAGGAAGTCTTCCCAGGCCTCGGCTTCCAGATGCTTCACTTCCTTCGGCGTCAGAACTTCCTTCAGCTTGGCAAGGGCGGTGACGGTGTCCATGTAGATCGGACCACGGCCTTCCTTCATCTCATGCAGCATCAGATGGTTTCGGAGACAGGACGCCGGGACCGCCGCCTGACCGTACGGCGGGTAGTCATTCAACATTTCCTTGTTCCTGACCATGTACACTTCGCCGTTCGCGTTCACGGCTTGGGCCTTGAACAGCAGGAACCAGGCGCCCACTGGACCGTAACCATCCTTGAAGCGGGCGGGCACGAAGCGGTTTTCCATCATGGTCATCTCGGCACCGGCCTCGGCGGCCATGGCGTAGGTCGAACCGGCATTCCACACCGGGTACCAGGCGCGACCCTGACCTTCACCGACGGAGCGGGGACGGAACAGGTTGACGCAGCCGCCGGCGGCGAGCAGGACGGCCTTGGCCTTGTACACTACGACCTTGTGCTCGCGGGTCGAGAAGCCGATCGCGCCGGCGATGCGAGACGGGTCGTTCTTGTCGTTCACGAGTTTCACGATGAAGATACGTTCCTGGATGTTTTCCGTGCCCAGGGCCTTCTTCGCGGCTTCGGCGACGATCCACTTGTAGGACTCGCCGTTGATCATGATTTGCCATTTGCCGGAACGCACCGGCTTGCCGCCGTCCTTCAGCGCGGGCAGGCCCTCACGGATGGACTCGGCGCCATCGTGGCGTACGCCTGAGGCGTCGGTCTTCCAGATCGGCAGACCCCACTCTTCAAACAGGTGCACGGAGTCGTCCACCACGCGGCCCAGGTCATAGGCCAAGTCGTCACGGGTGATGCCCATGAGGTCGTTGGAGACCATGCGTGCGTAGTCGGCCGGATCCTGCTCGGAGCCGATGTAGGTGTTGATGGCCGACAGACCCTGGGCCACGGCGCCGGAGCGGTCCATGGCGGCCTTGTCGACCAGTTTGATCTTGAGGTTGATGCCCTTCTCAGCCTTGGCTGCCTCGGCCCAGCGCACGACTTCGTACGCCGCGCCGCAGCAGGCCATGCCGCCGCCGATCAAGAGGATGTCCACCTCTTCCTGAACAACTTCGGGATTACCGAATGTACCTTGTGCCATTGTGATTCACCTTAAAAATCAGTCGTTGATAATATTCCAGGCCGAGCCTTACTTCACCCGGATCAGTTCTTCTTTCTTGCCGGCACGGTAGCCACCCATCACGGCATTCGTGAAGACGCCCGGCTTGGCAATGTCGGCGAGCTTGGCAATCGGCTTGCCATCATAGGGCTTGATGGAGCCTTCCGGCGTGGTGCGGGTCGGGAACTTGAAACGCTTGAGCGTGCCGTTGCGGAACTTGATGGTCCACATGATCGAGTCGGCGCCACGCAGCGGCTGCACCGAGCCACCGAGCGGCACGATGTCGGCGTAGTGACGGCATTCGATGGCCTGCTGCGGGCAGATCTTGACGCAGGAATAGCATTCCCAGCACTGTTCCGGCTCCTGGTTGTACGCCTTCATGGCGTGGCCGGTGGCGGAACCGTCTTTGTCCAGCATCATCAGGTCGTGCGGGCAGATGTACATGCAAGCGGTCTTGTCCTGACCCTTGCAACCGTCGCACTTATCGGTACGTACGAATGTTGGCATGGTAACTCTCCATCGTAAGACTAAAGGTTGAAATTGAAAAAACGTTTATTTAATACACAACAAAAACCATGCTTACCGGGCGGAATGGCCGCTAAGCTTGACTTCGACTTTCTCGGTCAGACTGCCGTAGTACGCGCGCAGCACCGTGAGCACTTCGGGACGCGAGAACTCGGCCGGGACATCGCCGGCTTCCGACAGCATCTTGCGTAGCTTGGTGCCCGAGAGCAGCAGACGATCTTTTTCGTCGTGCGGGCAGGTGCGGGCCGAAGCCATGCCGCCGCACTTGTAGCACCAGAAGGTCCAGTCGATCTTGAGCGGCTTGGTCTCGAGCGCGTCCTTCGGGATCTGGTCGAAAATGTGATGCGCATCGAACGGGCCGTAGTAGCTGCCGACGCCGGCGTGGTCGCGGCCGACGATCAGGTGCGAGCAGCCGTAGTTCTGGCGGAACAGGGCGTGCAACAGCGCCTCGCGCGGACCGGCATAACGCATGTCGAGAGGGTAACCGGCCTGAATCACGGTGTTCTTGACGAAGTAATTGTCGATCAGGGTGCCGATGGCCTTGGAGCGGACGTCCGCTGGGATGTCGCCAGCCTTGAGCTTGCCGAGCAGCGAGTGGATCAACACGCCGTCGCAGATTTCGATGGCAATCTTGGCCAGGTATTCGTGGGAACGGTGCATCGGGTTGCGGGTCTGGAAGGCCGCGACCGTGGTCCAGTCATTCTTCTTGAAGAGTGCGCGGGTTTCGGCCGGCGTCATGAATTGATCGCCGTATTCCTGCTTGAAGGTGCCGGTGGAAAGAACCTTAATGGGACCGGCGAGATTGATATCGCCCTGTTCCATCACCATCTTGACGCCCGGGTGCTCTATGTCGGTGGTCTTATAGACCATCATGCACTCATGGGCCTTGTCGATGGCATACTTCTCGGTAACCTTCATGGTGGCCAGGATCTCACCGGACTCGCTGTCCACGAGCGCTACGTCGGAGCCGGTCTTGACGCCTTCGGCAGCAGCTTTATCGGTGGAAAGGGTAATCGGGATCGGCCAGAACAGGCCGTTGGCCATTTTCATACCATCACACACGCCCTGCCAGTCGGCTTTGGTCATGAAACCATCGAGCGGGGTGAAGCCGCCAATGCCCATCATGATGACATCGCCGGTTTCGCGGGAGGTGATACGGACTTTGGGCAGAGATGCGGCGCGCTTCTTCTCTTCGGTCAGCGCCGTGCCTTGCAGAAGCAGTGGCTTCAGTTCGCCGCCGCCGTGTGGATTGACAAGTTTAGACATAGAGACTCTCTTCCCCTTTATGCCGGATTCGTATGGATTGTATGATATGACTACGCCAGAGGCGCGGAACTCTATAGCGTTGCTATCGGTAAAACTAATTAGTATTACTGTGGCAACACATAAGTTTCATTTATTTATGGGATCTGCCAGAGTCGCTCGAAGATCTGGTTTTCTTGAATTTTTACCCGCAAATTCCGAGTATATTCACTAAGATTCTGGTGTTCAGCTATCCCTGAGATACGGTGAATGCGACAACTAAGGATTGAATACATGAGCATTACAGTCAGGTTCTTTGCCAGTATCCGCATCAAGCTTGGGAAGAGCCATGACACTATTGATTGCAAGGGGATTACGACGGTGACCGACGTTTGGGAGCGAAGCGCCAGGATCCCGCCCCCAGCCCATCTTCTGGCAGCCGTGAATCAGGAATATGCCAGTCTCGGTCAGGCGGTGCGTGATGGGGACGAGGTGGCTTTTTTTCCACCCGTGACCGGAGGACAGGAATGAAAATCCAGTTATTAGCGACGGCATTCGATCCGTGGCAGGAGATCGTTCGTTACCAGTCCGGACAGCCGCACCTCGAAGGTAAATTTGGGGCGACCACGGTTTTTGTCGGCACGCTGCGGGATTTTAACCAGGGAGAGGCGGTGCGGGCCATGACGCTTGAGCATTATGCGCCCATGACCGAGAAGCATCTTGAGCGCATCGTTTACGAAGCATCATCGCGCTGGCCGATTGAGGATGTGCTGGTGGTTCATCGTTATGGTGAGCTGTCTCCGAATGATCCGATCGTGCTGGTCGCGGTCTGGTCGGCGCATCGCGACGACGCCTTTCAGGCCTGCCGTTATGTGATCGACGAACTGAAAACCCGGGCGCCGTTCTGGAAACAGGAAGCGGTCGGAGCGGGGAAACGCTGGGTAACGCCGGAAGGGTGAGGGTCAGCGCGCCTGGGCCTTGGTCGGGACGGGCTTACTGATTCCGCCTTTTTTGAGTTCGCGGTACCGTGCTAGGTCAGCGGCGTATTGATTGCGGATGTTTTCCTGTTCCTTTTTCCAGGCCGCGACCACTGCCTCATGTTTGCCGATCTGCAGCTTGGTCTGTTCGATATTTTTCGTCGTCTGTTCCGCGGCCGTTTTGTCACCTTTGGCCTCGTCTGCGGCTTGGGCCTCCATGCGCGCCAAGGCGCCGCGCAGTGATTTCAGGGTTTCTTCGCTGGTATGAATGCTGGATTCGATCTGGGCGATCTTGCGGTCACGCACGTAATTGATGTCATCTTCCACGCCATACGTGGACAGTAACAGCGCATCGCGCCTGGCCCGATCTTCGGCGCTTTTTTGCTCAGTTTCTAGTTCTTCCTTTTTCAGTTCGTGTTCTTTCAATTCTGCTTCGGTCAGCGGCGCTGCGATCACCTTCTTTGTGAAACCTTTCTCGCTGAGGATGGTAACCTTGGATTGAGCGCATTCCGCCGCCGCCGTGTCGCCGTAATGCCACTTGCCGGCGCCGTCCTCGCATTTTTTGATTTTTGGACCCTTGTCGTTGTCAGTGTCGGAAGCTGCCAGAACAGGTCCGGAGATTCCCACTGTCAGTACCAGAAAAAGAATATATTTATGCCGCATGATTCACCTCGCCATTTCAAGATAGGTTGCCCCTTCTGTTTCGTCAACCGTTTCCGCTGTGCGGCAAGAGGCGGGCGAAAGACGGTAGAAACAGCGTGTTATGTCATAATCCCGGTTTCCCTTATGATGGTTCTCCCGACTGCCTACAGGCCAGCGCACCCGTGAACTGGACCGATCAATTTCTGCTGTTTCTGGTCTCGCTCGTAGCCAATATTTTTTCCGCCTTTGCCGGGGGTGGCGCCGGGTTGCTGCAATTTCCCGCGCTTATTTTTCTTGGCCTTCCTTTCGGCATAGCACTCGCGACGCACAAGGTCGCGAGTGTCGCGCTGGGTGTCGGGGCAACGTTGCGGCATAGGCGGGAGAAATCGCTGGACTGGCGGTTCTCGCTTTATATCCTGGCCACGGGCGTACCGGGCGTAGTACTGGGCGCGGCATTCATTCTCGATGTCCCGGATGTGATGGCGCGTGTCTCACTCGGTGTCCTGACCATGGGGATTGGGGTCTATTCATTCCTCAACAAGCAGCTTGGGCTGACGCATGCCCCCACACACCGCACGTGCTACGGCTATGCGTTGGGCGGGGCAGGTTTGTTTGTGATTGGCATATTGAATGGGTCGCTTACCTCGGGTACCGGGCTTATTTGTACCCTCTGGCTCGTGCGCTGGTTCGGTCTCGACTACAAGCGTGCGGTAGCTTACACACTGGTGTTGGTCGGTATGTTCTGGAACGGCGCCGGGGCGGTGACACTCGGGCTGCTGGGCAACATTAAATGGTCGTGGGTGCCGGTGCTGCTGTTGAGTTCGGTGATCGGCGGTTATGTTGGCGCGCATTGGTCGATTGTCAAAGGTAACCTCTGGATTAAACGCGCATTTGAGATCGTAACCGTGCTGGTTGGATTAAAGCTCGTCAGCTGACCCCAGCTGGTCTGGGGCCTGCTAGTATTAATGTGATCGGTCAATCGTGTTGATGGGTAATCGGCCATGAAATTAGATGACGTCCTTAATATCGGAAAGCCAAAGCAACGCCGCACGCTGGATCAGGTGGACGAATTCACCAGCATGCTTGGCCCCCAGTCCTCCTACACTGGCGTCTTTCAGGGCAAGGACAATTACATCGTCTACGGCGAGGTCCAGGGGGAGTGTGACATCGAAGGAACCCTGGTGCTTGGCCAAGGCGGCCGCTGGCGTGGAAATATCCGCGCCGTCAATGTCGTGATCGCTGGAGATGTGCAGGGCGATATCCACGCTGCCGCCAAGCTTGAACTGGCGGGTACCGCGCGCGTGCGCGGCAAGATCACGAGCCCCGTTGTCGCCATGGCCCAAGGCGCGGTGCATGATGGTCAGCTGCGCATGACCAAGAGCACGCACGTCACGCGCTTCAATGAACGACGCGAATCCACGGAAAAAGAAAAGTAAGACCCTGACAGCTTAGGCGCCGTAGGCGCGCCGGTAGGCGTTAATGGCGTCGAGATGATGGCGTACCCCATTCTTTCCATCCAGATACTGCAGTAGTGTCTCGAGCATCACGATACTGATGACGCGCAGCCCGTGCGTAGCCTCGACTTCCTGCACGGCGGAAAGTTTTCCTTCACCCCGTTCCTGACGATCAAGCGCTATCGCCACACCGACAGGCGTGGCATTGGCGGTTTTGATGAGCTGCACCGATTCCCGCACGGACGTTCCCGCCGAGATGACATCGTCGACAATCAATACCTTGCCTTGCAGGGGGTGGCCGACAATGACACCGCCCTCGCCGTATTTTTTGGCCTCTTTGCGATTAAAAGAGTAAGCCACGTCTCGACCCGACAGCTGCGCGAGCGCCGAGGCGGTCGCGGTGGCGAGAGGGATGCCCTTGTATGCCGGGCCGAAGAGCATATCGAGGGCAAGACCGGAGTCGATGATCGCCCGGGCATAAAACTGTCCGAGACGCGCGAGCTTGAGGCCGGTGTTGAACAGGCCGGTGTTGAAAAAATACGGGCTGACGCGGCCGGATTTCAGGGTGAATTCACCGAAGCGCAGCGCTTGGCACTCAATGGCAAACTCGAGAAACTCGCGCTGGTAGTCTTTCATGCGCTAGAAGATACAAGTAGCAAGTGGCAGGTGGCAAGTAAAACCCCCCCGGGGCAGCGGAGCCACCTGTGCCTCAGTATTTTCTAATCCATAAATGATACTGAACGAAGGTAGTAGCTACCTCCCGAGAGGCCCTGGATCAGGCAGCCCGGTGCTCCTGTTCAAAGATGGTTCTAAAGAGTTTCCGTTTGGCCTCGTTCA
>Ga0315268_10007510_pt1 | contig 11472 bp, 11 predicted proteins | sample C1_top_MG_FD_204535 | JGI IMG/M metagenome (GOLD analysis project Ga0315268, IMG submission 204535) | Sediment microbial communities from Yellowstone Lake, YNP, Wyoming, USA - C1_top | ecosystem: Environmental > Aquatic > Freshwater > Lake > Sediment | place: USA: Wyoming | collected 2017-08-01 | reverse complement strand
CACAGGCTGGGCCGCCGCCTGGGTTGGAAAATACCCACCCTGGCCGCTGCCCTGGTGGTGGGGTATTACGGCTATCTCATCGGCAGCCAGAGGCCCCTGAGCTTCGAGCTGCCCTCCCGGCCCGCGCCCCGGGCAAAATCGCCCACCTACTACCCCACGGGGGCGCTGGCCTATATCCGGGAGCACCGCCTCTCGGGCAGCGTGCTGGCCAATTTCGACTGGGGAGAATATCTCATCTGGGAGCTTTACCCCCAGTGCCGGGTGTCCCTGGACGGCCGCTTTGAAACGGTCTATCCCCCTGGCGTCTGCCGGGAATATTTCGACTTCCTCTTCGCCCGTCCGGGCTGGCGTGATTTTCTGAAAAAGTACCCGCCCCGGATGGTCCTGGTGGACAGCCGGGCCGCCATCAGCGCCTCTCTGGCGGCAGAAACATCCTGGCGCCTGGTTTACCAGGATGAGGGGGCTGCCCTGTTTCTCCCCGACAACCGGGCCGGACTTGCAGGTCAGGTGCGCCCTTAAATTACCTCACGCAAAGGTTGAGCCATGAAAAAGATCGGCATCTTCTACCACCCCTCTTTCAGCCGCAAGAGTTACATGACCATCGGGAACCGCCTCAAGGACTTCCCCGAGGCCCTGGAGCAGTTGCTCAAGCGCCCCAACGTGCAGCTGTTCGAGGCGCCCCGGGCCGCGGAGGACCTCATCCTCAAGGTCCACCCCCCGGAGATGCTGAGCATGGTGGCCCGGGACATGTTCTGCTCCACCGCCTACGAGTCCGTGGGCTCCGTGGTGGCGGGCATGGAGGCCCTGGCCCGGGGCGAGGTGGACCGGGCATTCTCTTTCATCGGCGCGGGCGGCCACCATGCGGGCTTCCGCCAGTTCTGGGGGGCCTGCTGCTTCAACGACGTGGTCATCGCCCTCACCCAGGTGCGGGAAATCAGCCCCTGGCGGCGCTTCGCGCTGGTGGACACCGACGCCCATCACGGCGACGGCACCCGCCAGCTCCTGGAGAATGACCCCGGGGTCCTGCACCTCTGCTTCTGCGGTGCCAACTACCGTTCCCCCGACGGCACCAAGGTGGACGTGGACGTCTACCGCCTGGGCTGGACCGGGGACGCCAACACTCAATACGTGGCCGCGGTCCAGGACCACCTGCCCCTCTTGCCTCCCTTCCAGCCCGACCTGCTCATCTGGTATTACGGCTTCGACACCCACGCGGACGATTACGGCTCCCTGGGCCTCACGGAGCGGGCTTATTTTGCCATCTGCGACCTGATGCTGACCGCCGCGGCCGAGATGGGCGTGCCCCTGCACGTGGTCCTGGCCGGGGGCTCCCTGCCCCACCTGGCCACGGCCACCATCCCGGAAATCATCCGCCGCCTGGCGGAGGCCCCCTAGAAATGTGGCAGAACTCGCCTGCCTTGCCTTTTTCCCCATTTTCCTTTATAATAAAATTATCTTGAAAATCACTGGCTTAAGCTAACCAGACGAATATGTTTTTAGACAGACTCCAAACCATAGAAAATCAGTTTCTGGAACTGCAACGCCGCCTGGCCGACCCGGAGGTGCTGCGCTCTGTGGATCTTTACCAGAAGTACCGCAAGGAGCACGCGGAGCTCGTCCCCCTGGTCCAGACCTCCCGGCGCTACCAGCAGGTGCAGAAGGAACTCGCCGACACCCAGGCCCTGTTGCGGGAGGAAGCGGACGAGGAACTCAAGACCCTGGCCCGGGAGGAGGTCCAGACCCTCAAGGAGCAGGCCGCGGCCCTGGAGGAAGAGCTTAAGGTGCTCCTGCTCCCCAAGGACCCCAACGACGAAAAGAACGTGCTCCTGGAGATCCGGGCCGGCACCGGCGGCGAGGAAGCGGGCCTCTTCGCCGCGGACCTGTTTCGCATGTACGGCCGCCTGGCAGAACGCCACGGCTGGAGGGTGGAGGTCATGAGCCATTCCGCCACCGGCATCGGCGGCCTCAAGGAAATCATCGCCTCCATCTCCGGGGACCGGGTTTACAGCCAACTCAAGTATGAGAGCGGCGTGCACCGGGTGCAACGGGTGCCCGTCACCGAGTCCCAGGGCCGCATCCACACCTCCGCGGTGACCGTGGCCGTCCTGCCCGAGGCCGAAGAGGTGGATGTGCAGATCAACCAGGAAGAGCTCAGGGTGGACGTCTTCCGCTCCTCGGGCCCCGGCGGCCAGAGCGTCAATACCACGGACTCCGCGGTCAGGGTCACGCACCTGCCCACCGGGCTGGTGGTCACCTGCCAGGACGAAAAGTCCCAGCACAAGAACAAGGCCAAGGCCATGAAGGTGCTGCGCTCCCGGCTGCTGGACCTGGCACAAAGCGAACAGCAGCAGCAGATCGCCCAGGAGCGCAAAAGCCAGGTGGGCACCGGCGACCGCAGCGAACGCATCCGCACCTACAACTTCCCCCAGGGCCGCATCACCGACCACCGCATCGGCCTCACCCTGTACCGCCTGGAAGCCGTCCTGGACGGCGACCTGGACGAACTCCTCCAGGCCCTCACCACGCACTTTCGCGCCCAGGCTTTGCAGCAGGCTTAAATGGCCGGCGCCTCCCCAGGTTCCTGGACCATCCTGGAGATCCTCCGCTGGGCCACTGCTTATTTCCAGGACAAGGGAGTGTCTGAACCCCGGGCCTCCGCAGAGGTGCTCCTGGCCCACGCCCTGGGCCTCAGCCGCCTGGACCTGTACCTGCGCTTCGAGCAGCCCCTGACTCCGGAGGAGCTGGCCCGCTTCAAGGCCCTGGTGGTGCGCCGCCGGGCCGGGGAGCCCGTGGCCTACATCACCGGCCACAAGGAGTTCTGGTCCCTGAACTTCAGGGTGACTCCTGCGGTCCTCATCCCCCGCCCCGAAACCGAGACTTTAGTGGCAGCCGTCTTAGAAGTCTTTAAAGAAACCGAAAACCGAAAACTGAAAACCGAAAACCGGGGTCTGGAAGTGGGCGTGGGCTCCGGCGCGGTGGTGGTGGCCCTGGCCCGGGAGCTGCCGGAGGTCTCCTGGGTGGCCCTGGACCTATCCCGGCCGGCCCTGGAGGTGGCCCGGGACAATGCCCGGCAACATGGGGTGGCGGAGCGCCTCTGCTTTCTCCAGGCCGACCTGCTCTCCGCCCTCCGGCCGGAGCCAAGGTTTTTCTTGCTGGTGGCCAATTTACCCTACGTGCCGGACCCGGTCTGGCGGCAACTGCCCAGAGAAATCAAGGAATTCGAGCCCCAGGAGGCCCTGCGGGGAGGCGAAGAGGGGTTGGCGCTCATCCGGCCCCTGACCCGGCAGGCCCATGAGCATCTGCAGCCAGGGGGATGGTTGGCCCTGGAAGTAGCAGAGGGTCAGGCCCGGGAGGTCAAGGGCTTGCTTGCTGAAACCCGCGCCTATGACCGGCTGGAGACCGTGCGCGATTATTCAGGGATAGAAAGGGTGGTGCGGGCCCGGCAGGCAGGGGCGCTTTAGCCCGCCTCGGCACCATGGAGGGAGAGACTTGCCCTAGAAAGTGGACTCCTTCTTCAGCATGATGCACATATCGTTTTGCGGATCGTCCTTCTTCACCTTGCTGTAAGGGTTCCGGGACTTGTCGTCATAAGTGGTCCAGGACTCGCCGCCGTCCACCCGCAGGCGCTCCACGCCGCCGTCCAGGCGCTTGGATTCCACCAGCACGTCGGAGCAGCCGGTGAGCGCCAGGAGCAAGATCAACCCCATTCCCAGCATGCAGCCTTTCTGCCATCCGTTCATCTTCTTCTTCCTGCCAGAGTGCAGCTGTAAACAAAGAATCCGGACTGCGACCAGCGCCGCTGAATTACGCCCAGAATGCCATAATTAGCTTAAAAAGTCGATTCTTTTTTGAGGATGATGCAGGTGTCGTTTTCTTTGAGGGGGTTGCGGTCGTAGGTGGTCCACTTCTCGCCGCCCTGGATTCTGAGGCGTTCCACCCGGCCGTCATCCTGCAAGCTTTCGGCAATGATGCCCGAGCAGCCGAGACCTAGCAGCAGGGCGCTGGCCGCCGCCAGCCACCAGCCTCTTCTACCCTTCGCCATGGCTTCCTCCCCACGCTTGAAGGATTGCCCCTGGGTTATTGGTAAAGACTGCAGGTGAAGCCTGTTAGTTAAGGCGGACTTACACTAGCACAATCCTTCCCGGCTGTCAAGATTTTTTACGCCGGCCCGAGCTGCTAGGTTGACTGGCGGACAAAAGCAGCCCCACGGCCAAACAGTTCTCCAGGGTGAATAATGCGCCCGGCCACGGCGGAGGCCGCGGCCACCGCGGGGTTGGCCAGGTACACCAGGGACTGGGGATGGCCCATGCGCCCCACGAAATTGCGGTTGGTGGTGGCCACGGCCACCTCTCCCGGGGCCAGGATGCCCAGGTGCCCTCCCAGGCAGGGGCCGCAGGTGGGGGGGCCGATCACCGCCCCAGCCGCCATAAACGTGGCCAGGAGCCCCTCTTCCAGGGCCTGGCGGTACACCGCGGGGGTGGCGGGAATGATAATCAGGCGCACCCCTCTGGCCACCTGGCGGCCCTTCAGGACCATGGCCGCCACCCTCAGGTCTTCCAGCCGGCCGTTGGTGCAGGAACCGATGACGGCCTGGTCAATGGCAACATTCCCCAACTCCGACACGGGGAGGACATTGCCCGGTGACGGGGGATAGGCCACCTGGGGCTCCAGCCCGGCCACTTCATACGTCTTCTCCAGCACATAGGGCGCCCCGGGGTCGCTGGCATACCTGGTATAAGGGCGCAAGGCCCGGCCCTGGACGTACTGCCGGGTCACTTCATCCGGGGCCATGATGCCGTTTTTGGCCCCGGCCTCCACCGCCATGTTGGCCATGGAGAAGCGGTCGGCCATGGGGAGCCTGGCGATGGCATCGCCAGTAAACTCCATGGCCCGGTAATTGGCGCCGTCCACGCCGATGTCGCCGATGGTGAACAGGATCAGGTCCTTGCCTGTAACCCAGGGGCCCGGGTCCCCGGTGTAGCTAAAGCGCATGGACTCGGGTACCTTGAGCCAGCATTCCCCGGTGATCATGGCCGCGGCCAGGTCCGTGGAGCCCACCCCGGTGGCAAAGGCCCCCAGCGCGCCGTAGGTGCAGGTGTGGCTGTCCGCGCCCACGATGAGGTCCCCGGGGCCGACGATGCCCTTCTCCGGCAGCAGGGCGTGCTCCACCCCCATCTCCCCGCCTTCGTAGAAGTGCGTCAGGTGCTGCTCCAGGGCAAACCGGCGCACCTGCTGGCACTGGATGGCCGAGGCGATGTCCTTGTTGGGCGCAAAATGATCCAGCACCAATACCACCCGGTCCCGGTCAAAGACCTTCTCCGCCCCCACCTCCCGGAAGGCCTTGATGGCAAAGGGCGCGGTGATGTCGTTGCCCAGCGCGATGTCCACCCGGGCCATGATCAACTCTCCGGGCTCCACATAGTCCTTGCCGGCATGGGCCGCCAGAATCTTCTGGGTGATGGTTTGTGGTTTGCTCATTTTTCAGTTTCCAGTTTCGAGTTTTTAGTTTCGAGCCTTTATAACCTTCGTAGTAGCAGGGTGCGCATTCATGCGCGCCGGGCCCGGTGGCGCAGGCGTCCCTGCCTGCGGCCTTTAACTCTCCCCCATGCCCGGTCTGTAGGGGCGGGTTTAAAACCCGCCCCTACAACCTTAAAGGGTGTAGGGTGCGCATCGCTGCGCACCCTCTTATCTAAGGAGTTCTAAGGCTGACTGCTGATAGCTGATAGCTGACAGCTGACAGCTATAGTTTTTCCGGCTTTTCCTTGGGGCCGGAGCCCATTTCCTTCAGGAAATGCAGCCGGTTCAGGCCATTGATGTAGGCCCGGGCGCTGGCCGTGACGATGTCCGGGTCCACCCCCTGGCCGGTGACGATGACCCCGTCCTCCTCCAGGCGCACGGTGATCTCCCCCAGGGCGTCGGTGCCCCCGGTAATGGAGCTCACCGCGAACTTAAGGAGCTGGGGCTTCGTCTTCGCCAGGTCTTCAATGGCCTTGAAGGTGGCGTCAATGGGCCCGTCCCCGAAGGTGGAGGTGCGGTGGACGTGGCCGCCCACCTCCAGTTTCACCGTGGCCATGGGCCGGGACATGGTGCCCGCGATGACCACCAGGTCCAGCAGCCGGAAGTGCTCCGGCACCGACTTGTAGATGACTTCCGTCTCCATGATGGAGGTGAGGTCCTCGTCAAAGACCGTCTTTTTCCGGTCCGCCAGGTCCTTGAAGCGGGCAAAAACCTGGTTGAGCTCCTCCTCGGTGAGGACGTAGCCCAGGTCCTTGAGCTTCTCCCGGAGGGCGTGGCGCCCCGAGAGCTTGCCCAGGGGCAGGGTGCTCTTCTTGATGCCGATGGTGCTGGGCGTCATGATCTCAAAGGTGCTGGCTTCTTTCAGCACCCCGTCCTGGTGGATGCCGGACTCGTGGGCAAAGGCGTTGGCCCCCACCACGGCCTTGTTGGGCTGCACCACCATGCCGGTGAGCTTGCTCACCAGGCGGCTGGTGGGGAAGATGTGCTGGGTGACGATGTCCGTGTAGTAGTCGAACAGGTCCTTGCGGGTGGCCAGGGCCATGACCGCCTCCTCGAGGGAGGTGTTGCCGGCCCGCTCGCCGATGCCGTTGATGGTGCACTCAATCTGGCGGGCGCCGCTCCTGACCGCCTCCAGGCTGTTGGCCACCGCCAGCCCCAGGTCGTTGTGGCAGTGCACCGAGATCACCGCCTGGTGGATGTTGGGCACGTTGTCCATGAGGTACTTGATCCTGGCCCCGAACTCGTGGGGGATGGCATAGCCCACGGTGTCGGGGAAGTTCACGGTCTTGGCCCCGGCCCCGATGACCGCGGCAAAGACCTGGGCCACGTAGGCGATGTCGCTGCGGGAGGCGTCCATGGCGGAGAACTCCACGTTGGAGGTGTACTTCGCCGCGTGCTGCACCGCGGCCACCGCCATTTCCAGGACTTCTTCCCGGCTCTTCTTCATCTGGTACTTCAGGTGGATGTCCGAAGTGGAGATGAAGGTGTGGATGCGCGGCTGGGCCGCGTCTTTGACGGCCTCCCAGCAGGCGTCGATGTCCTTGGCAAAGGCCCGGGCCAGGCCGGCGATCTGGGGGCCCCGGATCTCCCGGGCGATGGCCTTGACTGCCTTGAGGTCCCCGGGCGAGGCATAGGGGAACCCGGCCTCGATGACGTCCACGTTGAGGAGCTCCAGGTGCCGGGCGATCTGCAATTTTTCGTCCAGGTTGAGGGAGGCCCCGGGGGACTGCTCCCCGTCCCGGAGGGTGGTGTCGAAGATGATGACTTTTTCGGGCATGAGTTGCCTCCTCGTCTGGGGCAATGGCGGACGGCCATACTCCTGGCGCACCATTGCCCAGGAAATTTTTTTATAACACTATCTTGCTGTAATGAGAAGGGAAATTAGAGAGGCCTGCCTGGGGAGCAGGCCAGCAGCAGGGCCAGGGAGAGGGCCTGAGAAAGCTGGAAGCGCTGAGAAGGGTTGTTGTTCATGGTCAGTTACAATATAACAAGGTTCCCTCTAAGAAACAAGCAAAATGTTGAGGGTGCGCCCCCCGGAGGAAAATGTGGAACAGCCCCCCCCGGCTGTTATTTAGCAGGCGAGGGCGCCTGCTCTCCGACTCCCGGCCCTCCCCCAAGACTATCCCCTTCCCCTCAAGGGCTGGTAGTCTTAGGAACCGGGGTCTCGGTCTCCTCCGGCAGGGGTTGCCGCCGCCGGTAGTAGTGATAGGTGCTCACGGGCCAGGAGGCCACGTACACCACCATGACCACGAACCCCATGATGTGGGGCGCGGTGGCGATGACCACGAAGAGCAAGACCAGGGCCACCAGGCTCTCGAAGGGGTGGCGCCGAAAGAGTTCCAGCTTCTTGAAGCTGAAGTACTTGACGTTGCTCACCATGAGGAAGGAGAGCAGATAAATCATCATCAGGATGTAGATGTGCTTCTCCAGGGCCCACTCGCCGATCTCGTAGTAAAAGGCGATGGACGTGGCCACCATCATGGCCGCTGCGGGGATGGGCAGGCCGTTGAAGTAGCGGGGGTCCATGGAGACGACCTGCACGTTGAAGCGGGCCAATCTCAGGGCGCCGCAGACCACGAAGAGGAACGCCGCGATCCAGCCGAATTGCTTGTAAGGCTTCAGGGCCCAAAGGTAGCACAGCACCGCCGGGGCCACGCCGAAGGACACCAGGTCCGCCAGGGAGTCGTATTGGGTGCCGAAGCCCGTGGTCGTGTGGGTGATGCGGGCGATGCGGCCGTCCAGGCCGTCCAGGATCAGGGAGATGAAAATGGCCCAAGCCGCAGCCAGGAAGCGCCCGTCAATGCCGGCGACGATGGCGTAAAAGCCGGCAAAGAGCGAGGCGGTGGTAATCAGGTTGGGGAGCAGCAACACCCCCCGGAACCGCCGCCGTTCCCGTCTCTTGCGCTTGCGGCGGAATTTCATGGCCACCTCCCCACGACGCTGGCCCCGGCCTTGACCCGGTCGCCCTTCTTCACCGTGACCCGGCAATCCCGGGGCAGATACAGGTCCACCCGGGAGCCGAAGCAGATCATGCCCAGGCGCTCCCCCCGGGCCAGGCGCTGCCCCTCTTGGACAAAGGGCACGATGCGCCGGGCCAGGAGCCCGGCGATCTGCACCACCAGCACCTGCCGCCCGGCCTCGTCTTCCAGCACCAGGGCCTGCTGTTCGTTGAGCCATCCCGCGTCCTGGCGGAACGCGGCCTTAAACCTGCCCTCCCGGTGCTGCAGAACTTTCACCGTGCCCGCCACCGGCGCCCGGTTCACGTGCACGTCCAGGACGTTCATGAAGATGGCCAGCCGCCGCGCCGGAGCCTGGAGAAACCGGCTCTCCTCCACCTCGTCCAGGAGGACCACCTTGCCGTCCGCGGGGGCGACAATGGCCTCGGGGTCCGGGGGGATGTCCCGCTCCGGGTCCCGGAAAAAGTAGGCGAAAAACCCCGCGGCCCCCAGCCCCAGGACCGCCAAGCCGGCCCTCGCCATGAGGGCCCCCAGGAAGATGAGGATCAGGCCCGCACCGATGAAGGGGTAGCCCTGGGTGGCGATTTTTCCCCGGCCCATGGCACTCAGCGCTTCAGCCACCCCATCATGGCCCGGAGCTTCTTGCCCACCTCCTCGATGGGGTGGGCCGCGTCCCGTTTGCGCAGGGCATTGAACACCGGCCGCCCCGCCTTGTTCTCCAGGATCCACTCCCGGGCGAACTCCCCGGTCTGCACCTCGTAGAGGATCTGGCGCATCTCGTCCCGGGTCTCTTCGGTGATAATGCGGTCGCCCCGGGTGTAGTCGCCGTACTCCGCCGTGTCGGACACGGAGTAGCGCATGAAGCTCAGGCCGCCCTGGTAGAAGAGGTCGACGATGAGCTTCAACTCGTGCATGCACTCGAAATAGGCGATCTCCGGGGCGTAGCCCGCCTCCACCAGGGTGTCGAAGCCCGCCTTCACCAGCTCGGAGACCCCGCCGCAGAGCACCGTCTGCTCGCCGAAGAGGTCCGTTTCCGTCTCCTCCCGGAAGGTGGTGTGCAGCACCCCGGCCCGGGTGGCGCCGATGCCCTTGGCGTAGGCCAGGGCCGTGGCCAGGGCCTGGCCCGAGGCGTCCTGCTCCACCGCCACCAGGGAGGGGACGCCGGCGCCCTTCTCGTATTCGCTCCTGACCAGGTGGCCCGGGCCCTTGGGGGCCACCATGACCACGTCGATGGCCGGGTCCGGGATGATCTGGCCGAAGTGGATGTTGAAGCCGTGGGAGAAAAGCAAGGTCTTCCCCGCGCCCATGTGGGGTCTCAGGTCCTTCTCATAAAGCGCGGCCTGGACGTGGTCCTGGGTGAGGACCTGCACCACCTGGGCCTGGGCCGCGGCCTCGCTGGCGCCCACCGGCTGAAAACCATATTTCAGGGCGGCCTCATAGTTGGGGGTGCCCGGCATCTCGGCCACCACCACGTCCACGCCGCTGTCCCGGAGGTTCAGGGCCTGGGCATGGCCCTGGGAGCCGAAACCGATGATGGCCACTTTTTTGCCCTTGAATAACCCCAAATCCGCGTCCGCATCGTAGTAAATCTGCATGAGTCGCAATCCTTTCTAAGGAATAGCTGTCAGCTCTCAGCAAAAAATCAAAGCTGATAGCCGAAAGCTGAAAGCTGCCTTTAATCCTTCTTGCTCCGCTGGATGGCCAGGGTGCCGGTGCGCACCACTTCCTGGACCCCCAGAACCTTGAGCAGGTCCAGCACCGCCTTGATCTTTTCGTGGTTGCCGGTAACCTCCAGGGTGTAGGTGGTGGGGGACACGTCCACCACCCGGCAGCGGAAGATGTCGGCGATCCTCAAGACCTCGGCCCGGGAGCGGTCCTCGGCCTTGACCTTCACCAGGGCCATCTCCCGCTCCACGTGCTCCAGTTCGCTCAGGTCCACCACCTTGATGACGTTGATGAGCTTTCTGAGCTGCTTGATGATCTGCTCGATGATCTGCTCGTCGCCGGTGGTCACCAGGGTGATGCGGGAGACCTCTGCCTCAATGGTTTCCGCCACGCACAGGCTCTCGATATTGAACCCCCGGCCGGAAAACAGGCCGGTGACCCGGGACAGCACCCCGGGAATATTGTCAACCCACACGGAAATGGTGTGCCGCGGTTCCATCTTCCCCTCCTAGGCCAGCAGCATCTCGGTGGTGGCTTTCCCTGCCGGCACCATGGGCATGACGCACTCTTCCGGCTCCACCCGGAAGTCCATGATCACCGGCCGGGGGGTGGCCAGGGCCTCCCGGATGACCGCCTCCACTTCGTCGGGCCGGTCCGCCCGGAGGCCCACCGCGCCGTAAGCTTCAGCCAGTTTGACGAAGTCCGGGGCGCTGATGGGCGTCTGGCTGTAGCGCTTGTCGTAAAACAGTTGCTGCCACTGGCGCACCATGCCCAGATACGAGTTGTTCAGGATGGCGACCTTCACCGGCAGGTTGTAGTCCACCACCGTGGCCAGCTCCTGGATGTTCATCTGGATGCTGCCGTCGCCGGCAATGTCGATGACGATGGCCTCGGGCTGGGCCACCTGCACCCCCATGGCCGCGGGGAAGCCGTAGCCCATGACCCCCAGGCCCCCGGAGGTCATGAGCATCCGGGGTCTCTTAAACTTATAGAACTGGGCCGCCCACATCTGGTTCTGCCCCACTTCCGTGGTGATGTAAGCCTCGCCCTTGGTCAGTTCCCACAGCTTTTCCACCACCATCTGGGGCTTGATCCTGTCGCTGTTCTTGTCATAGGTGAGGGGGTGCTGGGTGTTCCAGTCCCGGACGGTGTCCAGCCAGGGGGCCCGGAGGCTGGCCCAATCCCGGGGCTCTTTCTCCTTGAGAAAGTCGTTGAGCTGCTTCAAGGTGTCCTTGCAGTCGCCCACGATGGGGACGTCCACCACCACGTTCTTGCTGATGGAGCTGGGGTCGATGTCGATGTGGACGATCTTGGCGTCCGGCGCGAACTGGTC
>Ga0315268_10007509_pt1 | contig 11472 bp, 12 predicted proteins | sample C1_top_MG_FD_204535 | JGI IMG/M metagenome (GOLD analysis project Ga0315268, IMG submission 204535) | Sediment microbial communities from Yellowstone Lake, YNP, Wyoming, USA - C1_top | ecosystem: Environmental > Aquatic > Freshwater > Lake > Sediment | place: USA: Wyoming | collected 2017-08-01 | reverse complement strand
TCGTCTACACTCAACTCATAACCTTCGAAGACGACGACTACATATGCAAAGCCGCAGCCAACGTCAAAGACGCAACAGAATTGATAGAAACTGGCTACGAATACATCTGCGACATGGACAACGTGAAACTTTTCAGGAAAAGAAAGTGAGTCTATGGGTTTATCCAAAGTATATGGATGTATGCCGAAAAGCCGGGGATGGGAGTTGAACCCATATATAGCGGCTCTGCAGGCCGCCGCCTGAACGGTTCGGCCACCCCGGCAATCTACATATCTTTTGGAGCCTCAATAAATAGCTTGTCAGCCTTGATTCAGCTTCTTCTTGACCTCGTTATAAAGCTTCAAGGCCGACTTTTCGTCCTTGACGTTCCGTATGAGCATGCGTCCGCCCTTGAAGAGTGTTATTTCAGAACCCTTGAAAGTGAATATTATTGCAAGGTGCGACTTTATGTGCACCTTGAAAAGTGATGTTATGAGTTTGTAGGCTTCTCGAAGGTCAATCGTCCATGGTTTTTCAGGGTTTATGTTGACAGTGTTCCGTCCGCAGAGCCACACAAGCTTCTCTTTCTCATACGGAAGACGAATTTTAGCTTGGCATAATGGGCAGTCTTTTCGCTTGAAGATATCGACCGTCGTGAAGTACATGTCACTGAAATCGCATATCATCAGTTTTCCCTTCAGTATGGTGCCCATCCTTGTCAGAAGCTTAACCGTTTCCATGGCTTGGATAGTACCTATTATGCCAGCTGTTGCGCCCAGAACGCCTCGCGTCTCACACGTCTGCATGTAATCATCCTGAACATTGGGGAAAACACATTCCAAGCAGGGAGTCTCTGGTGGAGCAAACACTGTTAGGTTTCCTTCTGTTCCGATGGCTGCACCGAAAACATAAGGAATCCTAAACTTCGTGCATGCGCGGTTGACCAAGTATCGACTCTGCATGTTGTCCAGACCGTCAACCACACAGTCAACGCCAGCAAGAAGCCGCTCAACGTTCTGCGAATTCACGTTCTCCGGAACCGCTTCAACCTTGACTAGAGGATTTGTGCTGCTCAGTCTTCTAGCAGAGACTTCTGCCTTCGGATAGTGCAAATCTTTCGGAGTGTAGAGTATTTGCCTGTGCAAGTTGGCAAGCTCTACAGTGTCTTGGTCAATCAGCCGCAAATGACCGACTCCAGCAAGAGTCAGATAGAGCGAAGAAACGGTGCCTAACCCTCCAAGGCCAACCACAGCAACTTTCGACTTGGCAAGCTTCTCTTGTCCTTTCTTTCCGAACTCTTTCAGAACCGTCTGGCGGCTGTAGTATTCAGAGAAGAAAATAGTCTTCACGGTTCTGCCCACTCGAGTTCCTCCTAACCTTATTCTGCAACGAATCAGTTTTATGCTTACCTCTTATCGAAACCGCCTGCAATGCTAAATCCACTCTCGACGAGTCTTTCTGTGTGCAAATCAACCTGCGTCTGCAAGAAAATGATGGAAAAAATGCTTTCTTGATTATTACAGGCAACTATTACGGTCAGGCTTCGGTGACTCTTTAGCGTGCATGCATAAATCCAGCGCGACTAGTCTAGGAGTTGAAGCAAATCATCAATTACGTACTTTATGAACTCGTCGACGCTGCTCTTGCTGAACAATGTTACAACACAGTTTCTCGTGATCCCTACAACTATTCCGCGTTTCTGGTCTTCAAAGACTACGTACCAGATTTTGCCATGTTGAAGATAGTCATGGTACAATGTGCTGTCAGTCAAGTCAGGCCCAGCTAGACACAGTTTTTCCACGCCTGGTATATCAACGTCGTCAAACCAGATCAGCTTCGTCGCTTGAGGGTTAGACTCGTGAAGCTGTTTCAGGGTCTCATGAGGAATTCTGACTTCAAGAATCGCCTGGGGGTTGATGAAAAGTGCTTTGCTTAGTTTGTTGGCCACGTAGTTCGTCAGAAGCTTCTTTACGCCCCTAGCGACAGACGGCGCCAAGACGATCAGGAACGATTTCTTGCCAGAGGTTACAACCCAGAAAGGGGTCTCCTCGGTAACAGGCGTCTCCACGGCTTCTCGCCTGAAAAAACTCTCTCTCATGAAATCCTTGCTGAAGACCCCTGTGACCAAACCGTCTTGTGACCTTAGGTCTAAAATTTCCGTCACCAGCTTTAGACTCTTGCCGCTTTCGGGCTTGTAGACCTCTTCTTCTCGGAAGTCTTTGAGTTTCCAAAGCACGAGCGCAGGGTCAACTTTCTCTTTGATCTCGAAGACCTTGACAGGCAGTACCAAACGTGCACACCACAACAGAGATTCAAACATCCGACATTAAAAGCTTCCACTATACTTCTTCAGCTGCTATCGTCAAGGCTTATTAAGCGCAGTTCAGGAGAGAATTATGGAGAACAATTATGGCTGGGAAGAAGAAGACATGGTGTCAGAAATTGGAAGACAGCAAAGACCTGCCTAGAGTAGAGAAAATCACTGAAAAAATGAGCAAAAGGTGGGGAACCGGGACGGTGGTCATTCCTGCACCAATAGAAGTTGACGAGTTCATGAGAAAAGTGCCTGAGGGAAAACTCACGACGATCAACGACATTCGGGCAGCCCTAGCAAAGAGGCACAAAGCTACTATCGGTTGCCCCATAACGACAGGCATTTTCGCCTCAATCGCCGCCCGCGCCGCTGAGGAGCAAGAACAAAACGGTCAAAAGAACATCACGCCTTACTGGCGCACCCTCAAAGTGGGCGGCGTGATAAACGAGAAGTACCCTGGCGGCGTGGAAGAACAAAGGAGACTCTTGGCAAATGAAGGCCACAAGACCGTCCAGAAAGGCAAGAAATGCATAGTCGTCGACTACGAGAAGTCACTGGCAAGCTTCTAGAAGAATCCTGCGCAGGCAAGAACCAAGTTTCGGCCAGAACGGCTTGACCCTGATTATCAACTGCCCCAGCAAAGTACAAGCGGGTTGGAAGACGTTTCTCTTTCAACTGGACATTCAGGAAAGCCACAAAAAAGAGGGATTCTTCGGCGAAGAGTCTGTTGGTCTAGCTGATTTTTATCGCTTGAGTGGGACACTGAGTTTCGCATGCCAAGCATTTTATGCAGTCTTTTTCTCTGGCGGGATCTGACTTTTTCTCAGAATTCGGATGGCCAGGCGAGTCTGCCCAGTCGAACAGGGTTACAGGACACGTTTCTATGCATATGCCGTCGCCTGTGCAGATGTCCCAGTCGACAGCAACATTCGTGCCATGTATGCCCAGCTTCTTAGGAGGCTCAACCGGTCCCCACACGCTGTGTCCCTGATGCTCGCCCACGACTTTTCTCTTCTTTTGGAAGTCAGGGTCTATCGGCAAACCGTATCGCCGCATACTATAATGGAAAGTTAGAATATTAACCCTTCGAGTTGCCAGAAACAGGTGAGAGGCCTTGAGACGATGCGCAGAAAACACTCTTCAATCGACAGAGTCTGTGTTCTTCGTTTTCCGAATTTAAACAGTGAAACTGCGAAAGACTAAAATCTGCTGACAGCCACATTATGGCAGCGGGAGGACCGTTTATGGAGCAAAGCAAGTTTTACGTTTTGCCAAAGCTTCCGTATGGCTATGCTGACTTGGAACCGTACATGTCTAGGGAACAGTTGACCATTCATCATGATAAACATCATCAAGCATACGTCACGGGTGCAAACAACATCCTTCAGAAGCTAGACAAAGCTCGCAAGGAAAACGTGGACTTGGACGTGAAATCGGTTTTGAAAGAACTCTCATTCAACATCGGCGGACATGTCCTTCACTCCCTGTACTGGGCAAGCATGGCGCCAGCGGGCAAGGGCGGAGGCACACCTGGCGGAATCTTCGGTGACATCATTGAGAAGGAGTTCAGTAGCTTTGACCGATTCAAGAAGGAATTCGCACAAGCGGCCACCAGCGTGGAAGGCAGCGGCTGGGCAGCACTTGCTTATTGCATGCAGACCAAGAGACCAATAGTGATGCAGATAGAAAAACACAACACCAATGTGTATCCAACGTTCCGAATTCTGATGATCATAGACGTGTTCGAGCATGCATATTATATAGACTACAAGAACGACAGAGCCAAATTCGTCGAGGCGTTCTGGAACATCGTCAACTGGAACGAAATAAACAAACGACTCGAAAACATGACAAAATAGACTCTTACCTTCCCTATTTTTGCTTCCAAAAGGTTCAACTTCGGTCGTCGTTTGACTGTTAAGCAGAAAAACGGTTTTGAGCTGCCGACTCGTACCCTTGTCCTGCCGAAAGAAGCGCATGCTGCCACCGCCGTAGCAATTCAGAACAAACTATCCCACTGCTTCCGCCAGCAGATATAGCATGGAAGGTCACTAGAAACAGTAAAATAAGCTTGCTAATACATTCATCACTCCCTCACACTCACAATTTCATCGTTTCAAGAAAAGGAAGTGAAGAAAAAGCATGAGCACACAGTCACGTATCCGCGGCATCAGAATTCTGAAAGCCGTCGGGTCACCGTTGCGCATTCAAATTCTCAACAACCTCTTCGACAGAGGGCCTCTTACATACACTGAACTTGTCAGTGCTCTGAAGATGAACCCGAGCCATGATGCTGGCCGATTTGCCTATCACCTAAAATCCCTTCTGAAGGCTGACCTCGTCGAAGCTGACGCCAACACTAGAAAATACCTACTTACTGACTTGGGAAAACTGGTTGTCGAAACTGCAGATCGGATAGACAAGAAAGCCTTGCACCCAAAAAACATTCTCATCCGCAGCAGCCGCGCAGCCATCGAAGAATTTGACCCAAACAAGATTGTCAACGCACTCATACACGAAGCCAAGATGCCCTCTGAAGAAGCAGAAAAAGTGGCCAAAGAAGCAGAAAAACAGCTCCTAAGAGCCAAAACCAAATATCTGACAGCGCCGCTTGTCAGAGAAGTAGTCAATGCCATACTGATCGAGAAAGGACTCGAAGAATACCGCCATAAACTCACTCGCTTGGGCATACCAGTATACGATGTGGCCATCCAACTTGAAAACCAGCAATCCATAACGCAGATTGCGGGCCAAACAGTCCTGAAAGAATACGTTCTCCTCAACGCATTACCGAGGGACATAGCCGACGCCCACATGTCAGGTGCCATCCATATTCACAGCCTTCACACATGGATCCTCAAACCTGCAGAGATCATCCATGATGCCCGCCACTACTTCCAACACGGTCTAAACTTGGAAAGCATAGACTCAACCAAACCGGCCATACCGCCTCCTCAAAACCTTACAACAGCACTCACGACTGTTTTCAACGCGTTAGTTCACGCTGCAAAAGAAACAGAAGACATGCAGACACTTGAATACTTTAACGTTTTCCTTGCACCCTACACCCGCGGCACAGACCCTGCTGTTTCAAAGCAGGCACTCCGCGAGTTCATTATCGCGTTAGCCCAGCATGTAAGTACAGGACTAAGCATAGAACTGGTAACACCAGACCACGTGGCGAAAGAAACAGCACGCGTACCTAAGCCTGCAGGCAAATACGCAGATTACGAGGAAGAAACACAAAGAGTCGCCAGCCAAATCCTAGAAATCATAGAGGAACAAAGCCTGAACAAGCCGCTGCTAAACCCTAGACTCATCATCAAGATACGCCCCGAAACACAGACAAACCCCCGCGCGCATGCCCTGCTCCTGAAAGCCCACAAACTCGCGGTCGAAACAGGCATACCATACTTCAGCAACCATATGGACAAGACGCAGAAACAAACCGTCCACACACCCACAGGCTTCAGGCTTGACGCTGACCTAGACAACGACTGGGAAACTGACACGCTCCGCACGGGCCTTCTGGGCACCGTCACGGTTAACCTTCCCCACGCAGCAGTAGAAGCAGAAAAAGACAAGACCCGCTTCTATGAAATTGTGAGAGAAAGAATCGAGATGGCAGCCCGCGCTTTAGAAATCAAATACCGCGCCCTCAGGCAACATGGCAAGACGCAGCTTCCTTTCTTGGCACAGCAGGAAAACGGTGACCAATACTACCGAATAGAAAACGCCGCGCGTGTCATAAACTTCGCAGGCATCACCCAAGCTGCTGAAATCTTCGCTGGAAACCCATTGCCAGATGACAAGACTCACAGTTTCATCGAAGAAACTGCTCAAACGATAATGGCGTTCATAAACAGAATCGGCAGAAAACGCGGAAAACGTCTCCTTCCAGCAACTCTGCCAGCTCAAAAAACAAATGAACGTCTAGCCATAGTTGACGCAGAAAGGTACGGCATAGGAAAAATAAGGTACGCGGGCACGCGAGACAAACCATACTACACAACAATAGCACGTCTGAACCTCCAAAACAACATTGCAGACCCTCTTCGGGACACACTGGAAAACCTGAGAGCAGGCGGAAACCTTACCGTCATCGAACTCGGCGCCACACCAGAACAGCCAGATCAGCTTTTGAACATAACAAAACAGCTACTCGAGAATAAGACAGAGTTTTTCACGTACAACCTTAAGCAGACTTACTGCATAAACTGCAAGAAAATCAGCTTGGGCAACTTGCACAAGTGTCCAAACTGCGGCTCGGTAACCATGCTGACGTACTACAACCGCCACGCCAACACGTAGCCGTCTACTTGACAGCACCCAAGATCAGGGCCAACAAGGCCATCCGCACAACAATACCATTGCCCACCTGCTGGAAATAACGTGCAAACCTGGTACCATCAACTTCAGCCGCAATCTCGTCGACTCTTGGCAACGGGTGCAACAGAATCAGGTCTTTCCGAGCATCCTTTAACGCTTCCAAGTTCACACGGTAGGAGCCCTTAACCTTGGCATACTCAGCAGGGTCTGGAAAGCGCTCCTTCTGAATCCGCGTCATGTACAAAACGTCCACCAGAGGCACTATCTTCTCCAAATTCGACTTTTCCGTCACAGAGATGCGCTCTTTGATCGTCTGCAAAACCTCACGCCTCATACGCAACGTGTCAGGCGAAACCAAGAACAACTCAACATTGTACAGACTCAGAGCATACGCAAGCGAATGCACCGTACGACCGTAACGCAGGTCACCTGCAAGCGCTATCTTCAACCCGTCAAGCTTACCGCATTCTTTCACCATCGTGTACAGGTCCAACAGTGCCTGTGTAGGATGCTCTTCCGCACCGCTCCCACCGTTAAGAATAGGCACTCGAGCAAACTCGGCGGCAAGCCTAGCCGCGCCCTCCAAAGGATGCCGCAGAGCGATAACATCGGCATAGTTCTCCACCGTACGCACGGTGTCAGCAAGATTCTCACCCTTCTTCACACTTGCGATTTCGGCCTCTGCAAAACCAATCGCAGACCCGCCTAACTTCAGCATTGCTGACTCAAAACTTAGACGTGTCCGCGTGCTGGCCTCAAAAAACAAAGTTGCCAGAATCTTGCCGTGAAGCATGTCAGAGCCTTTCGTGGCCAGCGGCTCCATCGCCCTTGCAACTTTAAAAACATGGTTAATCTCTTCACGGGAAAAATCCTTGATAGAGATTATGTCTCTGCCAGCAAACTCCAAACTTCCACCCAGCACAAGTCCTGCGTAACTGCCTAAAATAGCTTTTCAACATGCAGCTCGAGAGTGGGCTTAAAGTTTTTTATGCATGTAACGGCATAAGGCATCACGTAACGGATGGAAAACCATGGACAGAAAAATGCTGCGAGTCTCAAAAATCAAGGACGGCACCGTCATTGACCACATCACAGCCGGCCACGCGCTTGGCGTCGTAAAAATACTGGGAATAACAGGAGAGGAAAAGGGACCGATCACCATTGCGATCAATGTGCCCAGTAAGCTTTTGAAAACAAAAGACATCGTGAAAATCGAAGGCCGAGAACTGAAACCGCAGGAAGTCGCAAAAATCGCACTGCTTGCCCCCCACGCGAGCATCAACATCATACGCAACTATAAAGTCGTCAAGAAAGAAGAAGTTAAGCTGCCCAAAACAATTGAGAGCATCATAAAATGCGCTAACCCAGCGTGCATCAGTAACAGTAATGAACCGGTCGAAGCGAAGTTCTACGTGGAATGCGAGGACCCTCTGCTTCTGAAATGTCACTATTGCGGGTTCATCGTTGAGAAGAAAGATGTGCTTGCACAGTTCTAGCGGGGCGACTGTTGCTTTACGTTTGTAAAGTTGCGCGAAACGTTTATATCGTAAGATAGCATATTATCTGGTGTGATATGTCTGCTGGGAGACATATTGTATCTCTGCAGAACAAAAATACACATGAGGCGAGAAACATGATTGAACTAATCACAAACAACATTCTTGTACTAATGCCCGCACTATGGGCAGGATTCACAGCATACGCAGTCTGGTACGTTACAGGAGCAAAACGTTACTCGCCCTTGACCCCGGCTGAGGCGCGGACACTATGGCACATACATCATCAGACTGTCCACTGTGACGCTAAAAGATGGCGCAAAATCACACGCAGAGGACAGATAGTAGGCTTCGAATGCGAGTGCGGATACAAACATGTACAGAAACGTCCACTCATATCTCATCCACCAACGAGTCTCATCAGCACTCAAACAAACACATTTGACAAAATACACACTTCACACAACTAGCGGTCATGAAACGCGCCTAGAAAGAAAGGAGTTTTCGCCGCTGGCCGTGCAATGGGCTCTGACGAGAAAACGCAACCGATTCCTGTCTAGCAAAGATTGAAAATCCATAGACTAGCATGAAGAATGCTCTGCTGTCTTTTTCAACATCATCCAAGCTTTTCACATGCTTGGCAGAACATGTTTTCGAAAAACTCTCTTTTCAAAGGTTCACCCTTGCCAAGACCAGGGCATTCTGCAGTGACTGAAAACCGGTATTTCTTCCCTTTTCCCCTGCTGAGTTGAAAAGGATAGAACCTGCAAACCAGCGGCCGGACTGAATAAATCCTGCAATGATTGCCATCAAGGAAAAAACATTTCTTTTCGCCTGACTTCTTCATCTCGTAAGTGTAGGGTTCGAAACTTGCGACCTTAACTGCAAATTCTTCGATGGATTCCAAGCTAACTCTAGAGATCTGCTTCGCTTCAGCCTCAAGCATCAAGATGTGTCTGACGTGGACCTTGGTGTCCATGCAGCATACCGCACACCTTGTGCATTCAAAGCGAACACCTTTTGGATAAGCGAAGGTAGCCATTGCTAATCACAGTCAACCAATATCTGTGGGTATTAATCGTTACACGTAAAACTGTTGCGTCAGGACACGATTATGTTTGCGGGGTACCTGCAGAATGACCGACCTCCTTATGTCTAGGATGGAACTGAAAAACGCGGGTCAGCTGGAAAAATGTTGGTATGACCGTGACATCGCCGATAGCTGCTTGGCCGAAGATGAGCAGCGAAACTTCGGAAAGTTCCTCCTCTCTGACGTTTTCTCACCGTATCTTCAAAGAGGCGTCCCAGAGAATGTTTTTATTTGTTCTAGGCGATGAAGAAACTCGGGAATGTGTAACTTTGCAGGAGTTCCAGTTGCACGTTTATTCTGCGGGGGCTGTGGCATCTCCTCTTCGTGACGCCATCACTATCTTTGAGAAGAAAACTCGCGTAAGTTGCAGCTTGAAAGTGGGCAAGCCTAGTGACCTTTTGGCAGAGATAGCAGAATCAAAGCAGGGTGACGTTATCTCATGCGGTGCTGAATACATTCTGGACGAGGCAGAAGATCAGGGATTGACGGTTAGAGGGTCTAGAAAGAGTCTGGGTTTTCGTCGGTCTGTTCTCATCGTTCCCGTTGGAAACCCTGCCAAAATTAGGTCTCTTGAAGACCTCTGTCGAGAGAATGTTCGGATTGGAATTGCGGTTGACGGATGCTTGAAGGGCATCTGGGATGACATAGCAAGCAAGGCAGGATTAACAGATCAAATTCGTCGCAACATCATCCATCATGCAGACGCGTGCGGTTCGCTTATGAGTTTGATTCACTCAGACAAGGTCGACGCCATATTTGGTTGGAACGCGTTTCAGGGCATATGGCCAGACACGTGTGAGATAATTGAACTGCCGAAGGATCTTCAAATCTTCAGAAGCACTGTGGCCGCCGTGGTCTCTTACAGCAAGAACATGAAACTGTCGAAGAAGTTCATCAAGTTCCTGACTTCTGACGAAGCAAGAAAGATTTATACTGGCTACGGCTGGATTCATGAACGAGAATAGATCGTTGAGGACTCACCGACTTTTTCTTTCAAGTATCTTTGCAGCCAGAACCATCAATGCGAAAGTGAACATTGCTAGAACAGCAATGTCGATCAGGTAGAGGCTTGTGAGCGTTGAACCTTCTACTGACAGTCTTAAGGCTTCGACCGAGTATGTAAGGGGCAGGAACCGAGCGACAACTTGCAGTTGGAACGGCAGAGTCTCCAAGTAGACAAAAGTTCCTGAAAGAAAGACCATTGGGAACCTCAGAAAATTTGACAACATCTGCGCTTCTGGAACCCACTTCGCATATGCAGAAACCAACACGCCAAGCGCTGAAAACATCAGTGAAGTGAATATGATGGCAACGATGGCGAGCACAGGGCTGGCTATGACTATTCCTGAAAGCATTGCCAATGGGAAAAGGATCACCACGGCAAGGATCAGTCCGAAGAAGAAGCCAGCCAATGTTTTTCCAAGGACCAGAGCGGAGTATGAAACGGGCGCAGCTAGCAGTCTCTCTAGGGTTCCGGTCTGTTTTTCAAGGACAACTGCAACAGCCTCGATTGATGTGGTCCCAAACAGGATAACGAGAGAAGCTAGCCCTGGTATAATGAGCTTTGGGTTCAGCTGTCCAGCCATGGCAAATGCAAGAAATAGTGATAGGGGAATCAGAAGACCGTATGTGAAGTTGGGCGCCTTGAAGTAGTAGACTTTGGCGTCTTTTTTGGCGATGTAGAAGGCTTCGACTATGCTGTTGACCCATTCTTTAGCCAAGGTTCTCGCCTCTTTTTGCTTGTTCTTTTTCTCTTGCCATAGCTTCCACTGCAATTCCTGTTATTTCGACAAAAACGTCTTCCAAGCTGGGTCTCAACGTGTTAATCGATATTATCTCCAAATCATTCTCTTTGGCGAAGCTTACAAGAAGCGGGATAACTTGAGAGGTTCTTTCAACGTGAAGTCGGAATTTGTCACCAACCTGCAGAACCTTGTTTACATGATTTATGTCTGCAAGTTTGTGTTCTAAGTTTTCCGCTGGACTGAAGGATATCTCAATGATTTGGTGCTGTTCAACTGAAGCTTTCAGTTTTTCAGGAGCGCCCACAGTGGCTATTCTTCCTTGGTTTATCATAGCAACACGTTGACAGAGCTGATCAGCTTCCTCAATGTAGTGGGTTGTAAGAAAAACGGTTGTTCCATTCTTATTCAGTTCTTTAATGAGGTTGCGGATCGTTCTTGAACTTTGAACATCAAGACCAGTGGTGGGCTCATCCAAGAAGAGTATGTCGGGTTCATGAATCAGGGCAGCGGCTATTGTTA
>Ga0315268_10007508_pt1 | contig 11473 bp, 10 predicted proteins | sample C1_top_MG_FD_204535 | JGI IMG/M metagenome (GOLD analysis project Ga0315268, IMG submission 204535) | Sediment microbial communities from Yellowstone Lake, YNP, Wyoming, USA - C1_top | ecosystem: Environmental > Aquatic > Freshwater > Lake > Sediment | place: USA: Wyoming | collected 2017-08-01 | reverse complement strand
GCAAGGAATTGAAGCTGAAGTACGTCGCTTACAATGTATACAGGTCAGTCCAGCTCGAAGAAATTTTTTGTTGCTTCGTCGTTAGGTGGACCTGAGAGGGGGGTTTCTACAAAGCCTTAAAACTACCAAGCACAAGGGTTTACCGTCATCCTGCTTTTGGCTAAGGTCGTCATAAAGATATTCGAGAGTTTCTTTGGAATAACGGCCAAAAAATTCTATACCAAGATTCTTTGTGAGTGCTTTGGCTTTTTCCACTCCAATCGTTTCGACAGCACTGCGAAAGTTCCAAGCAATTTCCTCCTTTTGATGTCGTTTTGTTTCATATGCATTGTGCGCAATAACCGATCCACCTACAATTACCACAGGTATTATAACGCCAGCAAGAATGCCTCCCGCTGCCACTGCCTTTGGTCTGATAGTTCTTTCATAGAATGGTTTAAATCGTCCAAATGCACATTTGCCGTCTATCCCAGCTTTAGGTGAGTTCTGAGTCTGATGACTGCAAGGTTGCATATTCTAATTGTGTTTAAAACTGCTTATAAATGTTACTAATCCTTCATTGCCTGCTCTGTATTATCCCGAACTTACATACTCTCGATAAAACGTGTCTCGGGGTCTAGACTCCCTATTTTCCTGCATCAATGGCGTAGGAACTTCCTCTACTATCAAATTTACTTTAAATTACTTTAAATTACATAAAATTTAAAGTTATTTAACGTTTTCCAGCTCGTAATACGCTCCCCGGAATTTACCTATTTTCCTGATCTTTCCTTGTTTTATCAGTTCGTTAAGATCGCTTACTGCAGTTGGTTTTGAAATCCCAACCAGCTTTGCATATTGCGATGCTTTGATTGTCTTGTTCCTTTGTAAATAGACTAATAGCTGTTTCTGTCTCTGGCTAACAAATTCAGGCAGATACTTCTTTTTGGCGCTTGAACGACTGTATAATACTGCTTGAAAAGCATTGCCGATTTCGTAGAACTCTGGGTCCGGCAAGCGTGCTTCGCGGCATTTTCTTCTGATCAAACGGACGCCGAGGCCCAATCCCTCACCCAAGCCAAAGTCTCTTAGTAAGCGGTAGGTTATCGGATTCCTGTGTTGTGGAGTCCTGTCAAAGTTCTTTATGTTCTGCCCGGCCATCAAGCCGCCGGGGTTGGTTATTTGAAGCCTATCCTCGAAAATTTCTATCAAGACGTCCTTTGCCTGAAAGTAATCCCGGTGCCCGATGGCGTTCGTAATCATTTCCCTGAGTGCATCGGCAGGGTACTCAATCACTTCTTTTCTCTCAGGTCCGATCAACGTAAGCGTCTTTTCTACGTTTTCAGCCGTAAGATGGAATGCCTGGTTTATGAGCTCTGGCAGCGTTCCGTAAATCCGTTTATCGAACTTTATAGCTCCTAATTCGGGTTCAGAACTGGCGTATTTCACAATCCTAATCTCAAGATTGCTGAAGAATCCCTGGGGTTCTCTTGCAAAGAAAAATAGAGCGACATTCTTCAGGAAAAAATCGCCGTTGTAATTTGCAACTGTTAAACCAACCAAGATCCGCTTGTAATCCTCCTCTTTCAAGTCGGACGTGCTTATTTTTCGTTTCTCTAGGAATTTGTTCAATTTGTCAATATCCAAGTCCTTTAGTGTTGCCTTGCTCTTCGACTCCTCATAATTGAGTATTGCACGTTTTTTTAGGAATTCTATCAGGTCGTCACCGGTGAGCTTCAGGTTGGTCGTTCCCTGCCGTATATAGCACAAATCACCGTAGAAGCAAGGATTTTGCGAGTACGGAAACGGCTCAAGTTTCAGGACAATGAAGGTTTTGCCTTCGTTTCTTATGAACTCCTGTTCTGGTTTTGGATTCGGCTTACAACTGTCCAAAACCTGCCTCAAACGCTTTGATTCCTCATCCGGGTTCACAAGACCCTTTAGCTCCTTCTTCGGTCCAATGCCAAAAACAATCAAGCCGCCATAAGTATTGGCAAATGCGGATATCGTTTCGCCTATGTCCTTTTGCACGCTTGCCTTGAACTCCAAAGCTGGCCCTTCCCATTCGGATACCCAACGTTGTAAATCAGAATAAGTAACGGTCATTTTACTGCCTCTTTTTGTCTTCTGATTTTACCTTCGCTAGTTCATCAATGGCGGTGTTGAATTTTTCATCCATCGCCATTTTAGTGCACAACAGAATACCCATCTGTGCGCCTGCCTCGTAAGCCTCCTTTGTAATCTCCTTTTTGGACATTCCTCGCACATCATTTTTCGCCATTTTCCAAAATGGATCGAAGAATTCTTCGACTATCTTTTCCGAAAAAAAATCAGAAAAGGCTTCAGCTTCTAGTTGTCGTTCCATTTCCTTTCTTTTTGGCGATGACTTTAGTTCTTCTTCCCTGACTCCCAGCTCAAGCAACCCCATGCAGATATCGCAAACGTATTTCGCATCCTTGAACTCCTTGGAATGGTCTTCCGAGCAAGAACATCCGGTTACTTCAGAGCAATGCGTACAGATCATTCTCATTTTTTCACCTCAGTTTTACTCCCTCTTTAAAAATCTCGTGACAAACCAGTTACGTTAAATAACTTTAAATATGTTTACGTAAACTTTAAGCTGGCTTTGTTTAAAGTAAAACCGGTAACCTCAGACCCTAGATATCCTCTAGCCCTTCTTCCCCTGCATTTCGTGGTCTGTGTTCAGCGCCAGCCCGGTCCTTCCAACCGAAGCTAACGCTGTAGAGCAGAGCATAAAAACTAAGCGCAATCTGATACGTTTCATCTTCCTGGAAGGTCACGAGGGAGACGTTCAACAGAGCCGCTAGATTCTCAACAAATCTTTCAAAAGGGCGCCTACCGATTCGACCTCTCCGTCATCCAATACTCCGAGCTTTTTTATCAATCTGCTCTTGTCTATCGCGGTTATCTGGAAGACCAATATGACACTTTCCTTTTCCAATCCGTTTTTGGTAGTTGGCTCTATGAGGAGTGTGTGCGGCAAATTGTCCCTCTCAAGAGAACCAGTTAGCGGAATCACCACCGCCATTCCGATGTGGTCTAGGTCTCTCCAGATTATGCACGGTCGTTCCTTTTTTTGTTCATGGCCTCTAGAACCTCCGAGGTCTGTTGCCAAATCTCTGCCTTGGAATGACCCGTCATTTTTTCACTTCTAATACTTGTTGTCAGCAACTGCCGCACTCTCCATCTCCTTGAACTCGGCTTTCATCTCCCGGATTTCTTTTTCGGTTGCCGGAAAAAGCTGCTTGGCTCTTGAGACACCGACTGCTATCTTGGCTTCGGAATAGAATGGTTTGATTTTTTTCAATTCTGCAATTGCTTCTTTCCCTTCAAAGGAGCATTTTTTTGCAAGGAATGCATATGTTGCCATTATTTCTAGCATTGAAGGCTCAAGATTGTTGCTTGCATCAGCAACCAGTGTGATCAGCGATTTCTCCCTGTTGTTGGCGATATATCCGGTCCTGAGATTCTCAACCTCATCCTTGTTTCTATACAAATCCGCTGTTAAATCTGAGGAATACGGCCCCCGTACATACATCGAAAAGCCATATTTCATATCGAAACCAAGCAGTTCAAGAAGACAGACTGTCTTTTGGATAACCAGTTTATCCTGAAAATTATCCACTTTCGGTTTTTTTCCCAGCTCCTTCATGCAGGCAATAACCTTTTTCAACTCCCCCACGCAACCACCATCCATCAGATTTTCTTTAACCATGCTCTGGCACTGTTTAGCGCTTCCTTTCCGTCTTCGGTGATATGATACGATGTCATCTCCTTGTTCTCCAGTCTTATTTCCTTTTCTTTGACATACCCCATTTCTTTGAGGGCATCTAGGTTTGAATAAAGGAGTCCATCATCCATCTCCAGCCCTGCTTTCAATTCCCTGTATGCGGCCCCATCCAGCCCAAGGTCTTCCAATGATGCAAGAATGAGAAGCCGCGGGACGGAAATCAGTTTGGAATTGAGAGCGTGGGCGTCTCGAACCAACTCACGTATCTCACCCATACAGAATAGTGCGTCCTCTAGGTTTAAATAACTTTCTTTCATATTCTCTTTTAAAAAAAAGTGAAGTACAAAGTTGGGCGGTTGAAATGGGAACCTCAACAATATTTCGGCGCTATAATGATTTGCGGCAGAATCTAGCGGACATGACCAAAGAAGATTTGGAAAAGTTAGATGACCTAAGCCCATGGGGTGCAGAGAGGGAGAGGCTCCATGGATGGGAGGCATTAATGGAATTGCATAACGGCAATATTCATCCATTGATTTGGTGGTACGGTAAATTATTCCATCTCCGCGATGCCCCTGGGCTTCTGACACAACGGCATTACAACAGATACACTGGCAAATATTCGCGAGCATCAGAATGGACGCTTTTGAAAAGATACCTGGAGGGGGATCTAAATGCTTTGGACAAAGAATACAAAAGAATGAGAGCGCGACGGTATAGACAAAAGGAATCAAATAGGTGATGCTATGGCTCTCAAAAATATAACTGTGCCAGACCAGCTAAATGCTGCCAATTACCAGAACGACCCCAATCTCACAAGTAGGGCAATAAAACGGTTTGTTTTGCTAGCCGAACCTTGTGCCGACGCTCGACGCGTCGAGCGTCCTACTACCCTGATCCCGCCACCGGAGCTACGGCTCGTGTCCCCGACGATCAGTCGGAAGTGACGAAATCATGTTACCGGGCAGGGCCGTAGTATGCCGGATTTTATTGGAATGGTATAGACGTCAGGACTAAAGATTCATCTTAGCCTTTTTTCCCCATCTTACGATCAGAGCGTGGTATTCCCCATACAATCCCGCATCGCGGGGAAGCGAGCGCTCGAAAAACCTCTTGTAATCGTCGTATTCCTTTGACAGGAACAGGCGATGGTGCGAGCAGAACCGTCTCGTGTAGGCGTCGATAACGAAATGCGGCAGGCCATAGGCGTAGAGCAGGATGGAATCCGCTGTTTCCTTTCCAACGCCCTTCACCGCCAGCAATTCCTCCCGCGTCGGAATCCTTTTCTCCCGCAACACCCGCGAATACGCTTTCGTGAGAAGTTTCAGCCGTTCTGCCTTCTGCCGGTAAAATCCAGACGGGCGGATGAGCGTTTCGAGTTTTGTGTTTCGGGTTTTGAGTATCGCTTCGGGCGAGAGCTTTCCCGCGGCCTTAAGATTCGCGATCGCCTTCTCCACATTGTTCCAGCTGGTGTTCTGGGTGAGCAGCGCGCCGACAACGATTTCGTATTGCGTTTCCGCTGGCCACCAACAAGGGCTGGCCGGCGTAATTCCTGCGCGTCTTTGTTTTCGGGGCCAGACCTTGTTCCCATACTGCGGTCCGTACTGGGTTTCCAGTTTCCGGTAAAGAGCGAGTACCCTGTTCGATCCCCTGTCCATTGCATCTGTTTCAATTTGAAAATTAATAAAACACTTCTATCTGACGCTCCTCGATACGAACACGAAAATCAAACGGTATCAGCCAATAAAATAGTAAAAATCACGGGAAAAAACACTAAAAGATAGGTAAAACAACATTTATAAATCGTTTTCGATAAAAGTCCAATAAGAACGACTTATGGGTGGGGTGTGTCAGTGAAAAGCAAGAATATCACAGGCAGGAAGAAGGAGTCATCGCATCAGAAAAAAAAGAAGGCTAGTTTGAAAGAGAGGGACCTTGTCGAAGGGGTGGTGGATGCTAACAAAAAGCTGCAACAGTCGCTGGATAAGACCCTGGCCGTTGCAGTGCAGAATAAAGAACTCAATACGGCCAAGCAGCTGCTCATAGCAGGTGCGAGTCCGAACGCTGAAAATGAGGAAGGAGTGCCGCTGCTTAAGGTCGCGATTCTCCAGCGGGACGTGGAGATGCTAAAGCTCCTGGCAGAAAACGGGTTAGCAACGAGTGGGGAGGTCGGAACTGCCATCCTTCTTGCAATAAATGCCGGCAATAACGAAGCGGGGCGGTTCCTTTGTACGCTGCTGGAGATAAGGCAAGAGCAGGAATCGCGAAAATTCGAGGAGGCTCTGGAAAAAGAAGGCGAAGGTGCGCAGACAGCGCCACCCCAGCAGATGGCGGCGACTCAGGAGCCGAAGATGCCAGTGGAACCGGCTGCAAAGGGCAAAGGTGCCCCGGTGGCACAAGCCGCGGTGATACAGCCACAGGCAGTTGCTCCGGCCACCGCCCCAGCACAAGCCTCGCCGCAAAGTCAGGTAGCTGCTGGAGCTCCGGGAAGTGCGAAGTCAGGCGCCCCTGCGAAAGCGTACAGGGAAGGAAGAAGGCAAGTTGAAGTGTTTCTGAATGCAGTGGCTAGAAACGATCTTCAATTCGTAAAAAAGATGCTGGAAGCAAATGCAGAAAAATATGTGAATTGCTATGGTAGCGATTGGGAGACCCCCCTGATGGTCGCTGCGTTTCGTGGCGATGAGGAGATGATGAAACTTCTTATTGCAAAAGGCGCAGATGTGAATGCCATTGATTACAATCATAGGACTGCGTTGATGCATGCTTGTTCTATTGGGGCCGTTATGCAACCCGCATATAATCTTAGAAAAACAGTGGAATTCCTTATCGCGAACGGTGCGGACCCAAAATTGAACGCTGAGGACGAAGATTACACCACCGATGGGTTTGTGAGAATCAAACAAGAAAGATATACTGTCTTGATGGAACTGGCAGGTGCTACAAAAGCATTAGAAACGAAATTTACCCGAAAGGAAGACGCACACAAGGAGATTAGGGAGGTCATGGAACTACTGATTTCAAAAGGGACAGACGTTTCAATGAGAAACGAAAGGGGGGAGAGGGCAGAGGACATCGCACGGCAATGGGGCCCTGGGGAGATAGCCGATTTCCTGGCCGAAAAGAGAAAACAGGCGGAAGACGCCAAGCAGGCTCAGGCGGCAGAAGAAGAAAAGGTGCCCGAAAGCCGCCCTGTCAGAATGCTGAAGGCTGTTGTCGGTGCAGTGTCTGCCGCAGGGAAAAAAATGAAGGCCGCAGGCAAGAAAGTGAAGGGGGCGGGGAGTGCAACGCCTCTGCAGGCCCAATTGAGCGTCTCTGAGGAGGCACTGCACGATGCTGTGGAAGCAGGGGATTTGAAAGCCCTTAGGAAGTCGCTCAAAAAAGGTGTGGACCCGAACGTGCTCGATTTGAAGAGTGGCATGACCCCGCTAATGAAAGCCGTAAGCGCCATCGGTATCATCGAACCCGAGATCATCAAGGAACTAATGGAGCATGGAGCGAACGTGAATCTACCAGGTCCTGAGGGGAAGACAGCACTGATCCTAGCGGTCGAGAACAACACGCCGAAGGAGATATTGGAAATCCTAATCAAGTGGCGTGCGGATCTTAATGCTATGGACGAAAACCGCAACACAGCGATCAAAATCGCGTTGGAGGGCCGCAACATGGTGGCGTTCGAGCTGCTGAGGGTGAAAGGCGCTGATACATCGGCGATAGACAACCTGGTGAGAAACCTCGAAGCCGCCAACAGGGATCTTCTCGAATCAGCGGCAAGAGGGGATTATGAAGGAGTCCAAATTGCCTTGGCCAGCGATGCATATATCTTTGCGGTTGACGAGAACGGAAGGAACGCTCTCGACCTGGCAGTTCAGGCGCCGGCCAGAAAAAAGAACAAGAAGCAGGATAATCAGGAACTCATAAAATTCCTGAAAAGCAAGATGAAAGAGCTGCAAAGAAACGGATAAAGAGAGCGAATGGACGCGGTTCATTTTTCAGAGCAGGAAAGCAGGCGTTATGTCGCTTCGCGCCATCACGTAGAGCGTCTTGAGCAGCTCCAGCGTGTTGGAGACCCCGTCCTGTGGAAGGCCTGCATCCACCACAAGCTCTTCCAGTTCGTGGAGCTGCTCGCGGCTGTCGGGAGAGGTCGGCAGCTTGATCAGGTTCGCAGGTCCCCTGCCCTGTACCGAAACCGCGAGCTCGGCGAGTGCCTTGTCCTCGCGTTGCCTTGCGAGGATTCCGAGGATGCTGCCCAGTTCAGGCCCGCTGATCATCGGATCCATCTCCCTGCCTATCCTTCTGATGAGGAGAAATCCGGAATAGTCGAGCTTCAGCGCCGACATGCCGAGCGCCTGTCCCAGGAATATGAGCCGGCCCGCGGAGTCAACGCCAGCCTTATAGAAATTCGGTTTGGGGATGAGGCAGACGACATGGGTGGGCGTGTGCATCGCGAATGCGATGGCGCAGAGCATCTGGTGGAGGTCCCGCTTTCGCCGGTACCCCTTTATGCCGGCGCGCTCCAAAACGAGCACAATGGAATCACTGTCTCTTAGGACGCTGCATTCCAGCGCACCCAGGATCTCACCGCTGCTGCTCCTTGCGCAAATCAGCGTGCGCCGGTCTGCGATGGCTGGTCTTTCTCCCTCGTCCAGAAGCAGCGCCATGGCTGCCTTGTATTCCGGCGTGCCGATGCCTGCCATTAGGAACGTGATTCCCTCCTCCTGGGCAGCCTTTCGCAGCCTCTCCTTGTCTTCCCATTCTGGGAGTAATCCAAAGGTGATGGCTATGGGGCCCTGGGGCAGCGGTGCAACAAAGGGCGGAATGCGAGGAGGAGCTTCTGAAGGCGCGATCCGTGGCACAGGGCGCGGCGGAAGCTGCGTCGGTAGTGATGGCTGGATCGGTTGCGCTGCCGCTTTGACCGGTTTTTGAAGTTCGGCTGGCGGTTTTTCTTCTTTTTTCGCTTTTTCAATTTCTTCGGCCAGCGCTTCATGTTTTTCAGGCGCTTTTTCTTTTTCTGCTGCTTCGAAAATCGCGGGTTTGGCTTCCTGCCCGGATCTGGCTTTTTTCGCCTCTTTTTCTTCTTCTGCTTTGAGATATGCCTTTATCTGCTCTGCTGGTTCTGACAAACCGGCCTGTTTTGCCGGCTCCCTCGCAATGGGCCGTTCCCGCAGCGGGAATGCGTATTGTTCCGGTTCCTTGGATTCCTTCTCCTCAAGCGCCCTGAGTAGTTCCATGGCTTCCTTTTTCTGTTCTGACGCCTTTGCCACGGATTTCTTGACCGCTGGTATTTTTTTGGGCGCCGCCGGCCTTTCCTTTGCTCCTGCTTTTTTCACTTTCGCCGTTTTCGCAGTTTTACCTACTTTTGTTGTTCCACCCGTTTTGCCTTTTCCCCAGTTCTTTCCGCCTGCCATAGGCAGATGTTCGCAGTTAAAAATTAAATAGGCATTACATTCACTGCCTTCCAGGATCTCGCGGTGCGCCCTGCCCGATTTCTTTCTGATCCGGGTGCAGCCGGCTGAATCCCGGTTGTGTTTATTCTCCTGGGATGAAAGTTTATATTTATATGATTTTGTGTCTATATATTCTTTGACATGTCAAGACGGTTTCAGAAACTGGCAGTGAAGCTGGCCAGCGCTAATTCCGGCGCACACGTGAGCAAAGGCAGCTTCCGCAAGCGCAACGACCAGCCCCAGGATTCCTCCAGGCGTTTTGCGGACCTGTGGACCGAATTGGAGGCTGAAGTCCTTCATGAGCATTTCGGCATATCCCGCGATGAGGTCCCGGCTGCCCAGTCGTTCCTGTTTTTCCATAACCACATCTACGGCAGGTTCTTCGAATTCCTCAAGCCCCTTTCCGATACCGAAAGCCACCAGGGTCGCTGTGTGGATAGGATGAAGGAGAGCTATGAAAAATTGAAGGCGGATCTCAGCACCTTCGATCAACCGATAGTGATCAGGATGGTCGAGGCTCACCAGGAGGCAAGGAAAAAGGCGCCTCAGCTTTCGGACGTTTCATCCGCAGTGCTGAATTCCATGGACTACTGGAAATCCTATGTCCTCTCAACAAATCCCAACATACTGGACCGTTCGAACGACGCGTTCATGGATTACCAGGGCGTTGCGCTCAGCGGCACTTTCAGCACCCTTCTGGATCCGGCGAACAGCAACGAGCTGAAGAAATTCCTCTTCCACTGGGTTACCGATACGGTCAATGCCGTGGCCGCCTACCGGGAACCCGCTGTCCAGTCGGATCTCCAGCGCTTCATGGACGTTTTCTTCGGCATTGCGGATGCTTTCAGCGAGGAGGCCAGGCACAGGAAAAGCATGGTCCCCGTAGAGCAGCTCGCTGCCTTCAAAAGCATGTGCCTTGCGCTCTGCGCCAGCAACGCGGTGTACGTGTTTTCGGTCAGCTCAAAGGTTTCAACCCTGGATCTTAATGTCCTCGCCATGGAGATCCACGCATGCCCCTACCTGCTCGCCCATGATGACGCGGTTCTTGAAAAGCTTGCGGCCATCGCAAAAAAAATCCACAAAAAGGACATCGTCCGCACCCTGGCGAAGAACCCCCAGTGGGTGGAGCCCGCAGCGGGTCTCGAGCGGCTTGAGAAACTCGTGACTGCCCTTGAAAAAAACTACGATCCGGATCTTCTCAGGATCCTCGATGGCAGCCCGCCGGACATCGCGTTTAAGGTCGTTGAGAAGATGGACCAGCGGCCCGATCTGCTGGCATTTTACAAGCATCATCTGGTGACGTCCGGTGAGCGGATCAGGCCGAGGCGTTTTGTGGAATACATCCTTGATGTCGCGGATGAGAAAACCGGTCACGGCACCTTCCACGACCTGCTGATCCAGGCGATTCCCGCATTTTCGAAGCCAAGCAGGATAACGCTCGTTTCTGTCGCGGGCGACCTCTATCTTTCCGGATCATTCGAGGACATCGCCCTGCTCGCCATGGGAAACGAGAAGGAGGGAACCATCGCCGAATTGGCAATCCGCCAGATCATTGCCGGCGAATACGAGAAAGCCCGCGTCATAATAGAAACGGGCAAAGGCGAAATCGCAGAAGAGAAAACCGCCACCCTCCAGGAACAGGTGAGAAACGAATTCAGGAAAGCGAGCCCTGAGCAGGTGCTCCTGCTCTCATCGGCTTATGAGCGTCTTGACAGGCTCAGCATCGATCGCAGACCGTTCAACTCCCTGCGCAGGAAAGGCTTCGACGCCCTGATTGCGGCTGCCGCCGAATCGGCAAACCTCAATGATGCCGCCTTCACCGCGGTTTTTTCCTCCCGCGATAACGTGCGGCTGTTCGCCAGCGCGCTTTCAGCCCAGCCGAACGGTCTTGTGGACCGGCTGAATCTTGCCGAGAATGCGGAAAGCCCTGAAGATGCGGGCCGCTGGGTGGCCTTCGAAACCGAGCGGCGTGTGGAGGAAAACGAGGCGCTGCGCAGCGGAGGATTCAGGCGCATAGTCCTCATCGCCGGGGAGCAGATCTCAAAGACCGTGGGCGAAACCCTGGAGAAAGAGACGTCCATAGAAGTGCGGCTGATCCCGGATGAGAATCCGACCAAGGCTTACCTGAAATCCGTATTGAGGGAAGGCGACGCGGTTATAGTGGAGATGTCCCATCTGTGCCATAAGGCATCAGGCACCACGGTTGCGGTGTGCCGATCAAGGGGGATCCCATTCTTTGAAGGTTCGGTCACGAATGCGAAGCGGCTAGTGGATAGGATGAGAAACGGGACGAAAAACG
>Ga0315268_10007507_pt1 | contig 11474 bp, 14 predicted proteins | sample C1_top_MG_FD_204535 | JGI IMG/M metagenome (GOLD analysis project Ga0315268, IMG submission 204535) | Sediment microbial communities from Yellowstone Lake, YNP, Wyoming, USA - C1_top | ecosystem: Environmental > Aquatic > Freshwater > Lake > Sediment | place: USA: Wyoming | collected 2017-08-01 | reverse complement strand
TCGCCTTTACTTCCTGGGTGGGCCGCGACCATTGCCCAATGCGCACTGTGTCGTGCTTGCCACAGTTTTCTGCGCTCACTTTCATCGCTAGTCCATTCGAATTCTGTACCTCCAAATTCGGCAACTATTTCTTGGACAGCTTGCGCGTCATCCGCGACGCTGCGCGGGGTCCCATGAAATTCGAAGAAAAGCGTGGGAAGTTCAGTCAAGGACATTGAGTTGTAGGCATTGAGGTTTCGAATACATGTGGCATCAAGAAATTCGCAACGGGCAATCGCTATTCCGGCCTTAACGATTTCTGTCGCAGCAGCAACGCCTTGCGAGAGAATTGGGAATCGCACGATTGCCGCCGCCATTTTCTCCGGGATGCCAAAAACTCGCAGTGATAATTCGGTAATAACGGCCAGAGTCCCCTCGGAACCCACCAACAATCGGGTCAGGTCATAACCAGCCGAGAGTTTGCGAGTGTCTCTGCCCGTATGGATAACCTTGCCATCTGCCAGAACGGCAGTCATCGCCATGACATTTTCGCGCATGGAGCCGTAACGCACTGTCGTGGTGCCAGCTGCTCCTGTAGCTGCCATGCCTCCTACCGTGGCATCGGCTCCAGGGTCGACAGAGAAAAAAAGTCCCTCATTGGCTAACTTTTCATTGAGAGCAACTCGATGAACGCCGGCTTGAACACGCACCAGAAGGTCATCTGGGCGCACCTCAAGAACACGATTCATCTTCGTGAGATCAAGGCTTACGCCACCATAGAGCGGAACGACGTGGCCTTCTAAGGAAGTCCCGGCCCCAAATGCCACAACGGGAATCTTCTCCTTATTGCAGTATGCCAACACCTTTGACACCTCTTCAGTGGATGAAACCATCACAACTGCCGAAGGTTGCACCGGTGGGAAAGCGGACTCGTCATGTCCATGTTGTTCCAATACTGAAGCGGAGGTGCTGACCCGGCCATCGACCAATGCACGAAGTTCATCGAGCTGTTGCGAATTAAGTTCTACTCGGATGTGCGCCATGGTTAGTGGAGGATGTTCACTGCCCGTGCAAATACGAGGCCAACCATCAGAAGTGCCGTTGTCGACTGGACCAACATCAGCATCTTTGCCCATCGCGTGAGGGGCATGACGTCCGTTGGACTAAAGGCGCTTGCGTTTGTAAATGAGGTGTACAAATAGTCGAAAAAGTTTGGGTGCCAAGTGTGAGGCGCATAAAGTGGATCTGACATTTGCGGGAACATGAAATCGGGGAATGGATGAATAGCCTGCGCCCGCTTTCCCGGTCCGCCTCGATCTAATTCCCAGTACCAGAGGCCAAAGACCACAACGTTGGTCAACCAGATTGACCCTCCCGATGCCAGCAATCCGCGTGCATCCGTCACTCCCTTTGTGATGATGGCATCAATCAACTTAACCGCAGAAGCGGTGTTGGAGAGCGTCATGATCGCAATCAGCATTACACCTAACACTCTGGCGGACAGAACGTGCTCTGAGATTCGTTTTGGGTTGACAACGACGACCGCGAGAAGGAGCGCCCCTTCCACAAAGCAAATCGGCGTCTGAAATGAGAGTGCCAGTTTGTGAGGGAGCAGATATTGCATTGTGATGACCAACAGGACAACAAGGGCGACGGGCCACCGATGTTCGCCCATATGTGGGCGATGCCAATGTGGACTCGCACTCACTACATCATCTTGGGCCATGATGGATGAGGGTATCAATAAAGAGTGTTCCTGATATCGAAGACGAAGGTTGGAGATATCGTTTGTCCTAAGAATTTGGCCTATGTAATACGAGGGAAGCGCTTATGAGCAAAATTGCAGTTTTCAACGAGAAACTCGGTGCCCGGATCACATCGATAGTTGGCACCATGTGGTGCGCGTATGTCTTTGCCGCCATTGCCCTTATTTCACTCCCGGGCGCGATTAAGTCCGGCAACACTGTTGTCATTGTCGCCTGGATCGCGCAGACATTTCTACAACTAGTGCTCCTATCCATCATCATGGTTGGTCAGGACGTGCAATCCAAAAGCGTCGAGCAGAAGATCAATGAGACCCACGAAGCAAGCCTTGGGGAGTTCGAACTCGCCAAAGAAGCTCGGAGTATTGCTAACCAAGAACTTGCAGAACTGAAGGAAATATCGAAAGAGGTACACCGTGTATTACGGGACCTTGAGGGGAAGATCAAAGTCTGATTCCTACTTCGGCGCACCCATGTGACAAGATAACCTCATGATCTCAGTTACAACCTGGGTCGTAACCATCGCGATCCTCGCTCTTGTGATCCTCTTGGACCTATGGCTCGCGATTCTTCGCAGAAACCTTCCAACTTCGCTCCTTGAAGCAGGTGTATGGACTGTCGTCTACATCGGCGCCGCATTGATTTTTGGGTTTTTCATGCTCCCGTTATTTGCTAACCAACAAGCGCAGCAGGAGTTCTTCGCAGGGTGGCTAACCGAATACGCCCTATCTGTCGATAATATTTTCGTCTTCATCATCATTCTTGGACACCTTCACGTCAAAAAAGAGAAACAACAGTTAGTCCTCCTGCTTGGAATCATGTTGACGATTCTTATGCGTGGAGCACTCATCCCCCTTGGCGCCGCTCTAATAAGTCGCTTCGCGAGCATTTTCTTTCTCTTCGGCGCATTTCTCCTGTACACCGCCTACAAGCTCTATAGCGAAAGCAGCGATGAAAATGAGTGGAAAGAGGGCAAAGTAGTCGCGAAGATGAAGGCACGTGGCCTGAGTACTTTTTCTATTGCGCTGGTTGCTCTTGGACTTACCAACCTCGTGTTTTCGTTGGATTCAATTCCAGCTATTTTCGGACTCACCAAGAACGCCTACATCGTCACGACGGCGAATATCTTCGCCCTGATGGGACTTCGCCAACTCTATTTCCTTCTCGAAAATCTCTTAAAGAGGTTGATTTACTTATCGAAAGGACTCTCGGTCATTCTCGCGTTTATCGGGGTCAAGATGATTTTCGAAGCCTTGCACGGAGTTGGAGTTCACAAAATACTCGGAGTAGAGGTACCTGAGTTCTCACTGACTTTCAGTTTGGGATCGATCATTACCTGCTTGGTCGTTACAACAGTTGCAAGTCTGACCGCTACTCGTGGAATCGCCGGAGCCGAATAAAAAATTACTCCGAGACCGCTTTTCTGCGGAGGCTATCGTGGGCGATTTCCTTAATGCGTTCGTGAATCTTCCTGATCTGCAATTCAAAGTTTTTGATGGCCAGATCAAACGCCGCCACATCATTGAAAGCAGCAGCTTGTGCCCGTAGCAGTGGTCCAGCGCCGTGCGAAGTTAAAATGACACGGTGAGAGAATTTACCTTGTCTGGGATTTGCTTCGTGAATGATTTCTACTTCTACGCGATCAATAGTGACACTAAAGCGATTCATTGAATTGAGTTTTTCTTCTACGATTATTTTGAAATCTTCTGCAAGTTGTGCTTGACGAGCGTGGACAACGATTTTCATGTAACACTCCCTGTCTCTGTTCCCAACAATGCCACAAACGAACACGCCTTGGTAGGTCCTGTCCATAGAATGTGCTGAGACTACCTGAGTACGCCTCGCCTACGCAGGAACGACGGTCAGAACTAGTGCGAACACTGCTGCCATCGCCGTGGCTTGAGCAAGCATTTTTAACGCCTGTGCGCGGTCCGCAGTTCTCTGTTCGGCATCCTCTATGCGCGTGACCTTGCCCGGATTTCCAAAATTGAAAACGCCGCTGAGTCCAAAAGCTAGACAGAACTGGCGGCGAGATTGATACCAACCAATTGTCCCCAGAACCAAAGGAAGAAATACCAGTGCGCGGACTCCTTTAGGTGCATGAAAAGAAAATTTAATACTTAGGCGTCTTCGAATTCATCCTCATCGGTCCAGACACTCTGTGGGCCGTCCTCTTGTCTTTCAACCCACGAAAGAAAGGAGCCGACCGCGCGAAATGACAGCATAGTAAGAACTACTACACCGGAAACGCGTCGGACGAATTTGAACATGGTCCTAAAATACTCTACTTAGGAGTAAGCCGCTCGTTAATTTCCGTGTGGCATCTAGGCATTTTCGAGTGATTGAAGAATGTCTTCCCATAGATCCTCCACATTTTCGCAGCCGACTGAAAGCCGAATAAGGCTTTCGGGGACGCTGGAGCTTTCACCGGCCCATCGGCGTCTCCTCTCCCAGAGCGATTCAATCCCACCAAGGCTGGTCGCATACGTGATGACCGTTGAAGATTCGCAAACTTTGTCGGCGTGAACTCCGTCTGAATGCAGAGTGAACGAGAGAACGGCACCGAAACCGTTCATAAAACTTGTAGCGCGAAGATGTTGGGAATCCGTGAGAAGACCCGGATAGTGGACTTCGGCGATTTTGGGATGAGAAGAAAGTCGCATAGCAATCTCCATTGCATTGGCTTGCGCCCTCTCAAAACGTAGAGGAAAGGTTCGCAATCCTCGAAGAGCGAGCCAGGCTTCGAAGGGTCCTGGGATGGCTCCACCAATTTTCCGCGCGTCCTCAAGCCGTGATAGCAAAGCAGCATCCCTCGAGGAGAGCGAGCCCATGACGACATCGCTATGTCCGGCGAAATATTTAGTCACTGAGTGAACGACAATGTCGGCCCCCATCAAAAGCGGTTTCTGCACCAAGGGAGTTGCAAAGGTACTGTCGACGGCAACACCACAGCCCTCGGCCTTGGCGGCCGAAATGAGTCGCGGCAAATCAGCCACAGACAACATCGGGTTTGTTGGCGATTCAATCCACAAGAGCGCAGTCCCGGGAAGGGCCGCCAGAACAGCTTCAGTATCGGAAATATCAACATAACGAACTTCAATTTTGCCGGATGCGTGCAAGTTTCCGAGCAGAGTCATCACTCCGCTGTAGCCCTGATGGGATGCGGTGACCACAGAGCCAACAGGAAGTATCGAAAATACGGCGTTAATCGCGGCCATGCCCGAAGAAAAAATTAATGTCGGACCGGATTCGAAAGCCCCAATAGCGCTTTCTAAAGCGGTCCACGTTTCGTTTCCATAGCGTCCGTATCCCACACTTCCACCGGCATGAAAGGTTGAATTTAAAGCGATCGGCGGATTGAGCGGAGCATCGGGTCCAAGAGGGGGACGCCCTGCTGAAATTGCAACGGTCTCGGGTCGTAGTTCTTTCCTTGGACTCATGAGATTGCTACCGCCATTCGATTAACTGCTTCGGTGAGTATTTCTGAACTCGTTGCAAAGTTGAGGCGCACGAAACTTAAGGATCGAGGGCTAAATGCCTTGCCCGGAGATAGTGCGACCCGACCTCGCTCAAGAAGAACTTGTGAGGGATTGTGGCCCAAATTAAGCGCCTCAAGATCTAGCCATGCCAGATACGTGCAATTGGGAACTTGGTATTTAATTTCAGGAATCTTCTTGTCTAGCAATTCGCGCAAGAAGAATCGATTTGAATCAAGGGTTTTCATTAACCCATCCAGCCATTCTTCGCCTTCAGAAAAAGCCGCAGCGGTAGCAAATCCTCCCAAAAGCGATGCGCGATAATGCGTTGCGATGGGAAGCTGCTTCAACAAAGCATCCATCCGTGGGCTTTGGCTTACAACCAGTGCGCACTTAAGTCCGGCAATGTTCCATGCCTTACTGGCGGCCGTGACAACAATGCCGACGTTCTCGGCCGCTTCGCCCAAAGACAAGAACGGAACAAATGTAGATTCTGAGTAGGTCAACGGGCCATGTATTTCATCACTAATTACGACGACAGAATATTCGCGTGCCAGTTCTGCGATCTTCAGCAGCTCCGACCTCGAGTATACGAATCCGATCGGATTGTGAGGACTGCACAATAAGTGTGCTTTAACCCCGCTCCGGTATGCCTCCTCCACTGCCTGCAAATCCAAACTCCAACCTTGACCATCATGTACGAAGGGCACATCCACCTTTTCCAGGTGCGTCTCTCTAATCCATGTGCTGAAGTTGTGATAGACGGGGGTGTTAATGAGGATGCGGTCACCCGGGTTTGTGAAAAGACGGAGCACTTCGACAACGCCAACACCGACATCGGTGACGATATGTACTTGCTCTGGGTCGAGCGTCCAATTCCATCGCCTTTTTGAAAATCCTTGGAAAGCCAGCGCAACCTCTGGGATCGGTCCCAAGTAACCGAGATCGGAATGCGAGACCATCTCCATCAGGAGTTCACGAATGGGTGGAGCAACAGGGAAATCCATTTCTGCAACAGGCAAAGGAAGGACATCGCTGGGAAACTCACGCCACTTTTCACTGCGGTGTGTTCGTAACTCTTCCAGTAAAAAGGCAGTCACTTCGATTGGCGGCATTGAGTCAGTATTCCATCTAGTCAGCGGTCTGGCCTAGGAATTAATCCTCTTCGTCGAGTTTCGCACAATTAACGTGGTCGGCAAGGTGATCGACGGTAGATCGGCACTGGGTCTTCGCAACTTATCCATGATTGCACTAGCTGCAAGTTCTCCCATTAACTGCACCGGCTGTTCTATCGTGGTGAGGTCGGAAAACTCAGCCATTTCGTGTCCATCAAATCCAATGATTGACATGTCATCGGGAACCTTGAGTCCGTGTCTTCGTACAGCTTGCATAGCCCCGATGGCCATTTCATCTGACTCGCAGAAAATAGCAGTGGGCCGATTCGGGCGAGCCAGTAGATCATCCATGGCGCGCGCACCTGCGTGCATCGTGAAATCTCCGTGTACCTCACGACTGGGAATCCATTCCAATCTGTTTTCCGCGAGAACTTGCATGAAGCCAAGGCGTCGATCCTGGGGAACGCTGAAATTAAATGGGTCATCGGACCGCCCCGACATGAGGGCAATCTGTTTATGTCCCTGATTTACGAGGTGCTGAGTGGCCGTCCTCGCGCCTGCAACGTCATCGATGGCAACGCTGGCACATCCTTCGTGATGCATACCCACTAAAGCGATCGGTATTCCAAGATTCAACATCGAATCAAATTCTTCTTTGCCTGGCGGAACGCTTATTACAATAATCCCGTCAACTCTTCCTTTGAGCAATTTATGTTGAAACAATCTTTCTCGGCCCTTCATCTGGCCGAAGTTATATAAAAGTAAGTCATAGCCTGCTTCCCGAAGGGCATGCTCGGCTCCGTGAATCACATTCGAGTAATACCAATTGGAGATAAACGGGGCGACTACGCCAACGCTATGCATTCGAGTGCTCGCAAAAGAAACCTCAAGCGGGTAATTCAATTTCTCGGCGGCCGCAATGATCTTCTCGCGTGTTTCCTGACTCACGTGCTGCATACCTCGAAGAGCTCGTGACACGGTTGCCGTTGACACACCAGCTAGTGCGGCAACTTCCTTAATTCCGGCCATTGTCACTCTTCCCAATTATCTGCATGTGTCTCGAACTTCTAGCCAACAGTACTTGCCGTCTTTCGAAAACAATGCCCTAAAACTAGAGTAGGGGTGGAACTCGGGGCAAGTGAAAGGCTAGATTGTCTCCATGAGCCAGCAAATAACCACGTACATCCAACTTCAGGTAAAGAATCGCGATCGGGTTACTGTTTTCTTCAGGGCCATACTCATAATTCCGATCGCCTTCCTTGCTAGTTCTTTCAGCAGTTACTCGTCTTCGAACTCATATATTGCCGGACTCTTCGTTTTCCCCGTTGTCCTAACTCTGCTCTTTCGTGGTGTCTACCCTTCCTATGTACTGCAATTCAACAAGGCCATCATTGCGTTATCGGTGCGGATTACGGCCTACTTTCTCCTTCTTACCGACGATTACCCTTCAATTGAGGCAAATGAGAAAGTGGGAGTCGAGTTTCCTGAAATTCAAGGTGGGCGCACTCTGAGTCGCGGACTGCCCTTGGTGAAATGGTTTTTGGCAATTCCTCTTTACGTCGTTGGCGTCGTCTATATGGTTTACGCGTTGATACTCACACTCGTTGCCTGGTTCACAATCGTCTTCACGGGTGAGTACCCCGAAGGATGTGCCAATGGAGTCATGGGCACCATTGCGTACTGGAATCGGGTCTACGGCTATGCGTTCGCCTTAGTGACGGATGAATATCCAAGTTTCTCCCTCTGATCATCAATGGGATTCTCAAGCGCGCAGATGAAACGCGCGGTCGCGCAGATCTGTGAGACCGACCCAAAGTTCATTCCAATTGTTGAAGCAAGTCCGCTCTGTCCGATCGGGGGGGCCGAGTCTCAAAGTTCGCACTTCGAATCACTGGTTGAGTCGGTCATTTCACAACAGTTGGCCGTTCGCGCTGCCGACACTATCCATGCAAGGCTCGTTGCTTTAGCGGGAGGAAAGATCACTCCCGCAAGGATTGCCAAACTTGAACAAGACGAGCTTCGCTCTGCAGGACTTTCAGGAGCCAAAGCAAAGACGATCCAAGGTTTAAGCAGTGCAGCCCTTAGCCGTCAGGTGGATATAAACAAGTTGCATCTGCTAGATGACGAAATGGTTTCAGAGCAACTCAATTCGCTCTGGGGCATTGGACCGTGGACGGTTGATATGTTCATGATGTTTCAATTGGGACGGTTAGACACGTGGCCTACTGGCGACTTGGGAGTTCGACGCGGGTGGGAGAAGATCCATCGCCTCAAAGAGCAGATTGAACCTAAGAAACTTCATCTCCGTGGCGAGAAATTTCGCCCTCATCGAAGCGTTGTTGCTTGGTACTGCTGGCGCGCTGTCGAGAGCAAGTAATTTTATTTAGCTTCCAGAAACATTGAAACTGAATTGATGCACCAGCGCTGATCAGTGGGCACGTCATAGCCTTCGCCTTCGAATACGTGACCAAGATGGGAGCCACACGATGCACAACGCACCTCGGTGCGGACTCGCATCCCGAGAGAGCGATCCTCGACGAGGACAACCGCATCGTCATCGGAGGGAGCGTAGAAAGATGGCCACCCGCAACCGGAGTGAAATTTTGTTTCGCTTCGAAAGAGTTCGGTGCTGCACGCCTTGCACTTGTAAACGCCTACAGTCTCGGTGTCCACATACTCGCCGGTGAATGGCCTTTCAGTCGCCCCTTTGCGAAGGACATCAAAGGAGAGGGCGTCGGTCGATTTCTTTAATTCCGCATCGTCGATTTTCACAGGGTATGCAGTTCCATCGGGGCGCATGTCGTTGATTTCATTAGAGGACATGATGCTCCTTAGGAAATGCCACACCCGTGCTTGAGTGGCAGTCATAACCGTTGGGGTTCTTCGCCAAGTACTTTTGATGATATTCCTCGGCTGGCCAATATGTGTGGTTCTCCGCTGGAACTATCTCAGTGACGATCTCGCCATAACCGGCGGGAATAATTGCCTCTTGATAAATTGCTCTGGTGGCGAGCGCCATTTCTTCCTGCTTCGGCGTTGTGAAAAAAATCGCGCTTCGATATTGGGAACCGATGTCGTTTCCTTGCGAATTGAGCGAGGTCGGGTCGTGCATCGACCAGAATTCACTCAGCAAATCTGAGTATCCAATGACATCGGGATCGAATTCAACGAGAACGCTCTCGGCGTGACCGGTAATCCCGGTGCAGACTTGTTCGTAGTTGGGATTGGGCCTTGTGCCACCCATGTAGCCGACACTCGTGTTCACAACGCCGAGCAGATTCCAAAATCGGCGTTCAGCTCCCCAAAAACATCCGGTTGCAAAATATGCTCTCTGCGACATCAGGGTATTCTAATGGAGCGCCCCCGTAGCTCAGGGGATAGAGCACCGCCCTCCGGAGGCGGGTGCGCAGGTTCGAATCCTGCCGGGGGCACCATTATTTTTCTCATCCGGCACATATGACCACTGCAAATATGGGCAAGAAAGGCAAATACCTTCCAAGGCGAGATAAATCACCTGCTCAGATGGAAATCTTTTGCCTAATCTCCTTGTTAATACACACAGGAGCAGGGAGAATTGGTCTCTCGGATCACATTAATTAGGTCCCAATACCTCATATCAGGCGCATCGTGGCGGCTGCCGTATGGATATCAGAAGGAAGGGTAGGTCTATGGACTGGCGACATCAATCAGCATGCCGCGATGAAGATCCAGAACTGTTCTTCCCGGTAGGCAATACCGGCCCTGCGATTACGCAGATTGAAGAAGCAAAGAAGGTCTGCAACCGCTGCATCGTCAAGGATGCCTGTTTGGCTTGGGCACTTGAGAGCGGCCAAGATGCCGGAGTCTGGGGTGGGCTATCAGAGGATGAGCGCCGTGCCCTCAAGCGCCGTGCGGCTCGAAATCGGGCTCGTCTTCAGGAGCAATCCAGCCAGATTCGGTAATCCCATTAATGGTTAGCACGCCCCATCTCCTCCGAGATGGGGCTTCAGTTTGGCCTGCCGAGGCAACACCGAGGTGCTGGGCGAACACATAAAGCAAGTTCCAGTATGACCTTGACGCCCTCCACTATTCTAGTACTAGAATACATGATATGACCAACGCAGAATTCGCAATTTTGGGTTTACTTGCCGAGCAGCCAAGGCACGGGTACGAAATAGAAAAAACAATTGAGGCTCGCGGCATGCGCGAATGGACTGAAATTGGATTTTCCTCGATCTACTACCTACTTAGGAAGCTTCAAATGGCTGGCTTTATCTCCACGGCAATCGAGGCAGGGAAAACAGGCGACAAAGCACGCAAGGTCTACATCATCGCGCCAGCTGGTATGGCGGCTTGCAAGAAGACAGCCAAGGAAAAGTTGGCCCATCCGCATCCGACGTACCCATCCATTCTGCTTGGCCTGGCGAACATACCTCTATTGCTGCCAAGCGATGTACTTGAAGCACTGAGCACGCGTGACTCTCAGCTTGATAAAAATCTTGCGCATATTGAACAGCAACAGAAGAAGCAAGCACCATTGCCGCCTTTTGTGAACGCGATCTTTGCCTACAGCATTGCCATGGTGAAGGCAGAAAAGCATTGGCTAAATCAAACACTTAAAGAAATGGAAAAAGGGTATGGAAAAGATTGACTTTCGAAAAGAACTCAAACATCTCTACATGCCTTCGGCAAAAGAATTCTCGATTGTTGAAGTGCCATTGATGCGTTACTTGATGGTCGATGGCAAAGGCAATCCAAATTCTTCGCCAGAGTATCAAGCGGCCTTAGGGACTCTCTATCCCGTTTCTTACACCCTTAAATTTACGAGCAAGAAAGAAATCGGGAGAGACTATGTTGTTCCCCCATTAGAGGGCTTGTGGTGGGCAGATGACATGTCAGCGTTTGAGGAGGGGCGCAAAGATAATTGGAAATGGACCATGATGATTATGGTGCCAGATTGGATTAACAAAGCCATGATCAAAGATGCGATCGATACCGTGAGAAAAAAGAAAGGTAATTTAAAACTAAAAGAACTCAGACTCGAATCCTTAAGGGAAGGTAGGTGTGTGCAGATTATGCACATTGGTTCATACGATGACGAAGCACCAGTTCTTGCACGACTTCACCACGAATACCTTCCGCAACATGGACTCGAGTTCAAC
>Ga0315268_10007506_pt1 | contig 11474 bp, 18 predicted proteins | sample C1_top_MG_FD_204535 | JGI IMG/M metagenome (GOLD analysis project Ga0315268, IMG submission 204535) | Sediment microbial communities from Yellowstone Lake, YNP, Wyoming, USA - C1_top | ecosystem: Environmental > Aquatic > Freshwater > Lake > Sediment | place: USA: Wyoming | collected 2017-08-01 | reverse complement strand
GCGAATGGTTTTCCCCACGATGTCTTGGCAATGAAAGCTAACGAAACAGATGCTACAGAGGTTGAGACATTATATATCGATCCTAACTATTCCTATGAACAGGAGAAATATGCATTAGCCCGAGTGATAAGTAAAACTGCTCGAGGAAGCCCGTCTGTCGATAAATTTTCCATCGCGATTGACACTCTACATAGGATCCCGGTGTATGAGTCTCTGCTCATTCCTCCTGAAAAACGCGGCTTTGAAACGAATAAACAGCTACTTGAAATTTGTAAGCCATACTATAGAAACCCGCCGATAACTGATGAACTGATGAGAAAAGCACATTTAGATAAAATTCGGGTGGTCAGCGTGGATAATGCCACCTATGAAGAAATTGATCCTCGCCACCCCTCCAAATATGTGAAACTGGTGAAAATTTCAAGTGACAGTTTGGGTGTCAACTAACAAAATCTTTATGTAATGCCCAGGATTGCTGATAATAGCCAACCAAGCCTAGTCGATGGGAGATTGTGATGCCGAAGTTCGGGTATAGTGTTTTTGGCTTAGATCCTGATAGAACAGCAAAAGCCTCAGGGCGGGAGGTAGCAGTGTCTCCGAAGGCGGCTAGGGAGGTTTGTAAGGCGATCAGGGGCATGTGGCTAAGTGAAGCTAAGGAATTTCTTGAGGCGGTCATCGAAAAGAAAAAGCCTGTGCCATATTTTAGGTATAAAAAGGAAGTCCCACATAGACATGGATTGGAAGGCTGGTATGCAGGCAAATATCCTGTGAAAGCAGCTCAAGAAATTCTCAGGGTACTAGAAGGTGTCGAGGCAAACGCGGAGAATAGGGAGTTAGACTTGGAGAAGCTTCGAGTAATCCACGCCGCTGCCCAACGGGCGAGAAAGATTAAGAAATTTATGCCCAGGGCTTTTGGAAGATCTTCACCTAGATTCGAAAAACTAGCCCACGTGGAGATAGTGGTATTAGAAGAGGCAACTTCCCCGTAACGAAGCCGGCAGCCTGCAACTCTGAGGTTTTGTCGGCGCCATTTTTCCAATTCTCTTCATCCTCAGGCTTTCGTAAAGTGGGCTTCCGTCGACAAAGTTAAAGCCGCTGCAGCCTTTCCAAGGCTTCTTGCCCACGTAACTGACGATAAGAATAAATAAAGCCACTCGAAACCCAATACAACACGCTCGATAATGGTGGCAATGTAATGGCGTCGATGTTCAGGGGCTACCTGTTCTCAAACGGCTTAGCGGAAGCTCTCAATGTAAACCAGCTGTAATGGGGAGTCACAGTGTCTGCTACTAAACATTTTATCAGCGAATCCGTGAAGAAGGTGGAAATAGATGAGTTTCTAAAGCAGAAGCTGGAGAGAGCTGGGTATGGAGGCGTCGAGATCACCAAAACGCCTCTGGGAACTCGGGTAACCATCTACGCTATGAAGCCAGGCATAATAATTGGCCGAGGCGGCGAGAGCATTAGAGATTTGGCTAAAATGCTTGAGGACAAATTTGGATTAGCAAATCCCCAGATCGCTGTAGCTGAGATTGAGATTCCTGAGCTTAATCCCCACATAATGGCTGCACGTATAACGTCTGCTCTACAGCGGGGGATCCACTTCAGGCGGGCATGCTATTGGGCTTTAAGCAGCATAATGAGTGCTGGCGCTTTAGGCACTGAAATCACCATCCGAGGGAAGTTGACAACTGAAAGAGCTAGGTATGAGAAGTATCGTGCTGGTTATCTCCTGAAAACAGGGGATCCTGCTCTAAAGAATTTGAGGGAGGCGGTGGCTTATGTTAAACTTAAACCTGGACTTATCGGGGTGAAGGTAAGGCTCTTACCTCCTAACATTGAACTTCCGGGGCGTGTTTCTCTAAAGCCTCTAGAAACAGGTGAGGTTGCAGCGACATCTATGGAGGCGGAAATCCCCCCAGCAGAGGGAGCTGAGATGGAGGAAGAATAGATGCCGATCATGCGACTGCGCGAAATTAGGCTACTGCCCCCAGCGGAGCGTGAGAAGAAATTAACTGAACTACGAACTGAACTATTAAAATTGAGGTCTACTGTTGAGGCTGGAGGGGCTGTGGAAAACCCAGCGCGAATTAGGGAGATTAAAAGGCTTATAGCAAGGCTTCTCACTGTGCAACGAGAGTTTCAGCTTGGAATTAAAATGTCCCCTGAGAGGAGGGGGAGGAGTAAGAAGTGACCAGAATCACATCTCAAAACCTCCTGAAACATGAACTTATTGGACTAGCTGTAAGGGTTGTAAATAGTGCTCACCCTGGCTATGTGGGTATAAGTGGCATGGTTATCAATGAGACTAAGAACATGCTCCTCATACTTCATGAGGGGAAGCCGAAAAGCGTTCCGAAAAAACCATCTGTATTCCAGTTCTCCCTGCCGGATGGGGCATTAGTGGAGGTCGGCGGAGTGGAAATTGCAATGAGGCCTGAGGACCGCATTGAAAAAGCCGCTTGGAGGAAGAGCTAAATGCGAACCCTCGGGGCTCAAGTTAAAACTCCGAAGAAGAAATGTGAGGATGCCCACTGTCCCTTCCATGGGTCCCTATCAGTTAGGGGACGCCTATTAGAGGGAACTGTAGTAGCAGATAAGATGCGTAGCACAGTTATTGTAAGAAGGGACTACGCCCACTATATTCCCAAATATCTACGCTCAGAGAGGCGACATAGCTCTATCCCAGCTCATAACCCCCCATGTATCGAGGCAAAGGCTGGCGATCGAGTGAAAATCATGGAGTGTCGTCCGCTGAGTAAAACCATCTCCTTTGTTGTGATAGAGAAATTGGGAGGGGAACATGTTGCCAGTTCCTAAAACGAGGGCTGTGAGTGCGAAGGGCATACTTGAATATCGCCCTCATATTAGTAGAGGGCTTCCTGTAGGCTCAATTGTAAACTGTGCAGACAATACTGGCGCTCGGAAGCTGCGAATAGTCCAGGTAGTTGGCTATAAAGGTCGCTTGAGGCGGAACCCTACAGCATGTGTGGGGGAAATGGTAATCATTGCTGTGAGGAAGGGAACCCCGGATCTGAGAAAACAGATGTTTCCAGCCGTTATCATTAGACAGGCAAAGCCGTATAGGAGGCCTGAAGGACTCTGGGTTCAATTTGAAGATAATGCAGCTGTAATCATGACTCCTGAGGGGGAGTTAAAAGGATCTGAAATCAGGGGGCCAGTTGCCCGTGAGGCGGCAGAGCGGTGGCCGAGGGTAGCCAGCTCAGCGAGTATTATCGCTTAGGTGAGGCGTGTGGCGAAGTTCTCATCAAAACCTAGGAAGCAGAGAAGGCTCCTCTACAATGCTCCTGCACATAGAAGGCATAGGCTGCTTGCCGCTTCCCTCTCACCTGAGTTGCAGGCGAAATATAACCTTCGCTCACTCCCAGCTCGAAAAGGGGATACAGCCCGCATCCTCAGAGGCGACTACACTGGGGTTGAAGGAAAGATCACCCGCGTGGATACTAGAGGCTACCGCGTTTACATTGAAGGGGTAACAAGGGAGAAGACTGATGGAACTACGGTTCAAGTTCCAATAAGTCCGTCGAAAATCACACTGACAAAACTGAACTTGGATGACAAGTGGCGGAAGACAGCCTTAGAGGGAAAAGCTGAGATTCCATCTCCCCCCACCGTTACTGCGAACACTGCTAAGGCATCCTCCCAGTCCACTAAACCCATGGAGGCATAGAGATGGGGAAGAAAGGCGGCGCTCGACACCTAAAGAGAATGCCTGCACCTGTATTTTGGCCAATCCATCGTAAGGAGTTCAGATGGGTGGTTAAGCCAAAGCCAGGTCCCCATCCAATTAGGCAGGCTTTACCGCTTCTCTTAGTTGTGCGAGATATCTTAGGCTTCGGCAAAACAAGGAAAGAGGCAAGAAGGGTAATTGCAGAGGGCCAAGTAGAGGTTGACGGCAAGGTTAGGCGGGAAGAGAAGTTTCCAGTTGGGTTAATGGATGTGATAAGACTTCCATCCGCTAAGAAAATATATAGAGTGATTCCAACTCCAGAAAAAGGTTTAACCTTACATGGGGTTAAGGCTGAGGAAGCGGCTTTCAAACTCTGTCGAATTGAAAATAAAACCACCCTCAAGGGAGGCCATATTCAACTGCACCTACATGATGGCAGGAACCTCTTGTTAAAGGTTAAGGATCCCCGCAAATCAACCGAAGACACTTACACATCCTCCGATGTCTTGAAGCTTAAGGTCCCTAGCCAAGAAATTATCGACCACATCAAAATGGGTGAGGGAGTTTCCGCCTTAGTGACTGGCGGTAAAAACATTGGGCGGTGGGGGACGATCACCAAAATAGAACAGGGGGCTGGACTCCACCCTGAAGTAGTAACGATTGAGGATAAGGCTGGAAATCGGTTTCAAGCTACGCTGAACTATGTTTTCGCGATCGGAGTAAATAAACCCGCAATCTCAATGCCGGAGGCTGATTAGATGGAGCCTAGGCCATCCAGCGAAGAAAATCCAATGCGGAAACCTCGGATCGAGAAGGTTGTCGTCAACCTAGCAGTCGGCAAATCTGGGGAGCCACTTGAAAAGGCTGTGAAGGTGCTTCAGCAATTAACCGCCCAGGAACCCTGTAGAATGAAAGCAAAGAAGACCATTCGAGATTTTGGAATTCGCAGAGGAGAGCCTATAACCTGTCTAGTTACACTTAGAGGGCAGAAGGCTGTAGAATTCTTGGAAAAAGCCTTCTCCACACTCGGGAACAAAATTTCAGAATCACACTTTGATCACTACGGCAACTTTTCCTTTGGGATACGTGAGCACATTGAGATTCCTGATACAAAATACATGCCAGAGCTCGGCATCTTTGGAATGGACGTATGTGTAACCATGAGTAGACCTGGCTATCGGGTGGCTAGGCGGCGTCGGCAGGGCAGTAAGATTGGCTTAAGCCAAAGATTGACTCGTGAAGAGGCTGTGCAATTCATCAGAGAAACCTTCGGGGTTCAGATTGGAAAGGAGGATTAACCATGGCCAAACAAAAGCCTAAGAAAGTGAGAAAGTATGGGAAAGGCTCTAGGCCATGTCGAAGGTGTGGTTCATATGGACCAATTGTAAGACTTTATGGACTAAACCTCTGTCGGCAATGTTTCAGAGAGGTAGCTCCTAAACTGGGATTTAAAAAATACCGTTAGAGATAGTGAGATAACAATGGATCCGCTTTCAAATGCGCTCTCAACCATCATGAACAATGAGTTGAGGAATAAACGTGAGTGTGTAGTTGCCCCAGCCTCGAAGGTGGTTGGGCAAGTTCTCAGGGTGATGCAACGCCACGGCTATGTGGGGGAATTCGAATTTATAGATGATGGGAGATTTGGGAAATTTAAAGTTCAACTTTTTGGGAGAATAAACCGCTGTGGGGTGATAAGACCCAGATATGCAACTAAAGTAAGCGAGCTTGAGTTCTGGGAGAAACAGTTCCTCCCATCAAGGGATGTTGGAATCCTCCTAATCTCAACCCAAGCCGGCATCATGTCACATAGGGAGACAAGGGCTAAACGAGTAGGGGGGCGGCTTCTCGCCTTCGTGTACTAAGGGGAAAATAGGCATGGTCAAAGCAGTTATGGGAGAAGGGCTCATTGAAATTCCAGAAGGCGTCGAGGTCGCGGTGGAGGGGAAAACCGTATGGGTGAGGGGAGCTCTAGGTGAGCTTAAACGCGATTTTTCACATGCCCCTGTAACAATTAAGCGGGATGCCGACAAGGTTAGGGTTGAAGTTGCTTGGCCTAGGAAAAAGGAAGCCGCATTGGTTGGAACTATATGTTCACACATTAAAAACATGATCATTGGTGTGACTAAAGGGTTCACATACAAGCTCAAAATTGCCTATGCACATTTTCCAATTTCCGTTAAGATTGAAGGGAAAACCGTTAAAATAGAGAATTTTACTGGTGAAAGAAGTCCAAGGATTGCAAGGATCATTGGAGACGTTAAAGTCGGCGTGGAGGGAGACGATGTTGTGGTTAAGGGGATCAATGTCGAAGAAGTCGGTCAAACCGCATCTAACATCGAACAGGCAACCAAGGTCAAGAAGAAGGATCCAAGGGTCTTCCTCGACGGCATCTATGTCTACGAGAAAGGTGAGGGAATGTAAATGTCGAAAAAGGTGAAAGCCGTAAAGAAGCCTGCGAGGAAGCTTTTAAAACCGCTAAAGTTGCCGAAGAGGGGGAAACCAGAATTTAGGCGGTCAGAAAGCTGGAGATATGTGCGGGTAAAAGAACGGTGGAGGACTGCTAGGGGAATAGATAGTAAAATGAGGTTGCGGAGGAAAAGTCAGCCTAAACTTCCCCGCAGTGGATATGGCGCTCCAAGAAAAAGGCGGGGGCTTCATCCTTCAGGCTTAAGAGAAGTCCTAGTCTACAATCCGGAAGCCCTCCGAAAAATCGAGTCGAAGAGCCAGGCAGTTAGGATTGCCCACACTGTGGGGGCGAGGAAGCGGCTTGAAATCCTTGAAAAGGCTAAGAAGCGAAAGCTCATAGTCTTAAATCCAAGAGGAATAAAACCCATTGAGCCTAAAAAGTCAACGTCGGTTAGCAGCTAAAATCTTAAAGATCGGCGAGAGCCGGGTTTGGGTAGACCCGGCTAGAATTGAGGATGTGTCAACAGCCATCACACGGGCAGATCTCCGCCGACTCATTCATGAAGGAGCTATCAAAGCCCTTCCCAAAAAGGGAATAAGTAGGGCGAGAACTCGCCTCCTTCGCGAGAAGAAGAGAAGGGGGCTGCGGAAAGGAAGAGGAAGCCGTAAGGGAACCGGGGGTGCGCGGACTCCTAAAAAACAATTATGGGTTAAAGGAGTTAGAGCCATGAGGAATCATCTGCGAGAGTTGAGAGACCGCCACCTAATCGCCAAAAATGTTTACCGCAGCCTCTACGGCATGGTGAAAGGTGGAGCTTTCAAAAGCATTTCCCACTTAGAGCAGTATGTGCAAGCCCACAAACTCGCCAAGCGAAGGTAAAATGGGGTAGCTATCAAAGGGTTGAGAACAATATGAGTGGTCCAAGCTATCGTGTGCCATTTCGGCGGAGACGCGAAGGAAAAACTGACTATCGTTTACGAAAGAGGCTAATTTCCTCAGGCAAGCCCCGCCTAGTTGTGCGTACATCTCTTAAACATACACTTGCGCAAATAGTTGAGGCTAAACCAGAGGGAGATCGCATATTAGCCACCGCTCACTCCACGGAGCTAACTAAGAAATATGGATGGCTTGGCAGTTGCGGCAACCTCCCCGCTGCCTACTTAACAGGGTTATTGGTTGGACAGCGGGCTCTCTTAAAGGGCATTAAGGAGGCAGTGTTAGACATAGGTCTCAGCACCCCATCGAAAGGTTCACGTCTATTTGCTGGGTTGAAGGGGGCTAGTGATTCAGGGCTTCAGGTGTCACATGATGCGGGAGTGTTACCTGACGAGTCTAGGATCCGAGGTGAGCACATAGCCAACTATGCTAACCAACTGCATTCAGCGAACCCAGAACTTTATCAACTTCGATTTGCTAGGATTCTTGGTCGAAACCTAAAGCCAGAATCGCTGACAGAGCATTTTGAAAAGGTGAAAACCAAAATTTTAGAAGCCAAACTAAAGGGTGGTAGAGTTGTCAAAAAGTTGGAGAGCTGAAGCCAGCGCAGAAGAAAAAATATGGGTTCCCCGCACCAGCCTCGGCAAAATGGTTCAAGAGGGGCAAGTCACCTCACTGCAAGAAATTTTCACTCAGGGCATTAAAATTCAGGAACCAGAAATTGTTGACGCACTCCTCCCAAACCTGCAACAAGAAGTGCTACACATTACCCTAGTGCAAAAGCAGACAGATGCAGGTGAACGGACTAGGTTCAAGGCAGTGGTGGTTATTGGAAACGGCGATGGCTATGTTGGAATAGGATATGACAAGGCTAAGCAAGTTAGAACCGCCATTGAGAAAGCCACCATAAGCGCTAAGCTCCACATCATCCCAGTAAGGCGGGGATGCGGAAGTTGGGAATGTGGATGCGGTGAATCCCACTCCCTTCCCTTTAAAGTGACTGGGCGCTGTGGAAGTGTAAAAGTCGACCTCATGCCAGCACCGAAAGGAGTTGGCTTAGTTGCTGGGGAAACCCCAAAAGTAGTCCTTCGATTGGCTGGAATTAAAGATTGTTGGACTAAGACATATGGGGAGACAAGGACAATTCCATCCTTCGCCTACGCCACCTTTAACGCACTAAAGAATACGTATAGGGTTGTCTCATCAAAAGACTGGGCGAGGTGAAAGCTCACAGTTGAGCCTCCGAAAAGAGAAATGTCTAGCTGTTATTCGAATCCGCGGCAGATCCGAAGTTCAGAAATCCATTACCAGCACATTAAAAATGCTTAATCTAACACGGGCTAATCACGCTAGTTTAATCATTGGAAACCCCTCAGCAGTTGGAATGCTTCAAACGGTGAAAGACTACATCACCTGGGGGGAGCCCTCAGAGGATACAATTCTTCGCCTTCTAAAGGAGAGGGCTGAGCTGAAAAATGGCGAAAGACTAACTGAAACCAATGTTAAGGAAAAGCTCGGCTACCCCTCTATTAAAAATTTAGCAGCAGCCCTCTACAACACTGAAGTGGGGCTTCATAAAATCCCAGGCCTAAAACCCATCTTTAGGTTACATCCACCCAAACACGGCTTTAAAGGATCTAAAACCAAACCATTCTTAGCTGGCGGGGAAACCGGCTACCGGGGGAAAGCCATAAATACCCTGCTCAGCCGTATGATTTAGAGCCCTATACGTTTCACTCTAACTTCTATTTTGCATAGTTATTTTGGAGGAGCAACCGTATCTGGTTGGTGGGAGAGAAGAAAGAATTTATTAGGCTCATTTTGAACTCATCAAGCGAATCAACTTTAATATGGGGTAGCGTGATGGCTAGGCGACATCGGAAAATCCGTAAACTGCGGGGATCCAGAACGTGTGGATGGGGGATCCAAGGTCAGCATAGGGCCCATGGAATGATTGGTGGGCATGGTAAAGCTGGCATCCATAAACATAAGTGGGTTCCACCTGCACCCAAATTTCTAGGGAAAACTGGGTTTAAACCTCCAAGTAGTCTCCATCGCAGAGTCAATGTGATAAACATTGGAGAATTAGATGCACTCGTCAACACCCTAGTTGCAAGTAAAAAATTGACGAGGGAACAGGGGAAGATAGTCGTTAACCTCGCGGAACTTGGCTATCACAAACTCCTCGGCGAGGGAAAGGTTACAAACCCATTGATCGTAAAAGCCGCTGCTTTCTCGGAGGCTGCGGCGAAAAAGATTAAGGAATCTGGAGGGCAAATCATAAAACCAGACTAATCTGGTTGGGGCGCAGATGGGGCGGTTCCTTAACTTCTTTAAGCCTTTCTCCAGATTTCTCCCAGAGATAAAAGCTCCGGAGAGGAGGGTTTCATTTGGAGAAAAACTGTTCTGGACAGCTATTGTGCTAGTTCTATATCTCATAATGTCTGAGATTCCTCTCTACGGGGTTCCTATGGGGCAACGTCTCAGCGATCCACTGGTCTATTTGCGGGTGATCTTCGCCTCGAGGCGGGGCACGCTCACTGAGCTTGGAATAGGACCAATTGTCACGGCTGGCCTAATTTTACAGCTTCTCGCAGGCTCAGGCATTATTGGAATCGACCTCTCTAAGCCTGAAGATAGGGCGGTGTTCACAGCGGCAAATAAGTTCTTCGCCATTCTCATGACCATCTTCGAGGCTTCTGCCTACATAATTGGGGGGGCCTACGGTCAACTGAACCCTGACATTGCCTTCACCATTGGTCTACAACTCGTCTTCAGCGGAATCATCCTAATACTCCTCGACGAACTGGTTCAAAAGGGGTGGGGAATCGGCAGTGGCATCAGCCTCTTCATCGCTGCAGGGGTGGCTCAAACAATCTGGTGGATGTCTCTAAACCCAATTCCCATGGAGCAGGGGTATGTAGGAGCACTATTAGCCTTCGGGCAAGCCATCATAAACGGGGAATATACCCAAGGCTTGTGGCATATTCTACATCGACCTGAGATGCCTGATATGTTAGGATTCCTAGCTACCATCGCGGTCTTCCTCATCGTAATCTACTTCGAGGGGATGCGGGTTGAGGTTCCAATTGCCCACGCCAAATTTCGCGGTTACCGAGGAACATTCCCATTAAAACTCCTTTACGTATCGAATATCCCCGTAATCTTAGCGGCCACCCTCTTTACAGACATATACTTCGTCGCTCAACTTCTCTGGAGTAATTTCAACCGTAACAACACCAACTTCTGGTATAATTTACTGGGGATGTTTAACCCTGAAAGCCGTTCTGCAGAGCCCATCGGCGGGTTAGTATACTACATAACCCCTCCTAGAAGTCTAGATGCGGTTGCCAATAGCCCGGTTCGAGCACTGGTATACGCCGCCATCTTCATCGCTATATGTGTAGCATTCTCAATGACATGGATTCAAGTTGGCGGTTTAGACTCGAAGACGGTGGCAAAACAACTTGTCGATGCAGGCATGCAGATTCCAGGATTTAGACGTTCCGAAAAACCAATCCAAAGCATATTCGATAGATATATTCCCATAGTCACCGTCTTAGGCGGGATCATTGTGGGGGCGATAGCAACATTCGCTGATTTTCTCGGCGTATTCGGAAGTGGAATGGGAGTGTTACTAACAGTCGGCATCCTATACCAATACTACCAACTATTAGTGCAGGAACGGGTGGTGGAGATGTATCCTGGGGTTCGAAGATTTTTAGGTGAATAACCGTCGCCTCAATCCTCCTTTATCTAAGCCAGCTGGAAAACTCATCCCTTTTAAGGGATGATTGGCATGTGGGCTTAAATGTGGAAAGCTTTAACTGAACGAGAGAAGCCTACAGGCTTTTAGCCGGGGGCGTCGCTTAAGCTTTTTATATGCGGTCCAAAACCATTCACTCAGTACTTTTTGGTGGGTTAGCGAATGGTTAGGGGAAGGGTCGTCGTGATTACAGGTATCCCAGGGGTTGGAAAATCAACGGTTTTAAGTGAGTTGACGAGAATCGCTGCAAAAATTGGCAGGGCGATCCAGGTTGTAAACTTTGGTACAGTGATGGTGAAGATTGCTGAGCAAAAGATGGGAGTTATCCATAGAGATGAAATCCGACATAAGCCCATCCAATTTCAACATCAACTACAAATTCAGGCAGCTAAAGAGATTGCTAAAATGACCGGGAAAGGCTCAACTCTAATTGTTGATACGCATATGATGGTTCGAACTGAGAGTGGATACTGGGCTGGACTGCCAAGCCATGTAATTACTGAATTGAAGCCCAACCTCCTTATCCTAATTGAGGCTGACCCTGAAGAAATTTTTCAAAGGAGAACCGCTGATCAGACGAGGATGCGGGATAGGGTGCTAATGGACGATGTTCTAGAGGAAATAGCGTTCTCCAGGGCGTTTGCCGCTGCTTGTGGAACTCTAACCGGTGC
>Ga0315268_10007505_pt1 | contig 11476 bp, 8 predicted proteins | sample C1_top_MG_FD_204535 | JGI IMG/M metagenome (GOLD analysis project Ga0315268, IMG submission 204535) | Sediment microbial communities from Yellowstone Lake, YNP, Wyoming, USA - C1_top | ecosystem: Environmental > Aquatic > Freshwater > Lake > Sediment | place: USA: Wyoming | collected 2017-08-01 | reverse complement strand
TTTAGTTTAGTCACAATCGGCTCAGACAAATCGCCAAACCTCCAAACCATCCTTAGCCCTGAGAACACTTTAACCCTTTCCATGACACCAGCGCTACACAGACATTCACACCCAAAAAGAAACACTCCACCCACACGAACCCCAACATCAAACACCAACAAAAACCACACCACCTATAAGATTTAAATACCTCTGAAAACCGTCTTACATGGGGTGTTACAATGGGTCTCCGAGGTTACATCGCAAAAAGATTAATCTACACAGTTTTCCTTGTCCTATTCGTACTGACAATAAACTTCATCATATTCGAAGTCATGCCTGGCTCACCCGTCGACTTTTTCATTGGCAACGCCAGACAAGTACTTACGCCCGAAAAGATAGCCTCAATAATGCGCAGATGGGGTTTAGATCAACCATGGCACGTAAGGTACCTCACATACCTGAGAAGAATGTTAACATGGGATTTTGGAGAATCTTCCCCGGCTTCAGGAAGCGTGCCAGTTGGCCCTATGATCATGAACTATCTGCCAAACACGCTCCTCCTGATGGGACTTTCAACAATTTTATCCATCCTCATCGGTGTCATATTCGGTGTCATAGCCGCATACAGAAGAGGAGGACTTTTTGACAGCACGTCGGTCATTGCTTCGTTGATAACTTTTTCACTGCCGACTTTTTGGATGGGTCTGGTCTTCATTACGATATTCCAGGGAATATTGCCTGCAGGACGTATAGTAGGTGACAATATGCCCCCATGGAACTTTAATTTCATATTCGGCACCCAGATTTCCTATCCGACAACCGTGGAAATCATATCTCGGATTCAGCACCTTGTTTTACCTACAGCGGTACTTGTTCTCTTTCAGTATGGCAACTATCTTTTGCTGACGAGAGCCACAATGCTCGAAACGCTCACAGAAGATTACATACTGACTGCAAGAGCAAAAGGATTGAAAGAGAGAAGCATAATTTTCAAGCACGCATTAAAGAATGCTTCGTTGCCGATCATTACAAGTTCGGCATTAGCCTTTGGGTTCTTAATTTCAGGTGCGATGATTACGGAGAACGTTTTCTCTTACCCCGGCATAGGTTGGCTAACGCTAAACGCTATCATGGTAACTCAGGATTACCCTGTTTTGCATGTGATTTTCTACGTGACAGCACTTACAGTGATAATAGCAAATTTCACATCAGACCTGCTCTATGGGGTAATAGATCCTAGAATCAAATACGGGTGAGAAGCACATGGCTACGCGTAAAGCAAAACTTGCATTTAACCTGAAAAGATTGAAAGGCTTCCTTTTCTCTTTAAGGAGAAGTAAGAGAGGACTATTCGGCGTCGTAATACTAGTCGTAGCCATTGCAGTCGCTCTAAGTGCTCCGCTGCTTACGCCTTATAACCCTATAGAGACAAGGAACTTGTCTGGAAGCTATGCAGCGCCCACTTGGCTGAGGTATTTTCCCGGCGGAGAAGGGCTCACAGAGAATTTCTATCCATTAAGTATAAATGATTCACGATTTGACACTCCAAGCGCATTGAACCAGTTTGACATTTCGATAGTGCCCTCGGTTCAAAACGTTTTTGTGCAATATTCGCCTCAAATTGGAGTGCCTGCCAGTCCTGGAAGTCTGGAAATAAGATACGAGAACTCATCTGCTCCGATCGGCTCTTCTACAACGATTTCCTTGAGCAAGAGTTTCTATTATCCTTACTCAGGAGTCCCAGGTACATTCACGTTTTCTGTGGCGATTCTTCTGCCTAGAATTGATGGCGTGAGCGTAAGATGCGATGTTTTTTTGAGGCAGGACTGGGTGACAAGTGCATCGCCTGGTGTATTCACGTATAATCTGACGAGATGGCAATTTGGAGGAGATCAGGCATTTGGTCTCCGTCGTGAAAGTTACACTGCAGTGAACCGGACACAGAGCAGGCGTACTCTTGATTGGATCTATCCTCCCTCCTTCGCTCTTCAATCAGTCGGCGCAGGTATAACTTCATTAAGGCAATTATTCCCAAGGTCGGGTAATTACACCTTCGGGGTAGAAATTACCATCACTAAGTTAGCCAAAAATGCGGAAGCCGCTGTTTATTTGGACGGGCTAAACCTGAAGCTACTTGGCACTGCATGGGGGTTGTTCGGCACTGATTATTATGGAAGGGACGTTTATACTCAACTAATCTACGGTACCCGCGTTTCTTTAATTATAGGTCTGCTGGCATCTGTCCTTTCTGTTGGGATCGGATTGATCGTAGGCTTGGTTTCTGCTTATATGGGTGGGATAGTAGATGAAGTTCTTATGCGTTTCACGGATGCATTGCTGGTCCTTCCAAGTTTGCCTCTGATGATAGTCCTGATGGCCGTGCTTTCACAGGCTCAATACAACATGGGTACCTTGATCATTGTGATTGGATTCTTTGGGTGGATGGGGTTTGCAAGAGTCGTACGATCGCAGGTCTTAAGTCTTAAGGAACGCCCTTACGTTGAAGCGGCCAAGGCCGTTGGTGCCGGAACACCTTACATCCTAGCAAGACACATTTTGCCAAACGTTATCACCCTAGTCTACGTAACCTTAGCTTTGACCGTGCCTGGAGCCATTGTTACCGAGGCTGCGCTGAGCTTCTTGGGATTTAAAGATTTAAGTATCATATCTTGGGGAAGGATGCTGAGCGATGTAGCGCAAAGGGCGGAATTATGGTGGTTAATAATTCCTCCGGGTCTTGCGATTGCAATTTTGTCGCTGTCATTTATTCTTTTAGGATATGCCATGGATGATATATTGAATCCTAAGTTGAGGATGAGACGCTGAGCATTGCTCAGCACTTTTCATCAAGCAGGGGGAGTTAATCTTAGGTTCACCTGATGAGATAACGTGGAAAAGACCACGAAGTATTGCAATAGTGATAGCTTGGGGAGTATCTAATGCCGCGCTTATTTTAAACGCTTTTTTGGGTGGGCGAAATGCATTGGCGTGGTACGACTTGTTTTTGGTGTTTTTTGTAAGCGCCTTTGCGGCATTTCTTTTGGTTGATGCGAAAACACTTATCTTAGGCACTTTTGAATCGCTTTTTCTTTCTGTATTGCTAGTGTACATTGGCATGATTTTGCCTGTGTTGTTGGGTGACGTGGCCGGTTTCTATCAAGCAAACATTGTTTACTGGGAGGCTTTAGGTTTTATTTTCAGGGCATTTTTCCCGATTGGTGCCATGACGCATATTCTGGGTGGGTTATTTGGCTGGTTTGCGGAGGGTCTACTGACATAATGGATATCAACCTGCGGAAGGTGAGTGTTCCAACCGCTGTGTTCTTTGCTATTGCAGTGGTTTCCGTAGGCTGGGTTGCTTATCCCTTGTGGAATTATACGAGGTTTTATATGGCCTTGTGGAATTTTGATTATACGCTTTCTAATATCACTGTCGATGCGAGTAATCCAGCGGTCGTTCTGGTGCGTTTTGAGTTGTTGATCTCAAATCCCACAAGTTATTCTGGGCTTTCAGTGAATCTTATTCGGTATTCTTTGCAGTACAAAGATGGGGAGCATGAAATTGTTATTGGGCAAGGTAAAGGGACAAAAATAATCACAACTAATTTATGGGACTTGAATGAAGGTTCGTTTGGTGGGGGTACTCCAATTCCTCCGGAGGATAATAGAAGTGTTTCTGTTTCTTTTTCGGTCAGTTCTGGTGGCGGTTCTAATTCGGAAGCGTTCTTGGTTTTTTTGAGGACAATGCCGTCGCAGGTCGAGTGGTCTTTAAATTGTGATTTGGTTCTTTCTTCTTTTTTGGGAGGGTTCGATGTTCAGCGGAGTTTTTTTCCCAAGACTCAGATGAGCTATTGAGGTTGTGCTCTATTGGTTAGGGTTGCTATGATTTCTTCTATTTTTGTCCAGAATTCGTTTTCGAGTTTTTCTTCTTCTTCCCGGGCTTTGATATTGCCGAGTATGAGGTTTCCGCCGCCGAAGATTTGGGTGAAAAGTCCGATCTTTAGTGCTTCGTCTTCGTATTCTGCTGCTTTGGTTTCTATGGTGAAATCGTTGGGGTTTCCTTTTACGGTTATGTCCATGATTGGGGGATTTCTGATTATTCTGAGTACTATGCGGATTTTGTAGCCGTTTTTTAAGTCTGTTGTTTTAAGTATGAGGTTTCTTCCCTTGTATTGGTTTTGAATAGCTTCTGCTAGGCGTTTCAAGTCAATGTCGTGGTTTTTCCACTGTTTCCTCATCTTTGTCCTCTTTATTTTGAGGTTGTGTTGGGTTTTAAAAGGGTTATGTAGCTTTTGGCTTTTGTGGCTATGTACATCTGCTCTGCGCCTTATTTGACCCCAGTCCATATATGATCCAAACATACGCATCGCGCGGGTTAAATTAGCTGCTGAAATGCCGTCCACAAACCCTATTTACCCGTAGGCTCATAACAGGCAATGGAGGTTTACAGGATGAGGGAAATCTCTTCAGGGACGTTGTTGCTACTGATGTTGTTATTTATGATCGCAGAAATTTCCCCTAGTTACTCTGTGACTATCCCAATCGTGGAGGTCATTTCAGTCGAGACTGGAAAGACAACGTTCAATACGTGGAATTCAAGCTCATATTTTTATAAGAATGGGGCGCTTTGTGCTAAGGTAACCGTTAGAAACAACGATGATGTGAGCAGGACAGCCACAATTTACGTCAACGCATTTGATGAATTGAGCCAACCTTTTGGCAATTATGTTGGGAATGTAACACTGCTAGCCAATGAGACTAAGATCATCTATACTCGCATCTACGTTCCCACATGGGCGTATTCGGGCAACGGTCGCGTAACAGCATTTGCCATAACTCTACCTGAAGGCACGTTTTGCCCAGAAAAGACTAGCTTTTTCTATCTATCGAAGGGAAAAGCTAGCTATTTGAGATTGGAGACTTCTGGTTTGGACGGGTTTAATGTTAGTGTGTGGATTGATGGAGATTCTGGTCTCACTCCAACAACGGTTCAACTCGATCCAGGTTTTCATGCTTTAAAGATTCAGGCTATTTCACCTGAATGGGTAGAAGGTGTACTTTATAAATACGCCTTCAGCGTCTGGGAAAACGGTTCAACATCTGTTTTCCGAGGAATCAACGTCTCAATGAGCATGAATCAAACGATTATGGCCTATTATATAAGCCAACCTTGGCCACTCCAGCCCTATCATCGCGCGATGCTGTGAGCGAACGCGCACCTCAAAACAATTTGTGTCTATGCTAGATTTATGTTAGCAAAGTAGATCTGAACCTTTAATCATAGGAGCGCGCTCATGGGTTCGACTAACTGGCTGGTTGGTTGGGATAGAGTTTTGTCCAAGCAGACAACTGAGATAATATGTGTTGTGCGTGTGATCTAAATATGCCAGAGAATTTGTGGTTGCATTTTTTTTGGGGAAAATGACCTTTCTTTTGATGATTTTTGGTTAAGGAAAACGATTAAATAGCTCTTTTACTGCAAAAGCTCTAGCCCAAAAAATGTGTGGTGGGAATGAATGAAATCGAAACTAGTGACTGCTTTGCTTTTAGTGATGGCCCTCTCTTACTTTGCGGGGTCGGTTCTCTTTGACGTTCGGGTGGCCTCGTCTACTGTTTCAAGTTCAGTTTTTTCAGTTCCTGCTTTGTCTTCAAACGTGGATGGCATAGGAAATTTTGGAAATTCTGTTAATATCACTGGAAACTTGGTGATTTCTGGAAACAATGTTACTCGTTTCGTTGGCTTAAGCTCTGGACCGCGTATGGTAGTCTACCTAAATGGGAGCATTGAAGTGACGGGCAACGCAACACTTGCTTTTCAGAATGCAACATTGTATTTCATTGGCAGTCAAGCTCCTTATGATAGGTACATTCGGTTATCCAATGCTTCGAATGGTCATCCGCGTTTGATTGTTGAGGACACCGATATAATTTCTTACACGAATTCAACCTTTACAGTAGCACGGCGTCCAGTAAAGACGAGTCGAGGGGGCGCCATTCTTGCCTATAGTGGTGAAATTCGTGGAAATGGATTAGCGTTTTATCGACAATTTCCTTACAGTAGCTATATTAACCTCGGCGGGCCCACCCTTATTCAGTGTTTTGGCTCTACGAACGTCAGCCTTTCCAACGCTCAGGTAGATCGAATCCAAAGCTTTGATGAAGCAAATGTTTCCATTACAATTGGAAACGGGATAAGAGGCATGGTTTTTGACGCCTTCAACTTCTCAAGAGCGTATCTTTCTGGTGTCGCTTTGAATAATGTGACTGTTTCTGATCACGCTTATGTGTCTTTGTTGAATTCTGGAGAGGTTCCGGGATTGGCTACGATACTTGCGTTGGACTTTTCAAAAGTGGACATACTTGCTGGCACGAAGACTGATTATGGTTTGATTACAACTGGAAAAGGCGGCATAGTTGCGGCTGGGAATTCTTCCATTACCGTAAATGGTTCTATTATCAACTCAGGGGCAAAGCTTCTCCAAGTTTTGACGGCAAAAGACAATAGTACTGTTCTTCTTGGAAACAATTGCACAGTTCAGGGTAAAATCATGACATACAACTACTCAAGGGTGTATGTAAACAATCCCTCTAGCTTTGTTGACCTCAACAATCTGAAGGACTTGTTATTCGTGGAACACGGCTTTTCCCATGTTTACGTTGTAAAAAGCTGGCTCTGGACAGGTGTGAAGACAAACGAGATCCAGCTCTTTGATCAATCTGGTTTCTCTGCGTCTGACTCGAACTTTGATTACGCGTGGATTCAAGCATACAATAGTACGTCTCTGTATTTCTCGAATTCCACAATTCGCGCGACTGATGCTACTGCCGAAGGGAATGCAAACGTGATACTTGCAAATGGAACATCTTTCACACACGCAATGGAAATGAGGGATAATTCCTCGCTTTTGGTACATTCTTCATCAGTTGAAATCCTCTTTGGTATAGATAACAGCCACATCACGCTTACCAACGGAAGCATTATTGTGCTAAGTGCGAAAGATGCTTCTACGCTATCTGCAGCAAATTCAACCATTTCCGAGCTATCCATAACATCTTCAAATGCCACGGGTTCTTTGGTGAATTTGGGGAAGTTTTATGCGAGTTCTACGTTGACCTTTCCAGGTACTTCTGTAGAGGTTAATGTGTCGAGCACTTTCGTGAATGGTCTCGACTTTTTGTTTTCGGGGGATTCTAGAGTGAGTATTTCTAATTCTACAATTATTAATCTAAGTCTGCAAGGAAACAGCGTGGCTAATTTGACCAGTATGCCTGGTCCTCTCGCTTCGCTCTCTTTGACAGGCAATTCTAAGGCTTACGTATGGGCTCCTCTTCGTGTTCGTACAGTGGATTATTTTGGAAACCCCGTTAATGGCTCAGCAGTCTCTATTCTGAGGGGGTACACCTATGGAAGTCCCGTAATTGGCCAAGGTGTGACTGACGAAGATGGCTGGGTTAGTTTTCTTCTGTTGTCAGAATTTGCCAATGCCACTGGCAGGTTCCCGGTGGGTGACGTCACGGTCCTTGTCACTGTAGGCGGTATTACTACTCTGCAGAGGACGTCTTTGGGTTTTGTGAATAACGATGTTTTTGTGTCTTTGCCTTTGCCTTCGTGGTCTCGTTATATCATTCCAGTCGCTGTTGTATTGGCTGTAGTAGTGATTTTGGTACTTCTGGCTTTTGTTTATGGACGGATACGTCGAGAAAGATGATTTCCTTTTTATGTAAGAATCTTCCATAAGATTTTTAAAGGTGATTCTTGACTAGTTCTACTGCTGAAAAAACAGAGAAAGGAGTAAGGAAATTGAACAAGAAAAACGCCTTAGTTAGTATAGTGCTTATCGCTTTGATGTCATTGAGTTTGATACCTATTGCGGCTTTCGGTTTTCACACACCATCGAGCACTGATGACAGCAAGTATGAAACCTTTGGTCCTAGACCGAGTCAACTGTTGATCAAAGTCTACACAAACTATGCGGCTCAACTGGCAGGCTTCAAGGCAAAGGAGTTCGACATTTTCGATTTCTCCTTGGATCCCTTGGACTATGCCTTTTTCGAGTCGGCTGACCCTACTCACGCACAGTATGCTACAGCTTTCTTCAACGAATTCGGTATATGGGAATATGACACAAACGATGTTGCCTTCCCGACAAGCAGCATTTCTTTCCGACAGGCTCTCTCGCACATAATCGACAAAGATGACTTTATCATTGCAACGAGCTTGACGGGTGCTGCTGCCAAAGCAGATTCATTCGTCGCATCGCTTCCAGGCTGGTACGACACAAGTCTAGCTGATCTGTACAACTTCGCGCCAAGGTCTTGGGTCGGTGGTCTTCCAACTGATGATGCCGACTGGGTTGCTGCGTACAATTTGATCACAGCAACTCTTGGCGCTCCTGTTCCGGATCCTGTGAACGGAGGCTTGATGTGGACATGGGTTACTCCACCTCCACTCAACGCTCCTGACACATTCGGAATCTACGGACCAGTTGCGAACGGTTACCTTCTGGTCTTCGCCAGAAGCGATTCGTACACATGGAGATTGTACCAAGGTCAGTACATACAGAACCTGCTTCAGAACGTCATGCCAGCAAAGTTCGCACAACTCGGTTTGATCGCAGGGCACATCAACGTCCAGTTGGTCAACGTTCCGAGAGGCGGTAACGCTGGTACATCACAGCAGGTCATGAGACAATTCCGCTTCCACCTGTACAGTGGTGGTTGGAGCTTCGGAAGAGACCCAGACTCCGGCACTACAATCTTTCTGTCCATATACCACACGCCAGGCAACTTGAACTATGATGGCTATAACAGCGCTGCTTACGACGCTGAAGTCAACGCCATGCTAACTTCGGCCTCGCCAGGCATTTCGACCAATCCGAGCGACGGAAGGTACCATTGCTATCTAGCCCAGGATATAATGATGGGCGAAGCGGGTGCCATTCCGATGTTCGTGTTGGCGGGTTACAAGATTTACCTCTCCAACTGGAGGGGCGTTGTTAACCAGGCTGGCTTTGGCACGAATAGTTGGTGGACGTTCCTCAATGCCCACACTGTTGGTGTAGGCGGCGGTGACATAATCAAGTACGGCTGGGAAGGTGACTTGGTCTCAGCGAACATCATTACTGCTCAATGGTATTGGGATATTGAAGTCCTAGGAAAAATCTATGACTCGCTGATCGCAGTTAACCCATACAACGTTGCACAAGACATTCCATACATCGCTCAAAAGTGGACGGTTGGCACGTGGGGTCCAGGTAACACGGTGATAGACTTCGAGTTAAGAGAAGACGTGTGGTGGCAGGATGTTCCGCTCCATGATCGCCACGCTATCACGTACAACGGCGGACACCAAATTGACGGCCCGTTCGTTAACGTGCCCTTCACACCAGTCGATGTTGCTTTCTCTCTAGAGTACACCAGAGACATTCTTGATGCTTGGAACAACCTAATCGCCTCGCCAGTGGATCATGTTGTCATGAACCCTGTGTGGCAGCCCTACTGGCCAGCAAGCAAGCCTGGTTGGTACACAGCTGACGTCGATTATGGTATTCCATGGCAAAGTGACTATGCCCAGTTTGACGCAGCCGTGTCCTCTGATAACATAGTTGTCTATCTCAACCAAGCCATGAGCTGGATCGGCTTGCACTGGATAGGCGGAGTTCCGCTTATTCCAATGCACATCTGGGGCCAAATCAAGATGTCGGATGCACTCACTGTTGATCCGTCACCCACCACTGGTTATGACTTCGCTTACGGCACTGGTGCGTATGTATTCCTAGACCATGTCGTTGGCACTAGCATAACGTTGATACCCTTCGCTACGGGTCAGAGTTACAGAAGCATAACGTTACAGCACAGCTACTTCTGGCAACCCGTTCAGCCGACCCCCGAAGACACTGACGTTGCGTACTTCAAGGTCAGCACAAGCACCTTGTGGCTAGCATCATTCGGTGCCTCGGAAACACTGCACAACTATGACACAGTCAACGCTTACACTGTCGAAGTCACACAGTACTTTGATGCTATGGGCTGGAACGGTGCAGCGTGGGTACGAATACCAGGCATACCTGGAACAACCTCGATGGGTACGCAGACTATCACGATACCTGCAAGCGGCAGCGTTATACCATTCTTCTCCTACCACATAACGTTACCACCAGACATCACGTTCATCTACATCTGGGAGGGCTTCAGCCTAAAGATTGTATCACCCAGCCCATCATGGGCTGTCAACCGCGTTATCGGCGGTGGTGACTATCTACCCAATGGAGAAAAGATGTACAGTGATAATGACCATCCATTCTACGGCACCTATCCAGCTGAGATCATCAACGTTAAGACAAGACTTGCAGCAGACATTGCAGGTGGCGCGATGGCAGACCCATACTGGGGAGCTGACCATATCGTCAACGTCAAAGACACTACACCCATCTCGTTGAACTGGCAGAAACCAGTTCCAGCGGGCACTGATCCGACATCCGCACTAGCGAGAGCAGACATCAACGGCGACGGAATCGTCAGTATTAAAGATGTTACGCCCATATCGTTGAATTGGCAGAAAACGTGGGCTGCGACTGACGTTCCACCGCCAGCACCAGTACCTCCGTACTTCCCATAAGCAGGTAAGCACACACTACCAAACCTACCACAACCGGTTGGGGCATGTCCCCCTCCGGATATTTCAGTAATCAAAAAATAGGAAAGTGAAAATAAATGAAAGGAAACAAGATGAGCGCCATTCTCGCCATACTGTTAATGCTAAGCGGAGCAGTTTTTCCGATAGCATTCTCAAACCCCACCTTTGACCAACACACTACCGCCCCATGGGTTCAAACCAATGTGAGCCTCACGGGCAATGTGAACGCAAGCTTCAATTATCCAGCAGAAGGTCCTGGCTACTCGTTCTATGTCTACGTTGATGCCAACGTTTCGACAGCAGGTATGCTGAACTACCAAGCAGGTTTCGACTTTGACCCAGCGTCACTGGTAGTCGATAACGTCACCGGGAACTTCCCTGGTAGCCTTATCTACAGCGTTCCTGGTGGAACAGTCCTGGAATTCGCAGGCACTATCGACAACATTCTGGGTGAAGTCACAGCATACGGATACTCAGTAGACGCGGCTCACGCCCCATCGGGATACGGCCACATACTGAAAATCGGAATGCACATCAACCCAGCACTCTCGCCACCGTACACGGGCACCTTCCCTGGCACACCAGTGGATATGGTGATATTCGACCTCAACCCGATAAGTCCCAAAGCCCTTGCACTCACTGACAAACTCGGAAACGACATCACACCAGGCGCCAACCGAGTCAACAACGGCTACATGACATTGACTGTAACTCCACATGGTCCGACCGCAGCACTAACAGTCACTCCACCAACAGTCGTCATCACCAACCCACAGGTATTCTCTGGCGCAGGCTCAACGCCAGGATGGAACGGCTACGCGAACGTACCCATCGACCACTATTACTTTGACTTTGGTG
>Ga0315268_10007503_pt1 | contig 11478 bp, 13 predicted proteins | sample C1_top_MG_FD_204535 | JGI IMG/M metagenome (GOLD analysis project Ga0315268, IMG submission 204535) | Sediment microbial communities from Yellowstone Lake, YNP, Wyoming, USA - C1_top | ecosystem: Environmental > Aquatic > Freshwater > Lake > Sediment | place: USA: Wyoming | collected 2017-08-01 | reverse complement strand
TTTCCTCAAAACACAAAATTTATGTCAACCATAAAAATATTCTCTACAATGCCAGTTATGCGGTCGTAGTCTAGCCTGGCTAGGACATCGGCCCCCCGCGCCGACGACCCGGGTTCAAATCCCGGCGGCCGCACCATAATTTGGATAAAACATCGGCACTTTTACTTGCGCTTCCTAAACAGCTTAACGCCGTCGAATTCGCAAACATACTCGAAGCCCGCCTCAATAAGCTCTGAGGCCTGTTCAACCGTTTTAGCCGCTTTGCAGATGTATTCATCATCGCCTTCGACGTTAATCAGTTGTGTGTATATGAGTGTGTTCTTTATGTCTTTATGTCCAAGCATCTGCATTACGTGAAGTATGTCTTTCGTCCTGTGATATTCCATTGTAGCCTTCCAATGTCGTAGGGTGTGGAAGCTTATTCTAAGCAGCCTTGGGTTTCCAAGGTTGTAGGCTATCCTTTTCCTATGTCTCTCGAAAGTTTTTGCCAAGTCCTTAAGCCTTTTGTAGTTGCCAAACACGGTTTCACTTTTTCTCGGCAATCCCTCAAGCATTTTAATTAGCTTGTTAGACATTCTGAAAACTCTTGGGTTGCTGCCTTTCTCAGGGGTTATCCTTAAAGTTTTGCCCTCAAAGTCTATGTCAGTCCATTTTAGACTGAATATTTCCCCAGCCCTTGCGCCCGTTTCTTTTGCTATTTGTAGGAAGGTTGCAACCGTTTTGTTGTTGCATCCCGCTATTAGGTCGTCTATCTCCCTTTCAAGCGGTATGAAAGGCATCTTCCTTGCTGGTTTGAAAGTTGGCTTTTCCCATTTTATTCCCATGTATTTCGCAAATAAGTCATAGGCGTAAGCTGTCGTCTCCTTCCCTGAATCGCTCCAAGGCTGCGTTGCCAAAATTTCTTTGACGTTTTCAGGGTCGAAGAGGTTTGCACCAAGCTTAACGAGCCTCCTAAGCCTTGAACTCTTGCCCTTTATTGTTACATCCTTATAGCCTTGCTTCTTCATCCACCACAAGAACTCGATTAGTTTGGCACTCATGTTTAGCTGTGTTGTTTCTGTGGCCCCCGCATCCCGCTTTTCCATTTTCGCCTCTAACGTCAAGGGGCCCTCTCTCCAATAAGTTGCTGTGCGGTTTTGCTTTTCAGCTTTGTTCAATGCTTTGTGGCTTAGGCTTGCTGAAAATCTGAATCCGCATACTCGGCATAGATAACGTTGAATCGTCTCGCCTCCAGCTAAATAACGCAGCCCGTCTTTCCAGACGCGCGTGGAATTGCATTGAGGGCATTGGACTGGCTTCTGCTCAGCCATAGCCTATTAGCCCTTGGTCACGCCTTGTTCAATCACGCTATTCCACGCATGGCTAATCTGCCAGGCAAGCTTCCAGAACGATTTACCGCCGAGTGGTGGGCGTTTCGGCGTGGGCTGCCGTACTAAAACATATGCTTGAACAACCCTTCCGCTTTTAACGTCATAAATTTGCTGCTGATTTACGAAGCCAAAATCTAAAAGTCTCCTAAAAACGGTTCTGTATAAGCTTGAACGCCTATACTTGAAGCCCTCCTCAACTAAGCCCCTCTGCAGCTTCCATGCGAAACCACTGAGCTCGGATGGTGTTGCATATCCGCCCTTTCTGAGGAGCCATTCCACTAGCAGTTTGGCAGCATGCCTTGTCCTGCCACACCTAAAGAGAAACTTGAAAACGTCTCCAATTTCGGAATCAGGCATTTTTACGCCCTTATCTCGCTTTATGCTTGAAGAGCCGGAATCACTGCGTAAAGTGTTCTAGTACTGTTGTGGCTGCAACCGATGGATGCCAAATGCAACCCGTGGACCTTTGAAACTTTGATGTTGGCGGCTCTAGGCTATTTAATCATTCAGCCCTATACTCGCCTTCACGAACCGCTACATTTTCCTTCTCGAATTTTTCAGTTATTCGTTTTTTAGCGTCTTCCCTGAGTTTTTTTTGACTTCATCGGATTCTGGCTCTTCAAGTCCATGGTATACCGTTAAATCGTGGCGTAGAATGGTGTTGTTATATGCATCTAAACTTGTTAATCTAAGTCTAACCCGCCTAAACGTGTTAAATGCCTGCATCATCTCGACCAACCTAACCTCATGTAAGCCTCTGAGTTTCAACTCGCTGATGAAAGACTGCACGCTTGGAAGCTGTAGATAAACAAGAGCCCTTACGCTCATACCATTTCACCTTCTGAACAGTTTTAGTTCCGAAATGCAGTTTTTGCACAAGCACACCCACTCAACTTCATCCTGGTCGAAAACTTCCATGCACCTTCTGCAACGAAGTCTTTGGTCGCCGTTTCTGTGCCTTTTAGACTTGAAAAGCCTCACTTTGCTTCTTATCTCTTCAATTGTAGGCGTGTCTCCCTCATCAAACCTTCTGGCAATCCAGTTTGCAACCTCGCATATTTCAGGCCTGTTTTTGATGGGTAGAAGCTCATACAGTTTTGTCCATTCTAAAGTGCGATGTCGCACCGCATGTTTAACGCGGTCTGGCAGCTTTTGCAGTCTAAGGAGTTTCTTAGCCATATCAACTGTTAGTCCGTTAACCTCGGCTACAATGGCTAAGGGCTTCTTCAGCACTTTGCAGCCGTACTCAATTTTTCTAGCCAAGTCGAAGGGTGAAATATCCCTGCGAAGACTATTTTCGCGGCAGTGGCTGACATAGGCTTCCCAATCATCCCCATCCACAACTCTACATTCAACAAGTTTCACACCGCTTCTTATAGAAGCCATAAGCCTTTGGAAACCGCTGACAAGATAAGGCCTGCCATCTTTAACTCTGACTTTTATCGGCTCCTCAAGACGCCTGCCCCTAATATCCTCGCCAAGCTTATCTAAGAATTCCTCGTCAACGTATAGCCTTCTAACCCAATCTTCAACAACTATGTCTTGGGGCTTAAAAAATTGAATATTGGCAGATGCTTCCACGCTCATGGTGCGATATCGCACTCCTACCGCAATTTAAAACCGCACATGGGGCAGAATCTTGCATCTGGTGGGGCTGTTGCTTTGCAGTTTGGGCAAACAGCTGACTCTGTACCTTTTTCGGTTGTCTCTTCAAGGAGTTTGACTGGCAGCCAGCGATGATAACCGCGAGGCATGGCCATCTTCTTCCAGTTAAACTCCTTTCCTTCCACATCCTCCAGATAGCTGAATCCTAACTTTTTCAAAGCTTCAACAAGTGTTGGAATCATGGTTCCGGTGAATTTCTGCGTTATCTGACCCTTATTGGCGTTAATGTTTAAGAAGAGACAATCACGCCCGTTCTTGTCCTTTTTGACACCGATGTAAGTAACTTTTCCTACATATTCGTCTGGCAAATCTGCTAACGATAGTCGCCCACCAAGATTAACAAGCGAGTCAAGCGGAGTTTTTGTAGCCCTTCCCACGGCTGACGCAACGTCACCTAATGATATTTTATTTTTATGTAGTTTTAGATGCGCCTTCAAGTCGTCATCTGATGCAAACTTTGCGTGGCAGAAGGGACATTCTGAAAATTTAACGTCAACCACTATGGCTACCTCCTCTTGAAAGCTTTACAATTTTCATAGTTTCAGACTTGCCGAAAACCCACCGCTTGCTCGTACGCATTCCAACAATTTTCCCTTCAACCATCAGGTCGAAGAGTAAGCTCTGGACAAGATGCCAAGAACTTGCACCAGTCCTAGTTTTTATTGCGTCAACTGAAAGCGGTTCTTCAGCCTGCTCGACCACTTTTAAGATTCTCTTTCTAAGGTCCGCCTTTTCTTTCAAACTTGTTCTAAACACTTTGCAAACACCTCCGAAAGTTTTTTCAAAGATAATTTCCTCTTCAGGATGGGGGCATCTTTCGGTGCCGCAAGAAAATTACAAGCTTATCAACTTCAATTGGGAAAGAACTTACGAGAAACTTTTGGAGGCAAATAAGCGTGGGATTATTAAAGGCGACCTTTCCGATGAAGAAACGGCTAGAACCAAGGGTGTTCAAGTACTTTATGTTAAAGTTGACAGCGATACTGTGGCTTTCGGCTTATCACCTTATGGCAAACTCCAAATTTCCAGCCCGGATAACGCCAAACTTAGAAAGGCAAGATATAAGCTTAGAAGCTTAATAGTGGCAAATGAGTGGGTGCCGATAAAAGAAACAGAAATAATGTTAGAAAAGAGCGTTCCTGATGAACATACGTTAAACATAGCCTCCGGACTTAAATGGTTTTGTATGTATAAAACGTTACCTTCAGGAAAGGTTGAACCTAAAACTGAAAATGCACTAGTTGCACTCCAACATGTCTATACAGGTTATAAGGACATATTCAAGTATTTTGAAAAAATGCTTGAAGCCAAAGAGCTAGAGGACAGCTTGAAGGCTAAGGTTGTGGAAAAACTGAAAATTCAACTTGAAAAGGCTGGAATAAGATTATCAAGTAGAACTTTGGAGGATATGGCTGAGTCCTTGCTCATCAGCCGTGGCGATTTTAACCGTTACAAAAAAGTTGAGCCCATCCAAGAGGGCGCACGTTATAAACTGCTTTTTAAAGCTGAACCTCACAGCCTCGGCGAGTTCGAAAGTAGAGAGAAAGCTGAGGAATTCTGGAGGGAAACTTTCGCAAAATTTGTGGAAACGCCAGAGTTTAAAGAAGCCATCATTAAATATGAAAAGGCTCAGGAAAAATGTAGAGAGGCATGTGAGATACTAACTGGAAAAACCTTTCCCACAAGCGAGGAAGAGCGTGTAGGAAAGCTGTGCTTTCTTGGAATGAAACTTGAACAGAGTCTTGAAAGCCTTAAGGGCTCATGCGAACTTTGTGGTGGACAATTCGCAAAAACTGAACTGGAAAAGTTAAACAATATACTCTCAATGTTTATATATGGATTTATTTTCTAACTCATCCATCTATGCACGCTTTAAACTATTCATCGCCGGCTTCTTGAACCTTTACCGGAACAAACCGGAAAGAGTGAACCGACTAACTAAAAACTATGGAAAGTAAATGCGACAAAACTATTTTAAGATGTCTTAATTTTTTCACCATGACTCAACAATTTTGAATGTACGATGGTTGTCATGTATTATCCAATACTTTAGATTACCGTGGAAGTATGGTCCTTTCATTGGGATAGGTGGAGCTCCTCGAATTTCGACACGATGGTTGCTGTGAGTGTAAGTTAAAGAGATGTACCAGTTGTTTGTATCTGATGTTATGTTATAAGATGTAATCACATTGCTATCTAAACTAATTAAAGATATATCTGGTAGTACTGCTTTAGGTATGGTTACATTGCAAGAGCCTGAAAAACCTGATGGTCCAAAGACATTGAAGTATATAGAGTTACTAGTCTGATTGAACGAAAATGCTGTTAGTGTTGAATCTGCATCTATCTTTACTTGATAGGTATATCCATCTATCACAACATCGAAAGTCATAGAGGGAGCTAATAAAGTCTTCCAACCACTTGCATTTCTTTCTATAACTGCTAAAAGGCTCAGCGATTGACCAAAAGCTGTTTGCCATGTTCCGCCAACAGTGTAAATCTTTAATCCGCTTGCACTATTACGCACATATAAGCCACGCCAGTCTCTATCATTATTAAAGGCGTATGTTTGATAAGTTAATCCTTCATCATTAGTGTAGTAAAGCTTTCCGTTTGTGTTTGTTATCCACCCGTGAGTTGCATTGACAAAGTCAACTGCTGTTAAACATCCTTCTTCGACTTTTAGTTGCTGTGACCAGCTTCTACCCCCATCTTCTGAATGTAAAATATCTCCGAAATTAGAAATGAGCCAACCGTTGAGGTTATCAACGAAGTCTATGCTGTAGTACATAACCCCAAGAGAAAGCGACACCCAATTCCAAGTTTGTCCTCCATCGTTAGTGTACCATATTCCTTCGCCTCCACTCATAAAACCGTTATTTGGGTCTACGAATTTAATATCGAATATTGCGGTGCCAAGCCAGGGTGGTTGTGGAAGGTCTTTTTTAATCCAATTTAATCCACCATCAGTTGTGTAATACAAAGCTTTTTCATATCCGCCTGCCCATCCATGTGTTGAATTTATGAAATAAATTGCATACAGGGTTCCGAACCCAGATTGCACGCTCCAAGTTTTTCCTCCATCTGTAGTACGAAGTATTAGTCCATCTCCGCATATCCAACCGTTGTATAAATCAACAAATTGTACTTTTCTAAGAATAGAGTAGATATTTCCAGAACCACTCCAATTCTGAACTACCCAGTTATTGCCTCCATCTTCTGTGTGTAAGATTAAACCTGCATAACCAACAGCCCATCCGTTATTGTCGTCAACAAAGTTTATACTTAAAACGCCAGTGGCAACTTGAGAGGATTGAGCAGTTGTTGAAACGTTATACTTCACTACTGATATCAGGATAGATAATGCTAGAATAACCAGTAGGCAAGATATTGTGCTCGGTTTCCTGAGGCTTTTCATACGTTACCTCCTTCCTTTCACTTCCTTTCATTAAATTATAGTGTACTTCTACTTGCAAATAAATTTTATAATTTCTTCTTATGACTTGCGCAATGAAAACAAATACTACTCAGCCACTGCAAAAACAATAGAGGAACCCTTCTCTTTATGTTTGTTACATTGCTAGCATGTCTATTTCGAATATCATTTGTTGTTAGATAGGAGATAGAGATATGCTCATATTAGGTAGTCATGTAAATGCCTAACGTTATCGTAGCATTCAATAGATAAAACGTAGATGATGGCAATTCATAGAAAGAGCCAAAGCTAACGTATACTTCTGGTGCTATGACTTGATATGTTACAACTGTAAAATTATATGAGTTTTTCACAAAGTATTGATACTGGTCCCAAAAAGCTCCATTTGGTATCCCCCATCCTATATTCACAGAGGCATTTCCATTTATAGATGATGCAATGGTAATTTGTCTGTAACCTTCAGTATTGAAGTAGCGCCATACTGGTGGTACACCTTCTGGTGGCTCAGCATGAAATGTTTCTACATGAGTGTAAGTTGTATGTATTATGTGATATGTTTGAGGGAAGTTTGTTACGTTTACGTTTTTTGTTGGGTCTCCTGTTGTTCCGAAAAGCCTAGCACTGTAGCTTACGTCTTTCATGTCTATTTTTCCATCATCGTTAATGTCAGCCCAAGGGTCATAAGGCATGGCTGTTTGGCTTCCACTCATTGGAATAAACATCAAAGCCAATACCATGGCACTTAACACTGCTGCAACCAGATAGTTTTTTACATTCAAACAAATCACCTCCTTCTCCCTTCTTTATAATAAGTAACTGAAACAACAGTTTGAATTAAGGTTTATGATGAAAACTTCTAGTCGAGACTGGTTCACGTGAGACATTTCTGATGTTGTCATATTGCGCGCCTATAACAAGAAGGTCGACATCAATCCAGAAGCAGTTTTCCTCACATTATGCAATGCGCGCATTTTACTCATTAAGCCTAAAGTTTTAGACGCTTCTCTGCTTCAGCCTATACAAGAGCTCAACTTGGGCTGGGCTTAAGGCGCCTTTGTCAAGCATTATGTGGTATGCTGCGCTTGCATATGCCCTCCAGTCTCCGCCTGACAAAATGAAGGCTTGTAGTGGCGTTTTCCATGGGTCGTGGCGTATTCTCCTATGCTCTTTGCCAAGCCTTTTCCAGGGCTCGTCCATCCATTTATGTAGCCAACTATAACGTTTTCCAAACAGAAGCATGTCTAATTGCTCGTGTGTCCTGCGGCTTGGCATTTCTCATCATCAACCAAGCCTAAAGCTTCCAGAAATATAAGCTTTTCAACCTTTCAGCCTTAGAAAAAGCTTAAATTCCATTAAGCCTTTAAATTTTAAGGGCAAATGAAGGATGAGGCTTGAAAAACATTACAGCATAGGCAAAGCGACAGAAATACTTGGCATTTCAAAGAGAACACTTTACAACTGGATTAGACAGCGTAAAATCGAATATGTGAGGCTTCCGAACGGACATTACCGCATACCTGAAAAAGAAATCCTCAAAATACTTTACGGAATAATGGAAGAACAGGTTAATGCGCGTTAAAACGTTGAAGAACGTGGAAAACATTCCCCTTAAAGCGTTAATAAGTGTTAAACGTGTTAAAATTTGGTTTAAAGCGAGGATAAGGGTGTTTTCCACGATAATCCTCTTCATAAATGAAAATTTAAAACTTAACAAACGATACAAACTTTTTAAACATTCTTCATGGCTTTAAGGTTAAAATGTTAAATGATTTAAAAAGATAAAAAGAGGGAGTTTATGGGTATGTTTTTCCGAAGTTTCTGCAAGCCAACGCTATGTCAAATATGTCTATCTTGTTGTCTCCGTTAATGTCTGCTATGGAGCACCATCGTTTATGGCCTGGGAATGAGCCGAAAGCTTTTGCTAAGACTACAATGTCCTTCATATCTACTTTATCGTCGCTGTTTACGTCGCCCATTATGTTTATCCTAATGTAGCATTCGTTAACGTTGTCGGTGATGTTTTTATCAAAATAGGTGGCTTTAACGGTCGCTGTTATGTTGTAATTGTGGCATGGTTCCATACCCATAACGTTTAAGGTGAATGATAACACCCTTGTTTCGTTCGCTTCTATGGTGAAGTTGTATTCTCCAAGCTTTATCCATTCTATTTCCTCATCAACAGTTCTGTTATAGTAAATTTCCAATGTTGCATTTTGGGGTCTATTCTCCTTGTTTTGCACCGTTACGTTAAGTTTCAGCGGCGTGCCCTCATAGATTATTTCACGGTATGGATTGACGGCTGTCACTGCGAGGTCGCCCATCCTCACAACATAAACGACATGTCCTCTTAGACCATTATTCTCTAGAAGGGCATCCTCAGGAATACTTGCATTTATCAGCCATACGTAGTATCCGGGCTCAAGGCCAGTTGTATTCCACTTATACGTAAACGTTGTTACGTTTCCAGCCGGAAGAACTATGGTTCCAAGAGTTTCCATAGGTCTGGTTAGACGGATTAGAGGACGCGGAAGCACCAATTCTAAAACAGGTTGAATCTGCGGAGTTGGATTTATTGGAACATATTTCGGAGCCACTTCCCATGGAATATTAATTATGGTATTGGTATATTGAGGCGAGGAGTTAGTGAATGCGTATTGTATTTGCGGTCTTACACTATAAACGCCAAGCACTGGAAAGAGTGCCTTCGGAAACTCATCAAATCGCAGGCATGAACCATAGATGGTTACATTTTCAGTGTAATTCCCGTGGTTTGATATTGTCACATTCACATCCACAATGGAGCCGATATCTGCATAAGCAGCGTGTGAAATGCCTTCAACCGCTACATCATGTATCGGTAAAGGTATCTTTCCAGAACCTTCATAACTATAGAATGTCTTGTTAAAAAGTGGCTCCCTTTCTAGACGCCACTTCCACCCAAGGATTGGAACCTCGAGCCTCACTCCGCCCCAGCAACCTAGGCCTGCTGAGAAGCTCCATGAAATTGTAGTTTGTTCGGCTGTCACAGCTAGATCAAAGTATGGGCCAAGTTCGATGTAGGGTCCCCCTCCAACAATCTTCGGTAAATAAAAGTTGAGACTAAGCTCCACATAAGGCCTCACATATAAGTTTGCAGCAAATTCAGCGTCCAATCCAGTAATGTTCGCATTAAGCTCTTTCTCAAATATTCCGCTTGAATCAGTTAGGCCAGCTTTAATTCTTCCCTCAAACTCAACACTTGCCAATAGCTCAGCTTCTACATCAAAATTTACATAGATGCCTACACTAGCGTCGAAGCTTGCTTCAACCGGAAAACCGAGTATATAGAAATAATATTTCGCAATGGTCCACCTAACCGGTTCCCATTCACGTTCATACGTTCCGGAAAGTTGAAATATGACCGTTGTATGAGAACCAAACTCCATCCAAGCTTCATAGATTGTCCCGATGGATATGCGACCGTGAAGGTTTAACTCTTCTATAACGCTTGCAAAAATCTGAACGTTTCCATTCATATATGCTATTGGAATTAGCTGGCACCATGACGCATACCAGTCCCAAGACCAGTCATCAGCAACCGTTTCCAGAGGGCATTGCATTGTCTTTGTTCCTAGCGGTGCTTGATACTTAATTTCCAGCGTTTTATAGTCGTAAAGAGCTTGAGCTGCTTGCTCATGCGTTAATGTAACATTTCGGCTGCTAACAACCGTTTCTTCCGTTAGAATCACCGTGTATCCTTCAACATATGTTTGCGCGTTAAGGCTTATGCCCTCAAGATTAACACTCCAATCTCGTCCATCTATTTCTCCTTCATTCAATATCTTCGCCCTTGGAAAGGCTATTCTTGTCGTCCAAGAAAATTCAAGCTTTTGAAACTCATTTTGCGATTTAAGGAACAACTGCGCAAATGAAAGTTTCGTTAGCAATAGGTTAACGGCTTTTTCACCCATCAAACCAATTCTCACATTCATGGCTTCATTTGCATTTAAGGTTGCATTTAAAGGCCAAGCGTAACCTTTAACAAAAACTTTAAACTCGCCACTTTTGCTTCTTGGAATCATGCTTAAACGCGTTACGTTGATGGTGAATCCCAGCAGGAGAAGCTGCTCTTGGCGTAGTGAATTTAGGAACTCGCTTCTAGCCGGAATGAAACTTTGCGACAAGAAACCATCAGCGTAACCTTTTATCGGCCTATATTCAGGAATGGGCACTTCCTCATCAACTCGTGTATAATTGTTGGCGACAAGCATTTCCCTATACAAATCAGCTAAACTCGAGTCTGGAACGCTTAGAAGTAGGTCGAAATCCGCATAGCCGTTGGAAGAAAAAGTGACATTTTCAGATATAATGACCATCAACACCTCTGACCTTGAAGCAGATTCGGCATCATCTACCGTTCTGGCATATATAACAGGAGACACGTTTGATGCAATTAGAACCGTTAAAAGCATCACGAAGCCAATAACAAATAACTTCTTCAAAATCCTCCCCCCCCGAAATAGCTTCAGCGATATTTTATTATAACTTAAACATTTTTAAAAGATTTTCTCATCAGCTTATCGGGATTTTTCCGCTTGGAAGTGTTGTCTGAGCGTCTTCAGCCGTCTGCCAAGTAGCGTTTAAGCTTAAGCCTTTCATTTACTAAGAAGCCTTTTCCACACAGTGACTTGCGCGAGCAAGAAAAGGGGGGATTGTGCGGGGGATATCTCCATTCGTCGTTGTTACGGGTTCAAATCCCGGCGACCGCACCAACAACCCATATTTTACACAAAAATGGATGCGATTTGTTTATGTTTAACCGTCATGTTAGTATTCAGAGTTAAAAAGCGAGAGTGATGTTGATGGAAGCCAATAAGGGCTATATTACCATGTTGCATGGCGCCGGCGGAACTGTCATGCACGAGCTTGTTAGAAATTACATAGTCAAGTATTTTGGTGGTTCCGGTGATGCTGAGGTTCCATTGGAAGCCTTGGACGATGCTGCAGTTGTAGGTGATGTTGTTTTAA
>Ga0315268_10007501_pt1 | contig 11481 bp, 7 predicted proteins | sample C1_top_MG_FD_204535 | JGI IMG/M metagenome (GOLD analysis project Ga0315268, IMG submission 204535) | Sediment microbial communities from Yellowstone Lake, YNP, Wyoming, USA - C1_top | ecosystem: Environmental > Aquatic > Freshwater > Lake > Sediment | place: USA: Wyoming | collected 2017-08-01 | reverse complement strand
TGCAGTCCGGCCTGCCGACCAGCGCGTTGACCTTGGGGGTGAGGAGGATGATCACGACGCCGTTGCTGTCGATGTCCGACTCGGTGCCGAAGGCGTCGCGGTCGATCGGGTAGAGGTCGGTGTCGAACTGCTGGGCCATCTGCTGCAGATCGGTGGGGGTGAAGCCGCCCGCCGGCACGCTGTCGTCGACGAACAGCGCCGCGTGCGAGCCCACGTACTGCGCCGTCGCGGCGACGGTGGCGAGCGAGCTGCAGTCGATGTTGCCGCACACCTTGAAGGACCGCTTCGCTCCGACGACCGGCGGCGTGATCGTGGCGGGGGCGGGGCGCACGGCCGGCGCGGCCGGGCGGATCCCGGCGTCGCGCGTCTCGGCCGCCAGGTGCGACTCGATCCACCGCAGATGGTCGTGGAACCGCTGGGCGACCGACCCGGTGCCACCGGTGAGCGTGACGGCCGGCGGGGCGGCGAGCGGCGCGACGACGCTGCTCGTCAGGCTGAAGCCGCTGCTCAGGTCCGGGGTGGTGGAAGCGAACTGCGCGACCACCAGGTACTCGGCCCCGCTGCTTGCCGCGGGGAACGAGATCGATCCGGGGAGCTTCGCGCCGGAGAAGAGCGCGAACTGCGCCGGCGCCAGCGTCACGTCGGTGACCGGGTCGGTGGTCGGGCCGGTGCTGTCGCTGCACGCCGCCCCCAGCACGAGGGCGGCGGCCAGGGCGTACGCCGAGACGCCCGGACCCGCGGGAAGAGCCGAAGATCGCGTCATGATGGCCGAACGCTCGCGGCCGCGTCGCAGCGTGTCAAGGACGCCGCTCACATGCTTTGACAGCCCCCCGGGGCGGGGGTACCTTGCCCGGTCGAATGGCCTTCGCTCACCTCCACACCCACTCCGAATACTCGCTCCTCGACGGCGCCAACCGGATTCCCGACCTGGTCGAGCGCGTCAAGGCGCTCGGGATGGACAGTCTCGCCGTCACCGACCACGGTAACCTGTTCGGCGCGTGGAGGTTCCACAGCGAGGCGCTGAAGGCCGGCATCCGTCCCATCCTCGGCTTCGAGGCGTACGTCGCGTTCGGGTCGCGGCGCCTCCGGGAGCGGCCCCCCGACGCCCCCGGCCACTACGCCCACCTAGTCCTCCTCGCCCGCGACCGCGAGGGATACCGCAGCCTCGTCAAGCTCACCTCCATCGGCTACGTCGAGGGCTACTACCGCAAGCCGCGCGTCGACCGCGAGGTCCTCGAGCGGCACGCCGGCGGGCTCGTCTGCCTCTCGGGATGCCTGACCGGCGAAGTGGCGCTGTGGCTCCGCGCCGGAGCCTACGAGAAGGCGCGCGAGGCGGCGGAGTGGCACGCCCGGACCTTCGGGCCCGGGAACTTCTGGCTCGAGGTCCAGGAGCACGGCATCGCCGAGGAGAAGCTCGTGCAGGAGGGGGTCTTCCGCCTCGCCGCGGAGCTGGGGCTGGGCCTCGTCGCGACCAACGACGCCCACTACCTGCGGCGCGAGGACGCCGCGGCGCACGACGTCCTCCTCGCCATCGAGACGGGGCGCGATCTGGACGACCCCAAGCGCTTCCGGTTCGAGGGCACCGAGAGCTTCGTGAAGTCGGAGGAGGAGATGCGACGCCTCTTCCCGGAGCGCGACGACCTGTTCGCCAACACGCAGGCGATCGCCGACCGCTGCGAGTTCGATTTCGAGAAGCGGTTCTTCCTCCCGGAGTTCCCGCGGCCGGTGGCGTACGCCAGCGACAACGACCTCCTCGTGGCGCTCGCGGAGGCGGGGGCGACGCGCCGCTACGGCGACCCGTGCCCCGACGCGGTGCGGCAGCGGCTCGACTACGAACTCGGCGTCATCACGGCGGTCGGCTACGCGGGCTACTTCCTCATCGTCGAGGACTTCATCCGCTGGGCGCGCGGGCGCGGCATCCCCGTGGGTCCGGGGCGCGGCTCCGCGGCCGGCTCCCTCGTCTCCTACGCCCTCGGCATCACCAGCGTCGATCCGCTGCGGTTCGACCTCCTCTTCGAGCGCTTCCTGAACCCCGAGCGCATCTCGCCCCCCGACATCGACGTGGACTTCTGCGAGGAGAGGCGCGGCGAGGTCATCGAGTACGTGCGGGAGCGGTACGGCCGGGATTCGGTGGGCCAGATCGTCGCCTACGGAACGATGAAGGCGCGCGCCGCGGTGAAGGACGTGGCCCGCGTCCTCAAGGTCCCTCCCGGCGAGGCCGACCGGCTGACCAAGCTCATCCCCAGCGGGCCGAACTACGCGCTCACCCTCGCCGAGGCCGCGGAGAAGGTGCCGGAGCTCCGGGACCTGGTGGCGCACAACCCGGTGTACCAGCGGATCATCACCTTCGGCAGCGCCATCGAAGGGCTGTCGCGGCACCTGTCCGTCCACGCCGCCGGGGTCGTGATCGCGCCGGGGCCGCTCACCGACTACGTGCCGGTGTGCACCCTCCCGACCAAGGGCTCCGGCGCCGCGGCGAGCGGCGAGGACGTGATCGTCACCCAGTACGACATGGTGGGGCTCGAGAAGGTCGGGATGCTGAAGATGGACTTCCTCGGCCTCACCACCCTCACCGTCCTGCAGCGCGCCGGCGAGACGATCCGCGCGCGTCACGGCGTGACGCTGGACCTCGACGCGCTGGATTTCGAGGACCCCGCGGTGTACGCCCTGCTGCGCGCCGGCCGGACCGCCGGGGTGTTCCAGTTCGAGTCGAGCCTCGCCACCGACGCGCTGCGCCAGATGCGCTGCGACCGCTTCGACGACCTGGTGGCGACCAACGCGCTGGTGCGGCCGGGGCCGCTCGACAGCGGCATGCACCTCGTCTACATCCGGCGCAAGCGCGGCGAGGAGCCGGTCCGGTACGCGCTCCCCGAGCTGCGCGAGATCCTCGAGCCGACCTACGGCGTCATCGTCTACCAGGAGCAGGTGATGCGCATCGCGAACGTCCTCGCGGGCTACTCGCTCGCCGAGGCGGACGTGCTGCGCAAGGCGGTGGGGAAGAAGATCGCCGAGCTGATCCGCGCGGAGCTGGAGCGGTTCGTCGCGCGGTGCCTGGAGCGCGGCCACAAGCGGAAGGTGGTCGAGGAGCTGGCCAAGCAGATCGAGACGTTCGGCCGGTACGGCTTCAACAAGTCGCACTCGGTCGCCTACTCCGTCCTGTCGTACCAGACGGCGTGGCTCAAGACGCACTATCCCGCCGAGTTCATGGCGGCCTTGCTCTCCTCCGAGATCGGCGACACCAAGAAGGTGGTGACGTACATCGCGGAGTGCCGCGAGCTGGGGATCCGGGTGCTGCCGCCGGACGTGAACGCGTCGGGCTACCACTTCACCGTCGTGGACGACCGCGAGCTGCGGTTCGGCCTCGGGGCCGTCAAGAACGTCGGCCGCGGCGCCATCGACGCGATCATCGCCGCCCGGTCCCAGGGGGCCTTCGCCTCCCTGCGCGACCTCGCCGCCCGCGTGGACCACCGCCACTGCAACAAGCGGGTGCTGGAGGCCCTGGTGGCGTCGGGGGCGTGCGACCGGCTCGGGGGCCACCGCGCCCAGCTCTTCGCCGCGATCGACGCCGCCCTCGCCGAGGCCGGCCTGGCGCAGGCCGAGCACGCCGCCGGCCAGGCCACCCTCTTCGGGGGCGAGGCCGCCGCGTCGCATCCGCCGGCGCCCCTCCCGCCGGTCCCCGAGTGGAGCGAGGCGGAGCGCCTTGCGCGGGAGAAGGAACTGGTGGGATTCTTCGTCTCCGGGCATCCCCTCAACCGGTTCGCCGCGGAGGTGCAGGCCCTCGGCACGCACACCACCGCGGACCTGGGTCGCTGGATGGAAGGGCAGCTCGCGGTGGCCGCGGTGGTGACGGCGGTGAAGCGCCAGATCGCCCGGCGCTCCGGGGCGGAGTGGGCGCGGCTCGTGGTGGAGGACTTCCGCGGCTCGGCGGAGGTGATCGTCTTCCCCGAGACGTGGGCGAAGCTCTCGAAGGTGATCGTGCCGGACGGGGCCTTCCTCCTGCTGGGCGGCTACTCGCCGCGCGACCGGAACGAGGAGGAGGCCCGGCTGGTCATCGAGGACGCCCAGCCGCTCGCGGAGATCGCCGCCAGCGGGCGGCTGGGCATCGCGCTGCGCTGGACCGGCGGCGCCAGGGTGCCCCCGGAGGCCGCTCGCGCCGTCGCCGCGCTCTGCCGTGCCCATCCCGGACCGGCGCCGCTGTTCCTGGAGTGGTCGGCGGAGGACAACGGGGGGCCGGCGCGATTCCGCTCGCGGAGCCTCCAGGTCACCCTGGACGAGGATCTGCTTGCCGCGCTGCGCGCCCTGCTCGGCGCCGACGCGGTCAGCCTGGTGAAAGCGAGGTAGCGTGGCCTCCTACGCCCTGGAATTCGAGAAGCCGATCGCCGAGCTGGAGCGCCAGATCGACGAGCTGAAGCGGCTGGCCACCCAGCGCGAGCTCGACGTCCAGCGGGAGATCGCCCCGCTCGAGGACAAGCTCGCCCAGCTGCGGTCCGAGATCTACCGGAACCTGACGCCCTACCAGCGCGTGCAGGTGGCCCGCCACCCGCGTCGGCCCTATACGCTCGACTACCTCCACAGCGTCTTCTCCGACTTCGTCGAGCTGCACGGCGACCGCCTCTTCCGGGACGACCCCGCGATCGTAGGCGGGCTCGCGCGGATCGACGGCCAGAGCGTGGTCGTGATCGGCCAGCAGAAGGGGCGGGACACCAAGGACAACCTGCGGCGCAACTTCGGGATGCCGCACCCCGAGGGCTACCGGAAGGCCCTGCGCCTGATGAAGCTGGCGGAGCGGTTCGGGCTGCCCGTCGTGACCCTGATCGACACGCCCGGGGCCTTCCCCGGCCTCGGCGCCGAGGAGCGCGGCCAGGCGGAGGCCATCGCGCGAAACATCGAGGAGATGGCCGTGCTGCGCACGCCGATCGTCGCCGTCATCATCGGCGAAGGCGGGTCGGGCGGCGCGCTCGCCATCGCCGTCGGCGACCGCGTCCTGATGTTCGAGAACGCCATCTACTCGGTGATCTCGCCGGAGGGCTGCGCGGCCATCCTGTGGCGCGACGCGTCGCTCCGGGAGCGGGCCGCCGAGTCGCTCAAGCTCACCGCCCCCGACCTCATCGGCCTGGGCGTGATCGACGAGATCATCCCCGAACCACCGGGCGGCGCCCACGCCGACCCCGACGCGGCCACCGCCGCGCTGACCCCGGTCCTGACACGCCACCTCGCGGAGCTGGTGCGCGTGCGCCCCGAGAAGCTGGTGCGCCGCCGCGCCGAGAAGTACCTGCGGATGGGGAAGTTCGAGGAAGCGTAGGCGTGCCGCAGCTCGTCGAGGTGCGGTTCAAGGGGAACCGCCGGGACTTCTACGAGTGGCACGAGCCCGAGCCGCTGCGCGAGCGCGACCCCGTGATCGTGGAGACGGACCGCGGGATCGACCTCGGGCGGGTGGGGGCCGTCGGGAGCGTCGCGCAGACCAAGTGCGAGCGCTGCGGCGGCTGCGCCCTCGCGGGGTCCGCCCCGGCCGCCGCGCCGGCGGCGCACGAGGAACTCGCGGAGGACGGCCTCGCGGTCGTCGTGGCCGGCGACGGGGACGGCGAGGCCGTCGCCGAGGCGACGCCCGGCGCGAGGGGGAACGGCGCCGTGCGCCGCGTGGTGCGCCGGGCCTCCGCCGCCGACCTGCGCCACGGCGACGAGCTGCGCCGCGGCGAGGAGGACGTGCGGCGCCGCATCCGCGAGCGGGCGGTGACCCACAAGCTCGCGATGAAGATCTCCGACGCCGAGTGGCAGTGGGACCGGAAGAAGCTCACCGTCTACTTCACCGCCGAGAACCGCGTCGACTTCCGGACCCTGGTGCGGGACCTGGCGTCGCTGTTCCGGACCCGAATCGAGCTGCGCCAGATCGGCGTGCGCGACGAGGCGGTGCGGCTCGACGGCATCGGCCGGTGCGGCCGCCGCCTCTGCTCGGCGAGCTTCCTCACCGAGATCCGCCCGATCGGCCTGCAGATCGCCAAGGACCAGCACCTCAGCCTCAATCCGGCGCAGATCTCCGGGCCGTGCGGGCGCCTGCTCTGCTGCCTGCGGTTCGAGCACGACTTCTACGTGCAGGCGCGCAAGCGCTTCCCGAAGGAGGGAAAGCTCGTGCAGACGGGCCGGGGCGCCGAGAAGGTCGTCAGCCTCGACATCTTCCGGGAGCTCGTCACGCTCCGCGGGGAGGACGGCACCGGCCGCACCGTGCCGCTGGCGGAGCTGCGCCAGGAGGTCGAGCACGCCGCCCCGGCGGCCGCATCCGCGCCCGCAGCGCCACCGGCGCCGGCGCGACCGTCCGACGCTCCCGGCCCCGAGGCCACCCCCGCGGACACCCCCCCGCAGGGAGCGCTGGCCGCGGCGACGCCCCCGCACCGGCGCCGCCGCCGCCGCGGCCGGCGCCGCCCACCGCCCGGCCCATGAGCCGCTTCTACCTCACCACGGCGATCGACTACGCGAACGGCGACCCGCACCTCGGCCACGCACTCGAGAAGATCGGCGCCGACGCCATCGCCCGGTACCGCCGGATCCGCGGCGACGCCGTGCACTTTCTCATCGGCATGGACGAGCACGGGCAGAAGGTGGCGCAGGCGGCCGCAGACCGGAGCACCACGCCGCAGGCGCTGACCGACGAGCTCGCCGACCGCTTCCAGGCGATGTGGCGGCGCCTCGCGATCTCGCACGACCAGTTCATCCGCACGACCGACGCGGCCCACGAAGCCGGCGTCCAGGCCCTCATCGCCCGGATCCTCGAGCGCGACCCGAGCGTCTTCTCGGAACTCGCCTACGAGGGCTGGTACTGCGTCGGCTGCGAGACGTTCAAGAAGGGCGTCGAGATCGTGGACGGAGCGTGCGCCGTGCACCCGACGCGCACTCTGGAATGGACCGCCGAGACCAACTGGTTCTTCCGCCTGAGCCGGTTCGCGCCGTTCCTCAAGCGGATCTTCGCCGAGCGGCCGGCGTTCCTCCAGCCGGAGAGCCGGCGCAACGAGATCCTCTCCCTGCTCGACCAGGGGCTCGAGGACATCTCCATCACGCGCTCCCGACTCGCCTGGAGCATCCCGTTCCCCCTCGCCTCCGCGTCGGGCGAGCGGCAGGGAACCTGGGTCTGGTTCGACGCGCTCCCCAACTACCTCACCGCCACCGGCTTCCCGGCGGACGGCTGGCAGGCGCGCTGGCCCGCGCAGCTGCACGTCATCGGCAAAGACATCACCCGCCACCACTGCCTCGTCTGGCCCGCGATGCTCGAGGCGGCCGGCCTGCCCCTCCCCGAGCGGGTCTGGGCGCACGGCTTCATCGGCCTGGGGGGCGAGCGGTTCAGCAAGTCGGCGGGGGTCAAGGTCGAGCTGAGCGAGGCCGTGGACCGCTTCGGCGCCGACGCCTTCCGCTACTTCCTCCTCCGCGAAGTGCCGTTCGACGCGGACGGGAACTTCTCCTGGGAACGCTTCGAGGAGCGGTACGTCGCGGAGCTGGCCGACGCGTTCGGGAACCTCGCCTCCCGCGTCCTCGCCATGCTGGACCGCTACCGCGGCGGCGTCGTGCCGTCGGCGGAGGAGGCGACCCCCCTCGACGCGGCGGGCGAGGAGGCCCTGCGACGCTATGCGGTCGCGATGGACGGCCTCCTCCTGCACCGCGGCGCCGCCGCCGCCTGGGACCTCGTGGTGGAGGCCAACGCGTTCGTGGAACGGCAGGCGCCGTGGACCCTCGCGAAACAAGGGAACCACGCCGCGCTCGACGCCACGCTCGCGGCCCTGAGCCGAGCGCTGCTACGACTCGCCATCCTGGCGGCGCCTTTCACCCCTGGCGCGGCCGACAAGCTCTGGTCGGCGCTCGGCCAGGGGGATCGGCTGTCCCTCGGCGGGGCGTGGTCCAGGGCGCTCCGGCCGGCCCTTCCGGGAGCCCGAACACACCGCATCCCGCCCCTCTTCCCGAAGGCCGAAACGCCCGCCGCCTAGGGCGTGCCAGAAGGCCTCTTCGGGCTTTGTTCGCCGAGGGGAGTGGGGACCCGTTTCTCTGGTTGACAGCCCTTCCGGCCGGGTGGTAACATTGGGCGGCATTCGAGGGTCCCCAAGACCGCCAGCCTCTGGCGGCTATTAGCCTTTGTGCATCGTACTGGAGCGTGGATGACGCCTCGCCGCTGGACGGTCATCGTCGTGCCTCACGGCGCCGGCAGCTCGAAGTCCGTCGCGGTCTCCGCGACGGTCGTCAAGCTGTTGGCGGGTGTGGCGACGGTGGCCGCGGCGTCGGTGCTCGCCGCCCTGGTGACCGTGGTCTCGCACGGCGTGGATGCCACGCGCAACGCCCAGCTCGAGCGCCAGAACCAGGTCCTGGCGACCGAGGTCCAGCGCCTCGACGGCCGCGTCGAGGACCTCTCCGACACCCTGGCGCTGATCTCCCGCAGCGACCAGGAGATCCGCCTGCTGGCGGGCCTGGCGCCGCTCGATCCCGACGTGCGCCGGGCCGGTATCGGCGGGCCGGTCGGCACGTGGTCGGAGCGCGAGCAGCTCCTCAACGACGGGGGCAGTGTCGGCCGGCAGGCCTTCTCGGTGCACGCCAGCCTCGACGCCCTGATCCGCCGCGCCAACCTTCTGGCGACGTCGTTCCGGCAGGCCGCCGACAGCCTCCAGTTCCAGGTGCAGCGCCTCGCGGCGATGCCGTCGATCATGCCGACGACCGGGTTCCTCTCGAGCCGCTTCTCGTCGATCCGCTACCACCCCATCCTGCACGAGAACCGCGCCCACGAGGGGATCGACATCACGGCGCCCTACGGCACCGAGGTGGTCGCCCCGGCGTCGGGGCGCGTGGTCAGGGTGGGCTGGGAGAACGGCTACGGCCTCGAGGTCACCATCGACCACGGGTACGGCATCGAGACCCGCTACGCGCACCTCTCCCGCACCGGTGTGGTTGTGGGCCAGGCGGTCAGGCGCGGCGACCGTCTCGCGTGGGTCGGCAACACCGGCCTGTCCATCGGACCGCACCTTCATTACGAAGTGGTGGTGAACGGCCGGCCGACGGACCCGCTGCGCTACGTGATGCCGAGCGTGATCGCGGACTGACGCAGGGAACAGTCCTCAGACGCCAAGACGCCAAGGACCAGCCACCAGGGACCAGACGCCAAGACGCCAAGAAGTGGGCAGTACGAAGGGGCCAGGACGAACTTCCCGGCCCCCTCTTCGTTCTGACCCTTGGCGTCTGTCTACTGATCCCCTGCCCTTGGCGTCTGTCTACTGATCCCCTGCCTTGGGCGTCTGTCTACTGATCCCCTGCCCTGGGCGTCTTGGCGTCTGGCAACTGTTCCCTGCTACTGCCTCGGCGGCGTGGCCGGCGCCGGCGCCGCAGCGGGCTGCGTGAAGTTCACCTTCGGGACCTCAGCGGCCGACGCGGTGGTGAGCTCGAAGTACTCGCGCGGCCCCTTGCCGACGACCTTCGCCGTCAGCACCTGCGGGAACTGCCGGATGTAGGCGTTGTAGGTCTGCACGGCGGCGTTGTAATCCTGCCGCGCTGTGGCGATGCGGTTCTCGGTCCCCTCCAGTTGGTCCTGGAGCGCCCGGAAGTTCTCGTTCGACTTGAGCTGCGGGTAGTTCTCCGAGATCGCCAGGAGGCGGCCCAGCGCGCCCGTGAGGCCCTGGTTCGCCGCCGCCATCTCCTGGAGGCTGCCCGACTGCACCGCGCCACCGAGGCGCGCCCGGGCGTCGGCCACGGCGGTGAAGATGGTCACCTCCTGCTGCGCGTAGCCCCGCACCGTCTCCACGAGGTTCGGCACCAGGTCGGCGCGCCGCTGCAGTTGCACCTTGATCTGGCCCGCGAAGCCGTTCACCTGCTCATCGAGCGTCTGGATACGGTTGTAGCCGCAAGCCGGCAGCGCGAGCAGGGCGAGGGTCCAAACCCACCGTCGCATGACACGTCCTCCTCAGACTCGGGTTTCGTCCACGAAGCGCGCGAGGCGCTCCATCGCATCCACATAGCGGCCGGCCGCCGGGTCGAACGGCTCGAGCGCGGGCATCGCCTTCCCTTCGAGCCGCCCCACGACCCACTCGAACGCCGCCGCGTCCATCCCGGCCACGTCGGCCGCGGCACGCACCAGCTCGCCGGGCCCGCGTGGCGGCACGCGCCCCGCCAGGCGCAGCGCCGCGCGCAGCAGCGTCAGGAAGGTGCTCGCGGAGCCGAGCAGCAGTCGGCCCAGCGCCTTGCCGCTCGGCGCGGCCGCGGCGTACTCGGTCCGCAGGCGCAGCAGCTTCCCTCGCACCTCGCGCTCCAGCTCCTGCCGCAGGTCGGAGCGCGACGTCTGCAGCCCGGCGAAGACGTCGGGGCCGCGGAGCAGGCGGTGCGCCTCACGCATGTCCTCGATCTCGATCGGGAAGACGTCCGCCGACGCGCGCCATTCCGCCTCCGAGAAGACGAGGGGCGCCGGCTCTCCCGCCTTGGTCCAGTCGGCCAGGACCGTCGCGGCGGGCCGCAGCGCCTCGTCCGAGGCGTCCCGAAGGATGATCAGGACGTTGAGGTCCGAGCGCCCCTTCACGTACGTCCCGCGGGCCGCCGAGCCGTACAGCACGGCAGCCACGAGGTTCTCGCCAAGTGCCGCCTCCAGGCGCCCGGCGAACCGCTCCACGTCCCGTTCGCGCGTCTCCGCCATCAGAACCCCCCCGATGCGCCGCCGCCGCTGAAGCCGCCGCCACCGCCGAACCCGCCGAAGCCACCACCGCCTCCACCGAACCCGCCACCGCCGAACCCCCCTCCGAAGCCACCACCACCCCAGCCGCCCCGCCCACGTCCCCCGCCAAGGATCGACCCCAGGATGAGGCCCTGGAGCAGCCCGCCCCCTCCGCCACGCCGCCTGCGGATGCTGAGGAAGATGATGAACAACAGGACGAGGAACACCACCGACGGGCCGTTCCTCGACGCCGGCTGCGCCTCCGCGTCCTCGGGTGCGGGCACCGCCGGTGCGCCGGTCAGCTGGAACCCGAACTCCTGGGCGTAGGCCTGGCCCAGCATCCCGACGCCGACCACCAGACCGGTGGCATAGCTCCCCGCGCGCACGGCCTCGCGGCCGACGGCGTCGCGGATGCGGCCCGCCAGCGCGTCGGTCACGAACCCCTCCGCCCCGGAGCCGGAGGCGATGGCCAGCTCCGCCTTGCCGTCTCCGGGGCGCTCGCCGGGCTTGAGGAGGACGACCACGCCGGCGTTGCGCGCGCTGTCTCCGACCCCACCCTGCGCGCCCACCCCCCACGCCCGGCCGATGTCGCGGGCCACGTCGATGGACGCGCGCCCGCCGAGGTCCCGCAGCGTGACGACCACGATCTCGCCTCGCGACGCCTGCCGCACCTGCTCGATGACGCCGAGCATCGCCTGGCGCGAGGCCGGGTCGATCACGCCGGCGAAGTCGTTCACGAACCCCGTCGGGGAAGGGATCTGCAGCTGCAGCAGGAGTGCCAACCAGAGGGACAGCATAGAGTATCGCAATCTCGCCGG
>Ga0315268_10007500_pt1 | contig 11481 bp, 17 predicted proteins | sample C1_top_MG_FD_204535 | JGI IMG/M metagenome (GOLD analysis project Ga0315268, IMG submission 204535) | Sediment microbial communities from Yellowstone Lake, YNP, Wyoming, USA - C1_top | ecosystem: Environmental > Aquatic > Freshwater > Lake > Sediment | place: USA: Wyoming | collected 2017-08-01 | reverse complement strand
TCCTCTTGCTTCTCCCGCTGCTTCCGCGTCCCCATCGCCATGCGCGCATTCTACGAACAATGCCTGTGGATACTTCAGCACTTTCCGCTCACGAATCCAGACTTACACCACAGGCTGTTAGCGTAACTCACGCCGGAAGCTTGCGGCGCCGCGTTCCTGTTTCTGCCGCCCGCTGAAGCGGGCTTCTGTTTCCTCTCGCGTGCCCCGGCAGGCGCCGCACTGGGCCATCAGGTTGCTGCTCGACCCGCACGAGGACATCCCGGAACTGGTCGCTGGAGTGGATTACCCGGACCGCGCGGTGTGGGACCAGGCGCTGGAAATGTTCGTCCCGAGCCTGCCGGGGTGGGTGCCAACGTGGTTCCCAACCGAGCTGCACCATCATCGTTGGACGCGTCAGGAAACGGTGGAGAGCCTGAGCCCGCAGCAACGCCTCGAATGGTTCGATAAGGCGTTGGCACACTACGCCTGGACCGAGTGGCCCCCGGTTGGATCGCTCATTTCAAAGAAGCGAGTCATAGCCCAATCCTTGCTCCGTATGTGGTGCGCAGCGGAGTCCGAGGAAATCCCCACCCCCGACAAGATGTAGCTCGTGCCCCACCGCCGCCTCAGCGTCATCAGCGACGGCGGGATAACCGGCGCCGGGAAGAACCGAATGTTTCCTCTGCGATTTGGTTTATCAACCAGGGTGGCCATGAACGCTCTTCGGCATCTTCCGATTCCGCGTAAAGGCGCTGATACGTGCTCCAGTGCATTCCTTTGGGCTTGGGCGGGAAAGGCTCCCCCATGCTCGCGGACCCCCCCAACCTCATACGGATCGCCTGGGCGCGGCTCAGCGCGCGACTGTAGGCCGGCTCCCGCTGGCTCTCGTAGGCGAGCTGGTAGCAGTGGCGGCAGGCGAAGATGCCGCCGCCGTACAGGATGGCAACGCGCCGGCCACATCTTTCCGCTGGGCAACGGAACCAGGCCCGCATGCCACCGTAGTTGCACTGCGTCCAATCGAGGGCTACGCGGTAAACCTCATCCTTCCACTCGCCGCCATAGCTGCGCTGCCGATAGCTGAGAATGATGCCACCAACATCCGCCCGAAACCCGATTGAGGCGAACTTCTCGCCATTCCGCGACCACTCCAGCGTTCCGACCCGCCCCGGCTGCAAGAAGCCTCTCCACTGGAGGAAGCGAACGTCAAGCCGCAGGTAATCCTCTGTCGTTGCCTTGCTTCCGTACCGTGCCATCTCTTCTTCCGCTGTTTTTTCCGAAATCATAAGGCAATTTTCACGGTTGTGTGCTGCTAAACAAAACCCAAGGACCAGCATCGCCACCGAAACCCACCGGCCGGTGTCACGTTCCGCCGTGACGCCGCAACGCTGGCGACGCAAAAAGACACAGGCGACGAAAAAACCGATGTATGACGCCTGCGAGCAACGGCCCTGCGTGTTTTGGGTTGACGGCCGCGTTGTCTTGGGCAACTCTTTGAGCGGATAGCTGGCGGTCGGCCACCATCAGCGATACGGCGGGGAGTCTCGCCCCGCCTTCCGCTTACCAGCGGGACAAGTCACAACCGGGACGGTGACTCGTGAAGCCTCAGAGCAAAACCAGCGCTGCCCTCAAACAATCGAAACAAGAATCCAAATTCATCGTCATGCCAGTCTCCGACGATTCGGTTCTCCCGCTGTGCGCGGAAGCACCGAGAACCATGCGGCGCCCAGGTGGTAATGCCGCCACTGCCGAAGAACCGTTCGAGATCATCACTTCGCCCGATGGTGTAAAGCGAGCGGAACTGAAGGAAGGCTATGGCTGGGGTGATAACGCGACAGCGACTTTCATTCGTTACCACTACTCTCTGCTCAATCGAGACATCATGCGAGCACGAACGATCTTTCTTCAGCGTTGTCGCAAAGACGCAAAAGCGACTGGCGACCACGTTGCGGTGGTACTCGAAGACTGTCCTGAACTCCGTTTGCTCTGCACCGAAGAACAGGTCGCTTCGGTTCTTAACAGTCACAAGCAGCGAGTCCCAGGAGTCGAGGCACGTGGAATCCTTGAACATCTGCTCCCGACGTGCTCGGCGACGTACATCGAGAGGATGACCCGGAAGGCCACCTATAAGTACCAGCCCAAGACCAATCGCACATTCCGCCCCAAGAAACCGTAGCCCTGCGACTTTTATCCGCTTTTGTCCACTTTCTCCGGCTGACCGAGTGCCCCTGTGTGTCCTACCGTTGTCGCTGGACGGGGGACACATGGAATTGAGAACAATGCCGCGAACCACCGAACGTGGCGGCCACATTCGTGGAGATCGGCTGCTGAGTCCCGAGCAACTGTCACGCGCGGTCGGGATACCGCGGAAGACTCTGTACAAGTGGGTCCGCACAGGACGTGTGCCGAGCCTGCGGATCGGCCGGCTGCTGCGGTTTTCGGAAAACGCGATCGCTGAATGGTTGGCGTCTAGCACGAAGCAGAACTAACCAACAGAAAAACCCCGGCTGCCAACCGGGGGCAAATCGAGGTCATAATGTCACGCCCATTAAATCCTGTTTCTGACCGGACTGCAAGCCGCCGCCTTACGCGGGCCGTCACCCTCCTAGGGCGCGCTGGCCGGCAACTGGACGCCGCCAGCCGTCTCGCTCCCGACAACTACCACGCCGACCGCCTGCGGTTCCTAGCGACGGGCCTACGCGATTTGTCGTTACCGCTGTCACGGATCGCGTCATGCCTTGAGAAAGGCGGCGCACGGTGAGCGGCGGCCTTTGGCGGGACCATCCCGCCACACCACGCCAGCGACGGCTCGCCTTCCAACAGCCAAGTCGAGAACCGCACGCGCGCCGTGTGACGCAAGCCGACGTGCTGCTCTCCATGCTGCGCGCCGCGCGGGCGGAAGGCCGTGGCCTCGACCTTCCCGACATCCTGGCTGCTGGCATCGCGCAATACTCTGCGCGCTTCAACGAGCTGCGGTCCCGCAGCTTCGTCATCGAGAACGAGCTTGAGCGGACGGATGATGGGCGTGTCCTATCGCGGTACTTCCTCCGATTCGATCCCGACAACCAGCGAGGTACATGGTGAAGGCCAAAGAGGCTTCCATCACCGGAGCCGAATGGCGGGACTACCCGCGTATCGCTCCGGGCGTGTACCGCGCTTACTGCGCCGTCGCCAAGTTCCACAACGACCGATCTATCCGCCGATGGGTCTGTTTTCTCCGCTGGGATGTGTTCACCGACGACATGAAGTTCATAGCGCGCGTGCCGCTTTGGTGGAACCTGGGCAACGGCGACAAACCCCGTGCGGGCCGTCGCAGCAAATACTTCCTGGAATGGATACGAGCGAACGGCGCACCACCGACGCGCGGGGACCGTCTGGCGCCGAGCGTTTTCCGTCACCGCATGGCCCGCGTGGAAATTGGCGACACCGATCCCGTGAAAAGCCCCGCCCCATATTCGGTGGTGCGGAAGATTGTCGAGTGGGAAACCGGCCCCGTTGCGGGTCACTCAGGTCAACCATCACGTAGTCAAGGAAGGCATGAGAGAAACTGAGCAGTTCGGGCAACTTACCGGAACGGAGTGGCACTTGAAGGGCGCACACGGGCAACCGACGTTCGGCCCTGGCCGGGGTCGAGGGTGCAATCACTCCAACCCAACACACCCAAGGGCGGGCGGCGCCGCGAACGTCGCCCGCAAAGGCATAACCCAACACCAGCGGTTAGTGTAACCGCTGCTCAGTTCTAAGTGACTGAAAAGATGATGACAGAAAACGCTGATGTCCAAATGATGTCCCGTAAGAGCGAAGATGGCGCTCCCGAGTTGATTGACTCGGCTGAACTGGCGGCACGCTGGCGAGTGCCGGAGTCATGGATTCGCAACCGTACCCGGGCGCGCACTCCTGCCCAAGAGCGTATTCCCTGCATTCACCTGGGCCGCTATGTGCGTTTCGAGTGGGGATCGCCCCGACTGGAGGGCTGGCTTGCGAAACAGCGGAACTAACGCGGCTGGGGTGAGGATCGAGCGGATGTGGGCGCGCGGCCCGTTGCGCGAGGTGTCACCCGTTCCCAGAAACGGCTGGTTTGCCCACTCTAGGTATGGTTTCGCGGGCCGGTACGTCTGCGATGGCTGCCTGTGTCCTGTAGCTGGCGTGTACGGCCCGCACCGCGATGGCAAGTGGCTGTGTGCAAGCTGCCGGAAACCACGGCGGGAAAAAAAGTAGCGTGCCTCATTTTTCTCTTGACTTGCTTAACGTAAAGCAAGATAATCCTGTGCATGGAACACAAGAAAAACCCGAACGCACAGGCGCTAGGCAAGCTGGGCGGTAAGGCGCGGGCAGCGGTGCTGTCCGATGCTGACCTGTCCAAGATTGCCAGCAAGGGCGGGAAAGCGAGGGCCGCGAAGCTCTCCGCTGCCGAGCGCAAGCGGATTGCGAAGTTGGCCGTTGCTGCCCGCGAACGCAAGAGAAAGGGGAAATTAAGATGCGGACCCGAAAACAGAAAGGCCAAGTAATCCGCATCGGTGACCGCTGGTATTGCCGATATTGGGAGCGTCGCAGCATCGGCGGGACCATCGAACGGAAGCGCGTAACCCATCCACTAGGCCCGGTCACGACACGCGGGAAGCGCCCTCCCGCTGACATCAAAGCCGAAGCCGAGCGCCACATGGCAACCGTCAACAGTGGTGCGATTCCCGCAGAGCGGATCGTCACGATCTGCGATTTTGTCGAGCGCGTGTACTTGCCGTGGGTCGAGATGCACAAGCGCCCATCTACCGTGAAGGGCTACCGCGACGTATGGCAGAACCACTTAAAGCCGCTCTGCGGCGGTGTGTGGCTCAAGAATACGCGCACGTTCCGCGTTCAAGGCTGGCTTAGCGAAATCGGTAAAGCGGGGACGTTGAGCCGTAATTCCTTGCGCCACATCAAGAGCGTGATTAGCGGGATTTTCACCCTTGCCAAGCAGCAAGACTACTTCCAAGGGGAAAACCCCGCCCGCGACACAGCGATTGATCCTGGAGCCGCTGAAACCCGAGAAACGTATGCGTACACGCTAGACGAAGTGCACTCCATGCTTGCTGTGCTTCCCGAGCCCGCTGCGACTGCGTTCGCCGTGGCCGCTTACATGGGCCTGCGGCACGGCGATTCAAGGTCTGCTGTGGGAGAACTACCGCGATGGCGAGATGTTCGTATCGCGTTCCATTTGGAACGGACACGTTACCGAGCCGAAGACGCGCAAGGGCCGTGCTCCTGTGCCGGTGATTCGACAACTCGCAGAACGGCTGGAAATGCACCGCCTCCGCTGTGGGAATCCGCAGAGCGGGCCGATTTTCGCGAACAGCGTGGGAAAGCCGCTCAATATGAACAACCTTTTGGGCCGCGTGATCCTGCCGACGCTGAACCGCTGTGAGGTGTGCGGCGATGTACCGCCTGGGCGTGCCGGATATGGTGATCCAGCGTATTCTGCGTCACGCGAACGTGAGCACCACGGCGACGTACTACATCAAGACCGCCGCTGATGATGTCCGCACCGCGATGGAGAAGCTGGAAAGCAACATCCCGAGCGCCCCAGAGAACCTGGAAATCCTTCGGGACACCTTCGGGACAGTAAACTTGGACTCACGCGCAGTTCCCGCCTCTGTTAACTGACGTGAGATAATGGGGTTACGCCGCGAGTGGCCCTGTAGCTCAGATGGATAGAGCAGCGGTTTCCTAAACCGTTGGTCGGCAGTTCGAATCTGCCCAGGGCCCCCACCCAGCGGCTCCTACTGCGACGAGTACTCGAAGTCGCGATACAGCGAGTACACCAGGTGCACCGGCGAACTGCCCACTTTTTCCTCGAAGCCGGTATCCACGATCTGTATGCGGCCGTGATGTTTTTCGGCGATCTTCTCCGCTTCCGCCTTGCTCTCGGCATCGCCCTTGAAGTCACGCCATCCACCGGCGGGCGCGGCAGGGTCGAACGCGAACACGAGGAATTGTTTGAGGGCCATATGAATTTCTCCCGTGGTTACCTGTCGGCTCTTGTCTGCCGCCATTGTAACCCCCAAATGAGCGAGTTTGCTAACGGATTACAGCGGTTGGGAAGGAAATTCGGGGACGCTGGAGCCAGTCCAGCTTTGCTGTACCCGAATCCTCTTAGGAGTGTTTCGATCCGCATAGATTCTGGGCCGGCGGGGATCGTCGACGGAATCACATTTGCTTCATGTATGCCGGGATTTCGCAGACCGCGGTCCGGGACTACTGATCGGCGGTCCGGGCCTCGTCCTTGGGTGGGCTGGCCAGCACGCAGGCGATGGAGTACCGCCCGCGCCCGCTGAGCTCGTGATAATGCCGCACCTGCATCTCGCCCAGCAGGCCCACCGCCAGCAACTGGAAGCCGGTCAGGATGAGCACCGCGGCGAAAATCATCAACGGCCCGTGATTGGCCATGATGCTGGTGTCGTAAATGAAGCGCATGGCGATCAGCCAGGCGGCGATGGCGCTGCCGGCCGCCGTGCTCAGAAATCCGAACAGCCCGAACAGGTGCAGCGGACGCGAAATGTAGAAGAGCAGAAAACGGATGGTAATCAGGTCGAACAGCACCGGGACGACGCGTGAAATCCCGTAGCGCGATACCCCGTAACGCCGGGGAATGTTCTGGATCGGAATTTCACAGATCTGGGCGCCGTAGGCGGCCGCCAGCGCGGGAATGAAACGCTGCAATTCGCCGTAGAGCGGGACTTCGTTCAGCAGTTCCCGGCGGTAGGCCTTGTAGCCGCCGCCAAAATCATGGATGCCCACGCCGCTCAGCCGCGCCATCAGCCAGTTGGCGATGCGCGACGGGATTTGCCGCGCCCACAGGTTGTCCACCCGGTGCGCGCGCCAGCCGCACACCACGTCATAGCCTTCGTCCAGCTTCTCCACGAAGCGCGGGATGTCTTCCGGATCGTGCTGCAGGTCGCCATCCATGGTGACCACGTACTCGCCGCGCGCGTGCTCAAATCCGGCCGCCAGCGCCGCCGTCTTGCCGAAGCGGTGCCGCAGCTTGATCACCACCACGCGGCTGTCCACTTGCGCAATCTGGCCCAGCAGCGTAAAGGTCTTGTCCGTACTGCCGTCGTCCACGAAGATCAGCTCAAAGGCGTGCTTGCTGTTCTCCAAGGCCGTCTTTAGCCGGTCGTAAAGCTCGGTGACGCTGTTCTCCTCGTTGAGGAAGGGAACCACGACACTGCACTTGATCATGGCACCTAGTATAGCGGCCAGGGCGCGCACTGCAAGCCGGGCCCTGCCTGGCGAAGATGATGTGGCGGCAGCCGCCCCCGGCTGCCGCAAGCGCGTGTTGAGGAGTCCCGAAGGGACGACCCGCTGCTAGCCCAGCACAGCCTGCCCTGAGCGAAGTCGAGGGGGCAGTGCTGGGTCGGGGCGAATTTTGAATTCTGAGTCCCGTAGGGACGACCCGGGTCGGTTCGCGCCGTCCCTACGGGACTTGGAATCGTTTGCGTCGCCTACCCAGGACTGGCGTCCTGGGCTACCAGCGTGCGCTCGGGACTGAAGACCAGGGGTGAATTGCGCCGTCTTGGTCGCTACGGCACCAGCACGATCTTCCCGTACGCGCCCGGCTCCAGCACGGCCTGGTGGGCGCGGGCGGCCTCGGCCAGCTTGAGCTCCTGGCCCACGATCGGGCGCAGCGTGCCGTTCTCCAACCCGGCGACGATGCCGGCGTGAATGCTGGCCATCTCGTCATCGGGAATGTTGAACAGGGTGAAGCCGAGCACGGCGGCGTCGCGGACCATGGTGTCGCGGGGGTTCACCTCCACCGGGCCGCGGCTGCCGATGATGACCGCGCGCCCGCGCATCGCCAGCACGGTGAGGTCTTTGCCCAAATTCTTGTTGGCGAGCATCTCCAGGATCACGTCCACGCCGCGGTTGCCGGTGAGCGACATCAATTGCTGGAGATAATCCGCGCTGCCGTGATCGAGGGCGTGGCGGGCGCCTTCGGCCAGCACCAGCTTGCGGCCTTTCTCGCTCCCCGCGGTGCCGATCACCACCATCCCCGAGGCGCGTCCCATCTGCACCGCGGCAATACCCACCGCGCCGCTGGCTCCGTGCACCAGGACGGTCTCCCCCGGCTGTGCTTTGGCCTTGTGGTACAGCCCGCGATAGGCGGTGGCGTAGGGAATTCCGACGGCCGCGCCCTGGGCGTAGGAGATGTGCGCCGGCAGCGGATGCACCGCCATTTCCGGGCACACCGCGCGCTCAGCATAGATGCCGCTGCTGGAGCCCGCCGTGTAGACGCGGTCGCCCGCCTTGCAGCGCCTGACGCCCTCGCCCACCGCGATCACCAACCCGGCGGCGTCCGTGCCCGGAGTGTAGGGCAGCGCCGGCTTGCGCGCGTAGGTGCCGGTGCGGATGTACGTCTCCACCGGGTTGACCCCGGCGGCTTTCACCTCGATGAGCACTTCGCCGCGGCCGGGTTTTGGTTCCGGCGCATCTTCCAGCCGCAGCACTTCGGGACCGCCGAACTCGTGAACGCGAATGGCTTTCATGGAATTTCAGATTGCAGATTTCAGATTTAAGATTTCCGACCCACCGTCATTATCCGGCACAACGCTGTTCAATCTTAAATCTGAAATCTGAAATCTTGAATCTCGAAATCACGCCACGCGCTGTCCGCTGCGGCCCCCCAGGTGTCGCTCGAACCAGCCGCGCGCCAGCCGCGCCACTTCCTCCAGCGCGCCCGGTTCTTCGAACAGGTGCGTGGCCCCGGGGACGATGGACATTTCCTTTTCGCAGCCCATCTCGGCCAGGGCGGCGCGGTTCATCTCGATCACCGGCAGATCGTTGCCGCCGACGATAAGCAGCGTGGGCGCCTGTACCCGCGGCAAGGCATCCCCGGCCAGGTCGGGACGGCCGCCGCGCGAGACGACGGCCGCCACCGCCTGCGCACGCTCGGCGGCGGCGATCAGGGCTGCCGCCGCGCCGGTGCTGGCGCCAAAGCAGCCGATCTTCAGCTCGCGGGTTTGCGGCCGCTTCAGCAGCCAGTCGGTCGCGGCCACCAGGCGGCGCGCCAGCAGCGGGATGTCGAAGCGCAGCTCGGCGGTGCGCAGGTCCACCATTTCTTCCTCGGCGGTGAGCAGGTCCATCAGCAGCGTGGCCAGACCCGCCTGTTGCAGCACGCCGGCCACGTAACGGTTCCGCGGACTATGCCGGCTGCTGCCGCTGCCGTGCGCGAAAAGCACCAGGCCGCGCGCCTTGGCAGCCAGGACCAGGTCTCCGTCCAGCAGTACGCCGCCAATCGGGATACGGACTGGGAGTTCGTTCTCTGGCATAGATTCTTGTGGCGTCCCTGGCACTTCCGTGCCGGCTATGTCACCCCGGCGGGGCTGGGTTTCGGGCGAACAACTCACGACTGCTTCACCCGGCTCTCCGCCGCACGCTCCAGCAGCTCGCGCACCTCGTCGTCGCTGGTTTGCGAAAAATCACGGTACCACTGGCCCACGGCAAGGAATGGTTCCGGAGTGGCGGCACAGATCATCTCATCCACCTCGGCGCGCAGTTGCTCGCAAGTCTGCGGCGCGGCCACGGGCACCGCCACCACGATTCGCGCCGCCTGCTGCTGCTTCAGCGCCGCCGCCGCCGCCCGCATGGTCGAGCCCGTCGCCAGGCCGTCGTCCACCAGGATCACCGTGCGCCCTTGCACGTTCAGCGGCGGGCGGTCGCCGCGGTACTGGCGTTCCCGGCGCTCCCGTTCCCGCTGCTCCATTTCCGCGGCCTCGCGGACCATGTAATCCGGAATCCCCAGCGTATCCACCACGTCGCGGTTGACCACCAGCACGCCGCCGGACGCAATCGCGCCCATGGCCAACTCGGGCTGACCCGGCGTGCCCAGCTTGCGCACCACGAACACGTCCAGCGGCAGCTGCAGCGCCTGCGCAATCTCGTACCCGACCGGCACGCCTCCGCGTGGCAGCGCCAGCACCAGCACGTCCTCGCGGCCGGTGTATTGCGCCAGCCGCGCCGCCAGCGTACGCCCGGCATCGCTGCGGTCCCGGAAAACCATGGTTGTCCTACCGTGTTTCGATGACCTGCCCACGCGCCGTGGTGGGCCGCAAACCGCGCGCCGGGTCAGCGGACCCGGGCCGCACTGCGCTTAGAGCGCCTTGAGGAAATCGGCCCACGGCGTGGCGGGCAGCGTCTCGGTGGTGGCGTGCCCGTAGGCGCGGATGATCATCGCCACGCGCTCCATTTCCTGCGGATCGCTGGCCTGCACGATGTCCACCACGTCGAAGCGTCCCATCGTGGCATAGCTCTGTTTCCAGACCACGCCCTTGCACTGTTTGCGGATTTCCGAGGAAACCTTGTCCGCGATCTTCTTGAAGTCTTTGGGATTGTCGAAAGCTCCGGGAGAGAGCCGGCTGAGGATGATGTACGTCGCCATCGCAGCGCCTCCGGCCGTTAGATTGTCGCAGACACGATACTCCTGCGTGGCCAAAATTCACAACCACAGAGGGCACAGAGGAACACTGAGGGTTTCCTCAATTTGACTGCAAGCGCAGCGTCGTTAACGCGTGCACTCGAAACGTGAAACACTCAAATTCTCTCAGTGATCCTCTGTGTCCTCTGTGGTTAAAGGGCTTCGCTGCAGGTGGTGGAAGTAGCGGCGGGCGCGGTGGACATCGCGGGCGATCTGCTCCCGCAGCGCTTCCACGCCGGAGAACTTCATTTCATCGCGGATGCGTTGCAGAAAACAGAGCTCCACCTGCGTCTGTGCGGTCAGCGAGATGGGATGGAAGTTGAGCAGGTGGCTTTCGATGGCGAAGGAATCGGGGCCGAACGTGGGGCGCACCCCGACGTTGGTCACGGAATCGAAAACTTCGCCGTTGATACGCGTGCGCGTAACGTAAACCCCATTGCACGGCGCCAGTTCGTCGTAGCGGCTCAGGTTGATCGTGGGCACGGTGTACTTGTGGCCGTAACCGCGGCCGCGTCCGGGCGTGGAAACGATGCTGAACACGCGGCCCAGCAGGCTGCGCGCGCGTCCCATGTCACCCTCCAGGATGAGTTGGCGCACGCGGCTGCTGGAGACCACTTCGCGGCGCACCACCATGGCAGGGTAGATCTTCACTTCGAAACCGAACTCGCGGCCGAACGCCGCCAGGCGCTCCACGTTCCCCTGGGCGCGGTGGCCGAAGTGGAAATTGAAGCCTTCGTGCACTTCCCGGGCGCGCAGCGCGTGCGCCAGGATCAGGCCGGCGAAATCGCGCGGCGGGGTCACCGAAAGGTCGCGCGTGAAGGGCAGCACCAGCAGCGCGTCAATGCCGGTCTCCTCCAGCAGGCGCAGCTTGACCGCAGGCGGCGTGATCAGGCGCGGCGCCACGTCGGGCCGCAGCACCCGCATGGGATGCGGCTCGAAGGTGACCACCGTCGATGTGGCGCCGGTCTCCCGCGCCCGCCGCACCACCTCGCCCAGCACCTTCTGGTGCGCCCGGTGCACGCCGTCGAAATTGCCCACCGATACGATGCTGGGAC
>Ga0315268_10007499_pt1 | contig 11481 bp, 11 predicted proteins | sample C1_top_MG_FD_204535 | JGI IMG/M metagenome (GOLD analysis project Ga0315268, IMG submission 204535) | Sediment microbial communities from Yellowstone Lake, YNP, Wyoming, USA - C1_top | ecosystem: Environmental > Aquatic > Freshwater > Lake > Sediment | place: USA: Wyoming | collected 2017-08-01 | reverse complement strand
TAAATTCCGGGCAAGGATAACTTATTTGAAAGAATTGGGAAATTTCGACTTTTTACGGGGCCATCAACCTTGAACTTTGAACTTTTCAAACTATTTACTAACTCACGACTTTTCGGCTTTCGGCTTCCCTTTTTTCGGGGCGCCCTTTGGCTTGGCCCCCGGTGGGGCGATGCCCAACAGTTTATCCTGGGCCGGGTGCGGTCCCAGCCACTCCACCTTGCCGGACTCGATGTCGTACAGGGCCCCCACCACTTTCATTTGACCGGCCTTGACCCGGTCCCGGATGATCTGGCTCTGGTGAAACAGGTCCTCCATGGCCTGCCAGACGTTATCTTTGATGGCGGGGCCCACCAGCGCTCCGCCGCTGAGCCCCGGGTTATCTTTTGCAGCCTTCTCCACCGCCGGCTTGATCTTATCTTCCAGGGCCGGCATGCTGCCGTGCAGGGGGGCGTCCTCCACCACCGCGGTCACCGCCCCGCATTGGCTATGGCCCAAAACCACCAGGAGGGGCGCGCCCAGATGCTCCCCGGCATATTCGATGGAGCCGATCTCATCGGCCCCCGCCACATTGCCCGCCACCCGAACCACGAAGATGTCGCCGATGCCCCGGTCGAAGATGACTTCCACCGGCACCCGGGAATCAGAGCAGGCCAGCACCGCGGCTAAAGGCTTCTGCCCCTGGGAGGCGGTCAGGGTGCGGCGCTCCTGGTTCTGATACGGATGCTGCGGGGTGCCGTTGACGAAACGGCTGTTGCCGCCCCGGAGCAGCTCCATGGCCTCGTCCGCCGACAGCCCGACGGACGGCCCGGAGGCCCAAACCGGGATGGCAAGAATGGACAGAATGAACAGGATAATGAGTAATGGGCGCGCCTTCCTCATCTTCACCTCTTGGGAATAATTGGGGGACTAAGGGCCGTAGGCCCGCTTACAATCCTCCCCGAAACCCCCTCCCCCAATCCCTGTAGGGGCGCACCCATGTGCGCGCCTTAATAATGGGCGGACACGCGGGTCCGCCCCTCCAGCGGGTTGGGAGGGGAGCGTAGAGGCACGGCTTGCCGTGCCCTGAAGTTGCGGAACGAGCGTTGCCGGCGATGGCGCCTGCTCCACATCCCCTCGCCCTCCCCTCAACTTCATTTCTTCTCTTCTTCCTTCTCCTTCATCAGTTCCCGGGCGGTTTCCATGAGGCGGCGCAGGGTTTGGTCTACCTTGAAGTTCACTGTATCGGGCTCGAAAGTGCCGTCCGGGAGGCGTTTGCCCGCGGGCTGGCCGGTGAGGATCTCCAGGGCTTCATCCACATGGCCCACGGCCCAGATGTGGAATTTGCCGGCCTTGACCGCGTCCACCACTTCCTTTTTCAACATCAGGTCCTGGACATTGGTCTTGGGGATGATCACCCCCTGGGTGCCGTCCAGGCCCCGGCCTTTGCAGACTTTGTAGAAGCCTTCGATCTTCCAATTGACTCCGCCGATGGGTTGGGTTTCCCCCCGTTGGCTGACGGACCCGGTGATGGCGATATTCTGGGCCAGGGGCACGTCGGCCAGAACGGAGAGCAGGGCCAGCAGTTCCGCCTGGGAGGCGCTGTCGCCTTCCACCATGCCGTAACTCTGCTCAAAAGTGAGGCTGGCCGACAATGACAGGGGCTTGTCCTGGGCGAAGCAGCTCTTGAGATACCCGGCCAGGATCAGAACGCCTTTATTGTGGATATTACCGGCCAACTGGGCTTCCCGGTCGATGGCCACCACCCCTTCCTTGCCCAAGGCATAGGTGGCGGTAATGCGGCTGGGCCGCCCGAAGGCGTGGTCTCCCAGGGTATAGACGGACAGGCCGTTGATCTGGCCCGGCACCGCCCCCTTGGTTTCGATGAAGAGATAGCCGTCGTCGATGAATTCCTGGATTTTTTCTTCCGGCAGGTCGGAGCGATAGGTCTTTTCGTCAATGGCCTTTTCCACGTCGGTGCCGAAGATCACCTCGTGGGTGTTGCTGCGGGCCCAGTAATTGGCCTCCTTGACGACGTCCAGGATTTCCTTGAGCTGCAGCGTCAGCTTCTGCTGGTGGCCGGTTAATTCCTGGGCATATTCGATCAGCCGGGCCATGCCGGTCTTGTGCACCGGCAGAAGTTTCTCCTCCTGACAGTAATTGGCCAACATGGAGTAGAACTTTTCCAGGTGCTCCGGGGTCTTCTTCATCCGGGAATCGAAGTGGGCCTTGATCTTGAAAAGCTTATGGAAATCCTCGTCATAGATGTACAGGAGCTGATAAATATAAGGGTCGCCGATCAGGATGACCTTGATCTTGAGAGGTATGGGCTCGGGCTGCAGGGTGCGGGCGGCGATATAGCCCATTTGCTCGGCCAGGTCCTCGATCTTGATTTCCCGCTCCTTCAGGCAGCGCTTCAGGGCCTCGTAAGAAAAGAACCACCGGAGCAGGTCCAGGACGTTGAGGATCAGGTAGCCGCCGTTGGCCTTGTGCAGCGACCCGGGGCGGATCAGGGTGAAGTCGGTGATCAGGGCGCCGAATTGGGCCCGGCGCTCGATGCCGCCGATGAGGTTGCCGTAATTGGGATTGCGCTCCAGGACCACCGGGGCCCCCTTGGTCTCGGAGTTATCCACCAGTACGTTCACCTGGTACTGGGTGAAGCTGGGCTCCGGCGTGGGAAAAGGGAAGGGGCCGGGGGCGCCGGGCCGGCGTTTCAGGTCGTCGATATTGCGCAGGATGTCAGCCTGCACCTCCTTGAGGTATCCCGTCACCTGCTCCAGGTCCTGATATTTCTCCACCAGTTCCTCGATGCGGTGCCCTACCACGTACAGGGCCACATCCTGATCCATCTTTTTCTCCGCTTCCTGGAACTCTTTTTCCATTTTCCGGATCTTGCGGATGGCCTCGTTCATCTCATCGTGCAGGGCGGTGGATTTCTGGCGCAGGGCTTCCCGCGCCTCATCGCCCAGGGCCTTGAGCTCTTCCTCGCTCATGGGCTTGCCTTCTTTGCCGGGGAAGATCATCAGGCCGGTGGGGGAAATGTTGAGGATGAAGCCTTCCTCGGTGGCCTTGGCGTCCAATTCCTGGAGAATGGCGTTGCGGGCCTGGGTAAACTGGCGGACCAGGGCCTCCCGGCGGTTCGTGTAGTCTTCGCTTTCAAAGACGTCGGGAATCTGGACCCGGAGCGCCGAAATGTGCTCCTCCATATCGGCCTTGAGGGTTCGGCCTTTGCCGGGGGGAAGATCCAGGGCCTTGGGTTTTTCCGGCTCCTTGAAATTGTGGACATAGACGTAGTCCGGCGGGCTCGGCTCGGCGGCGGCCTGTTCTTTGACGTAGGCTTCGATAATGTCCGTCTTCCCGGCCCGGGGCGGCCCGGCCACGAAGATATTGTATTCCGGATCTTTGATGGGCAGGGCAAACTCCAGGGCGTGGCGGGCCCGATCCTGGGCCACCACTTTCTCTTTGAGGGGCTCGAGGTCCAGGGTGGTTTCGAATCCCAGTTCGTCAGGGACAACAACGGCGCGCAGGCTTTCCGGTTTCAGCTTCCATTGGTTGCGAGACATGAGGCCTCCTCAGACGGCGGACTTGTTTCGGTACGGGGCGGGGTCGGCGGGAGGATCGGCCCCCTCCTGTTGACCCCACCTGGTTAACGGGCAGATTTCGGGATTGTGATACCCGGCGCCCTCGGTTTGAATGGTGACATGTTCCAGGCCGAATTGGTCGTGCAACAGTTGCTCCAGGTCCCAGATCAGGCAGTCCCGGTCCGCGTGGTTCTGGCCCATGGCCACATGCACGCTCAAGGCGTAAATTCCTGAGGCAATGGTCCAAACATGGAGGTCGTGCACCCGGTTGACCCCGGGATAGGCCTCCAGGGCTTTCTGGACCAGGTCCAGGTCGATATGCTTGGGCGTGGCCTCCAGGAGAATGTTGGCCGCCTCCATGACCAACTGATAGCTGCCGATGATGATTAACACGCCGATGATCCCCCCGGCCAGGGGGTCGAACCAGTGCCAGCCCAGCCAGATGATGAGGGCGCCGGCAATAATGGTGGCCAGCGATCCCAGGGAGTCGGCCGCCAGGTGCAGAAAGGCGGAACGCACATTCAAGCTTTCTTTCCGGCTGGGAAAGAGGACCAGGACTCCAAACAGATTGACGGCGAGGCCGAGACCGCCCACCACCACCAGGGGTAAGCCGCTGATCAGGGGCGGTTGGAAGAAGCGGCTGTAAGCTTCGTAAAAAATATAGACGGAGATGCCCCAGAGGGTCAGGCCATTAATCAGGGCCGCCAGGATCTCCAGGCGGTGATAACCGTAAGTCTTCTCCGGCGTCGGCGGCTTGATGGTCCAGAGCAGGGCGATGAGGCTCAGCCCCAGGGCGCCCACGTCACTCAGCATGTGGCCGGCATCGGCCTGGAGGGCCAGGCTGTTGAAGACAATGCCCGTCACCAACTCCACCACGAAAAAGGCCGCCTGGGACCAGAAGGCCAGAAGCAACCGGCGCCGGTTGGCTTCGAAGCGATGTTCGTGGCGGTGTGCATGGTTGCTCATACCGGATCCATCTCGATGTCCAGGATGTGATAGGACCGCGGTCCCCTGGGGGTCTCGAGGCTGACGATCTCCCCGACGACCCGCCCCAACAAAGCCCGCCCCAGGGGAGCGGTAATGGAGAGCTGGCCGCGCCCGGCATCGGCCTCCACCGACCCCACCAGCTTGAAAACCTGCTCTTTGCCGGTATTGAGATTCTTCACCCGCACCCGGGAATTAAAGCGCACCTGGTCCGGCGGTAGGTTGCTCCCCACCAGCACTTCGGCGTGGGCCAGGATCAGCTGGAGTTGCTTGATGCGCCTCTCCAGGCGCTGTTTGCGGGCCAGGATGGACTGGAAATCCGGATTTTTCTCCGGCCTGCCTTCCGGAGCGGTCTCCAGAATCTCCTGGACCACCCGGGGGCGCTCCACGCGGCTCAAGATCTCCAATTCCTTGAAGATCTTTTCGTAGCCGGAGCGGGTTAAGAGGATCTTTTCCATTCAGTGATTTTTTCTTCCTAAGACTTGAAAAAACCTTGGGGATTTTTATCTCCTCACTTATTGTTAACCATAAAGACCCATTGGGTCAATATTGACGAGAGCGGGGCGCGGAATTTTCATGTTTTTGCCGGACGCTCATTGATAGAGCATGCGGTCAGCGCCGTTCGATGACGGCCCGGGCCGCCCTAATAATTTTTTCTTTGCCGCTTTGCGTGAGGCTCATGTTTTACCGCCTATCCCCAAGCCTGGCCCTGCGCTCCCCCTGGCGGCCGCATCGGCCCAGGCCCGGCGAGCGGGTGCTGGTAATCCAAAGCCGCCGCGCCTTTCCGCCGGGGCATGCCACCACCCGCCTGTGCCTGGACTTGCTGGCCGAAGCCTTGGAGCGCGGCGCCGTGCGGCGCATCCTGGACGTGGGCTGCGGCTCCGGCATCCTAACCCTGGCCGCCGCGGCCCTGGGCGTGCCTTTTTGCGCCGGGGTGGACCTCTCCTGGCCGGCCGCCCGCCTCTCCCGGGAAAACGCGCGCCAAAGCCTTCTCAGCGCCTCGGTCCGGATCATCCAGGGGTCCACGGAGGCCCTCCGGGGCGTCTTCGATCTGCTCCTGGCCAACCTGCCCCTGGGGGTGCAGCTTGAGAAGGCGGCCGAACTGAACCGGCTGGCGGCCCCCCAGGGGGCGCTGATTCTCTCGGGCTTCAAAGACACCCAGGAGGAAGCGCTGTGGGAGCTTTATCGGCCGGCCGGTTGGTCTTGCTGCCGCCGCCTGACCCGGGAGGAATGGGTCATAGAATTACCTCCGGAAAAGAGTTTCACTTGGGTGGGGTGGTTGCTGCGGCATGAATAAAAAAGGCGCAGCCCCTCGCCAGAGGAGGGGTTGCGCCCAAGTAAATTCGGCCCTGATTAGGCCAGGTCCGGATGGATGGTCAACACCGGGCAGAGAGCCCCGGTCACCACCCTGTCGGCCACGCTGCCAAAGATGGCCTTTTCCAGGCCCTTGCGGCCGTGCGCCCCCATGATGATGAGATCGATCTTTTGGCTCTTGGCGAACTCCAGGACCTTATCGGCCGGCTTGCCGGAAAGCACCTTGGTTTCAAGCTTCGCAAAGCCCCCAAAAAATTTCTGCTTGGCGGCCTGCATCTCTTTTTCCGCCGCCTGCATGACTTCTTTCTGGAGACCCTGAATGCCGGCGTGGGGCACGTAGAAGGTGGAAAACCCCGACATGTCCTGGGTCACATAAAGTACATAGACGGTGGCGCCGAATTTTTCGGCGAAAGTGGAGACCCAGGGAAGAAAAACTTCATATTTTTCAGCGAGATCAATGGGAAAGAGGATTTTCTGGATTTGCTTCATCTAACTTAGCCTCCCTTCAGAAAGTTACCAGGCCATCAGAATATGGAAAAGTTCTATCATTGCCCCGGCTTTGTCAAGTCCAAATGCCGAAGCCGGAGGCGGATCGGCCTGCCTCAATACCCGATAGAACCTCGCCGGCGAGCGGGGTGGGAAATCGCGCAAAAAAACCTTGCCAAATATTTTTTAGGTTATTATATTTCGCAAGCGTTAGCCCCCGGCAATGGGTTATAGATATTCTCAGGGAAAGGGGTGAGGACCATCGGCGAAATCCGCTTCAGTCGAAACCACCTGTGGGTCCGGATGGAAGATGATATCCGGGCCACCATCGGCTTGACCGATCACCTCCAGGAAAGACTGGGAGAGATTTATAACCTGCGCCTTCTCGAAGAGGGGGAGGAAATCGTCAAGGATGAGTCCTTCATCACGGTGGAAGCCCGCAACGGCCGCCGGGAATTAACGGCGCCCGTATCCGGCGAAGTGGTGGAAGTCAACGACGAGGTCCTGGAAGTCCCCGAAATCGTCAACGAGGACCCCCTGAGCGAGGGCTGGTTGCTCAAGTTGGAGATACCCACCAGCCAGGATTTCGATGATTTGCTCACAGAGGATGAATACCAGGAATACCTGAGTGAAGAGGAGGAGCTGGAGGAAGACTAAATCCCTCCGGTCTTTCAATCCCTCCACCCATTTTCCCTCGCATCTAGATAATACCGGAGTCCCCTGCCCCCGCCTGAGGGGTCATCGGGCCAGGACCCTGAAATCCCTTGTCTGCATCTGACTCTCCGCCAACCTTGTTAGCATCGCTCTGGGAGCTGCTTACCTCCATCCGGTTCACCATCTTTCTCCTCCTGGCATTAGCCCTGGAGTCCATCATCGGCACCCTGCGCTACCAGGGAATCTATTACACTCCTTGGTTCCTGGCGCCGGTGATGGCGCTCACCCTGAATCTCCTTGCCTGCCTGGTGAAAGGCCTGCCCCGGGCCATGCGGCGGGTCTTGCAGCCCTTCACCGGGGAGCAGGCCCTGGCTTTGCCGGAGCGCGGGCGCTTTGCCTGGCCGGCCGGGGCCGACCCCAGGCCCATGGTGGCAGCCGCCCTGCGGCAGGAATTGGGTCGCCCCCGACAGGGCCAGTTGGACGGCCGGGAAATATATCTCTATGAACGGGGCCGGTTGCGACCCCTGGGTCCCTATGTGGTGCATCTGGCTTTACTGCTGATCCTGCTCGGGGCCTTGATCGGCAAGTACTGGGGGGTCGAGGGGAGCCTGATGCTCCTCAGGGGGGAGACGGCCACCGACTTTCAAAATATCCAGACCGGCAAACCCCAGCCCCTGGGGTTCCAGGTGCGCCTGGACAACTTTCAGGTACAATACTACCAGGATGGCCGCACTCCCAGGGAATTCCGTTCCGACCTGACCCTGCTTAGACCCGGGGAGAAGCCCGAGACTGCCGTTTGCCGGGTAAATGATCCGGTCACTTTTGGGCGGTTCACCCTGTACCAGGCCAGCTATGGCAGGTCCATCCTGCTCCAGGTGAAAAACGGGGAAAACACCCAGGTACTGGAAGCCCCCGTGGGCCGGACGATGCAAATCCCGGGCCGCGAGTCCCGGGTCAAGGTGCTGGAGGTGGAGGAAAACCTGCAGATGCCCATGCAAACCGAGATGCGGGCCCTGGGTCCCGCGGCCAAAATCGCTTATCTGGGAGGTTCAGGCCACGCCCAGGTCATCTGGGTCTTGAAAAATTACCCCCAGATGGTGGAAAGGCAACCCGGACCGGATCGGTTCACCCTCCTTAATCTCTCCCCCGACTATTTTTCCGTGTTCCAGGTGAAACGCGACCCCGGGGTCTGGTGGGTGTACAGCGGCTTTATCCTGCTGTTGCCCGGGTTTTTCCTGGCCTTCTGCCGCCTGCCCCAGCGCTGGGCGGTGGTGCTGCAACAGGGTAAGAAAGGTCAGTGGGAAGGGCGCCTCTTGGGGGCCGGCCCCCGGGCCCGGGAGAGTTTCGCCGCCCACCAGGAGCGATTGTTGGCGCGCCTCGATCCAGGAGCAAACCCATGATCAGCTCGGTCCTGGGCGTCGTTACCCTGGCCTACCTTTTGGCCGGCCTGCTTTTTCTGGTGGCCGCGTTCTCTCCGTCGCCCCGCTGCCGAAGCCTGGCGGGGGGGTTCCTCTGGGCCGGCCTGGCCGGGCAGACCCTGGCCATCCTGGGAAGGTGGACCCAATCTTATCTCGGCGCCCTGGGCCCTGGCCCCTCCCCTGCCCTGCTGGAGAAGATTCGCCTGGTGGTTCACCAGGCGCCGCTGTCGAACTTCTATGAGTCCCTGGTGTTTTTCTCCTGGTGCGTGCCTTTCCTGGGCCTGGTGGCCTTTCGCCCCTACCTGCAAAATTATCTGGGCATCCTGGTGGCCTGGCTGGCCTGTCTGCTGTTGGCTTACGCCTCCCTGGGGGTGGACAGCGCCATCAGGCCCCTGATGCCGGCCCTGAAGAGCAACTGGCTCCTGGTGCACGTCGTCACCTGCTTCCTCGGTTACGCCGCCTTCGGCCTGGGGTTCGGCGCCGGCGCCCTTTATCTCTGGCAGGGCCGCCGTTTCCGGTCCCGACTGCCGGACCTGCCTCTGCTTGACCGCCTGATCTATCAGACCACCACGGTGGGGTTTCTCTTTCTCACCCTGGGGATTCTCACCGGCGCGGTCTGGGCCGAAACAGCCTGGGGCCGTTATTGGAGCTGGGATCCCAAGGAAACCTGGTCCCTGATCACCTGGTTCATTTACGCCACCCTGCTCCATGCCCGCCTGGTGAAGGGCTGGCAGGGGCGGCGCACCGCCTGGCTGGCCGTGGCGGGATTCCTGGCGGTGCTGTTCACTTACTTCGGCGTGAGCTTCCTGCTTCCGGGACTGCACTCCTACCTGACTTAGAGGATGTAGCCGCAGGCTTCAGCCTGCGCCTGGGCACGGGCCCGCCGTGCCCATACATGTTACTGAAATCTCTGCGATAATTCATTTATACACTTGCTAAATCAAAATGTCGCGTAGGCGCCCTCGCCTGCGCCTCCATACCGTATGACACCCGAGGGCGGGTGTCCCACATTTAGAATTTTCGCCGCGGTCTATTCCTTGTTTGACGGCCACCCGGTACAAGACCTCTAAATCATTAAGCATCCGGTCGGGCGGGCCTCCATGCCCGCCACCGGCGCGGTATGCTGGTGCACAGTGCGCCCCCCACATTGATTCTGGGCAGCCGGCAATTGTCGGGCGCACCTCACGCACCTTTTTTTGCCCAAGACGGACCCTACACTTGAACCCATCCCGGCTCCCTTGAAGCATAAGGGGCGGGGGCCATGCGGCCCCCGCCCCTCTGTTCTTGGCAAACATCTCCTGAACATCAGCCCTTTAGATTCGCAATCCCTCCCCTGGTGACTTATTCCGTGGGCACGCTGAGGGGCTTGCAGAGCAAATCCGCCGAAGTGGCCAGCCGGCCGCATTGTTCGCAGACGAATTTGATGTCTTCCATTTTCCCCTTGCAGTAATGCTTGAGGTGAGGCGCCTTCTCTCCGCAATAGGCGCAAGTCATCGGTTCGCCGGCAGGATTGCACAGGTGCCCGGGCTCTTCCGCCAGCGCCCCGCAGGTCGCACAGGTATAGACTTTTTTGGCCATGCTCTCGTTCCTCCTTGTTGAGATATGGCAAAAATAAGTTCCATATGCCGGTTGTCAATGACCTAGACCCATGTTCGGGGATATCGCTGATATGCGGCGATTTAACGCGGTGATATGAAATGAGGTTCAGGGGGCGGTTAGGCCAACAATGTCAGGCTGGCCGAGAGCGCATCCAACCTTGCCCGGGCCCCCAGGGGGAAGGTGTGGTTGTCCGGCTGGTGGCCCACCGGCAGACCCGCCAGCACCGGCACTCCCAGGGGCGCCAGGCCGGCGGCCATGAGTTCCAGGACCCCTTCCGGGGAGCCGCACCCGGTGAAAGACCCCAGGACCACCCCCAGGACCCCGGCCAGGGCTCCGGAAAGCCACAGGTGATGGATTAACCGGTCCAGCCGGTAGTGGGCTTCGTTGTGATCTTCCAGAAACAGCAGATAACCCCCGAACTGCGGGGCAAAGGGAGTGCCCAGCAGATGGCACAGGGTGGTGAGATTGCCGCCCCCCAGGGGACCTTCCGCCACTCCCGGGTGCAGGACCGTCAAGCCTTCATACAAGACCGCCCGGGGGCCCGGACTGGTGAGCCAGCAGTAAAAATTCTCCCGGGCGGCGTCCGTCAGGGCGCCGAGGTGCGCCACCGTGGGGCCGTGAAAGGTCACCAGACCCAGACGACGGTGCAGGTCCCACAGGAGGTTGGTGAGGTCGCTGAACCCCACCAGGCGCTTGGGGTCGGCCTTCATCAGGTCCGGCGCCAGGTACGGGAGCACCTTGAGGGAACCATAGCCGCCCCGGACCCCCAGGACGGCCTTGACCTCCGGGTCCTGCCAGATCTCCAGGAAGCGCCGGGCCACCAGGAGATCGCTGTCACCCCCCCAGGCCCGGTGCCGGAAGACCTCCGGGCCATAGCGCACCTCAAACCCCCAGGCCCGCAAATACCGCACCCCGGCCTCCCAGGCTTCGTGGGACACCGGGCTGGCCGGGGCCGCCACCGCCACCACCTCCCCGGGCCGGACCGGGGGAGGCCAATGGAAATTTGCGGGAAGGGCCGGGGTAGGGGCGACCCGGTGGGTCGCCCGCCCTCCCCTCAAACTCCCATCCCCAAGTTGGGGAAGGAGGTCTGGAGGAGGATTGTCAGTGGGCCGAGGGCCCCTGGCCTCCTTCGCCAATCCTTTTTTTCCCTTAGGACTCACGCCGCAGATCCCATCGTGGGTAACAAATAAACTTTTTCTATCATCTAAGATTTTAGATTATAATACAAGCTTACATGCCCCTTGATGTCGACTAGGTGAGGGAGGCCCTGCCATTTCTTTGCAGCCCCTGAAACAGCGGCTTTTAGATTGGCCCCATTGGGGCAGTCTGGTCCTGGCCCTGACCCTGATCCTGGGGGCCGTCTTCCGCCTGTCCGACCTGGCCGGGCGGAACCTCTGGACCGACGAGGCCTGGGTGGCCCTGGCGGCACTCCAGCCCACCCCGGCCGGGGCCCTGGCTGCGGGCCAGTC